>JAAUXU010125208.1_pt1 | contig 38599 bp, 39 predicted proteins | sample 7278151 | NCBI WGS metagenome assembly JAAUXU01 (sample SAMN14350113, study PRJNA611818) | marine sediment metagenome | isolation source: surface marine sediment (1.8m) | place: French Polynesia: Moorea | collected 2018-08 | reverse complement strand
GGGGGGGAAAGAGAAAGAAATTAGCATGACTGGCAAAAAACAGACGAGTCAACTAGGGGCTTTGAAGCGTCGTCAGAAAAAATGCCGTTAGTTCATCTCGCGAATCACAAGTCCTGCTGAGGACCGAGAAGGGCGGGTTGGGCGGCGGCAGCAGCAGCAGCAAGGGGTCCACGGACAAGTGGGAGAAGTGCTCAGACAAGTGGGTTGCCACTCAAGCTTGTTTTTCCGTCAACGAGCGGAGGTTCAGATTGAAAACTAATTCGTGTCAGCATCAGCGACGGTTTCGATCGCCTCAGATCATCGGTTAGCTCAACAAATCCGCTTAACAGGAGACGGGAGAACAAGCTTTTCTTTCTCTCTCTCAAAAAAAAGTACTTTGCTGTCAAGTCCAAAGAGGGAGGGAGGGAGGGGGGCGTGACCCTTGCCTGCAGCTGCCGCTCCACACCCACTGACATTCCAGTCCCCAAGCTGGCAGACTCAGCGATCGGACCTTTTACTAGCTCATCACGTGAAGGAAAGTTTGTCAACACAAAGTTTGTTTAGTACGATTATCCAAACGCAGCTGCAAAAAAAAGGCTTACCCAAGCTTCCGACGCCACACTTTGTTTGCCATTTACTCAAGATTGATTTTTGCGGCTCATGCTAACTGATCGCTTAATACCCATAGAGGAATATTAACGGATCTTACCCTCGCTTTCTGTTCATACATTATTTTCTTTAGATGGGCCAGTTCTTGGAGCTTCTCTTTTTCCTACGCAGCTTGAAACTTGAGAGCAAAATGGGGACCAACTTTTCTTGCCAATTCTCTTGCTTTTGCTAAGCTTCGATGCGACGAATTTCTTGGGAAAGTGAGGACTATTCTTTCTTGAGAAATCTTCGCCAAACTACAGCGTTTTCGTTTTCACCAGCAGGACACGAATGACTTTTTCTCTTTTCAGCCAATTCCTCTTGCCATCAAATCTTGAACAAGACCTTATGAAGACAAAAAAGAAGCGCGCAAGTTAGTGTGGAGAGCACAACCGATCCGAACTTTTATTGGCCGCGGAACGTTATCAAACCCCAGAGGAACAAGAATTTGCATTAGCTGAAGTGCAAGTGATCCCAGGTTAAATGACGGCAGGAGCCTGAACGGGGCAGCATTTGCTGCCCCTCACATTGCCACAAAAACCAAGAATTTTTTTGTGTTAAGGGACTCAAGAAACTCGAAAAAGGCGATGGACCCTTCAGTAGCGGCCTGCAACACAAAAGAAATCCCAGCTGAAAGTAACTGACCGGTTAAAAAAGACTCCCCCAACTAAACCAACTTCAGCCACATCACGGACAAGCACTTCTGGAAACTCACGTGGCGAGTAGGACCTGGACCTGGAGCGGTAGTCCCTTCTGCTTCGGCTGCTCCTGCTGTAGTACGGGGAGGGGGAGCGGCGGTAACCACCGCCGCCTCCGCCTCCGCCACCGTAGTAGCCGCCACCTCCGTAGCCACCGTAGTCGCGGCTGAAAAAGAAACAAGTCAGTCAAGTTGTCCACAGGGATCCCGGACGGCTCAGCTGAGATTTGTTCACGCCTCTGCTGCCTCAGCTGTTCGAGCTGACAAAGGCCGAACTTCAAAGGTGTAGACGGAGGCAGAGATCTTTCTCTTCTTTGGCATGCACTTCAAAGTCAGGTTCAATCAGGGATATAAAAAATATACAGGATCAGAAGGCCAGAGAAGAAATGTAGTGTTGCCAGATAGCTCGTGACCACAAGGACCGAATTCAAAGTCATGGTCACTATTTCAAAATTGGTCCAACGACACAAATCCAAGAATTCTTCTGGCAACCCTTAACATGCTCAACAGGGCCAAATTTGATATTTCTGGCCCCCAGCTGTGTCAATCTGGCAACTACAAGAGCTTGAGCATGAGAGGTTGCTCCTAACTCGAAACTGCCTTCCCATGCGGTGCAGTCAACTCGAAGGACAAAGAAAACAGCCCGAGGCTGGCTAAGATGATGCCGAAAAACGTTGAGCGTCATAGCTGTTCGGGCTTGCAATCCGTGACGTCACTGTAGCAGGAGGTAAGGAGGTAGTAAAGGCCACAAGTGGCCTGGTCATGTACTTACGCTCCGCTTCCTCCTCCGCGGTAGTAGCTGCTTCCTCCGCCGCCGCCGCCCCCACCGCCACCGCCGCCGCTGCCGCCGCCTCCACCACCTCTGGGGCCGCCGTAATCGCCACGACTTGATTGAGGTGGAAAAAAGACGAAAGCTTATTGAAAAGTCCCCATCAAAGGATTGTGTCGGGGCTCATTGTAAAAGGGCTTTCTCAGTGGTAGTGACGAGTAGGAAATCACTGCTTAAACTCATAATCCGGTAAAATAAATGCATCATAGAAATAAATGTACGCCAAGAAATGCGTGCGGAGTCGCACTTACTACGTGGGTCTGCCCATGTAGACTCCGGGGGTGGGCGTGTGCGGTCTCTTAGTGATGGAGAAGTCCACTCTGATGCGTCGTCCGTCGATCTCCTGGTCGCACATGGCCTCCTTGGCCGCCTTGGCGTCTTCGATCGACTCGAAGTAGACAAAAGCGAAGCCGCGGGACCGTCCAGTCTATCGAAACAAAATATAGTTAAAATGACTGAGACACACAAATTTACCTGTAATTCTTCAGCTACTCCATCATTTCGCGCTCGCTCACCTTGCCGTCGAGGACAACCTGGACCTTCTCCAGCGGTCCGAATCTGGAGAACTCCTTCTCCAGCTCCCTCTCCGTCGTGTATAGGCTGAGCCCGAAGACGCCGATACACTGAGACTCCGGAGGAGCGTCTCTGCTGCCCATGTGGCGCCGGCGGTTCGACATGGGAGAGCGGCTGGAGTTCCGATCGTAGTAGTAATGGGGAGGAGGGGGACTGACAATTAGTTGCAAGCCGTCCAGCGGGAACATTTTCGCACATGTATCATATCAGCTCTTTAATGGGCGGCAAACCTCGAAACTACGGGATTTCCCACTTTTTCTCTCCTGTAAAAACTACTCAAGGAATGGGAGCAGCCCCTTAGGGCAAACCAGGGGAGGGATGAACATCTGTGAGCACAGAAATGGGAACGCTACTTCGGTGAGGAGCCTCCCCCCCCCCTCCCAGGACTTGATCAAGAACTTGGGAGGGAGACCCGTAAGGGAAGCTCAAGCAAGTATTGGATGAAAAGTTGAAAAGGGGGGTTCAAGCGGATCACAAGGCTGACCGGAAGACGGATGGAGGAGTTGCAAGATCCCCAACCTATGGGGGAAACCAAATGGGGGCCCACGTGGTCGCGGCCGCCCGCACCTACCCCAACCCACCCACGAGTTACAAGAGTTCTTTTTGCTCTACCTGTGCGACCGTCTCCGGGGCGGCGGCGCCCCCGATCCTCCTCCGTATCGGCTGGACCCGCTGGGGCGAGGCGAGTAAGAGCGAGACCGCGAGCGGGAGTAACGACGCGAGTAGCGAGGAGAACGCGACCGAGACCGCGAGTACCGAGCTCGCGAAGACATCTGTAGCAAAGAACAAGCGGGTCAAGAAGAAACTACGACTTCTGGCCTCGATTATCTCACCTTTTTTTTTTCCTTTCCTGCGAGAAGTGCAAAGAAGCGGAGTCGTCGAGGGAACAAGGGGAAATGATCGGCAACAGCGGGGGGAGGAGGAAGGGGGTCCGCAGGGTTGCCAGTTGCGAATGGGGAAGTTGCTCAAAAAAGAATTCTTGTCCCTAAAGCTCCTGCTATGGATCCCCTAATCTTTGTAAGATTTCATGAGGAACGCAACCTATTCATCTTTTTTAGGAATGACAGAAAAACATTTACATATAATCTTTCACTAGTGGAAGAGATGCTGACATATAGTCAGCATTTTTGGCCATTAAGGATCATTTGAAGCTTTCGGACCAGTATGATGATTCCTGGCGACCCTGGCAGGGCAAGGAGAGCAAAAATTCAGAGTTGTCACATTTTGCCCTTAGAAATCTCTGACTTCTTCCGGTCCATCTTCATCCCACAAAGTGTGTGGATGCCTGTTTTCTCACGAAAAAAATTCATGTCTCTTTAAGGCTTTTAAAGATTATAATAAACAATAACTCTTCTATCACAGCAAGTGGAAATGAGTGGCACTCCTGAGTGAGGCGACCCACGCAGCATGGCAGGGGTGCCAACTACTTGCACTAGTCAAAGACTACAATTAGTAGAGTCGCTTATTCCGCTGCAACGAGTAGAATATCAGTGCCGACCCTGACCGGGAAACGTTTCTTTCAAGCTTTCAAAATAGACTTCTTGCCAATCCGTGTTTTGAAAGAGCCTGTGTGTACGTGCACTGTAACTCAGCCTGCACTTTTGGCCCATGGTGAGATTCGTCGACTCACATATGTAAGCTCATCACTGGACAAGGTACTTTGTACTTTGAGAGAACGTTATTCTTCTTGTGAAAGTCCCAGTGGCGATGCACGAACTGAGACTTGTTCTCAGCTTTCCTTGCATTCATATCTGACCTACCTCCCCTTTAAGGTTCCTTGGGTCCAGCGTTCTGACCTTATTCTTCATCTCATCTTCTTTAGGCAGACTAACTCAATGGAATAAGGTTCCTGGCGAAACCACCCTGAACTAAGTGAGGCAGGGAAGACCCCAAAGGCTATGTGCCTTGGAACTGTCCCTGTTGTCATTCATTGCTGATAGCTCATTGCGATGCATGCGACAACACTACGTAGTGTTGCTCCTCCCAGTCTTTAATATGCTACAGTGGGTTATATTAAAACAAATGATAATGGTCTGCTCCCGCCATGCGCCACGTGCAGGCGACGCGTCGGGGTAGCTTTTCTACGAGCTCGGCTCGGGTCGAGGTAGCTGCAAACGGCTTTGAGTCTTCGTGTGTTCGAGCTCGGACCTGGGCTCGAAGCATCTCTAGAACATACACGCTCTTTAAGGACAGTCCCCTAACGTGCAGATTGAATTGGTTCACTTTCTCCGCTGTCGTGTCCTCGATCCTGATGGTGCATTCGGCTCACCCGTTTTTAGGGGCGGGCCGGCTCGGCTCATTGGGCTTTATTTTAGAGCATCTACATACATTTTAAAAAGTTCACACTAATTCTTGAAAATGCCAGATCAACCCTATATTGAGTTTCGAGGAACTTGAAGAGTGGGGAATCTGAGTGTAACTCTGCACAACAAAGTTAGGTTAAGTCTTTGTCTGACGAAAATGCAGCCACATCGATCTTTCTGAAGGAAAACCTTATTTGATAGCTCCGTTGGACACGCATATGCAATGCAGTTATGAAACATGCTTATGCAATAAGCAATAAACGAAATTTCTGTTAAGTCGGCTATTTCCATATTGTGACGCCAACTTTTCTCTGTCGTGTCATATTCGCTGTGAGGCCGAAAATACAAAACCTCGTTATATTCTCCACAGCCGCGAAATGCACTTTAATTTTTGCCCAAACAAACTATATTTTCCGTTTTTGTGCGAAAATATATCCTATTTGAAGAGCGATACCTCGCGATGACAATCCCTATCTACATGACCACCAAGGTTATCTACGGTGGCCACAGTCGTCGCCGATGCCGTCGTCGTCTTAACATTCAGAGTTGGGGTTGGAGTAGCTCGACGCTGTCATCGGTCCAGTACTGCTAGTAGAGGAGAGTTGGCCAGTACTTTGTCACCGAATCACTATGAGGTCCTGAGTGCGAGAATTGCAGCATGCCTAGTTAAGGAAGGAGGTTCCCGGCCGAGCAAAAAAGAAGCGCTATGAAATGACGTGCCGAGCTACCTGAACGCGGAGTCACCTGTACATGATATCCAGCTTCAGTCCTCTTCGAAGTTAGCAACGAGTTTCGAAGCGCCGATGCCTCAAGCCTAGGTTACCAAAGAGGTCAGAATCAATCGACACGTTGCCTTCCTTGTCAGTCCCGTGCTGCGCGAAGTTGGTCTCCTGCCTCTTCACCATGTCTTGCATGAGGCAGGTGTTGCCTGAAGCCTCGCATCTGGCTGCTGTGGCACATACGGATGGTCATGATCTCGAGGAACTTCTGTAGAGAATGCTCTCTCAGTCGATCTGCAGCGTGAGTCTTAAAAATGTCTGACAGGTGCAACAAATGGTCAGGGGCATGAGAGAGTCCAAGGAGTAGCGCAGGAAGGTTGGAAGGGACACTAGAAGAAAAATAGGCTTTTTTCTTAAGATGCTGTCAGGGCAAGAATGTCAAGACATTTTGACTCACAATGTGCATCTGTGACTTATCTTGATCAGGGTGATGGGTTTTAACCCCCTGAAATGTTTCAGCATCACTGTCTTTTAAATGATACGAGTGAGGCTCCTTCAATTTTAATGTAGGCCTATCTTAATTAGACCATAATTCACAATGGCTTATACTCCGCCTCCGGCTGAACACATCTACAAGAATGACCTGCCTGTGCCCCTCTTGACCATCAAGAACATCTTCAAAGGGCTCTCTAAGGAGGAGCAGCTTTATGCTCACTATTTATCCAGGTAAAGATAATTTACACAGGTGTAACTCACCATTTCTTCCAAGTTGCACGTTTCATACGTTTCTCTAGAGCCTGCTTCTTCGGTGCGTTGACAGTGCTGGTCCAAACATCTCCAGAGAGTCCGCAAATCTTCCGTCTTATCAATCGTATCTTTAGGGCCCAAACGAGCATCCAAGAACTCAAGGATGTGGCTATCAAGGAAGCGGGACTCTCTGAGGAGGAATTTCAGGCCTACCTCGTTTATTGCTGTGGTTTGTTGATGCCTCAAATGCCTGGATGAAGCATTGGGCACAAGTGCCGTTTTCTGTCTTCTAGCCTTCCATGGCAACATGGGCAACTACAGGGGATTTGGTGATTCCAAGATCATCCCAAATCTGCCCCCAGCCCAGTTGGAGGCCTTGGTGAAAGCGTCTCAGGCCTTCAAGGATGATCCAGATGAGATGGGCAAAATCTGGCAAAGCATCAAAGACAGTCTGTACACTTTGACCACCCGTCAGAAGCAGCTGGGACTGGGGGACAAGGGAATCACCACGTACTTCAGCGACAACTGTGACAGCTCAGATGCGGAAACAGTTGGCAGGTTCTCACTTTGCAGCTTTGCATAAGGTGCTGGGGAGTTATATCAAGGCTGATTGGATTGACCTACAATGCGAAGTTGTACTGCACTTCTAAGCTTTTTTTTTTAACTTTTCATACTTCCACTCGCATTTGCGGCCGACAGTTTCTTATGCCTCACAAGGCTTGACATATGAGCCCAAGAGTGCCAGTCAGCGGTAACAAAGCGGCTGATGAGGAGGACACGAAAAAAAGTAGCAGTAAATGTGGGCATTCAGGTACTAGGTAGAAGTTGTAGGGCATCTTAGGAAATGGTCAGTTTGTCAAGGTCAGGCCTTCAAGACCTTTATCGAAGCTCTCATTGTTCACAACTTGAACTTGCCCTTGTATAACAGACAGTAAAAGTAGCCAAACGAATGCCAAGGTCAGGCACCATGTGATAGGCCTATGAAGACTGTTCTAAATGTCATCCTGCTTTTCTGCAGGTACTTGAAGTCCAAAGGTCTGGGGGCTTGGAACACTCGCTTGTTCAAGACAATAGGACCTGATGGTGCTGTGGAGTATGAGATTAGGAAAGCAGCAGCTGCCAGCAAAGTATTAGAAGGTCCGGTGGAGTTTGATGGAGCAAACTTCAAAGTCACAACTGGAGACTATGCTGATCTTATGAAGCTCACCAACGAGCATCTGAAATTAGCAAAGGTAAACAAACTTTGTTGAAAAGCTATCATCTCTTCACCTATGCACTTGGCCTACTGACGGATGTCGGTGTCTCAGGAACATGCCTCCAATGATGGTGAGCGTGCCATGCTCCAATGCTACATACAGAGCTTTGCTGATGGCAGCATAGATGCCCATAAGGACGGCAGCAGGCACTGGATCAAGAACAAGGGGCCAGCTGTGGAGACCTACATTGGTTTTATCGAGACATACAGGGATCCAGTCGGTAGGGTGTAATTACGAGACCACAGGTGCATATTTGGGACCATTGCCTTGTTTGCAAGATAGTGATCATTCCTTTTTAGGTGTGCGTGCTGAATTTGAGGGCTTTGTGGCCATGGTTGACAAGGAGCAGTCTGCAAAGTTTAGCATCTTGGTGGAAAATGCTGAGAAGTTCCTTCCCAGATTGCCTTGGCCCAAGGAGTTTGAGAAGGACCGTTTTCTCCGACCGGACTATACATCGCTTGAAGTGCTCACCTTTGCTGGGTCATCGATGTACTCTGGAATAAACATTCCCAACTGTGAGTCGTGCTCATTGCACTAGACCCCTATGCAATACTTGTGATAACTAATTTCTGTGTAGTAAAAGAGGGGCTTCATGCACGAAACTGCAACATTTGGTGGTGGTGGTGGTGGGGGGGGTTAATTACAAAGTGAATCATTTTTGAGACAGTGAGACATGAACTGCTAATCTGATCAACTTTGAGACTGGCAATTTTTATGCAAGAATGCCCGAAGCCCGATAACCCCTGTTCACATGTCTCTCCAGTGTAAAATGCCTGGTCAGACAGTTCATGATCAGACTTCTTGTCAGATGATGAAATCCGTCAGTCTGAAGGCTTCAAGAATGTTACCCTGAACAACGTGATCAGCTCTAACTTTGGCTCCCAGAAGGTCATCTTTGTTGCTGAACAGGACAAAGAACTGATGCAGAAGTGGGGCAAAAATGCATTTGAAGTGCAGGTGAAAAATGTGATCATATTGTGTGAGACAATGTTTAAGAACCAGCTCTTCCTTCTTCCTCAGGTTGGTCTTCACGAGTTGTTTGGTCATGGTAGTGGCAAGTTGCTCATTCGAGACAAAAACGGTGAGTGCAACTTTCCTTGCGACCTGGTGAATCCGCTCACTGGAAAGCGCATTGACAAGTCCTACGAGGCCAACGAAACCTATGACTCGAAATTCTCTACGATTGGTTCAAGCTATGAAGAATGTCGGGCGGAGTGTGTCGCACTGTACCTCAGCTGTTACAACGACGTGGTCAGGTAAGACTACACTACACCATAGAGTTGAAGTAAGTATCAGCTTTTATGCTTCATTCAATAGTATTTTTAACTATGAGGATGAGAACGACATCAATGATGTGGTCTACTCTGGCTGGCTACACCTTTGCCAAAATGGCATCGTTTCCCTTTCTGCATACAGCCCAGGAACCAAAGAATGGAAACAGGCCCATTCCCAGGCAAGATTCATCATCCTCCAGGTAAGGTTGCCTCACTGAATCGCTGTTGTGTCGCACCCCTACAAACAACTCTCATTGATGCACAGGTGCTCCTTGAAGCTGGCCAGGGCTTTGTCAGTGTGAAAGAGATCCAGGATGAAGATGGCAAGCCAGACTTGCTCTTCAGTATGGACAGGGCAAAGGTCAAAACAGTGGGAAAGGATGCCATTGGAGAGTTTCTTAAAAAGCTCCAGGTAACATTGAGTGTGACCTTTTCTCATCCTTTGATTGATCTGAAAACATTGCGATCTTTTTCCTGTGTCAGATCTACAAGTCCACTGGTGACATTGAGTCAGCCAAGGTGATGTATGACCGCTACAGCCAAGTCCCTGAGGATGGGGATTTCCCTTTCGCTCGCTGGAGGGACATTGCTGTGAGCAGGGCTCCCACCAAGTCGATGAAAACTCAGGCCAATTCAGTAATTAAGAGTAAGTGTTTTTAAGCTAATTATGTGTATCCAACTGATGCCAGAAATAATCATGTAACTTGTTTTTTCAGATGACCAGGTTGAGGTGATCGAATATGAGAATAACTGTGAAGCTGCTGCTCAGTCCTGGGTGGATCGCTTTTCCAACGAAGAGTTCAAGAAGGTGGATAGCATCCTGAAGGATCTGTACCTCAAGGATCAGCCTTACTTTACAAGAAAGGATTGAGTGGTTATGAAGGTACTATTTCTGAAGAATACGCAAAACATTTTTTCAAAATCAGAATAAAACTTTGGACTTTTGTAACCAATCCTTGCATAGATTTGATAGATTGAAGACCAATAACGTACACGGTGCGCCATTTGTTGCCTCCTAACTAAAATGTGAGAATATTCGAGACCAAGCGACCTAAGAACAGAATTGAACCTATTAACAGCCTGCCCGGACTCGGCCTCAAGTCGGGCAACTTCTCTTCCTCACTCTAAGAACCGAGTCATGAAATAAGACCATAATATTATTAACCTTTGTGGTCACCCTTTGAGGGAACACATGAAGGGCAATCAGTGTTGCTGTAAAAATAATTAGCTCACGTTGGGACCAAGACGTTCGACCCTTACACCCATACCCCGGCAAATGTGAAATGGGAAATAAGCTTAAGACTAACACTGTACTTGCTCATATTAAACGCATTTATGAAATTGAGAAATTAATTCATCCTCATCACGAGTTTTGCACTGACCTGCTTTTCCCCAGCAAATTCATTACTCGAGCACTTCAAAGTGGTAAAGGCCACTATTGGTCTACAACAGAGCGTGTCGAACTCTGCTCATCTCCAAAGTCTGGGGTCCGTCGCTGTTGTCATAACAATAGTTAAACAGTTGCCCTATGCTTTCTCACCTGAATTAGGCAGCTACCTCTGTTTACTCATCTCAAACTCATGTAGCAAATATTATACCCACACACAGCATGTAATATTGCATGCAGCACTTTTAGTACGGAAACGACTCGAGCTTGCTTCCATCCCTGAATTCTCTCTTTCCAAAGTTTTGATGCAGAAGTTGTAGCCCTATCGTACGAGGATTTATATTTTGGATCTGTACCCTGCACTGATCGTAGCAACTGATATATTTTCATCCCCATTATGACCCTGACCTTCAAGGAGACAAATAGGAACCTCGGTGTTCACTCACTTCTCGACATTTGGCCAGGAGTGCCAAAGACTTTTTGAGGGGCAGGACTTTCAGCTTTCAACGGTCCCGGATGGTATGAAAAAATTGACGGAATGGCACGAATTTTACTGTGGCAACAGCAACTGGCGCACCCTGTAGATTTATCATTGAGATAACGTTACATATTTTCTGAGAATTAGCTGACTAGCACGTTTGGAGTCATAGTGACGAGGTTCGTAGTAGCGAGGATGAGTAGTAGTACAGAGAGCGAGGCACACGATCCGGGGGGTCCTGCGAGGAGAAGGAGGAGGATCAGTGCTGACTCATGTTAGTCCTGGGTATGCAGTGCACATGAGCATCCGTATTCAATCCACCTTGGTTTTCCATATCCCTGGCTCGAATCTCTGATGGGTGTCTGTCGGAGGCTCGCCCGGAAGCCCCTCCCAGTGCCACGCCCGCGATGTGCGCCGTCCACACCCCCTCGATCTCGGCGTTGCATTCCATCCGAAGCTCTCCATTGGGGAAATGGTCGTCTTTGGCTGTGAATCTGACAGAGATCAACACAGTCATTTGATGTTGTTGTCGCGAGGGCCCGCAAGATCCATACTATATAGCCCGGGTTACGTTAGCCAGAAAATAAAGCCTAGTCACTGAATATACCCGGGTGCCCCAAGTGCTTAGTAACGGTATGAACTGAATGCACACACAAGGGGACTGGAGATCAATGAAGCACTCAATGATGAGGACTGCAAAAAGAGTGAAGGGGAATAGAAGCCAGAGCATTGCTGTTACGACTGACCAAAGCGTTCGTTCAATTAAAACACCCGGGCCCGTTCAATATTATTATCATATGTTTTGTCATGAAATTCGCATAATGTTCCAGGGTACTCTTTAGGGAACGGGATATTTTTGCTGCCCCCCCGGACTGAGTGGTTAAACACTTGCGGCTATTGTAACCAGCCTAAGCCGCGTCTGAATCAGGTGTCTGCAGTTAGTACGTACCTGAGCCCCTTGTGTGCTGATTCCAGCCCCGTGGTCTCGTTCAGCAGCTTCTCGTAGGGCAGCTGAAATCCCTCTGGAACCTAAGTGAAAGCAACAATCAATCATTTTCCCTCAAAGAAAGGCTAAGTAAACGTGCCAAGATATTACACAAGATTATACCGAAGGGTATGGAGATCGTAGTGACATTCATTGCGCGCGTATCCATGCAGAAAAGGTAAAAATGTCCTGTGTCACCCCACCCTTTTTCCGTTTAGCCTCCAAGTGAGATTTGGCGCTGGGTTTGAGTCCTTGGAGGTGCAGGTGATCTCCACGAGGTCCCCGGGGTTGTAGAAGTTAGCGATGCCGGTGATCTGGGGGCCCAGGCGAGGAGGTACTAGTTTTACAAGCACTTGCAGTTATCTTTGGGCGGAGAGAGTTGACTTTCCAGGCTTTGTTTACCAACGACAGTTAGTGTGTGCGCCTCCTCTAGAGTGACGAATGACGGCGTCTCCACCGTGATCTCACACTTGTAGACGCCGGACGCCAGTGGGTTCAACACCCGGGCCACTAGCATGTTGGGACGCGTGGAAGAGTTCTGTAGAAACACAGAAAACAAAAATAGCGACAAGTGACATATGGAATTTCATGTCATGCACTTATGCGACTCGGCCTTTTAAGGTCATCCCTCATTAAGTTGTCACACACTCACGTCTATTCTAATTCCCGGCACATCGAAGGCCTTGTACTCGGGCTCCTCGGTAGGCACGTATCTGTATACTTCACTGCCGTCTTTGTACCACTTCATGCTGTAGATGGCGTCTCTCTCTAAGTCGTAGAGACACGTCAACGAAACCACATCGCCTTTGTTCACTGAGGAGAGGCCGTTGATGCCCAGCATTTTCAGGCTCGAGCAGGCTGTAAAGAAGGTTGGCCTTGTCACAAGAGGACCAGAGATCAGTGCTGCAGCAGCTCAGCATCGCTGAAAATGTTTCTATACAACGCTTGACCCGACCGGACTTGACTTGAAGATTGTAGTACTCTTACATTTTTTCACACTTGCAGTGTTTGATTTCTTGGTTAGACACGGTTCAGATGACTTCATGTGGCCTCATCTTATTTGCTGTGATTTTTGACACGAACACACAAATTTCAAAGAAGTAATGTCGGACCCATAACCCATGACCCATATGTCAGGCACATAAACGTCACCTCCGCTTATGCCTGACCATTATTATGTGCGCTAACCCACAGTTGTTGCACTCTGGCTACGTCTACAAGTCATATGAATTCAGCAACGCCCACAAAAGTCACGAATAGTGGAGGCAAAGACACCCTATATCTGTATGTCTTCCGCTCGGAAATGGTTCCCCTGGCCATGAACAGCGACCTGCCCACGAACTTCCAGGCCCTATTAAAGGACTGAATAGATACAATACAGAATTTGTGCGTGCGTACAAAATAAAAAAAACACCCTGCAGTAGCTCCCGCATTGACAAATTGTTTCCTCCCGCCCCCATGATGTCTGTGTGAGCTTGCTCAGTCTGGCTGCACAAAATATTTGTACTTCAGCTATGTGTTGGAGAATGGGTCGGACCGGACGCACGAATGCCCGACTGCATTGGTGCTGCACAGTCAGCCACAAAAAGTCGTCCCCAGTGGAGAGTTGGCACATCCAGGAAAATGCCAAGGAAGCATTTTTTTTGCACAGATTGAACTTTTGTATCAATCTTTGTAATGTTTTCAGATTTTATTAGTGCTAACGTGACCTAAGTTGCAGACCTGGGAAAGTCCCTAGGGAGAGGGTGGGGACTTGCTAATAAGGAAGAGCAACGGAGGGAGGGAGGGAGGGAGGGGAAATATTTTTTGACTGGCTTTTTTTCTCTCTCTTTCCTGCTTGGCTGAGAAAGAATGTTGGGAGACAACCCAACTTACGTGCATTTTACAACAAAGGAGAACTACTGTACCAGAAATAGCGCTTACACCGACGTGGGCTTCGCTCTGCGCCTCCACTCAGCTCTACTTTTGGTATATACTGTACGTACTTTTTATGTGCTGTTGCCCCCCCTCCTTCCCCGGGGGGAAGCACAGAATGTATGAAAGCATGCAAATTATGTACGTGGATCCGTCTTTGGAGGCAGCTGAGGCAAATGTCAAAAGACCAGCGACAGGAAGAAGACGAAGATTTGATGCTTTCACGTGAAAGTCTCGGCATCCACGTATGAAAGTGCGCATACAGGAGTGGTGACGTCATCGTGACTCGCGTCCAGCCTTCCGCAGCACTGTTCAAAATGACGATGTCAATTGATCCCTGGTGCCAGTAGCGGAAAGTGACAGCCAGTTATTTTTGGCTGAGCCTACCGGGTGTCCCACACTTTCGGCTGACGCTGGTCAACGAGAGAGAATGTCCAACGACCTTTGGGACACCCGGTAGATAATCATACTGTATGCGTATCTGCTGTGGGGATTACAGTTCCCAGCACCCACCCACCCACCCACCCCCTTCTTATAAGGATGGCGGCAAAAAAAGGCCACCAAGGGGCTTTTTCTTCGTCGCCCAGAGGGATAACCCTGCAATGGGGGGGGGGAGAGAAAGGAGAGCCAAGTCATCTGGGTGATATGTGGAACAGGAAGGGTTGTGTGCGTGGATATGAATACACAGTAGTAATAAAACGAAGGCTAATTTTTCTTCTTCTTCCTGGGGGTGGCTTGGTTGACTCACGTGTGGTGTGTACTAGGGGAGGGGGGACGTCAATGAAAAGGGGTTGCTTTTCTTGTCTTTTCAAGCTCAGGAAGACAAAATGTGATTTGTCTTCTCCTCACTGAACACGAACAATAGAAGGGGGGGGGTGAGAAGTAAGAAAATATATAAAAACAAAAAACTCAGCTTTGTGAATATGAGGTGATTTTTAGTGACGCTTCTGGCATGCGTTGCCATGAGGAAAGAGAGAGAGCTTTATAGCTATACCTTAGACTCACCCAAGTTCTAGATTTACTACCTCCTATATCTACTCTGCCCCACTATCTGTTCCTCGCTGAATAAATCGCACAAAGTAGGCACAAGCACGCTGTGTCTTAAGGAGAAGAAAGGCCTCGCACTCGATCAAAAGTTGGGTGTCCTGGACCAGCCCCATTATTGTTATCTCCAGGAGATTCGAGCTCAAGAACAACTTCGCGACTGCTTCCAGTCGAATAGAACTTTAGTTTAGGGATCCCTAAGCAGGATATTGAATTAGGAATTTTGAGTTTTTAAGGAAGCTTTTTTTTGTCCTATCTGGAGGAGAAGGCGTCACTGTTCTCACCGTCCGATATGAGTAGAATGAGGAGCAGCCTGACGCCTAAGAGCGGGAGGTCGCACTCAGACGGAGGATTCATCTTTTTCTCTCTTCTTCCGTGGAGTTAGTGGGAAAGGACTGTGTTTTTGGCGGACTTCATTTGAGATTCACATCCCCTGACTGCCAGAAAGAGTCAAATGCTGCAAGAGGAAGAAAAGAGACACTCAGAAATGTGCATCGGTGAGGGACTTGACGTCGTAGTGCCCGTTTGAGGCACCGCAGCGTTGTCATGCTGCAGTACCGCAGTGAGTCACTGGGTTGGACAGAGTACAGGTTGTTGCTATGTAGAAGATTTGGAAGCCCTTGGCTTCCCCCCTCTTTTGCGACCAGACCTAAAAGAATGCGTGCAATCGATTGATGACAGACAAAAGGGAAACGAGCACTTGGAGGGATTCTCCCAGAGGTAAAAGCAACCGAAAATTCGTTATATTAGCATTATCGGACGGCAGCCAAAACCACAATCGTCTCCCTCCACTTGCTTGTTCAGAAAGTTGTAAGGAGGAGGTGAAGGGCGTGGGCCAGATCAATCTCCTCCTCCGCGTTCTCGAGCATTATGCACATGTGAAACAACTCACAGATCACGCACAAACATCCTTCATTTGGGGGAGTCGCGGGGGTGGGCGGAGGGATAACAGAACTTAGCATTAGAGTGGTATTTATACTATTGTATTTATACCAGTCCTAGAGGGTGACCCAGAAGAAGCTGCAGAATGTTTACGGATTGCTCTGCACTTGGGGCTCATTTTTTGAGACAATCGAGGGAAACTTCATATTGCACCTTGCAAATATGTGGGTCAGTCAAGTTAGAGGACTACTTTTCTGAACTCCAACTTTGCAAGTTTCCGCAAAACTAACATTTTTTGTTGTTGGAAAAAAGAAGACTTTAAAAATCTCAGGTTGACGAAAGTCTTCAAGAGCATTGAGTACCTTTTCGGTTTTTGAGCTTTTGAGGTGATGTTGGAGTGAATCTTGGTGTCGATCGATGAAAGCAAGATTCGTAAAGTGTCCAGAGCGTGCGAATCGAGCAGCAAAAGAGCAAAGTCCGGCCTTGAGAACAATCGCGGCCCCTTTAAGAGGCGAACTGTAGAAAATGACCTGTGATATGGTGACAATAAATTTCCGTCGATTGCCCTAAGTTGAGCCCAAGTGAAGGATAATCCGCTGGCGCACAGCTGAGATACAGGCGAGAAAGATTCTGCAGCTACTTCTGGATCACCCATCTGGATCGCAGGGGAATCCATTGGATAAGACGTTTGTAAGAGCTCTGGAAAGTCTGTCCCTAATGGGCCTGTTACACTTGGGCTTATCAAACACAATTTTTCGTGCCCCTTTGTACCACTGGCTCGATCAAGAACAGACGCACACTAGTCTGACCTTGAGGGTATCAATGACAATGGTGCCAAAAGTTGACTTTAGCGCCTTTGGATGCTGTCCACACAGATTCGAGCTGGTTTTAAATGCAGATTGGGTCAAGTTATGACCAATGAGCATCTGACTGAAGCTAAATATGTCGCACCATATTCGCATATAGGGGGTGCTTCGCTGCCCCAAAGTCGTCACCTTGAAGTAAGTGACGAGTGTCCTCCGATGCGATGCCTATATGGCACATGGTGAAACTGAGCCTCTTGGAGCAGGAACGTTTGTCACAGTTGGACATGCAATATGTTCCAAAAGTTGCCCACCATTTCGTCCGTGGAGTAATTGGCTGGAGAGCCAGGGTTGGTACCGCAATTTCTCAAACTTACGTATAGCTTCTCAGGTGTGCCCAAGCAAATTTTCTTTGTGCATCACTGCCTGTGCTTGTTCGATTTAGCCCGATGCATTTTCTGATACTTGGAATGAAATGTCGTTTCCTGACAGGCTTTGCATGGGCCGAAGAACATGGACATGATCGATGTTGCCCCTGCTATTGCACTTTAAGGCCACCTTGGACACTTGGAGAGGCGCAAATCTCTCGGTGGCAATCCTGGTTACACCGTGAAATTCTTGGTAGGGACACTTTCGGAACGTCCTCTTTAGAGGATGTGGGCCATGAGGTGTGATAATGTTGGAAATACATTCTATTTAGTCCAGAAAAATGTATCTCCTGCATATTGCTGTGCACAACTCAGCAGATGCGAACTGTGGTGGTGAAGACCGAGTCGTACAGCACCAGAACAACCGGGCCTCTTTTGCTTTTTCAAGAAGCACCACCCTCATGGTCTAAATCAGTTGGTCTCTTCAGTCCCGAAGTTCATCTCCCAACTCTCATGGAAAGAAAAATTGTGTGAACTATTCTCTCTCCTCTTTTCCTTCGTAGCAGAGTCTATTTCTAAGCCCAAATGTGCCTCCGGCCTTTGTACGTGGGGACATCCTTGTCCACGCATTAGCTCACCACCCATGATCTATGGGGATGGCAACGTCCCTCACCCCACATTCACTTATGGTAAGGTGCTGTGGCGCTTCTGGCCGGGCTGATCAACGCACGTCCACCAACGCTCTGGCTTGCGACGCTGCAGTGCTTGGGACAGTATAAAACTAATTTAGCGACTCAGCCATGAAATAATATGCCTTTTTCCACCAGTTCACCAAGAGAATTTTACAGCCTGTCTCTACTTGAACTGGAGTCACTCATTGTCATTGCATCCGTTACTCCTCGAACGTCTCCCTCTTCAGCGAGGACGATGGCGTCCATGCATTATAGCTCGCTGACGTAGCTTTCATGAATAAATTTGCAAACAAAAAGTGCGTTAATTTACACACTCCACTCATAGCCCCTTTCATGATTGTTTGGCAACAGTGTCCAAAGTTAAAAAGAAAGGAATGAAAACTTCCACTGTAGAAAACGTGAAGAAGTTTGTTGCTGCAATAGCTGTATCAGACAGCAGCGTCCAGACTTGGTGAGTCCTGGAGACCGAAGTTTTGGGCCAGCTTATAACGTACATGTGGCTCGTCTAATGCAGCTAGATTCCGTGGGCGACCACACTTTTTGCACATGGAAAGTGACCTTTCCGTCCCGGTTGTCGGACAGCAGGGAAAATAGTGTCACAAGGCTGGCGCGTGCCCAAAATTGCCTCCCAGCGTCCACTGGTAGAGAAAAAAAGGCCAAGGCAGTCGTGATTTGGCCCGATGATGCTCGCAAGCGATCCATTCGTGATCCAATGATGATTTTCATGTCAACTTTAACTAAAGCTGTGCTTACTTTTTGGCCACTGCAGCACTTGTGGTTAGTCTGTCTCTCTTCCGCCTTGGACACGGCCTCCATTTCCTCGTCACTGCATTCCTCCCACTCCATTGCCAAGAGTTTTTTCTTCCCCGTGTTTATTCGTTAATCCACTCACTCATACATGCACACGAGTGATCTTCTCTGCCAGTGACCATCGGAAGGGCGTTTCTGCTCTTTGTACCAGCGATGACTGAACGGGACTCTTTCCTGACAAATTCTTTCCTCTTTCCTGTCCCGTGATGGCGGATGAAAGAGAGACGGAAGGAGAAGAAGAAGCCATGTGCGTCGGCGACGGCGACGTCAACGCCGATGAAAGAGAAATAGGCGAGGGCGAAGTCGCGTGTGCTGCTCTCTCGCTCTCTGCTGTTGCCCAACCCCCCGGTGGAGGGCGCGAAAACGTGCTCAAGGGATTTTTTGCTCCAGAAATGCTGTAATATTGATCAGAGGAAGGAATTTCCGCCCCTTGCACACACACACACAAGTTGGTCCAAATACTTTGCATGGCGTCAACCACGTGCGTGCTTGACTCACCCAACGTTATTGCCAATTCTCGTGCGAATATCCAGTAAGAAAGGGCGTTCAGAGGGCAAAAATTAAACAACCTCAGGACAACCCTTTAATGTCTCCTGGGACAATTACACAGTAGCGAGAAAGAGTTCAAGGTGAAAATCGCACCCTGCTTTTTCTTATAACACCACCTTTCTGCAGGTCTACATAAAAGGGGGGAGGGTAATTTGTGTGCCGGAGGATGAAACTAACAGCAGCTGAACTCTGCGAGATCCGTTGGGCATGGTGCAGTCGTTGCCTGCAACGTCTGCAGTGCACTCGTTGGCCTGTGCCCTTGCTACCCTGTCTGGTTGAGTCAGAGCCAGCGAGTTGTTGTGTTGTGTGTGCATTATTTGTACCGCAAACACGCGATGAGAAACATGACAACAGGAGAGAGAGAGAGAGAGAGAGAGAGAGAGAGAGAGAAGCTTTAAGTCTGCAGCCTCGTTTTGACAGCAGCTTTGTGCAGTCAAGGCGCGATTTAACGATGCTTTCCACAGGCCACAGTCGAGACATAGGTTGAAACTGAAACTCAAGTGACTGACACCGAGCGGAAGAAGCCAAATGAGCACTCTGCAGACATTAACAGCTGCAGTGTCTTGTTCGGACTCATCTTCTTCAGTCTCCTCATCTGCATTCTTGTCACCGTCATCCATTATGATGAGCCATGATCACCTAATCTTCGGCATTAAATTGAGGCTTTCAGTCGTGAAATATTGTTGAATGCGGACTAAACTAAGCAACAAAGTTTGTGAGCAGCAGAATTAACGTTAAACTGGGACTTTACTGTATACTCAGAGCGTAATTTGGGAAATTAGGGTGCCATGAATCTAGCAAGGTGTGGAGGAAGGACCCGATCGAGAATTAAGGTGGGTCCGTTAGGTGGTTCGGAGGAAGATTTGGTACATATATTTGGCATTGAGGTGCCAATTTCTTGTATCACGTGGGGGTCCATCGCTTCCGGACAGTTCCCAGTTCAAAATGTGAGTCTCTGGCAACACCTGTTAAAGGCAGAGAGGCTGTTTAAAGAAAAAGCTGTCACTTGTACAAGGCATGTTATTTACGAAAAAATAAAGACCTGAAAATTGTAGCGAGTTTCGTGAGCCCAAACATTGAAAACAATGCAGTGTGCAGAGAGACGCGCATAAACGTCCGACTTTCCACGGGCAGCTTCAGCTATCCTCGAGTGTCACTGTGATGCTCAAACATTCAACCAAGAGGGACGAAAATATATTTGAAAGGAGCCTCTGTTATGCAGTATGCAATTGGCACCAAATGATTTAAGTTTGTCAGGTAACTTTGCTTCAGCTCAGTATTCCTACAAGCTCAGTCGTAACAGGACGTGAAAAAAATGACGGTTCTTCACGTGCGACACCCTGTACATGAGATTCATTTGTCTCAGCCACTTGAAATAGTCCATGCTCGTCCTTATTTTCCCCAGTCAAGTTGACCGACAGCAAATGTTAGCACTGACCAGTGGACAGAATATTGCAACATCTGCCGTAGCTTGGATGTTGCTGTCTTCACCTCCACCAAGAAGTGCCCCAACTTCATGGATAAAGGCAGATGAAGGATTCTTCCCTGAGATGGCAGCCCCATTTTGGCCAAAGTCGCGACCTGGGGGACCAGGAATTTGCTCAAGTTTTTCCCCCATTGTGGTCAAAATTTGCTTTGCCCTCCACTAGTGACATCCCTTGTTCCTCGAGTTTGGCGGATGCGTGATGCAAAAAAAGGCCAACTCCGACTGGAGACCCTAAACGGGAAGCATTCTTGATCAAGTCTGCCTCGTCAGGGTCCGATTGGTTACTGAATGAAGTGCCGAAGTGGTGCTTCGATCCAGTTGCCTCATCTGGCTTTCATTAGTATAGCCCCTAACTGCACTCATACCAGAGCAGATGAAAATTGCTCTGACTCGAGCGATCAGGAGGTTGGTCTGGCCTCGAACTTCTCTCTGCTGAATAATATGTTGAAATGACTTTTATTGCAATGGCATGAGATATATCAACAACTTCAATATGCATCAGCATCCCGCAGTTCCCGCTTCATTTGTCACATTTCTCAACTAAGTTACACACTGACTTTTATCTGTTAGGATACGCTGGGTTCTGTTTTCCTAATGCAACCTAATTAGGGCTATGGTTGATGTCTCCAATTTAGTTTAGAATGTTAATTTTAGCTACTGTTTTGTTGCAACTAATGGTGGATTTTGTTCATTGCGCATGCATGCAGAAGCTGCCTTATCTGTTGACTGCACTGACTTACAGCAACTGTGCAGTGCAAGTGCATGGTGCTCGAGCATCTGGCATTCAGGGACCTCAGGTCCAGGGGTAAATTGCCACGGCTTCAATTAAGATAGCTTGGGATTGGGAAATTCGAAAGGCAACTTGCCATTTTTGACTGTACTGGTGCCAAATTATCAAATATTGATCAATCTGTCAATACTAACTTCAAAAAGGCCTTTCAAATATCGACTTAAACCATTTGCTAGATGTCGCACACCACGAGCATTTCACGTCATTTCTGCAGTGGGGCCTTGTCTGATGTATTATTGGTAGGATGAGGCCTGCAGAGGCGTCTGACTGAGTGACTTCTCCAGCGCATTTTAAAAGTCACTCAATGTTAACGAGTTAAATAGAGAAAGTGGTCAGCTTCATTGACGAGTGCAACATATCTACGACTACTCTGTGACGCTGAGCTCGTCACTCGCCACTTCGATGGCGTGTCTGAATCCGCCGATGGTGTCGTCGTCACTGACACTTGTGGTCTTGTCCGTCATGCAAGTGCTGATCACGTTGCGGCTGTGCCTGTTCACTCAGTCATGGCTCATGAAGACTCAAACGTTCGCCAGATGCGCAGCCCTTAGAAGTTTCACCTAGCTCCGCTTTCGTCCCTTGCGTACGTACAACGTTTCCGCTGCTTCATGTGTTTCACCACATCAGGTTTGACCCCCACGTGATGGACGAAGCCCCGAGGAAGAAGGAGCATCAGCACGTCCAACTGCACCTACAGGTTGCGGTTTTTCTTCGCCTCAGTCGACCTGCCATTGATAAGGTTGTCCACACGCTGTCCGAGGAAACTCTCCGGAAACGAGTCCAAACTGTGTGAAGGCAGCTCTGAACGGGCCTGCCTGCAGTTGGACATGCCACCGCCATTCCAGGCCCTAGGCACGCTCACACGTATACCATCGGCTTGACCTTGGGAGTCCTCGATGACGACGATAAACGTGGAGCAAAAAGTCGACTCCCTTTCTGTCATTGACCGGGATTCGAGGCACCTTCAGCGGTGCATTTGTGGTCCGATTGACCCATGCACGACCAAGAGGAAGCGACTCGAGCTGAGAGAAATGGCACCCTGTACATCTCCATAACCTCCGACGAGGGAGACAACCCACCCACGCCCGACGCAGCCACCACCAACAACACATTGGCCGCGAGAATGAGCTCAATGAGATAGAAAGCTCGTACAGATCATTTGTGTAGCCCCCCTCGTCTCCCCCCGGAGACGAAACAGAGCAATTCAGCAGAGGAAAATTGCGCACGCGTGGTCGGTGGCCCAATTTGGCGCTCTCGCAGAAATTGATTAGCCCTCCATACGTGCGTAGGAGCGTGAAAAGCGAAAAGAAGTAGTAGAAGTGGAGGGAGAACAAAAAATAGTAGCAGTCAGCAGTGACGTCCGATATTTGCAGCATTAGTCTCGCCCCTCGGCCGCCGCTGTGCGGAGCAGTAAATCTCCGCACTGTTTATATTAAGCGTCGTCTTAACCCTACTGAGGAGTCGTCGGGAATGAGCCAAAGCAGCGGCTGGGTAGAAGACCGCTCATGCAGATGAGCACTTCTGTCCTGAGGTACTTCTGTTCTGTACTGCTCTGTACTTCTGTACTCAGAGGGTTGACGGCGGCTCTCGGGTTTGCTCTCCGTCAAGGCAGGGATCTCCGGCCCGCTCTGGACTGAACGGCAGATCAGCAACTGGCACTAGGTACTTGTTGGTGCAGGCCAAGATTCTTCCCAAAATAGTCCTGCGAATAAACATGAAAGAGTCGGAGGAGTCTTTGGAATAGACATCAATTCACCACGTGCAATACATTGGCCGCGCGTCCCGACAGCTTTCGTCTTGTCAAGAACAATAAGTGTTGCTAACGAAGTGTTGGCGTATTATATATTACAAATGTTGTAGGCACACCAAATAAACACCTTAACTTATGTATCACTTTTGCTTTCCCCCTTCAAAATGTTGTTTCTTTTCATAAGTATTTCAGAAAACAGATGGGACAAAACTTTGGGGACACGCTGTTTAGGTTCGTACAAGACATTTCCTGGGATTTTGGGGGGGGGTTCTTCCTCACCTTTGAAGTTCAGATAAAAATCGATAAAAGAGTGGTGTCTCTAAAACATTGGATAAAAGTTGGAAGAAAAAGTGTGCATCTTAGAATCGAGTGGAAAGCAGAACTCATTGAGCCACCAATAGCAACACTTCCGAAATGTTTTCGGCCAATTTTGTGGGATAGTTGTTTCTTAGAAGTGTTGTTCCTTCAACTTGGTTCAGGAAACACTGCAGAGCTATTTAATAATAGCATCAGTAGTCTTATACACTAGTCTTGTGCACTAGTCTTGTGCACTAGGGGGGGGGGGGAAGAATCAGTAAAAAACGAGAATGGCAAACCCTACATACGTATAGCACGTAACTACACATATGGTGCAGTGTCAGCTGTCATTCGGTAGCAGTTGCAACTCTCCTGGGATGCATAATCCCCAATGGCAAACCTGGGTGGCACATATTTCCCAAGGTGCCAGACTTAGTGTCCTCCAGTTAACTGAGACACCCCTGGTCAGTTGAAAAGTTGTTCAAGGTAGGGAATGATTATGTTTCAAACATTCACACGATGCGGGTGGCACAATGCTTTTCAGGGCAGAGATTTCAAAAATTTAGGTACAATTCACAGCGTGTTTGTCGATCCGCTTATCGACGCCCCTTATTACTTTATTACTCCTTATTACTCATTCAAGTACTTTACACACGTAGGCATATTATAAAGTAGCGTCCTTGGGAGAAGGTTCCAGGCACGTTTTCGAGGAAGCGTGCTCAAAAAATTGGTGTCTAATCGCTCCTTTGCTGCCACATAAGGCTCTTGGAGGCATGATGGAGGCACGTTTGACTATGGGTGAGTACGTTGTTGCTGTATTTTTACCATCACCACCCTTCTTGGTCTTCATTAAATATCTCTGGGAGGCATTACTCAGGCGTTATTAATATTTCCTCACCTTTTCTTATGTGCTGCCAGCCACAAAAAGATGTATCTTTCAAGCAATATCACGGCATGGTTGGTATTGAGAAGGTAATTACTTGGGTGCGACAAGGGGAATACATTCTAGAAAAGGGCATTCAGTTCCTCTTCGATGGTCTGACTGACAGAAGCAAGAATCCAACAGTGCAAGGTCAAGGAGAAGTCCAGTCCACCTGTCCACGGCGTCATGCCCAAGAAGGAGGCCCGATCCACCTGTTCACGGCGTCATGCCCAAGGAGAAGCCCTGCTAGTTTTCAGAGCCGAACAAGGACCGGGTACTTCCAGCTACTTAAGAACGACTATGACTCACACTGTTTACCAGGAACATGGCAACTCGCCTGCGCTGCCGAGCATCTTCAAAACTGAGTGGCAAATCTTCCTAGCCCACCCTGTAAGTGATATACGTACATCGACATTGGCTGGAACCCCTTGGCCCCCCTAGTTCCTACCTTGCGCATCTTATAAGGTGACAACACAGCAAACAGAGTCTTTGTTTGCCCGGACCCAACACAACCTGGGCAGTGGCAGCAATATCTCCTACGACTTGTCAAACGAGTGTCTGTAGTAGGCGCTCCAGTCTTTTTATTACGCATGTGTGTGCTCAGAGCGATTTATTTTCGCTCAAGACGTCCACAGCGGAGGAGCTTCCTTGCTTTTGGGGTAAAAGCTCATTAGGAGTAGCCAAAAATCATTACCACACGTGCGCACGCTCCCATAGGGAAGGGGGGGGGACGAAAGTTGCTTGCCAGGGTTCAGGAAAGTCCTGAATCCTTCTTCTTACTTTCTTCTATTTTTCCAATCCCCATTTTGATTGAATGAGGTGTTAAGCCTGCCTCTGCAGCACAAGGTTAGCAGTAGGGTCAGGTATCGCATAACAGGAAACTCGGCGAGGAGGAAGGGACAAGCACTCTGACAATATTACTCTCTCTCTCTCTCTCTCTCTGGCTTGTTTCATTAGCCTGATAGCTGAGGCTCTTGCTGGGGCAGAGAAAGTCAGGGTTAGAGTAGTGTTATTCGCTGCAACATACAGCAGAAGGGAGCTTTTTTAAAATCATCTTAAGCGGAAGTCCCTCGCTTTGGGCTAAAACAGTCATAAGTCTGAGCCATTTATCGTCATTAGGCTTTGCATGCAATAACATACACAACAATGAAAGTCATGGTTCTGCCGCCAGCGAGTACTACATACACATGTCCGGCACGATAAAAAAGACGGTTCGAGTCTAGAATGTCTGTAACCTACATTCAGTGATGTACTAAGTCGACAGGATGAGCTTCCGACTTATGGCATTTGCCCCTGCTGCAGTCGGTGCATTGCATTGAGCTGTAAGTATACTACGGTACGAGTATGTAGATGAGAGAACGCAGGAGATCGAAATAGAAGAGAAGAGAGCCACACCCCAGTCCCTTGTAGGAAGAAAAAAAGGGTCCGGCCCCAAAGCAGTGTACACGTTCATGTACAGCAGTACCTACGTATGCGTTCATGGCTTGAGGCCATCCAGGACCAACAGACCGACCTCCATCTCTCTCTGCCTCTTTCTCCCACCTTGCGCGAAAAAAAAGAGGAAATGACTGCGACATAGCGAAAGGGGGGGGGAATTTTTGCCGACATGATAAGCCTGTGTCATTCACTGCGCCCAGTAATGGGCATGTTGATACACACACGCACGCGCACGCACACACACATGATGACGACGTACAGGAAAGTGAAGGTCCAGGAATGTGGAAATTTCCGACGTGCCAAAGTGCACACAGTTCTTGTCCGGATATGAAAAAGCCTAACTGCAGATAAGGAGGTGGATCAAAGAAGACGGTAGGAGTAGTGGGTGAAAGTTTAGTGTCGCCATCAAGTTTGTTGATGGGCGGTGATGCTTTTACAATTGAAGGAACCTAGTTTGACAGGTCTTAGGCTTAGTAGGTGTGTCCTACGCTGTTGGAAGTGCTGTCATCACGGAGAACAGTAAAAATATGTGCCATGAAGAACGCACAAACTCACGTAAGAGTTGCCCTGGTCACACTTGCCGAATTGCGTCAGCTGAACGGATGAATGAAAACAAATTCTTTTTGCAGAACGAGACACCGATCTTCTAAATCTAATCTAAAATTCCTACGCGTGTAACAAACTGATCTCATTGTAGGTTAGTAGGATGCTGGACTGAAAGTTCCGACCTCGAAACCGCTTCAGAGGCGAAAAATCGATTTTGAGTGCGTGAGCGTGCGTGTGCGCGCGCGCGCGTGCGCTTGAGTGTCATTAAGCATCCACCTGGTACACACGGTTGCTTATCAGCTTTAATAAAATGTGTCTGCTCGCAGGACTCAACTAGGAGTGCATAAGGTTCGGTGACCACAGAAGTCGCCGACAGTCGCGATCATGGCGTTGCTGGACGGCTTGGTCGAGCTGCTCGAGGACTTTCGCGTCCACTGCTCGTCCTACTGGTCCAGCTTCTACTACTTTCTTATGGCAGAGTTCACTTGGAATAATGCTCTCGGGCAAGTCTCCCGCCAGTCCGTCTATCTTCAGTTGGCGGCAGTCGTCCTGTCTTCCTTGGTGTTCATTTGTCTGTCGGTGAGGATCTGGATGAAGCTGACCATGGGATGGTGCAAGTCCAAGGCCAGGATGGACGGTCGAACGGTGCTCATCACCGGGGCAAACTCCGGTAAAAGTCACAACATTAGGCATGAAGGCGTCGCTGGGGCACTTGCACTTCATGACCACGATTGTACCAGGCATCGGTTTCGAGACCGCATTGAACCTATCCCGCCGGGGCGCCCGGGTAATATTAGCTGTTCGAAACGTCAGCCGCGGTGTGGAGGCGGCCCGGCGGATTCTCGACTTGAACCCCTCGGGGAAGGTATCAGTCCGGGAGGTGGATCTTGCCGTCATGAGCTCAGTCAGAAAGTTCGCTGCAGCAGTGATGGCGACAGAGGACAGGTAAGAAGACCCGTTCCTACAAGTGCCACATGATGAAGGCCTCGGTTTCGTTCGTGCCACTCAGGTTGGATGTGCTCGTATTGAACGCCGGCATGGCTGTGACGAAGAAGTACATGACAGAGGAGGGCTTCGAGCTGCACATGGCCTCGAATCACTTCGGACACTTCCTTCTGGCAAACCTTCTTGCGCCTCTGATGGTGTCCAACTCGAAAGGGGAAGAGCACTGCGGGAGGATCGTGGTCGTGTCCAGCTTGGCGCACAAATTTGGAAACTTGAAGCTGGACAACCTGAATTCGGAAAAGTACTATGATGTAAGTTGGAAGCGTGATCCGCCGACAAAAAGCATGGAGACTTACTTGGATTGCTGAAGAAGGCGGGTACTTAAGTCAAGGTAGTCCTTGGTCGATCTCAATGCTTACCATGTCCGTCAAACATTGAGTCTCTGCTCTTTCAGAGTGCGCGCATCTATGCTAACACGAAACTTGCCAATCTGCTCTTCACACTGGAGTTGTCCCGCCGCTTGGCACCCCACAAAGTGACCGTGAACTCCCTCCATCCAGGGGTTGTGCAGACAAACTTGTTCAGGAACATCCCTTTCTTGGCACCAGTCATGCCCTTCGTACTGGGGTTTTGGAAGACAGCCCAGGTGAGACGAGTCCAGCTCTAATGACTCGCAGGACATCTCATTTGCTTCTGGGTCATCTCAGGAGGGCGCACAAACCAGCATCCACTTGGCGGTGTCAGAGGACGTGGAGAATGTGACTGGAAAGTTTTTTGCAGATTGCAAGGTAATGCAGGAAAGCATAATACGCAGCCGTCATTAGCCTAAGTAGTGCCTGTCTTCCTGTTCAAGCTGGCACAGTCTTCCCAGACGTCCACGAACAACGCCTTGGCCACCAAATTGTGGGACAGGAGCGTGGACATCCTGCAAATGGAAGCTCAAGAAGAATTCTTGGGCTAACGTAAAGACACACGTAAGAATTCTAGTACAACTGTGGCATTACTGCTTATAATGAGTAAAGAATGGCTATTGACGTGTGAGTTGCTAGCCCAGCTTTGCCAGGCCCTGACCAGGAAATTATGACATAACATGCCAGATTCGCAATGTACTCAATACGCTTCTTTCAAAATGTGCCAACGACGAAATATATTGCCAAAATGCGCCGAACAGTCTCTAGGAGTTCCAAAACAATATGTCCGAGTTGAAAGAACCCTGTGGGCAACACTGATATCCTCGTTCTGCCGTTATCTAAAAAATAATTCGGAAAATAAATAATTTCTCCGTATCACTTGAAGCGCTGTCCTTACGTTCCATGAGCATCGTTCTCATTGAAAATATGGCTGAACAAAGTTTAATTGAACTGCCATCGATTAGCAATCAGTCAGGTCCCTCTTTAAGCATACTCCATTTATTTTTAATTATTAATTGTTTATTAAAAACGCACACTGTTGTACTACTATATGGGCCCTACTTGGACTTGACCGCACAAGGGTCATTTTATATCCCAATGGCGTAGCCTTCGGGATATAAAATGACCCAAGTGCTGTCAAGTCCGAGGTGACATATGAGCATACATTATGTGTCGTTAATTTGTCATTTACCGCACAATTTTTGGAATTTTTCATGACACTGACGTTTCACTGTTCCAAATCAAATTGAAAGAGGTAAAATACAAAGTTTTGCTGCGCTGAGAGTGAGTCCCCTCACCATGGACGAGATCACGGCTGAGGTAGCCACACTAAAGAGCACAACTACCTATGACCAGGTGTGGGCCAACTTCATGGCCGTCGAAGCATCCGGGAAGCAAGGGATGGCCAAAATTCATTACAACGATAGTGGCAACAGCAAGGAGAATATTTCTATTTTGAGTGTTGAACAACAATAAGTCCCTGTGAAGAGGGAAGTATAGCACAATAATATTTCCCTCCAGACAGTAAAAAAGCGGGGAAATATTCCTGATATCATACGTTATACATATTACACACTATGTACCGTGCATACAATTGCACGTTGCCAAAATTGAGTTTATCGTCACATCATGTTGTTTCTCTGAATCGCATACATCGGACTGTATGATGAGCATATTGTACCAACTTTACCAATTGAAAATAGTCCAGCACTTGTTTTTCTCTTTTACCGAACTCCTGCCGCACACTCGGTTGTAACCTTCCTCTTCTGGGCTGTCCTCAGCTGGAGAAGCAATTAATACTTCTTTTCAGTCACATATCGAACAAATGATAAGGTGACGTACATGTCCCTTCAAACCTAACGTCAATTGTTCCAGTTTTTTCCTCGTCCTCCTCATCTTCGTACTCGTGTCCCTCTGCTTCGTCGTTCTCATCCTCTGGATCTTTGGACATCTCCTGCAGAGCCCTTTCAGGTTCGTCGTTCTCTTCCTTTTCGTCCTCCAGACCCTCTGGAATCTCCTGCAGGCTGGCTGCAGGGCTGAACGAATACCTACGGGTATAAAAAGCGACGTTTGGGTAGACAACAAAGGTCCCGGTTGCACACATGCAAGGTGGCCTACCTCTGCAAGGCCTCGTCCGTCACCACGTAGTTTTCGGGGACGACATAGATTGGTCCACCGGGTTTGGGCAGGAGAATACAGTCAACGTGAGGAGGAAACGTGAAGTAAGTCTGACAAGTTTGGTGGCGGGATTTGATCACCGTGCCGGAAGGCCTCACCCTGCAGTGAAGAACAGAACGAAGCAATGTTGAAGGTGCCACTCGTCTTAAGACAATTCTTAGCCACATGTGGCTGCTTTCCTGATGGACAAGCCTGACTTGGTCCGGACGAATTCAGGTCCGATACTTCTGGTGTTGTTGTTCTCGTTACCGAGGACATTGCCGAGAGGATTTCTGCGGGCCAGGAAGACCTGAGAAACCGTACTCTATACGAATACAATGCAAGAATGTAAAGCATGCAAAAGAGGCAATCACTGTAGCGACCTCTTCTGCTCTCTTCCTCTTCTTCTGCCACGTGAACGCGTTGATCATGGTCTGCGCCACTTGCCGACCAAACTCCACATTGCTGAAGAGCGGATCTGGGACGGGAGAGACAGCCTTGCTTTTACTGACTTTCCTCCGACTCTGTGTGAGGCTCCTAAAACAAAGTTGGACAAGCTCTCAATGGACTTGGGGCTGACCACGACAGTGTCTGGTGTATCACCTGTGGCTCTCGTTCTTTATTCGAGTGATACCAGTCTGAAGTCGCTCCACCTGTGGCTCCGGTTGGCAAGAGCTCGACGGCTGATCTTGGTGGAGCTGAGGGGGATGCTGTTGTTGCTGTTGCTGTTGTAGTTGCTGTGGCTGTTGTTGCTGCTGCTGTCCCCAGAAGTAATCCTGGTTAAAGCTCTGACCTTGGTCACCGTAGCAACCTTGCCACGAGGCTCCGCCTCCCTGTCAACAACGAACCTTCAACAGTTATTCTAAGACACGTATTAATCGGACCCCACTTCGTTGGCTTGGTGCCACTTGGTGCTCTCGTAATAGCAGGACACACTTGAATGATGCATGCCGCTGATGTTGGTGGTGACGTAGCGCGTCTCGCTGGATGGCTGAGTGTTCACGCAATGGTTGTGGTAGAACCCCGGGAAGGAGCGGTCGGATCTGAACATCCATGATTACACTGATCAGAGTTAGGTAGATGATAGGAGGTGGTCAGAAGCATAAGCGAAGGCAAGAGTAACTTCATGGGGAAGTACTAAGGGCGTTTGAAGGGGTGGGGAGATGTCTCGAGGGCTTGGGACCTTTTTTTTTTTTTACTCACACCATACACGCCAAGTACACAGTGTCCACAACAAAAAGTGAATGACAAACCCATTCAGCTCTTGTCTATTACCCTGGAGCGGCTCCGACGCCAGACAGAATCGGCGCGGCGGGTTCATTCTCCGCCATCGCCGGCGGTTGCGGCTGCCGTTGTGCAGAGGCCAGACCCCATTGCTGCTTGGTAGCCACGCCGACCAACGCCAACGCCAGCTCATGGACGGAGTGCGTCACCAGGTGCCTGGAACGGGATGGAAGACATGGTCTCCTTGGGATCCGCGCTCGTTCTCTTGGCGCCTCACCGATAGAGATAGGTCGGGACAAGGGGTTGCCCACCACACAAGAAGCACGGATGTGCCAGGGAGGGGTCGAAGTCCGACGCTGAGAATCCCGAGGACGGCGCCGACGTCGTTGACCACGAAAGAGAGGAAGAGGAAGCCATTGGACTGAACGGACTAAAACAACCAAGAAGGTACCTTAACATGTTGACATGGTTCAACGAGATCAACTGGTTACTGCAAAGACGCTGGAGTTACATCCAAGACTTGGACAGAGAAAATCAACATCGCTGAACATCTTAGATCAACTTGTCATAGCGAGTTAAGGACTGCACATTGACAGCATTGAGGTCAGTATCTGGCAGGTCAAAGGCCAGTAAAAAGTATCGAAGACGCTGCAAAAAAGTATTAGAAATGCATCCTCAGTTTCAAGGTACTTAGCAAAATGACCTTCTCAAAAGTGAATGGGATGAAGAGATTCTTTAAAAGTGAATGACTCTTGCAAGAAAGAGGACGGGAAGTGCCAGGTCCAGGTGCGCCTACGCAGGTACAATGAACTCGGAAAGATCCTGAAGAAAACAGTTTTTCATTGAAAACTGGGAAGTACAAATGGGAGAAAGTTCGACCCCGTCAAGTTTTTCCAACCCATTCCCTACCAAATCTTGCGGTTTGATAAAGTAGATCTGTTTGCAGGTTTACCTTGGTCGATGATATTGATCGACTCATTGAATACTAACTAAGGTTTGCAGTTTGATGGAGAACGATCGGATCTTTTTGCCGCGAGATTTTAGCCTGTGCGTTTGCTATTCATATTTTGGAACTAAAACAGCCCGCGCATGGACTTAATCTCCTTCATTAGACCTTGAATCCCCCTTGGAAAGTGTTGAATTCTGACATTTTTTTTGTGGCCACCAACGGCTTTCCAAAATCGAAATTCCACTGACTGTGTTTAGACTACATATAACAGATATATTACACATTTGTCGTACCTACACAACGCGTGAGCAACAGTGTGAAAGCCAGCAATACTCCTGTGTTACCCAGGGACTCGTGCTTTCACATCCACTACAATGCAATTTTGCGTATGTGTGACCAGTGACCAGGTTGTGTGGCTGTTGCTGCATTTTGGCGCGAGACTTCTTGGTCACAGTGCAGCCTCGGCCCAGCTGGTTCCGCGCGCGCGCCACAAAAGTAACAGCTGGGACCAGGTAATTGGGGACCTCACTGATCCGCTTACGCGCAAATAGCAGAATTGAAAAAAAAATAAAGGGAATTTGCGAAGTTTTCATTTTTTGCTTTGTTCCTGCAGTGATTCCGGAATCTTGTATGTCTGTGTGCTTCATTCTGCCGCTCCTCACGAGCCTGAGAGCCAGTGGATCCTCAAGGGATGGATTTGACCCCTGCCGGGATGCGCATCGAGCCCGGCCCGGCTACCTTCGTCTGGGTGGACGAGGCGACGGAGGCAAGAAGGACGTCTAAGGTCTTCACCCTCGTGGGGGCGAGGGAGGCCGCAGAGATCTCGTCGGCAGAGGTCTGCTTTGATGACTACGATTCCACGAAGGAGAACCTCCTGTCTGACGGCGACGGCGGGAGCTTCGCCGCCGACGATCCTGAGATCTTAGCTGGAGTCCCGGGTGACGGCCCGTCCGAGTGCCCGATTTGCTGCCGCGTCTACGACTCGAACGATGCCCGTCGTGCTCACGTGACCAACTCGCACAGGAACATCAGGCTGTTTCGGTGCGCCTTCTGCGGGGATAAGTTGTGGTCCCCAGCCCACCTGAGAGCTCACGTCGCGGTTAGACACGATAGTGACTGCGACAAGATTGGATTGCGTTCGTGCGAGTGCTGCTTAGAGACGGTGTCCTCGGCAGAGAAGCTGCTGGATCACGTGTCCTCGCGCCACGGCTTCCAGTGTGCCGCTTGTCCCAGACAAGTGCAAAGTATCGGTGCCTTGGAGAAACACTGGAGCAGAGCGCACTCTGAATCCCTGCTGCCCAAGAAGATCAGTTGCCTCCACCAAGACATAGCCAACAAGGACAGCAAGAGCGCATCATTGGAAGCTCCTCAGCTGGCAGTGACGAAGACTTTGTCTTCACCGGCTTCGTCCTCGCCGTCCGTCATGTCCTTCCCGAACCCACCGTCACAAGTGTCTGTCCCCCTGCCTTGCAGCTGCCCCTTTTGTCCGACTAAGACTGGTCTTTTTTTAACCGTCCAAGAATTTGATGAGCACGTCCAGGAGCACCACCCTTACCTCTGTCCCATGTGTCCCAAGAACAAGATGGTCAAGCTGCCGACCAGCATGCGCAGACACTTCCGCACGCATCACCCCAATTCTAGACCTCACTTTTGTCGGCGTTGCACCAAAGTGTTCGTCCAGCCAACACAAGTGGAAGCGGAACACGGCTGCTGGAACAATAGATCGAATGTCCCCAGATCCTCTGATAAGGACCACTTTAAGCGTCATATCGACATCCCATTTTTTGGAGATCCCAATGATTACGAGTTGATCCTTGCTCCCAGCCCTGGAGAGACAATCGAGGAGGTTCTTGCAGAAGACTTGCCCGGCATAATTGAAGAAGAGAGCCTTGACAGTCTTAATGAAGATTTAGAGGAACCCATGGAAATCAGCCAGGATGAACCAGAAGACAGGGAAGAAGACTCTGATTCGGAAGACGAGGTGTTTCATTGTAAACTCTGCGACGATGAATTTGATACTGACCGCGAACTATTAGACCACGTCGCTGCCAGTCACCCATTCGAATGTCCATGGTGCAGGAGGCCGTATAAAAATGTCGAAAGCCTTCGGAAGCATGCCCGCCACTTGCACCCCGAGGAGAGCTTGGAAAACTTCAGCGTGTGCAAAATCTGCGTCATCGTGTTTACAGAGCCAGACCACAGAGATCTGCATCTAGCTCGGTGGCACAGCGACCAGCAAAAGGGAACGACGAAAAGTCTGGTCAAAAGTCGTGATTCAGGCAACGAGTCAATGTTGGTGACGCCGGCACGTGAGGAGGGCGTGGATCAGCCTTGTCTGCAGTGCCCTCTCTGTCCCAAAAGGTATGGAGTTGCCGACAGCATGCGCAAGCACGGGAAGAAGATTCACGGCATTGCCATCTTTACTTGCTTCCCCTGCCAGATGACCTTCACGGACGTGGAGGAGAAAAAGGCCCACTTGAGCTCAGCAAATCACGTCAGGAACGAGCCTCCTAAAGCAGTGTTGAAGGCGAGTAAGGACGAGTCGCTGAACACATCTTCCAACGACGGAAAAGAAGCTGTAGCGAACAACAGCGTTGGTTCTGACCTTGTCTTTGCATGTCTCTTCTGCGACAAGAGCTACGGCCTGGGAAGCAGCCTGCGAAAGCACTCTTGGAAGCACCACGACAGGGCTCAGGCGCCGTGCAGATTCTGCGCCAAGGTCTTTGAGAAAGCTTCAATCAGAGATGCCCATCTCGCTGACGTTCACGGATGCGTCGGCAGCGCTCCTCCCGTCGAGTCCCAGAAGAATCGGAGCAGCAGCGAAACTTTAAGGAATGATAGCATGACTGAAGAAGAACCAATAGCAACTACAGCAATTGCAGCAACAGCAACAGCACCCGCAACAGCACCCGCAACAGCACCCGCAACAGCACCCCCACCTCACGAGGAACTGTTTTGCGTGACTTGTTCTCAATTCTTCCCTGACGTGAACGAACTTCAAGCTCACCTAGACGAGCTGCACGCTTTTAAATGCCCCCTCTGCACCAAGCGCTATAAACTCTTCAAGAGCGTCAAGAAGCACGTTGCTGGCAGCCACGACGGCGCCGCCCTGGTTACCGTCTGCCATTCATGCAGGCTTTGTTTCATCGGCCCGGACGAGCTGCAGGCCCACCAGAGACTGTACGGTTGCGGAGAAAACCGTGAAATTGTTGCAAGTGACCTCGACCTGTTTGAACTGGGAGAAGCTTATCACGGATTCACTCCAGAGGAAGTAGAGAAGGCTCTAAGTGCGACAAAGGAGTTCGAGGAGAAGATTCATAGCTTGTGTTAATTTTCCACCCCCGAGTTATTTCGCATTGGGTGAAAATTTTCGTGGTTCTTTTCTTTTTCTTCCAAGACACCCTCAATATTACTGGCTGTATAGTGTAATTTCCATATGTCAAGAACATGAAACCTCCTCAAATACTTTTTCGGTTGGCTGTACTACTTTTGTGCTACTTTAGCTCGTTTAGCTTCTCCCAGTTCATCGCCATCAGCACTCCGCTGCCGTTTTAAACTAGACGTCTGTTGTGTCTGTCCCTCCTCTGATGACGTGGTTGCTTTCCAAATCTCTGAAATCTTCCGGTCTTGCTCTTTGAGCTTCTCGACCTGACCAGCAATGATTGCCTGTTGACTGGCGATCAAGCTCTCCAGATTCGCTATCTTGACATTCTGGTCTTGGATCGCCTGAAAGGGTTGACAATTAGTTGCACACTACTAATCACACTGTAATGCAGCTAATAAGAGCTGACCTGATCCTGTTCTCTCATTTGTTTCTTAAATTCGTGTTTGAATTTGTTGAACTTCTTGGATGTCCTTTCCAGCATCCTCAATTTGTCGGTGAAGACCCCGGTCTTGATAGGGGTCGTTGACGGGAGTGAGGAAGGTGAGGCTGAACCAGAAGTTGACGTAGTGGTGGCTCCTGCCGCACAGGGAGACTTCAGTGACGTCGAGGAGGTGAAAATAGCTTGAAGTCCCCCCAAATAAGCAGCAGGAGGACTCATCTTCGAAGCAGCTCTAGGGGAGAGGCTACACCCAGGCCAGGTTCCTCCGGGTGCCTTAAGCGTGGGCACGATCTTGTCGTCGAAGTGTTCCATGGCCATGGAGGAAATATCGCGTAGTTCCTTTTAAGGAAGCGTTACTATTAGGTAGTATTGTGCATATGTCTGACAGAAATCTATCTTATCGGACCGTTGCCTGACTTCAAAGGCTGCAGGTCCTCTGGGATACTTGTGATGAGAGCCGTTTCATACCTGGAGCACTTCATAGGCTTTCGGCGGGTTCTTGTCGCTCACTAAAGACCTCAACACCCTAAATATCTCGTCTAGGACTTTGCCCGGGATGAAGCAGCACATGTCCACGTCGACGAACTTCATGAAGGTCATGGCTAAAAGGGAGATCCTCGTCTCGACAGCGGTGAGAATGTCGCAATGGCGCGCCAGAGGGTGGCTGCGCCGCTTGCTCTCGCGCCGGGGCAGGCGAGACTTGACATTGCGCAGGCACCGTGCGTGGTATCGCTCGACCGCGCGGAAACCCGAGTTCAGGCGGAATTTGCACAGCTTGTCGAATCTGCACCAGGAAGAGCATGGACCTTTGCTATTTCAAATCCCAATCAAACCCCTCGCCTCGTCAAACCCTCACCTCTTGCACACGATCCTCATCTGAGCCACCTGGTCGTAATCGAGAAAGCTTAGGATGTTGTCCAATGCGACGTCAGGCAAAGAGATGAGGTTCAAGTCGTCCCCGGAAGTTCGGGAGCTGTTGGTCCAGAGGCCGTCCTCCTTCTTTAAGACACGAGGGACCCGGAATTACTTAAGACCTCAAACGACGATGCAGAATTCCAGCTCACTCACCTTCACGGTCGCGTCAGCTTGTGCTCTATTGGCACCCTTCGTCTTCTTAGACTTCCGTTGCGGCTGTTCCTCTTCCGTGGCCTTCGCAGCCATCACGGTCACATACGTGAAATCCTCTCTCATGGCTTCCAACAGACTAAGTTCAACCAGCTTGTGGGAGTCGGCAAAAGACGACATGAAAAAAGTCCGCAAGAACCAAGATGGTTTCCTTCACTTTTTCCTTCTACTGCAGTCAACTTTGCAGCAGGAGCAAAGCACAGCACAGCTGGTGGTCTTGTCATCGCTCGCGACGCAGCACCCGTAGCTGGGCAGGCAGCACCTGGCAGGGGCACCAGGAGCAGCCGCCGCAGGAGTGGCAGCAGCAGCTGCTGCTTTGTATGTTTGTGTGCTTCTGGTCCGGTGAATGCTGCCAAGTCCATGGAGGGCCGAAAGTGCAGTACAGACTGCTCGGCTAGCAACAACTGTATGGAAGACGACGTCGGCTGGCCAGTCTAGCTCTACGAGTCACTCTAAAATGAGTGACTATGTTAGCTAGAGCTAACGTTTTCTAAACAAAAGGACAAAATAAACAATTGTCACGTGCCGGCTGTGACATAGTGAGATAAACCCAAAGATAAACCTGACTTATCCTAACGCTACTGGGGCTGCATCTGTATGTTTTGTCCATTTACTTCTCATGAGTTCTTTTGTCTTCAAGACATGTTTACTGCTGCTCACCTAGGTTCGTAACGACTTTTCAAAACAGTTTCTAACATTTCCGCGTATACCTGTGCTTCTTCCGTTTGACCATACGTGGCATGAAGTCCAAGAACAAGCTGGAGACGCTCGTCACATTGTCTCAAGTAGCAGCATTACATTGGAGGAAGTCACTGTTCACTAGAGAAGGGGGGCAAATGAAAGTGTGCTCCATGATGAGACAACTTGAATGACACTGAGACCCCGCCATCCAAGGAAGTACAAGGGTGTTGCTCCAAAAACTACAACGGTGAACATATGGGCCTAATTTCTACTTTATTCTTTCGAATAACCTTTGCCAAGAAAGACTTGGACTTTTTAGATAGACCAGGACGCAATGGGGCATCAAAAAAGGCCCGCGTAAAGATTCATCAAAGCAGACCCAAAGAGCCTTTTGTTGTAACCTTTCCTTCTCTTTATTTCTCAAATGTTAATCTTTGTTTACAATTTTCATTGAGGAAGATTAGAGACGCTGCATTATTATTGGATAATAATATTGGATATTATCTCTCAAGCGGTGCTGAAATACATCCTTCAAAAGACTTAAAAACTGTGGAAGTCGAGCCTTTTCTATCTCCCCAGAGCTTTGCCAAAGGTTCGTGAGTCCTTGACTCCAGAGTCGGAACTGTAGAATTATAATATGATAAACAGAATTGGGAAATGGATGTGGAAAGAAAAGGACCATAATCACTGTCCTCCAGCGAGCAGGACCAGGCAGTGTCTTCCACGACCTATTTAACACCATCGATTGTTTCTGGATTCCTCCTGTAGACTTCAAGGATATGCCAGAGACTAAACATTCAAGTTAAGATGGTTCACATTCACGGTCCTACCAAGTCTAATATATGAAGTGCTAGACACAGGGGTCGCGAGAGTCCGGGTGAGAGTCATCATAGCAATGAGTTCTCTAGCGATCACAAGCACGTGATCGAGTTGAGTGGATGACAAGTTTGGGGACAGTTGAACCAGAGTTGGGAGACACAGACAGACAGACCCCCCCTGGGGCCCCCCCCCCCCCCCCCCCCCCCATTGGCTGGTAACCCCAACCGCCAAGGGGGACATGCGCGGATTTCAGTCCTCCGCAACTCGTTGCGGATACTGAAATGAAGCGCACACCCTCCC
>JAAUXU010048428.1_pt1 | contig 38631 bp, 32 predicted proteins | sample 7278151 | NCBI WGS metagenome assembly JAAUXU01 (sample SAMN14350113, study PRJNA611818) | marine sediment metagenome | isolation source: surface marine sediment (1.8m) | place: French Polynesia: Moorea | collected 2018-08 | reverse complement strand
GTGGGCGCCAGCGCTGTGTGGAAGTAGGTGAACAACACACCAGCGGCCACTATTGTTTGGAGTCCTTCTCTCTCTGTCTCTTTGAGAGATAATGTCTGCTGCCAGTTCAGAGAGTTGCTGCATTCGAAACCGGTGTGTGTACACGCCAGCTTCCGGCTTTCTAGCCTCCCAAAAAGCTTGTAAGAAGACGGGAAGCTGGAGGCACTTTGGATTCCACTCGCGACCCTCCTATCTCCAAGATGAGAAGACGAAAAAGGGAGGAACACACGCCAACGCCCAGATTTGTGGCGTCGTCGAATGATGACTTCATTCCCAAGAATGATATCCACTTTATTTTTGCCTGGCTGGACCCTTATCCTCCATTTCTCCCGGGCTCCCTGGCTGCCTATCATCTGTCTTAAGGAGATTCATGCTCGTTCCTCTCGACCTCTCTCATTATCATGCAAGAGGAGTGAATAAGAAAGGAGGGGACTTATGCTTCGACAATGAAGATAACGACTCTCTTCCTTTGTTTCAGGCTTAGACTGCGTAGTACAGTAATACAGTTTTTCTCATCCCCTCCCACACCAGGATTCTATATAGTCTTAAATTGGCATTCAGTACCAAATTATGCAAATGATCCTTAGGGCCAAAGTGGCGACGACATCCCGTCTTGTCCATGGTGTCGGAGTGTGAGGACGACGTCAAGAGAAGACGATGTCGTCGGCACCGTGTGTGTCTGTACAGCACCGTTGCGTGTCCGTCCGCTCAGGCGGGTCCCGACAGCCAATATGAAGTCCTGCGCTATCTTTTTCGTGACAGCCTCCTTTTCTCCGTGTCCATGTGAGAAAGACGAGGGAGGGAGAAGCTTCTAGATCTTTTCCTGCGATCATTCAGCGTATGATCAATGATATTTGGAAGCACCTTCGTATATCTCCTTTTGATACGTGTTGTCGACACCAAGCACTCAATGCATGCCTATCCATCCATAATCCAGTCCTCGTGAATTATCGTCAGTTGGTTGAGAATTGGCACGATTGACGCGTCGAATCAGCGCGTCGTGCAGTGCAACGACGCACCTCACTGGGTGCAGGGTATTCCATGCTGTCATACTCACAACCCTGCGACAGCAGAGAGTTTCTGCGTACATGCACTCGCACAAGCAGTCGGAACATAAATTTTGCCAGTCGTAAGAATAGAAAAAAAAGTTGGTCAACTTTTTTTTCTTCGAGGAGCTCTCGCGCTTTTAAAGGAGATCCACTGACAGCAACATAGGAGCTCGTTCGATGTGTGGTACTGCTGGAGGATGAATGTCCGTCCGCCCCCGTACGTGCATTAAACTGGCTGCTGTGCACAGCCGACCCGTTCCGGTGCAGTGTATATAGTTGTAGCTTAGTAGCTCATCCTCAAGAGCACATTTTTCACCCTGAAGACCTAGACTGAGTACTCGCTCGTGCACACACACACACACACAAAATCTCTTTCGGGCTGATGATCCTCATTTCTTGAGCCGTCACGGTCGTCAGCTACTCAAACCATTTTCCTGTGGGAGTCCGCGCAGGTAGCCAAAGCTAAGCAGAACGCGACTTTCTTGCTTTCACGTCTCCGTCACTGTGCAGACCGAGGCGTGCTTGAGCACGATCGTGTGCTGATAGTTACAGGACACGGCTTCGTCGTGCTCGCTCACCAGTGTTGTTCCCTCGAGCACATTCGTGTGGATCTACGTAGCGTGACATCGTGTATGCATTTAGAGATGTGGAGGGGGGGGGAGGACGACCGACGACCGCGACAAGTCATTTGCCTGCATGTCCTCGGGGCACAGATCCGCCAGGAGGACACCACGTCAAGGAGGAAAGTGGAGAGAGCCCGTACATTGATGTGTAGCGACGCAAAAAATTCTTTCGTGCTTCCCTTAGCAGCCAAGTCGGAGGGATCTCACCCGAACAGAGCTGAAGCTGTAGGAAGCGTGGTCACTGTAAATACAACAGCGTCCATGAAAGCTTACTGAGTAGGTACGCAAAGATAAAGAGAGAAAGTAGAAAAAAAAGAGGGGTCCACTTACGGATCACAGACAAGGCTGTCATGGGCTCGCCTTTGCCCTTAGTAAATCCATGCACGGGCGGGAGAAGAAGAAAGGGTGCTTTTATTTTCATCGACCCACCAAGACGACGTTCTTTTCTACTTTTTCTCTCTTATTCTGGTTCTGAACACTGCTCCTTGCTAGACCCCTCCCCACGTCACGCAGCAGCCTTGTCGTAGTGGTAGTAGTAGCTGGGCGAGCTGCAGATACGTGGGGGAAGGGGGGGGGGCAATGGGATGATGCAGACAATGGAAGAAAGTTCCCCCTCACTCTCGGTCGGCGTTTCGGGCTTTCGCATTGTGGCGGCGCACATTTGCTGAGTGGCGCCAGAGAGTTGAATGAATTCGGGTCAAAAGAGACGAAAGTGAACGGGTTGAGGGAGAGCGAGCGAGCGAGCGAGCGAGCGAGCTTGCGAGAGAGCGTGAGAGCAAGGAAGAAGAAAATACTGCTGAGCGCGCAGTAGCCTTGAACAACAGCAACAGCAGCAGCAGCAGCAGCGGCAACAACAACAACAGCATTGGCATGCATGCATGCATGCAAGCATGCACTCACATGCGTATAACACTGGTGCGTTATGTGTGGCACACCCGGTGCACGACGACGGCACCTGGGAGCGTCTTCAGTTCGTCCCTGTTCCTCGTATTTGAATTCCACGCGGTTTAGGCTCGGAAACGAACATTGATTTAGTGCGTGACGGGAGGAACGACAGCTCCTGGTGGAGCAAGGAGTGCTTGGAGCTGTCAAGAAGCTACTCGAGGCGCACATGAGTGTGTGGATGGGGAGGAAGGGACGGAGGGAAAGGCCTTTAAGGACTCAACAACGGGGCCTGGCCCACCGCTGGAAATGTTTGGGCCGCCGCCTACAAAACTGCGATGTTTTTCTCCCGTTTCCCTCGCCGTGAGAGACGCCCATTTTCGCTCGTGATTAATGATCTCCCTCGGTTTGGTGCTGCTGCTGTTGCTGATGCTGCCGTTGGTCGTGCTGATGCTGCTGGCGCGAGCAAGCGCCTTTGGCACCAGGGAAAGGAGATGTTAGACCAACTTTCCACTTTTTATATCAGAGAGCGAGAACGACGACGACGACAATTGCATCTGATATCGCAAAAAGGTGTGGAAATTGATATGACTGCTTGCTTGCCTGCCTGCCTGCCTGCCTGCCTCCCTGCCTGCCTGCTTGCCTGCCTGCCTGCCTGCTTGCCTGCCCGGCTGCCTGCCTCGTTCTCTCTACACCAGCCCCATCACCAGCATCCATTCTCTGGCCCGATATGTCAATAATCGATTGAAAATTGCTTGCGCTGTCGTCGTGGCTGCCATTGGCGGTCTTTTGGAGACAAAAAAAAAGCGGGCAGGAAAAAGAACTGTAATCAGCATCACCTAAGAAAAGTGCACACCACTTAAGCTGAGGAGCAATCGTTGATACATAGTACACACACTTGTGCAGCAGTGTGAACCAACTGCGAGTCAGTGATTTAGTGCTGCAATGCCTCACTTTCTTGTTAGCTTAGAAATACTGACAAGTGTATTTCATCGTCGTGAGGTAAAAATTCGTAGCTAGTACATTTTGTAGTACATATGGTACGGCCCTTCTATGCAAACAGTAGGAGGAAAAGAATAACAGAAATAAATGGCTTTCCCAAGTCTGTTTCAGGGAAGTCATTTTCTCAGACCCGCTTGAGCTTTTAACTGATTTTCACACTCTTCTCTTCCAGAACCTGAAGAATCAGATCATGACGACAAATCTGTGGGTGGAGCAGGTAAGAAGACGTGCATGGACTCTTGACCCACGCAGACCTTGTTGTCGTGGCTTGATGGCTTCACACACACAAGGCGTCCCAGGCTTGTCGTCGTCCGAGTGCGTGTGCGCCTGGGCCATTGACAAGACTTGGCAAGCACAAAACCTGCGGCAGAGAGAAAGAAAGTAGGACAAAGATCAAGGCTGCAACTTTTATGTGCACCACGCATAAACTGAAGCGAATTATACTAGTGTGCAGTCTCTATGCTGTATACGTACGTAGGTCGTCGATCGGGCACGTCCTTGTTTACCCGAGAGTAGTGTTAAGGCCTTTCTCTTTGCCTGCCTCCTCTCTCTCGTGCCGGCTTCCGCCTACAAAGAATTTCTCAAAGTGGAACAAAAGACTCCCTGGGTTATATTTATCCTTTCACTCCTCCCTACGTCTCTCTCTCTCTCTCTCTCTCTCAGTTCTTTCACTCACATGTAGGGGACACGCAAGCAGAGAAAGATATAGGTAGTCTTGGTGGCGGTAGCAGCGGCTCATCAGCAGCTGCCACTCGCCACTAACTTTCTCGGAGAATTTTTTTTCTTCCCTTTTATGCTCTCAAGGTTGAGAGGAGGACAAGTTTCCGGCAGCTCCGTTGCTTGAGCGACGTCCACAAGAGGGCGAGGTAGTGAACGAATAAAGAGATTCTCTCTCTCCTCGCCCTAATTTTTTATAGCCGCCACGTAAGTACTTACGTGTGTAAGAATTAGAAGGGAAAGAGGCAGGAAATAGAAGAAATTGTTTTCCTGACGAGGGGCGAGGCAACTTTGCACAATCCATCAAGGAGGGCGGAGGCCTTTTCCAGCTCCGTCCGTGTGTATCATCAACTCTGCTTTTCTTGGCAATGTTTGCTTTTGGCAACAAAACCATTTCCTACTTGCTCGCTTGCTCGCCCTACCAACTCCTCTTCCTTCCCTTCTGTGTAGCAGCACCATATGTGTACAGGCCTACCCACCAAAGCAGCGAAGGCCTACGTACGTACGTACGTACGTACGTACATTTCAATGATACGGTTCATTCTCTTCCGTCTCGCAGCTTCGCTGAGTTTTTATGCCTCGGAATGAGAAAGAAGCTAAGGAAAGAAAGGAAAAGAAGAAAAGATGTGAGTTCGTACGTTGTGTAGGTTCTATTCACTATGGGTTTTGTAAAAACGAGCCTTACATAGGTAGCATGATCGATCTTAGTTTTGCGGCAGAAACTGAATCCTCAAACAGTGCTTCGTGTACATACGTGCTTGGCAGTCCTTAACAATAGGAGGAGGGGGGAATCGGAGGGGGGGAGCAGCTAGTAAAGTATGTAAGGTAATGCGCATATACACATTTGTTACGAAGTATGGGCTATTTCGGGGCCATTCACTTACGTCATATTCGGCCCCCAAGAAAGAGCCCTCGTACTATACTATACATGGGACAGTAAACGATGATTTCAGGGCGTTCAGCTGGCGGCGGCAGCCCTTTAGGGAGCTTCATACATGCCATTGAGGAGAAGCTTTTTCTGCCTACTGTAAAAGGTTACAGTCGTCGTTTCCCCCTCCCCCCCTATGGACATTGCGTGACTTTCTCATATGCAAGGGGTTTTTTGTCACTGGGAGAGCCCATAATATTAGTAAATGACTCGTGCGACTTTTCTTCCCTCTCCCTCCTCGGTTGTGTAACGTGACCTGTGACGTGTGTGGACCGGTGGTCGTGTACAGTGTAGTATAGGTAGAACGAGGATTCTTCACTGGTGGAAGAAGTTTTTTCCAATACTTTGAGTGCCCTTCTTCTCACCTCTGGAAAAGAAAGAGAGACCAAAGAAGTTTCGTCCTCTCTTCTTCGTTGCTCTCGGACGCCTCTCAAGAGAGAGAGAAAGAGTTTGACGGACATGTACGTATGTTACTGTATGTAGTTCTCTGAGCAGAAAAAGAGAGAGCTTGTAGAGAACTCGCATTGAAGAAGATCACTCAACTTCTTCAATAGGCTCCTTCTGGACTTTGTGAAGGGCCCAGACGGAGCAAAATCGGACCCTGCCCGTTTTTCCTCTTTGTTCTCATTAGTCGTCTTTTTCCCCGGGGGCCACTTGGGCGAAAATGCTGTAGCTGATGGTTCACGCCCATTGCCTGAAGAGGCTGATAAAAACGTCCTCCGAACAGTCGAAGCGGAGAGAATAACGACGACCTGCAGTAGTGGCCGCGCGCGCCAGCCCTGCTGGCCGGGCGATAGTGACGGAATGTCAGTGCAATAAGTTCTGCGTCGTCACTTCCAGTTCTGGTACGATTACAAGCTGGTGTGGAATCGTGACGAGTATGGTGGCGTGGAGAGTCTTCACGTTCCCTCCGATCACATCTGGCGGCCGGACATCGTGCTGTACAACAACGCAGATGGTAACTTCGAGGTCACCTTGGCCACCAAGGCTACGTTGTGGTACAACGGCCTCGTCGAGTGGAAGCCTCCGGCCATCTACAAGAGCTCCTGCGAGATTGACGTAGAATACTTCCCCTTCGACGAGCAAACGTGCGTCATGAAGTTCGGCAGCTGGACTTACGACGGATTCCAGGCAAGCAGGGATTAAAAGAACTAGGATCGATAAGCCAATAGCTGAAACAAGGAAGAAGCTTGGATTAGCACGACGTTAACAACGTTTATTAGCGGAGTATCAACTTCGCTTTTTTTCATTCTTCACCTATCTCCCAGGTCGACTTGCGCCACATGTGTGAGGTGGTCGGGACCAATGTGGTTCCGCTGGGCATCGATCTATCAGAATTCTATATGTCCGTCGAGTGGGACATTCTAGAGGTGCCTGCAGTTAGGTAATCCAGAGCCTCTATGCATACCGCATCCTCACGGATCAACGACTATGATTAGCCATTACCAAATGCTGTTATCATCTCTCTCCGCAGGAACGAAAAATTTTATACCTGTTGTGATGAACCATACTTAGACATAACGTTCAACATCACCATGCGGCGGAAGACACTCTTTTATACCGTCAATCTCATTATTCCCTGCATGGGCATCTCCTTCCTCACGGTTCTTACCTTCTACCTGCCATCGGACAGTGGTGAAAAGGTGACCAAAGAGATCATCTGGCATGTAAAAAAAAAGAGGTTGCGCGATCGCAGTATCAAACTTTCCCCCAGGTGACTCTCTCCATCTCCATCCTGACCAGTCTTTATGTGTTCTTCTTGCTGGTGGTTGAGATCATCCCGCCCACGTCGCTTGTGGTACCACTCCTGGGCAAATACCTTGTCTTTGCCATGATCTTGGTATCAATTAGGTATGAGCAATGCTTAAGCATGACGTCAGCTTCAGTGGCTGGATGACGACGTATGGATTCCATTGCAGCATTTGCGTAACAGTGGTGGTGCTAAATGTCCACTTTCGTTCGCCTCAAACGCACAAGATGGCGCCTTGGGTGAAACGGGTTTTCATTCACATCCTGCCCAGACTGCTCATCATGAAACGGCCGCAGTTCCAGCCCGATAAGCACACGTGAGGAGAATCATGCATTTCTTTCCTAGGCGCCATTGTAACTTTTTCTTTTGCTTCTGTTCCTTTCTATGCTGCATTGTAACTTCCAACACGTGCACGCACAGTACCTAACCATAGCCTTGCACTCCGTCCCGTTGTACATCTTACAGAAGCTCGCTGCGCCAAGTGATGCTTCGCACCTGCATGGGGCGAGAATCCGGCTGCCCGCCGCCTCCTTCTTCGGCCTCCACAGCAGCTCCGAAGCGATTCCCCTACGACAACGGAGACATCTTCGCTAACAACAAGGCGGAAGAATTGAGAGGAGCGCTGGCTGATGTCTTCCCGGAGGACATTCCCGGGTTGCCCAGGCACCGGCCAGGAGAGATTTCGCCAAGGTGGTGGATGAGTGGAGAGCTTCTCTCACGAGCAGTTTGCCAACTCAAAGGCTGTTCTGGATAGTACAGCCTTTACAAACGAGTACACGGTGCCACTTATTTAGCTGCAAACAGGGGTTTTGTTTGCCCATAGACTATTCATCGATTTTCGACTCCACATTTGAATTGAGCTAGATGGGACATTTATGAACAATATCGGAACAGAACAAAGTCAACAAACTTATGCCTAGCCCGCATTTAACGTCATTGAGACTCCCAGTATGCGTGACCTTGACCAAGCCAGTTGCAACAACTGCCTTGGAAAGTGGGTTCAGCACTTCCATCAATGACAGGTTCACTCCGCAGCTGTGCTGTGCACAAGACCAAAAAGTTTTAGAAATTTGGGAAATTCAGAGCTCAAGGGATGATTTCGAAATAGGAACAAAACCTGGATTAAAAACTCCGGAATATTGACTTCGGAAGCAAGACGGGAGTTCCTTTTTTGAAGCTCAAGCAAGGAAACAAATGTAGACACAGTCAACACTCAAATCTAAAGTTCTCTATAGCACAGAATTCAACCACGCGGGCACATCACAAATGGGACCAAGTGGAGTGAAGACCAAAATGACGTGCAGTTCCAGCAGCTCCTCTTGAAATTCTATGAAAACTTAGAACTTCCGATGACGAAAATTCTAATTCGGATTCTGCACGCCCCGAGGCGCAATAACGCAAACTGCTGCCCCAGAGCTCGTACAAACACCTCAACTCTTCTCCAATGGATCCCCTTACTTTAGCCAGAGAAGCTACATCCACCGCACCGTCAAGCATTAAAGAATGATACACTGTTCCTTACGTTCCACCGTTCTTTTCAGAATTTCTGCTGAAGGTGATCAGTACTACAACGGTATGAGCTGTCGGCTCCACGGTCGTACGTCATCTGTCCTCCTAGACGACGAGGACGATGAGGATGGCTGCGGTGGCGACGTCGCGTGTGAGAGGACGGCTCTGAATCCAGCGGCCTCGTCGTCGGGGTGCTCCAGCCCCATGCCACCCATCGCCGCCGCCGACCTGCCGCCCTACGACCACTCGAACTGCTCACTAGCACTGCACAAGTCATGCGCGTGCATCAACTTCATTGCGGAGCACACGAAGGCCAAGGAGGAAGCAACGAAGGTAATAACCATGATTAGCACCTGCTGTGCTTACGTGTAATACGTAAGGTGCGTTAGAATTAGATTCGGATTAAAATGATGTCTAGCGTCATAATTTGAGCATCACATGAAGCGATGTTGATGAAAAGAAAATTCTGTCGTTGACGTGACTGTTTAGAGTTTTCAAGTGAAAGCACTTGTGCTTTTGGCAGTGAAAAAGAAAACAAGTCAACATTAAAAATACAGCTCCTTCAGTACGGTTGCAAGATGATCTTCAATTAGTTCCTCTGGCTTTTGTTCTGGTCCTTTCGTAGGGTTACATTGTATCTTTTGAAGGAGAGGTTCATACCTCCAAAATGAAGCAGGTGCCAGTACCAACATTTTACTATCACTTAAGAAAGTTCACATGTGAGAGATTTTAATCTCTGTATTTTTTCTCATTTTCTCTTTTATGAAAAGCGTCACAGCACAGTATAAAAAGTAAGATGGTTCAAAGGCCATTTCAGCTTCATTGACTGGGTTCAAAAGGGGTTGAAAATGACACATGCGAATATTTTTTTAAAAAAAAGTCCCCTCAAAGTAAGTCCGAAGCTCCTTTAATATTTAAAGCAGGTTTCTGAAGGTGTGGGCTGGATGTAAAAGTTGAAGCCATTGTCTGACAGAGGTTGAAGTTATACCGGAATAAAGTACTGGCGCACTCACACTAGCACATGTGTGCCGAAACTGCCAAAAGTCGAAGAACGTTAAAAAATTAGTGGGAACACTTCCTTCTTCTTGAGCTGGTCAATGTTGGTGCCTTCGACCCTATATATCCACTCTTGTTCCGCACTACATTTTGAAGTCTCGGCCGAAACTTGGCTCAGGCCTGTCAGATGTAGTCTGGGAAAAGTTAGAAAAAGTAGGTGTCACTTGGTATGAACCTGCTTGCCAGCAGTCCAAACCTAAGGTTTGTAAGGTTGTAAGGTCCACATACGAAGATTGACCGTCCAAGACTGATATCGATGTCCTGCACAAGTGATTGATGTTGATACTTGGTGGGTGTTTGTTTAAGTTGTCGAATTTTTAGGAGTAGTCAACAAAAAAACGCGCAGCAAAAAAAAACCCCTGGAAGACTTTTGTTGCAATCATCGCGCAACCTCGACTTCACAGTCAACGCCAGAAGTTTGTCTAACAAACTGTACTTTCTGTGCGTGCTTTTTCCCTTCCATCGTTTGCGTTGTTTTGCTCCAAGCATTGATGAACGTAGCGGGTGTCAATAAAAACTAAATTCAGACGCACCTCGTATAAACCAAAATCAAGGTTGCGTGACAGCAAATAAATAAACAACCGTACGAGTCATCCCAGCCACCGAACCGTCTTGAACGTGATGCTTTTTTTCCGTCGTAGGTGAAGGAAGACTGGAAGTACGTTGCCATGGTCTTGGACCGCCTGTTCCTCTGGATCTTCACACTGGCTGTGTGCGTGGGCACCGCGGGAATCATCCTGCAGGCGCCCAGCCTTTATGACGATAGGATGCCCATAGACAAAGAAATATCTTTAATCAGACACCATCTCAACGGAGCCCAACAGACCACAAAGACCAGGACAAAGAGCTTCAACAGCTGTGACTGATTTAAAAAAAAAACAAAGTGAAGAAGAAAAGCAAGCAAAAAAAAAGAAGCCGTGTGTGTGAGCAGAGAGAAGAAGCATGCAGTTTCTTAGATTTTTCTATTTTTCGAACGTTCCTCGTTCTGCAAGCAATAGGCCAGTCAACTTGGTGTGCTGTAACTACTGGACATAGACGACAAAATGACAAGAAGGTTTCTTTTGCCTCTGCCAGAGAAGGACTGTCTCAACCTCTGCTTGTCCCTCAAGGGGAGCAGCCAGGTTTCTATTTGAAGCTGAATCGGTATTTTTCTCTCTTTCATCTCGGTCTCGTCCACATATGTAAAAAGTAAGAGATAACGCATGCATGAAAAAAAAATGTTATGACATGTTCCCAGTGCTGGTGCTTCCTACTGCTATGCATTAATAACTGTATCATTACAACGTACGTAACATTGGCTAGTCTACATGTGTACTAGATACTGTACTACGATACAACTAGTATCGTCTATCCATAAGTACATAAGGCACCATATAAGCTACTGTACTAGCCTACTCTTCTTATGCAGTTCAATAAGGCGGTTTCACGCTGAATGATAGCTTCTAGTGAGTTTTCTTACGCTGGGCTCAAAGAAAAAATGGGTATCCGTGTATGGATGACCCGTGTAACTTGGCCCTTAGAGCTTCCTGGCGGCCTGGAAGAAGAAATTAGACGAGGATCAACAACAACAAGATAAGGAAGAAGAAGAAGAAGAAATGAATCTTGTCCCTCCCGAAGTTAGACATCGCGTATAAGGCATGCATCTTTTGTATGTAATATGACAGCAAGCTATTCGAATTTATCGTTTTTATACTCATGCCGCAACAACAACAACAGCATTCCGTTCGTCCTGCTAGAGGGGACAAATGACACTGAAATACATATATGATATAGGTTGCCGTACAACACGTGACGTTTCCATCCTTCTTTGCCTTTGTTACTCTTGCCTATGTTTATTATGCTTGCTCGAGAGTGTTTGTTTGGAGTGCTTCGTCGGCGACAACGCTTTTGATGCGTGGGAAGGCAAAAATCAGTGCGACTCCAACCCTATACCGAGTAAGTTTGGACAGATATTATCTCTGTGTGCGTGTTCACAGTGATCGGGGCTTTTTTGTCATCAGAGAGTCTCTTGACACCGCAGTCGCCGCTCTTTGTAAATCCTACAATCCCACGTTGCATCGTTCAGCCAAAAAATATCGGTTACGTAAGAAAATGCCAACTACCTAGTACGTATGTACGTGTCTGGTCCTGTGTGACACGCCAATGTCGGCGGCGGAGAGCAGCGACACCGTCTGAGCCAAACATAACGTCCTGTGTCCAGCAGGGACAAGTGCTTGGACGCATATTATCGCCGTTGTCCGATAGCTCCTATATATTTTCCTTCTGACCCCTTCTTGCTTTCAAATAGGTAATAGGTATGCAGCAGCTCCTGGAGCAGTCATGCAAAGAAGGGTCGAGTGAGGAGCAATAAAATTTAGTGCGGCAATCCAACGGATTTATTGTGTTCTAAGGCAAAGGGTTGAACGAAAGTGAAGCCAAAATAGGAAGAACGATACCAGTCAGCCGAGGACAAGGCTTGTAGAACGGTATCAAGCGCATTCTCAATGCAATCGGAGCAGCCAAAAGAGCTGTTTGAGAGAGGATAGATAGAGAGGTCGAGGGCGAAGGAGAAGTGGAAGAAGTAGTTGAAGAAGCACCCAGGTAAAAGAAACCGATCATTCTGTCTCAACTGTAACTGCACTATTCATTGTTGCTGAGCAGTCGACTGACGGGGACCATTGTTCTACACAAACCCTAGCTGGACTGCATTTTTCCCGCTCGTGACAGAAACCGTCCGCTTTATGGGCGTCTCATTGCTCTCGCGGCCGCAGGATGGCGCTGATGGCGCGGGGAACTTGGAGCAGAAGTAGTTCCAGATGCAGTTGCCATCTGACGGTTGCTGCAGTCGGAGGGAGGGAATTCGCAGTTTTGCCGGCAATAATGATTAAGAGAGAGTGCCCATGTGGCTTGGGAGGAGGTAGGAGAGGGGGGGGGGGGGAAACCACTCCTTTCGGTCACGAAGTTTCTTAAGATTTGTGAGGGGCACGCAAAATTTTTGCCTCCCTCTCTCTTCTGCATTGCTTTTCCGTGCGTTCGCTTCGCTCCCGTGCGCACGCGTGCACATCTTGGACCTGGAGTGCGCGTGCACGCACGCGTGAGTGGAGAGGCAGGAGAACTCATTGCCGCCGTTCTTAAAGTCGCTCCCGAGGAGCTCCGACCGAGCTTGCAAGTCCTACTTGGTGAAGATCTCGGTCTTTGCCTCAGTGGAGCCACCTGGAGAAAAAAAAAGCAAGAAAGAAACGTATTTTTTCATTATAGATGCTGTTCTCGTTCTTCGCCGCGGGGCTTGGGCCGAGAACACGGCCGCCCTCCTCCTCCCCGTCATCGCTCGCCATCCGTTGGCCGTCGCCTCCGCCGCCGGTCTAGACAATGCATGTGTGCAACGGTGACGGCGGGTGCGGCGGCGGCGGCGGTGGCAGCGACGACGACGGCGACGACGGCGACGACGGCGACGACGACGACGACGACGACGACGACGACGGGGGCGACACCGGCGGCGGAGGCGACGACGACACCGACCCAACTCGACCGACCGAGCGACGGCATCGGCGGCGGCGGCGACGGCGCAAAACACGGGAGGAGAAGGAGGAGGAGGAGGAGGAGGAGGAGGGCCGAGGGGAGGAAGAAGCAAGGGGTTCCTCTTCTCTCACACGCTTCCCTCACTCGTATGTTGCTCGATTTCACAGTTGTAAAGAGGCATGGGAAGACGAAGCAACAAGACCGGCAACTTCTAAGTGTCAAGTGCTGTTGCAATGTAGTACCACAAGTCATAGTAGCGAGGAGAGACCGACTACTTGTGGTGTCTGCAGCATGAATGGTGGCCCGTACGTGGCTGAGACAAATAACGTGACTGTGCATCATAGCCCCACCAAGACGCCGTCAGTGACGCTTGAGGTGGTGTCCGATCATCACCACCTACACCATCACCATCACCACCACAGTCCTCCAGGAGGCGGCAGCGCCGGAGGAGGCGCCGGTGGAGGAGGCGGAGGCGGAGGCGGAGGAGGAGGAGGAGGCGCTTGCGCAGGCGGCGGTCAAAGCAACCAGCAGCCACTGCACATTCCTGCCAAGAGATTGGGGCCATCGTCAGTCTGGTCAACCAGTGGTTATAACAACGGCATTGAGCCCGGCGCCACTTCGTTGTTCTCGCCAGGCGGAGACTCACCTACGTCGCCCATCAATACCTCGAACAGCTACAACAGCTTGAGTACAACGTCTCCTGTCGTTGCTGCAGCCGCAGCCGCCACTTCCAGCGCCAGCATGGCCTCGGCGGCTGCAGCCGCCGCCGCGGCTACTTATCCCACTAGTCACTACTCCAGTTTGGCCGCAGTAGAGGCCAGCAGTCGCCGCGCAACCGCCGCCGCGGCTGCAGCTGCACAACAGACACCGCCGCAACCACCGACGGACACTAAACCCATAGTAGCATCTACACCCTCAACTCCAGCGGCGTCTGCCGCGCCACCGCCGCCTCCTTCAGTGGGTCTCTCTTTCTGGGGCAACGACTACACCAAGTACTCAAACAGTCTGCAGCCGCCGGCGGCAGCGGCCGACTGTCAAGCCGCCGCAGCCGCGGCCGCCACTTTTCCGCACCAGACTGCGGCGGGGTGGAATTACCCCCATCCCGGGCAGTACGCGTTGACGTCGCCCGAGCAGGCGATGGAGGCCCGAGCCAGGCAGATGACGGAGGGATTCCACGCAGACTACAGCAGACTGCAGTACCCTCACGACGGAATCTACACACACCCTCCCGGTACGTTTCGGACGTCAGGGAAAATTATTTGGGGGTCCCTTTCCCTTTACTTCTCCTTCTCCTACTCCTTCTTGCCATATCTCACTCCCTTGGCCGTCCCATTGCTGCAGGCTACGCAAGCGTTGAGTCATGCTTCCTTGGCAGATACAATGAAAGGAGCCAGAAAATATGCCACAATCATATCTGCTGGCTGTTTCTGGGAGAAGGAGGAGGAAGAGGAGAGAGAGAATGAGGATTAGACTTTTTTCCCTTGGATATGAGCTGGAAAAGGAACGAGAGAAAGCAGAGAGAGAGAGAGCGCGCAATATGCGTTACGTCCCGCCAACGTCGCACTGTACGTACGGACCACGCACACGTCGGTGGCGAGAAATTGTTTTCATTTGCCGCCTTTTGCATTCGTTCGTGCCAGCGACTCGTTCGATTTTTGCTCCTTCCCTAACGCTCGCTTGTCCAAATGGTCCCACTACGACCCTTCTCTCTCTCCCTCTCACCCCTTGCCTGCCTCTTGCTCGCCTCTTGCTCGCCTCTTGCTCGCTCCAGCCCCACAGTCACAAGCATGCAAGCACACACGCACAAAAAAAGCGGCTCCTGGGTGACGGACGCACCCACGGTGGGGCGGACGGACGGGCGGACGGACGCGGTGGGCTGCGTGAAGCAAAGAAAATGGAACGGCTTAAAGGCAGCAAAAAGGCGCCAGATCAGGAAAGATAACGCCTCACAAATAGCGTACAAGTGTCCGAGTGTCCGTTTTGCACGCGCAGATGGCGCTGGCGCGCTCGCAGTCACGCCAGCCCTTGGTCCTGGCGCGGAGTAGGAGCTGATTGCACCCCTTTTGAAGCCTCAGAGTGCAGCAATCGACGTGTCTGTGAGCGGTGCCAAATTATGTGAGCTGAGCGGCAACCGTCCACTCCTCCTCCTCTTCCAATGTGTCCCAAGTCAAGTTCATCGCTGGCTGCTCTCTCGCCCTCTCTCTCTCTCTCTCGTCCGTCCCCCCCCCCTCGGTCCGCTCGTCTGTCTGTCTGGTGTCAGCTTCTGTACTAAATTGTGTATCCTGGCTTCTGCTTCATTGGCGGACAACTGCGACGACGACGACGTCGACTACACAACTTCAGCAGGGGCAGCAGCAGCAACAGACGCGCTGTGTAAATAGAGGAGGAAGCTTGCTTGCTTTTCACTTCGTACATGTACGAAGAGCGAAAGAGCATATCTGCCCCCCCCCTTTCACCAATGGATAGATAGAGGCAGTAGTAGGGAAAAAAAATTAAGCTACTATGGCTTTGCTGCAGGAAGGGAGAGGAATGGTTGAGCAACCGACAAAATTTGTAGAGGCAGCAGCTCCAACAGCGCCACCAGCAGCAGCTCCAACAGCACCACCAGCAGCAGCTCTCCACTGTACAATTTTCCTGGCGTCGAACGGGATAAAGCGTTTAGGCGGAATGAGTGGCAGCGTTATGTAAATTTCAGGACTCCCCAGACGATTCTTCAGCAGGACAAAATGGCTAATGAGTTGACTCTCTATCTCTGCTCTCCTTTTGCAGGTTTCTTCTTTCCTCCTGCTGGCCTAGGAAACCCTCTGGACCACTGGACTGGCCACGTGACGGTCCGCAAGAAGCGTAAGCCCTACTCCAAGTTCCAGACGCTCGAGTTAGAAAAGGAGTTCCTGTTCAACGCCTACGTGTCCAAGCAGAAGCGATGGGAGCTGGCCAGGAACCTTAACCTCACGGAACGTCAGATCAAGATCTGGTTCCAGAACAGGCGCATGAAAAGCAAGAAGAATAACCAAAGACAGCAACAGCAGCAGCAGCAATCGGGAGGCGGCGGGTCTGGAGGCGGTAGCGGAGGCGGCGGCCACGACCTCCATCACCACCATCATCACCACTCCAGCCACCACCACGTCATCAACCATAAGTGAACACCCAGTTCTCTTCCCGATCCCTTACCCCTACCCCCATCCCATCCCCCCCCTGCCGCATACTTGTGTACCACACACCGAACAATGAATATGCTGCTCACATGTTTTATGTTGTTAATGCTGCTGCTGACTTGTTTGAGGGAGACGAGGAAGAAGACAAGACACTTGTTTGTGCGTCACTTGCACTAGAGAAGATGGAGCAAAAGAGAGCTTCACCATATCAAAGTCAGAGATAGATGCCGCCGCTGCTGCTTTTTTTTTTCCTTTTTTTGTTTTTTTGCTGCTCGCTGTCAAACAGCTCACATATGCACTCTCATCCCAACAACCCTATTAGTCTACTGGTTGCAATCTCAACTGCTGCTCAGAGGAGTAGGAAGAGGAATGATTCTTCTTAGATGGATGGGGGAAAAAAAAGGACGATGCAACAACGCTAATAAATGAAAGGAGCTTCGATTGCTCACTACAAGACTGACCAAAACCCATTTTAGTATAGTTGAAGTTAGAAATTTATGGTAAGAAACTCGTTTCTGTCTTAACAGAACACTCTTTGGCATGTTGATGTGATTGTAGAGATTTTATGTCTTCTTTGAGACCCCCCTCGCCCTCCCCCCGAGGCATCAAAGCCCCCACTTCCTCCCAACACATCATCTCTGATCAATAATTTTCTGGATGTGACTTATGTATATTGTATGGACGTTCGATCTCAAAAAACGCGAACATTTCTTCCCTGACTCCCTATCTCTCACTCTCTCTACTTTTGCTGAAGCTGTTTTCGAAGGATCTACTATCCTAGTACACATTAGTACATGATTATAAGAAGAATGCCATTTGTTGTTCGTCTCCCGACCGAAGTTTTGTAAATTAAATCCCTCGAGTTCATTGTTCATTCGCACGCACACTTCTTAACTGACCTAGTATGACAATATTTAAGTACTTAAACAGTACATACACGCAAGCTACGTATGCGTACAATGTACGTATAAACACACGCTACCATCGCCGTTCTACTTGAGCTACTACTACTACTACATAGAGGCAATAAAATCGAAAATATTCAGCAAGATTTTGCGCCCGTGAAATATGAGAGCAAATTAAACTTCCTTTCCTCCTCGGGCACGCACGCACGCACTCACGCACTCACGCACGCACGCACTCACGCACGCACGCACGCACGCACTCACGCGCGCACTCACGCACGCACTCACGCACGCACGCACGCACGCCGGAGCGGATTCAAACAATTCCGACTTTGCTGCTCCTGATTAGAAGGAATTCTTTTTTTTTCGTTCCTTCTTCGCCGTGGTGACTCAGTATAATCCTTTCTGGAAAGTTCTCCTCCTTCTCCCTTTCTTTCCCTGCATGCAAATTGCATTTGAGTAGCTTCTCCGCCGACATTTACTGGACCGAGCCAACGATGACGACGACGACGACGACGACGTTGACGACGACATTGTCCTTAAACTTTGTTCGGGCAATTGCGCCACTAAGACCCTAATGATCGCCTATCTAATCAAAACGACATCAAAAATACATGAAAAAAAAACCGTACAAACTACTTTCCGTGTGCGTGCGTGCCTGCATCTGCAGAAGGGAAAGCGAGGGGGAAATCAGTTCCTCATCCAGAGGTGTTTTTCTTCAATTTTCTATGACTGCAGAATGAATTCGTACGCATGGGATGGATTGTTGGGGTGCTTTTTTTGCATCCCCGCTGTACGTACGTATGTTCTACTTCAGGTAGGAGTGCTACATACGTACGATTTATAGCGCAGTTACACAGATTCGATCTCTCGCTCGTCGGCTGCGCCTGTCCCTGGCTGACGTTTTCACAGCGACAGATGGGACAGAATAGACAGGGCGCAAACCGCTCTCTTTCCTCTCGACTGTTGGACCATCGCGCCGGGGTTGGGTTACCCACGCAGCCAACCTAAAAGGTGCTACATTATATGCGTAAAAGGTTTGTTCCTCTGGCAGCGCTGTTAAAAGCCACGGTGGCGGATCAGACGTGGCTGGGGAAGAAGAAGAAGCGTTCGTTGCTTCACGTCGAATCGAGGTAAACTGTTAGATTCTGCGTCCTTGAGGAGAGAAAGAGGTCTGCCGTCGCCGACCTCTGTTTCTTACTGTACTACAGTGGATTGCCAACATATGTAGCACATGACATTCATAAACAATCTGTTGCTGATACGTGAGTTAAGTACAAGGAACTCCTTCTGTCGCCTTTAAGAGACAAGATGAAAGCAGCCGCTTTTGCTTATGCGTGTGCGCACTGGTGTGTACGGATGAGTGCGAGTGCGGGTGCAGCAAGGGGGGGGGTTAAGGAGGAAGGAACTCTCCATTAAGAAAAGAGCAAGTTAATGGGCCAATTCATGGACACCTCTTTAACCAGTGCTTATCCTCATACTGGCACTTTTACTTTTCGAGTAATAAGTGTTTAGTCAAGATAGAGGACAGGTTCAGCCTGTGCTGATGTGCAATGTAAGGACAAGCTGGCAGCTCAGATGGCTGAGATGAATAAACCATGAGGTTCTCGGACCTCTTCAACGATCTCCGTGACCTCTTCCATGGCCGTTCTGCACCTTGTTTTAGTACTTCGACCCATTTTTTCTTTTCGCTTCCTGCTTCTTCGTGGAGTTGAGTGGGGAGAGGCTGTGGTGCATTAGTGCTTGTCTCACCAACTCCTTGACTTGAGGACCTGGATAAAATTTGAACCCCAACCCGAAATTATTTGTAGTATCGGTGCACTACTTAATGCTAAATCTAACACCCCATAAAGTTTGGTTGCTGTTTACGTCTGTTTCTTCACTGTTGTTTTTGAGAAATTCCGTCATTGTTCGCATCCATCCAAGAGGAGCTCTGTGTCTGAATGAATCTCCACGTCTGTAGGGAGCTCACTAGCATCGTCTTCAGCATTGGGGTTGTGGGAAGGGGGATTTCTTCACAATCTTTCCATAACTTTAGGGTCTGGATTTGTGTGCTCAAAGTACCAGATTTACAGGGAGGAGGGGGGCGGGGCGGGAGGGGGAGGGAGGCATCCAAGTCGGGACTTCTAACCGAGGAAATATGGCAGATGAGTATAAGTATTCGGAGGGGTAACTAGAAATGTCCGCGAACGGGGTTGATACATTCATAAGAGATTCGTGTAGGGACTTTGTACATTTGCCAGACGTTACCATACGAGTGCGTCTGTGAGTGTGTCATGAATTCGTGATGCGGAGACAATTGTCCTTCACCTGACACTCATTCTGTCAAATCATCTACCTGTGGATGGTTGTCATTAGGCTGTTGTAACATATTCCAACCATTGATCAGGCAGTTGGGTACTCCGAATGATGACCGACAGCAGTTCCTCACTTGCCTTTCATCTTGTACAAACCCAACACAGCATTGTTCATGTGTAATTAACATGATTATCAAAAAATTAAACATACTTTCTGCACTTGCAATACGGAAAGGAATTTGTATGGGTCAAACTGTACCTATGTGCGCTTCATTCATCCCTGAGTTAATGTGACTGATTTAGACTGCGTCATTGCTCCCAGGTGCATTATCACTGTGTTGCTACCTTCCTTTCCACTTAAAGTACAAATGCTGACTGATTTGAAAGTAAAATTTAAGCTGTTTTGAACGCTTTGTTGACCTAGCTGGAGTAGTGAGGATCATCACTGATTCAGACATCGGGGAGCGCAGAACCTCTATGTGAGTGATAGCTGGTGTAAGCAATGAGTGGTCTGCGCCTTTCAATTATTCAAGCTCTGAGCGTCTTTCTGCCGATCCTCGACCGTTCAGTCAGCTTGAATATTCTCAAAGGTTCACCAACCTTTGCGAGAGTCTTCTACTCTTTCGCGAAACAAATGGCCTTGGATGTTCAACGGTTACGAAAATGACTATCAAAAAATCAATGCCAATGTTCCAGAGCACCAGCGAATGAGATGCTGACGTTTCCATCCATTCGTTTAACTTTTTCAAGTCTGGGCTAGCATGACAAGATGAAAAATACGAACGAGGACTTCAAAGTCCCCCCGTGCTCGGGCAGTTCGAGACGGATGAAGGAGTCTTAAGTAGAATTACCGACTTGCTTACTAAGCTACACATAAATGCATCCACAAGTTACATGGTGAAGTCGATGCATAACTTACTCAGTGAAGCTATCATGTACCTAACTGTACATTCAGAGATTTTACTATCGTGCTTGTTGTACATAACTAAGTTAAGTACTGTAACTAGTTGTTACTGGTCACAGTAGTTGTGACTATTTGTCTCAAAAGATGCTGTACGAGTAGGTGGGACGAATTTGACACTTTCAAGTCATACATTTGACAAAAAAATGACTTATTTTACAGCAAGTGAATGGTGTATACACGTGCGCCATTTTGTCTCGTCTGCTCGTCAGCGCTGCGCACATTTCCAGAACTTTGGTTTTTCCTTGCTATTTAGAGGACGCTGAGTTAAAATTGACGATCCCACCGGTCCGACAGACGTTCGTAGCGCATAAGTTTAAAAGGCGACACCTTAAAAAGCTTAACAGCGAAATTTCAAAGGATCAAAATGCGTAGAATTTGCCAAATGCCAAGAACTTTGATAATGACATGACTCTGTCCTGTTGATCTGACCAACATCAATGTCAATGTCTGCCTGGAGCCTTCTTGAGATGGAATGCATCAATGGCTTGCACAGCTCCTTGTCCTGGTCAATGTCTCACCTCACCTTGGTGATGACGTCGGTGGCAGACAGATCGGGAAGAAAGACTAGAAGAAGTCATATCATCAATGAATTCCTGGTCATCTTTCTCTGACGTGAAATTTTACACAACAACGTCGGTTCAATTCAATCACATTTTTGCTGTTGCACCCCTTACGTAGGGACAATTGTAGCATTCGCCATCTGCTTCTGATGCTTTGTACATACCAAATGCGTAGGGCAGCTGGGCTGTGTCCAACTTGATTCAAATTACCCCATAGAGATTCTCTGACTAGGAAGAAGAAAAACCTGGAGAGTTGAGTGGGAACCAATGAAAAGGAAATTGCCCTTATAAGAAAAAATTCTATTGCTGTGCAATATGTTCAACGAATAAGTACGCCGGAGTAGGTACGAAAGTCGGTACAGATCTTGAGAGCGCATAAGCGACCTTTCCTTGGGGATCTACTCGAAAAAGCACCCAGATGGTGCGATTTTGTGTAACTTCGGTTCACCCGTTATGGATGTGCTACGTGCAAGGTAACCCACTGGAAAAGATTCCCCAGACCCTGAGTAGACCTGTCCCAGTTGAACATGTTAGACTCATCTTTTCAAGTCCTGGTGCACACTGGCTGAGTCCAAAATGGGCTGGGCGGCGCACACTAGTTGGACCTCGAGAGTGATGACAAATGCCAGCAAAAAGTCGATCATGTTGAGAGAGATTCCAGCCAGACAACCCAACGCTGATTCTGGGGTTCTCGACCAAGTTGTGGCCAAATTGGCCTCAATGCCTGGAGCCAGATGTCCATCCCGGCCTGAAACGTGTAGAACGATCCCGACTGAGGACTGTCAGTACGGTGCATGCAGCGGCCTGACTGTGAGTTTCTTTCATTCGGTCTGACAGTGGGTGGCGCATGTGCGTTGCTCCATACAGCGTTCGCCGCATACTCACACGGGCGTATAAGTGGATACTCTTTGGTCATGGTTGGGAAGAAGCTTAGGATTTTTCTAGATGCCTGGGAACGATAACCGCCGCCAAATATATTGCGATCGTGATTCGCTATCTCCTTTGCATTTTCTTTTGCAAAAGATGTGCATCAGACAGTCTGCAGGGGTGGGGTCTATCCCCCCCAGAGATAGAGGGAGCGAAGCCCAGTGGACACACGAGGCACTTAAAAGTGTCTTGCAAATCCGGGATTGGCTGAAGAAGGCAAGAAGACACTATCTGTCAGAGCCGTATAGGCTTTAAATTGATTTTACGGACGGTTGGAATAATAGGAAAGGGGACGCCTTCATGCTAGGCGAATAAAAGAAAGGTGCTGCTCTGAGACATCAGAGAATATTCCTAGTTGTGCTGGATTATGTGAAGTTTGCTGAAAATTCCTTCTGTCCATGTTTTGTGAGAGAGAAAAGTAAGTGGGTGCTCGCAAAATATCCCTGTTGTAAACCGTGAAAGGCCACTTTTGCAAGGTTTTTTTGCAAACTGTTTATGACTGCTGCATAGGATTGGCCAAGCAAAGGAATTTGCTCGCAGATCCCTTCAAACGGCCGAAGTGAACAGAGAGAAAGAGGTGTGGTGTCTCTTCATGAGGAGAAGTGACTTAAGGTAAGATTGACAAAGTTTCACCACCCCGAGCTAACGAAGGGCATAGTGCGTTTGGACGTTCTTGCTCCTCCCGATCCTCCATTCAGCTAGAACGCGTGTCATTTGGGACATCTCACAATTTACTTTCAAAGTCATTGCTACATGGCCACACCAAGGGCACGGGTGCATTGCAGACGCCCGCGGCACCAAGTTGGCAGGACGGCGGCAGAATTTGCTGATTAGGCTGGTGGTCGCAGCCTCGATCTGACGCGTTTAAAGCTCTTCCGATGGATAACTAACTGTATTTTCTACCTCGGGAGAGACTTGTAAAGGTCAAGATGACATTGACACTGCGAAGTCACTTCGGAAGTTCCCTACGTGAGCAGCGAACAACAGTGTTCATCAGCTGAGTACTGAACTGGAGCGTCTTGTGGGTGTCAAAACGGGGATGTGCGATGTTCCTGGTCCAAACGTCCCACCGGTGAGAAGACGACATCACGAGGACAGCTAAATTAGTGGCGTCGAATGAGGCAAAGATTGACTCACAACGATGCTTTGATGCCTTCCCCATTGTCCTCTTCTGACACCTCTTCCTTCCTCGTTCGCCAAATCGATCATCGTGCACATGCTCACGACTCAGACCACCTCCTACTCGTACACGTTCCTCCCACTCGTGTTCTTCGTGTCTTCACAGCACCTGTGATCGGCAGTTCCCCACTTGCTGCGGTCGTCGGAATATTTCTCCCAGTAGTATGCCTGCCGATCAAATTGCGAATAGAATTTGGCGATTTGTTAGGTCTGCGACATCATGTTCCAAGAATGATCATGCTGCGCCGGCACTGGACCAAGATGTCTGTGTCGGCGGGGTTGGACACGGACGCGTCAGCCTGTACAACATTAGCGAAAGGACGACGACGCCCAGAACATGCGGAACGCGAAGTGCTGGGTGCGGTGGATGAGCCACTCGCTCTTCTGGACCGACCACTTGAAAAACTTCTATCGAGTGGATCGCCCGAATCGAAACCTCAAAAGGCTGTAGCCACCCATGTGGTTCACTTAAAGCTTAAAACACATATAAATATAATAATTGCGTTATAACGCAATACTAATACCAAAGAATTTCGGCGTTAGAACGAGTTCCACGTCGTCTACTGCTTGCCGCGTAGAGACAAAGATGACTTTTCACCGTAGGTCGCATGTGCCACGTGGCAACCCTGCGCGCACCGTCTTTCCGTCCTACTTTTACACAGTTAACAGTGAATTCACATGTTGTTACGACGTCGCCCATTTTAGGAAGCTCCTGGACGAACCAACGTCGCTGGACTCCGAGGTGCTCACTGCGCAGGCGCGCCAGGCCGCCAATGAGGGCGCTGCAGTCGGACGCCATCAAATTTTATGTGCAACGTCGGCGAGCGCTCATTGGACAGGGCTCGGCTACATTATCATAACCTTTGGCAGTCTCCATTGAGGAGGAGGAAAACGTTGCTGTGGAGACTGGGACCACTGAAGTGGATGGAGTGGTGAAGTGGAAGTCACGCTGTTGGTCCAATGAAGCTCTCAACGGGCAACAATTGTGTCTAGGCGCAGTACTTATGCTGGTACTTGATACTTGACACATCGAGGAACACACGAGATGCAGCCGGCTCCAGGGTTGACGGCTGACACACCGAGAATTGCCTAACCATCAACCCTTCTTGGAGTTCTGATTAGATTGTAACGAAGTACTGTACTTGACAGTTGATATCACATGAATATGATTGCTGTACTTTGAGGTCATGCACACTACATCAGTTTTGATTGTCTGCTTGAGAGGTAGTTTTTGTCAAAGGTCATATTATTGTTGATGACCAGCTGTTAGCCTTGGTGTTTAATAAAATTGTTACGTTTGCTTGGAAGCACAACTCTACCTGACTGCCTACTCATTTCTACCTCGTGTACAGCATTCAGACAGACAGAGATTCGTCTCCATCAAGAGTAGAAATGTACGTAAAAGCCTTCACCGCTGCGAGAAGCCCCGGTGTTTGGGCTTTACAGTGGAAGACGCCTATAACAGCGTCGGATATAAGAGCAATTCCCTCATAAGAGGCAGTATTACTTGAACCAAAACAAATCTACGCATGTAGCAATTTCAAAAGTGATACATTTCCTCGCAGTGATAGATAAGAGAATTAATTCCTCACTGACTGTAGGTGGAAGCTTTGTCCGCGCCACTTTGCCAAATCAGCACCGTTGCTCTGTACTGATTGCTCCATGCTTACGTTGCTTCAGCGACGTTACCTTGGCAGTGTACAGAGACGAATCTTCCACCTGATGATGAGTGACAATGATAAGAGAATGTGTGAAATCCAGTCAAATCAGTCAGGTCAGCAGCGAGATGGGACTGACTTAGAAGAGGCGCACAGAAGCACATGGAAAATAATTCATTGCTACCCACTTGTGGTTCAGTCACTTGTCCGGACCAGACACAGCTGCACTGGGTCCTTTTATTCACCTGATCCCCATTGGTCTGTACTGTTGCTCATGCCGTTGCTACTGAAGAAGGAAAACGAAAAAGTACCACTGTCAAATTGTCCTGGAGGCTTCAGGGTTAGAATAGGTTAGTTCTCTCGTCCTAACCTGACCCAAAGCCCTCACCTTAAGAGACCCTAACCTATACCAAAGCCATCTAAGACGTTGGATAATTTTCGCAATAAGTAAGTTATTCTGGCAGGTTTTCTGTGTCAACGTGTGAATGCTTTTGTTTTGCTTTTGTACTTTTATAGCAAAACCTTCAGATTTCTTTCGACATAGAGGTTTGTTCTGCGCGCTTTCAAGAGGGAAACTTACCCCCAACTGCTCTTAATAGCGGCTCTCATCGTACTGACGTGTTGCGATTGAAAACTCCGCTTCCAAATCTGATAGTTCCTCCGGTCTCCGGTAGGATCCCGTTTTCTTTGTGTGAAAAACCTACCAAACGGTGTAGCAAGCAAGACCCGTCTGGAGGATCTCCCAGGTCCCCAGACCAAACCTTCACGATCAAAAACAAGTGGAAGACACGAAACGTGTTTTTTTGGGACTACTATGACTAGCAGTCGCTTGAGACCAGGATTGCTGTGTCTTATGAATAAGTATGAAAGATCACCGGAAATATCAGCTGGACCCCACCATTTCGTCCAGACATTACTCTCCTCTTTACTACTGCTAAAGAAGTGCTCAATCTTTCACTCTCTCCTTAACTTTACATTACGTCAAATATATGTCGCAATTACACTGTTTTACTTGTGTTCAGCACCTGCTCCAACTTTAAAGACCCTGGGTCTAGCAGGGGCCTTGGCCTTATCTACTGCACAATAGTTTAAACCTTGGATAACTCCCCTTCCCCTTGTCTTGTCCGTGCCCTTGCTTAAATGAAACAAAAGTACACTGGGCCCTTGCGGTATCAGTTACAGTGGATTCTCGATATAACGATGAAATTTCCATGGTGTCATGTCGAAGTATCATCATAACGAGTACAAGATAGCATATAAAGAGCTATTCGGCCAGAGGCTAGTGAAGAGCTGCCCGGAAATATCGTTACATGGAGAACCCACTGTACTGTCTTCTGGTCTAACAGCCTCGGTATGTAGACAAGTGTCGATGAAGCAACCTTAAGGAGGAGGGATGTCGAACAGTAGAAAGCCAGGCACAGTCGAATCTCGACGTGACGACGTATTTTTTATTTTATTGCAGAAAAGTCGGTGTCTCCAACCAAAAATACATCCTACGTAGTACTGTACAAATGCACCTGTGCGCTTATCACCTCGGTGTACATTTTACTTTCATCCGCCCGCATGCACAACGAGCTTTGGCCAGGCTGTGATCAAATCTGCTCTTGCAGACAATCTCTAAGTGGAGGTCACACCCACGGGTTTTTTTTGTATGATGTGACACAAAAAGTGGTCGGTGCTTCTTCCTTTGGTAAAACTCCTTTGCACCTTCCACTTCTCCTCTGACGCCACCTCTATCCACCCTATGGCTCCTCTCTGCACTCCCTCATGTCTGTGACGATCTCGACGTCGCAGCATTTGTCCAGTTGACCTCCCCGTCCCTTCACAACATCATTGTTGCATTGTTTTTATTATCCAGACACCGAGTCATATGTACACGCTCTTCTGAAAGATCTGTCTTTAGGTCTTTAGTCCATCAGCCAGCTGCAATAATGTTATTGTATGTGCTGAACAGGATTATTGCTTTGCACCACATGGCAATTGTCAGGCAGCTTTTAGCTGGTACAGTGCAGTTAACTGACAATTTCTCCTTTCGTAATGTGCTGCGGTGTGCTCGAGCACTTGATGTAGAAAGTCTATTGTACTACAACAAAATGGAAGCTTAGTGTGTAACTATACAATGTACGAACTGAGTGAGTCAGTGATAGCCAAACTATTGGAAACCTCCTTCCTTTCTTAAACCTGTTCTGATACCTGTACCTTCACTTCAACTTCTCAGAAGGCCCGAAAAAGGAATAAAAAAAAAGGACAGGAAAAGAGCAGGTTTAGACCATCTGCGTATTGATGCTGTGCGATCTGTTGTCATCGACACCTCCTACATCGAGTATTTGCAAACCACCGACATTGCCATTGACAGGAGGAAACATTGATGTCAATGCCAAAATTCCGATTTACAAAGCGTCTTAGGACTCTGTCCGGTTTAAAAAATTACTTGAAGTAAATAAAGCCGAATCTCCAGTAAGGCAGAAGTAAAAATCGTGTTCTACCCCGGCCGCACCTACATCCCTGGCCACACACCCTACTTCGGGCCGCACCTCGGGCTCCTGCTGCACCATGCTCTGGAACAACCTGACGGAAGTCCAACCAGACTATGGAACAACCTGAAGAAAGTCTGCAAGAAACTAAGCACTTTATGAAGTCTTGTCGAGAATTTCAATCTGTAGCTTAACACCGAACGTTGATACCAAAAGTGAGTGTTCAGCCGAAACATCGAACCGACTTTTCAATGCCAATGTTTTGCTGACATCGCACAGTTCTTACTGTGTACGGGACTGGAACGCTGGTTACTGCTGCAACAAAAGACAAAATTCTACATGTTTAAAGAAAAAAAAAAGATGATGCCGATACTTTGCGATGAAAGGTTAAAACCACCACGCTGAAGGGGGCCAGTGGAAAAGGTTTGGCGTCGAATGGGGATAAACTCACTAAAGGTTCACATTAATGCCTATTTACCACAAATCCACAGTAAAAGTAAGGACTGGAAGAGGCAATAATCAGTAAAAGGACTGTTACCAGAAAACGTATTTGGTCTGTCTGAGTGTACACTGTGTAGCGATGGCCCAGAAGCAGTTGCCATGATTTGAACTGGTATGCCTGATGTGCTCTTCCTTGCACTTCCTTCCACACTTGATCCTTCCCACCTGCTTGAAATTTTTGGCGATCTTTGGAAGTAACAACAATATCAGTGACAGCTATTCAAACGCATACAGAAAATGTGTCGCAACATTTCTGTGACTATAAGAATCGAGCAAATAGCTCCACATTTTCAACTATAGCATTGCAAATCCAGTTCCGTAGTTTTTCTTCGCTGCATTTGCGCTTAGTCGAGATGTGAGTGATATGAGAGCCAGGATGTCCCTTACAATAGGCACGCCTTGTTACACCATTGGATCTTGAACAGTGACGGCTGCAGAGCAACTAGTGGGAATCTCAGAAGTATCTGCAATTGAGCTTGGCTGGCTACCGACTCTTCTGTGGCTTTTGGCATATTCAAATGACTATGGTACTCAAGATCCTGAGATCGATGCTTACGTGTGAGTCCATCAGATGATGTGTCAATCATTGTGGCATCAGCTGCCTTGATGAGAAGATACAGGAAAACCTGCGGCCTGGACCATGAGGTACTGAAGTTATTATTTTTCTGCAAGTAAACCTAACCGTTCCTCACTAATTGTCTGGTTGAGAAAGTCAGTTGTTGCCCAAAGAATCTGCCGAATCTGCCATCACAAGAAACGCTACAAGGGAAATGAGTTATCTACAGATTTTGGTGTACCTTTCATGCTCCTAAAAGCGTTGTAGTTTCACAGTGTTTTCAGTAAAGTCACCGCTGTTTCAACCGTTTTCTTACTCGCTTGGTGGTCGCCAACTTCTCGTTCATAGGCCTAACGTCGTCGCCGGTCTTTTGCGCAACAAGAGCTAGCGGAGTCCGCCCAAACAGCTAGCAGTAACAGCTACCCAATCACTTGGCCATTCCAGCATTTTTTGCCATCGTTGGCTAATTTTTTGTCTTCCCGACCATAAAGCAGTAAATACTTTCAGCAATTTTTTTGCTCTTCCTTCTCCTCCTTCATGAAATTGCACAGGGAGACTTGGGCGCTCTTGAGGCGGTTTTTTTTCTACCTACAGAAGAGCCGCCGCGTCGACAACACACACATAACGGCTTACAACTTTTGAAGCTTAAAGTTCTCTCCTCCACGTGGGTCACAACTTACTGCCTTTATAATATTGACCGTGCACTACAAAGAGGCCTCTCAAATGTGAGAAAGTTCATGCAGAGTGGTTGGAAAGTTGTCAGGGCTCATTTTTGCCCCGCAACACCCATGATTCCCGCCGCAATTGAGCCCTGAAAAAATGAACAGAGTCTTCCTAACATAGTTTGGCACTACCCATTGGTATGATTGAAAATTCCCTATTGTATGCGAGTGTGTATCGTTTGAAACGAGCAGCCTTCGTCTTCTGTTGGCCGGCGAGTCGTTATGTGACGAGAGGAAGGAGTGGCCTAGGAATAAGGGAAAGAGGCGAGCGCTCACAGAACCATCTTTAGTCTTGGTGGCATCAGGAAGTGAGCACGAGGACAAGCATTTGGCATTTTTTTCGCCCTGGGGCCGTCTTCTTACGTATACTGAAGGTATACCGGATTTGAACAGGACTGTGCGATCAGGATACACTCTGTATACGTCAAAGAAGGTTCCCAAATGTCTCCAGCACCGAGAAGAGCAGGCTGAATAGGTAAGATCGAAAAGCGGTTGGAGCTTCCTTGTCTTGGGCTGATCTCACCTGCTGGAGTGGCACGAACTCTCCAGCTCACCTTTGCGTAGGAAATCGACAATGCCTGAAAATGGTATCGGCACTTGCACCTCCATGGGCTTGCCCTGAATGCTTCATTGTCAGGGTAGCTGACGCTCCCTTGAAGAAGTCTTCAAGACATCAGTTTGTCTTTGGAACTTTGTGATCAGCTTGTGTGTGGTGAATTTCCCTCAGATATGTTGTTGGTCTGTGAAGTTCAGGCGGACTGAATCAGAAAGCATGGACACACACAAGCTTTGAGACCAGCATGGCTTCAGGAGAGTCCACGGAGGAGGGCAGCCAGGGTGTGCTGCACGTTGTAGCACACAAAGTCTGTCACTGTACAGAAGATTCCTCCGGACAAGGCTGCCCCGCTATATTTGAAGTCTGTGACTACGAGTACTAACAGCCTCTCAAAGCTCTGCGAGAGGAGCTGTAGGGAGTTCATTGCGTCCACCCAAACTTTCATCCATTTTTCTTAGTGATCTGTTTTTAAGGTACATGTAAGTGTCTGAAGTGCTTCTAATGTTTATTGCGACAATTGAACTAGCAGAGATTAGCATTTCAGAAGCATCAGAGTACACATTTAAGCACTCAGGCTGACAGATCTTACACAAACCGCCAATCTACCCACCCCGTAAGTTTGTAAGGCGACCATAGAAGGAAAAAAGCACAAGAACTTTACTACATTCAACTAGATATGAAATGATTCAGAATCTGCTAGTGGACAGGTAGGCTGCAGGAGTTGAGACGGCTCTGTTCATTGTAAATAATTCTCATGATATGTGATGCGTACAAGTGATAAGTGCAAAGGCATTAGGTCAGTAAAGCTTTGCGCAGCACTTTCGTATAACACTTCATACGAAATGGCATAAGTATAATACTTCGCAAATACAGAATTCTGAATGTCTTCATAGAGTTCTTGGCAGGAAAAAAGGACCAAACCCTCGTGAACTCTCTAGCTCGTATCGGGGCTTTTCCATGCGCTCCCGATCGGTACTTGGTAACATGGATTCTACGCCTCCATGGCCCAAGAGCTTCCATTTCAAGAATGAGAACCTCCGTCTAGATCGAGGAATAGAGCCGCTTAACCGTCGTTGCTTCAGGCAAAAAAATTTGCCCGTGGTACTTGAATTATCCTAGGCGAAGCAGCACAAATTCTTGTAGAAGTAACTTTCGCGCTTGGTCAGAACTGATCCAGCTCCGTAGTGCAATGTTCACCGCGAACCTGTACTTGGCAGTGCTGACAATTGAGGTCAAAAGTTAGCACACACCTGAGGTAAACCCACTTTGTTCTTTGTTATTCTCATCAATCCCGAGCTAGAAGAAAACCAACGCCACAGCAAAAGAAGACCGTAGCTTTGTCCACGTGAGAAAAACATTTGGAAACGAATTCATTTATAAGAGCTGACTGAAATTACAACGTGGTTAAAGTTTGCTTATGCATGCAAACTTTTAACATCAACTGTATCAAAGGTCTCCGTAGTAATACAGTTGCATTAGAGTAAGAAAAAATAAGGTTGTGTATGTTCTAGTGTTTGTACCATCCTCGCTTGTTGAACTCTTCTGGGTCAGTTTTCTAGACTGACCCCTACATTCAGCGGGGCATCGACTTACAAGTTTAATCTACACTCCCAAAGACCGCCAAAAAACCTTTGGGAAGAGGACTTTTTGGTGTCAACGACAAGTATCCACCAGCCTTGGATTATCTGCTTCTCAAATGTCATTCATGTCAAGCATCATGTTGGCCGGTCCTTATTGTTGGTGGCAGCTTCTGGCACTCTATAGACATCCTTGGGGATTGGAGTTGGGGGATGGGGATTCCATTCCCATCCCAGACAAGATTCCATTTACCTACCCTCTGACTTTATGCGGGTCCGACACAGAACGGGCTGAAGCAATTGTTGTAGATAACAGGCCGTGTCTTCATAGTTGGCACAAACTGTAATATATCTAGATGTAGATATCTAGATATATCTTCATATAGGCTAATCTAAGCTGTCTAAGTTAGCTGGACCCAGTTCCCCACCTAGTTTTCCATCCTATACAGTATACGGTATAATATCTAAGGTAGAGACAATCAGTCTATGACAAAGATAATACACGAATACTGTCAGGAGCCTGTACTTCCTAGATCCTAGATCAGTTCTCATACAGCAAATATATACTATAGGACATCACCCGCAAGATTGCAAGGTAAAATAGGCATTAAATTTTGGTGTGCTGCTACATGTGAAAACTTCGATTCTTGTAAGATTTTGCTGCTGACTGACTTTTTTTTTGTTTAGAAAAGGACCAAGTTTCAGTACTTGCCAAGCTCTCGATTTTTGCAAGATTATCCCGACAACCGGGCTTTTTCGAAAATTGAAGATAGACCACAAAGGGTGTCAAAGAACTCCTTCCCCCCACCCCACTCACACGCACACACACACACACACACACACACACACACTTCACATTGCAGCTCAGCTTTGCCTTGGATTAGAACAGTGTTTTATACCTCTTTAAAAGCTCTTTGATTGTTAATTGAGGTGCTTAACAACTAAAGTTTGGCTGTTGTTCTTTTTATTTAGTCATCATGTTGGAAGCAGCCCCAGAAAAGAGCTTGTAAAGAGAGACACAAAGCACTATTAAAATACATCAATGCATGTCTTAATTTAGTCAAAGAGCCCTTAAGAGCTTCGAAATGTATTAGTGTCCAAGGCATGGCCGCCCAACAAGGTGAAATTCAAGGGTAAGGAATTCTTGAACACCGTGTAGGACTTGTGTGTGAAGTCCACATTAGTCACATAGATCACTACATGCAATATAAGACCTGAGACTTATGCTAAAGCTATCATGGGATTAGTCTAAGTAGTCTGAACTTGCTAGACCCATTTCCTAGACACTAACGGTTAGTCTAAGTTGTCTAAACTCGCAAGACCCCGTTCGTAGAACCGAAGTCATGGGTTAGGTTGAGCCATTTCATACACCTAATGCGCCCACACTATTGATATGAGACAAATTCAAAAGCTAATGTATGAATAATCTAAGCGGTTTAAGGTAGCTAGACCCAATTCATGGAGCGAGCACATGAAGCTTCTCCGAAGATGTCAAGACATACGAGCCCGGACGTTACACTACAAAGAACTATGAACTTCTCCCGGGGTACGCATCATTGTGTCGTTCGAGGAGGACAATCATATGAAAATTTCAGGGAAATCTCGGAAACTTGTTAAAAAACTGTCATAACCGCTACTGTGATGTGACCTTTCTTACTAACTTAATGGGTGCAATCGTGGCGTCGTACATCCTACAAATGATACTTCGTTTATGGTTGTAAATCTGGCTAGAGCCAGGGTTCCCACTCAGCTATACCCTTAGGGAACTGTGGAGACTCTCAAATACCCAATTTTCACCAGTTTTTCAGGTATAGAAATGATCTACAAATCAATGGTAGAGTAGAATACGCTTGTGCGTGTGTGTGTCACTATTTAAGAAACCATTTCAGGACACCCTGAAATTAGCATAGTACTTGAAGGACTAGAAACCATTGTGAAATATCAGTCAAGATTCAGCATTAAGTTTAAGTGTGACGTCGGCTGTCTCAACCTCCTCTGGGGCTGGCTGATATGGCCGAAATCTTGGAAACAACTTCTGCTTGCCAGGACTCATTTTCATGATGTCATATGTAGTGCATGCAATTTTTAGATGCAGGTGAGGCAGGTATTTGAAGACTTCATGATTTTGGGATGCTCCAGTTATGACAACCGAGGCAGCTTTTTTATCAAATAGACTTATCCCATGATTTGGAACATTTCAGGCAAGTTAAGCATTGTACCGCGCTGTCAGCACAGATGAGCTTGGCTGCACATTGGAACAGAACAGAGAAAGACCTTGTTGATTTCATGAGTGAATACATACATTATAGTTACCACTGAGGTGGGGAATCCTTTTAAGCAAAACTCATTTCATTCATTTTTTGGTCAAGCAATGCTTTCTGAAGTAACAGCAACTTTAAAACTATCCATCATGATTCCTAGCAAAGAACGACACAGTACAGTGCTCGTCGAGAAGGGTCCAAAGAGTCTCACCTGCCTGAACTTGCCTGAAACCTTCCCAATCTTGTCTGGAGCTTTCAAAGGTCAACTTGTCAAGAAACCTGATTGTCATAATTGGAGCACATCAAAATCATTTAATGTTGAAACATCTAAAAATACCACATCTGTCTCTGAAAAGCTGAAAATACTTACTACACAGTATTTATTTAGTGCACTGTGTACTTAGTCGGGTACTAGTTGATTGCCGCCCAAATGTTCTGTTTGTCTGAAATTGGCTTGGACCAGAGGTACGGGCACCCCGCACGTCTTGACTACGCTCGTATCATGCCTGTTTCATGCCCATCAAGCTGCAAGCGGCCACAACTTCAACCAAGAGGGAAGAGTGGGCATGAGCTGAACTCAACCTAGTCCAGGCTGGCCAACCTCGCGTTGGTCCACCCTCGCTCAGGCTGGGAAATCTCATCCGTGACTACGAAGAATGAAGGACGTTTTATTCAGCTTTCCTCTCAAAACCAGACCAGACTAGTTACAGCTAAGTCGGGCCTGACTTGATGCTACGACAAAACGAAACAGCCTCAATTTGGAAAGGCAATGTGTTTTTGTGTGGTGCTTAGCTTACAGTAGTGCGGAGCAGCGGAAAAAATCCAGACTATCCGGAGAAATTATATTGTTGTGTCCAGTTTAAGTGGAGGAATTTGCTTAATAAAGGAACCGTAGAAAGATCGACCTTCAGACCAACGCGGGCGTGAGCGAGGGAGAAGACGTTGTGACCAGAAAAACGGACGCTGAAAGTTTCACTCTGAGTGAAGAGGCCGACAGCTGCTCACAAGCTACGTTGAAGCCTCCTGGTCACCAGTTTCCCCAGCAGAGCCTTCTGCCCTTGCTCCCGCCCGTGTCGGTCGAAAGGTCGATCTTTGCAAACCCATCCCAAAGATAAAATCCCTGTCATCCGCATTCCGTTCAAGCGAGGAGACTGCACCAATCCCTACCCTCAAGACATCATTCCCGGGATTCGTGGTGCAGTGTGGAAGTCACTCTCGGCCTCAATGTATGTGCCTTCTGCAGTGCATTCGGCTCCTTCTCCGTCCCTCACTTCTCCACCCGTAGCTCGAGGGTGGTGGTGTCAACCTGACATTTTGGAATCTTGGCACCACTTCTTTTTGTTTTGTTTTTTTCTCCGGGAGACATCTTAAATTTTGTTTTTAAATTGGCAGCTGCCAACCTGTCCTGACAGAACATACAGCGAAAGAGTCGACCTTTTTCCTCATTCCTCGTTCTTATTTACGACTGCCATGAACTCAACAAGTTGAAGTAAGAGGATACGCACAGCTTGCGGGCGTTGCTGTGGCCTCCGAATGAGACATGCGTTCATATACATACGTGTACATATGAACGTAAAATATGTCCATAGCAACGTCCCGTCTCACCGCACTTTTCGCCGGCCGCCAGCCGCCATTCGCTGTCTCGCTTTGGGCTGTGGCCAACGGCAACGTCACAGTGAAGGTCAATTTACCCGGACCAATTCGCAAAAAGAAGGACTGTAACGGGATAAGACTTTATTGCATTTTTCGGTAGATGGCAATAAACGCCAGTCTTTCCTGCCAGCTGGAATGTGAGCGATTGGCGCTTCTCTTCCAACTTATTTTACTCTATGGCGTTGAAGAAGAAAAAAACAAAACAATTATAACCTCCTTAATGATATCGTCATGATGGACGGTGGTTTTGTAGCCTGCACTGGGACTGTTTTCTTAGAAAAGAGTGTTCTAACACATTTTACATTGAAAAAAGTCTTCGGCAAGGGGGGATTTAGCACCAAGCCTATGGTATTTTCTGAGCGGCCACTCCCAACGCGCATCTCACGCCAGTGAGGAGAACAAGTATAGCACAGTCTTCTGCTGTGTCCAACATTTCAACTTGGGCGCTCCAGCTCTGCCTTCCCCCCCCCCCCCCCTTTGCTCAAAAATCATTGCATACATTGAGTCGGTCCTGCACATGCACGACTCAACCCTTTGTTCACTCGAGTGCGGAAAAATCCCTTCTTTTCGTTCGCCCCCTTCTTACTTTCAGGTGTCTTGAGGAAGTGTCAGATTCTAAGGGCTTTGACTATTCAAAACAACGCAAACTTTGCGGCAACAGCGGCAAAAGCAGCGGCAAAAGCAGGCATCACTTTCGCATTTCCACACCTGTGCAGTCGGCGCTGGGGACGTTTTAATCTGCTTGTCTGTCAGGCGCGTCAGACGTGTTCAAGAAGCAATTAGAGAACAACATGGCTGTTTCCTTTCTCTCTCTCAGTCAAGATTTCCCAGAATTCTGCTCAGTCTGGTCCCCTTTACTGGCGCATAAAGCATACGGACACGCGTGAAAGGATCGGCAAGGGAAACTGCGATTATGACAACGTTCTTAACGATAATTTTCGTTTGAATATAAACTCCCACAAATTGCCTCGTAACCGAATTTTTATCGCCCATACGTTGAAGCAGGAGAAACAGACATTTTTGCGACAAACAAAGCGCCTCTTTATATGACTGACAAATTGCAGATGTGCCTACAGTTAACGCTTTATTGAAGTGTTAATGTCTGTGTTTCTTTCGTGCATCGCCTCCCCTCTCTTTCTCATTGCCGAGTCTGAAGCAGTCACATACGTCACACAAGAACCCTTTTTTCCACTCCAAATAGGCCAATAACCCCTCAAGCAACGTGTGAGTAAACAGCGTTGGAGCTGAAATTCTTTAAAATTATCTCAGCGACTACCAATTTTCCCTTTTCCTTTGTGTAGTCGAGCCAGCACCGCACACATACATATTATACAGCACACACAACAGTTGCAGCTCTTCTTTTTGCACAGCTAGACGATCAAATTTCCCGAAGGAAGAAGGCAGCAGCAAAGCCTCTCTCTTTCTCTCTCTCTTCCTCGTCGTCTGTGAAAAGTTTTCTCAGATTTGCCAATAGTATTCAGCGGCCCTTTAAGGTCGTGTGCATGCAGACACGAACGCACAAAGTTTGAGCCCGGCCGCCGGCGGCGGCGGCGGCGGCGGCGTTGGAGGCGGCGTTGGAGGCGGTCGTGGCGGCGTTGGAGGCGGTCGTGGCGGCGTCGACGACGGCGGTGGCGGCGGCGGCGGCGGCGGCGGCGGCTGCTGCTGCCTACTGAAGAGCATTCAGCCATGATAAGTTGCTGCCCCCTTCTCTTCCCTCCTCCCCAAATGGCACTCGCGTGATGAGAAGACAGAGGAGGAGGAAAAAAGTGCACAACTTGGCTTGCGCTGCCTTGAGCAACGGTTGAGCACTAACTTATAATTCATCTCTGAGCTGCCATGGTCGTCGGGAGGGGCGAGTTGGGGAGCCAAGGGCTTCAGCGGCTGCGGCGGCGACTGCGGCGGCGACAGCGGCGGCAGCGAGCCAGGCGGAATCATCTACATAATTGCCAATGTCTCTATTATAGCCTAAAGACCGGGGCCACCAATCCAGAAGAGCCATTATAAATGAATGACCTTTTGTCTACCTGAGTTCTGGCTCGGTCGCTCCACAGATGCGTTCATATTTATGCTGTACTTACTCCTAGTGCGTATATATTTCTGAGGGCGTAAAACATAATAGTGTTGGATCCAGCTAGCAAGCACCTGCCTGGTTCGATTTCATGGCGGCTACCGCCAGTCAGTCAGCAAACTCTCTCTCTCTCTCTAATAGCAGAACTTGTGCAAACTCATGGTACGAAATTCTGTTCTTTGGACGTCCTCCTCGAGTCCTGTGTTGAAGTTTCTTTTTCTATCGGGAAACTGTGAACTCGACTGAAAGGCTTCGCCACCGTTTTTGCGTTCTCCCCTACCTTTTTTTGCGGAAGAACTGACGCAAGGTATACTTTTTCAAGGAATTTATAGACTGCACTCAAAAGTGCCATAAACTCGTATATCACCGTAGGTCTCTCGTTAAAAATGCAGTCAGGATAGAGATTTGCAGGCTCAGATAGGCTGGAACAATAAATTAGGCACTTAATCCGCGAGAAAAGCGGCCATCAATGACACTTGACAATATACATGTAATAAAGCTCGGTTAACTGTGTCGTTTACGAATGCAGCACAGGAAAAGAGACACTTAGCACAAATATCAAGAGCGTCAGAGCCCACTTAACGTAACAGTAATATCCGTCATGGCCATTCCAAACTCATTCCTTGCAGAAATAAGTCATGGGCTGGCAAATTTATATGTGCCTTGCATGACCAGATTGCACTGCTGGCCACAGTGGTGTACCAATCACTGCTGATCCAGGTGGGTTTCTCGACGACGCTGGGAGTGACTTCGGTGTCAAGAGTCTTAAGCGCCCACGTGTGTGTGTTTTGTCGTACATATATGAATTTTGCCAATCTGACTTGCGAGTCTTATCAGATTGGTGCCAGTGTGGCATGCCGCCTGGTTGGTTGGTTGGTTGGCTGCCTGCCTGCATGCCTGCCCACGTCCCTATGTGCCTGTCTGCCTGCCTGCCTTATCTCGGGGCCAAAATAAACCGGAGAAACTTGTGTCAGGCTCGGTCGGCCAGCATACGAATGACAGCGAGATAAACCTTCCGTCCTTTGTAGCAGATATATGATGGCTATAAAGTGTGTATGATGTTAGGATGTCGCCTTTGGAAAGTAACCAAGCCTCCTTCTTCTTTCTACAAATGGAGACGAGAGAGCTTGAAGGGGCAACGAGAGTGGCGATCAAGAAGACAACGACAACGGCAGTTACTAAATCTCTCATCATTCAGGGGTGCCACCAGAAAACGCTCCATCTCTCCGTGGAACTGCGACCGAGTGAACAAGTGCAACGAGGTTCAGCCCCATCTCCATCGTCGTCAACGTCTTCACGTGCACCCTGGGCTGCTTCTTCTGCTTCTTCGCCGAGGCATCTCCAGGGCCGACCAGACAGACCACAGAGACATGCTTCAGCTCGACATCATCCTCTGGGTAGTGCCACTATTTGCTGGCTGCCTCCAAGGCCTTGGCTGGCATGATCCGTGCCTCCCCTGTTTTGCGAAATTGTCTTCTGCAATGGCCGTGCCAAAGAGGAAGCTGACATCTTTAACGTCGTCGACGTCGTCGTCGTCGTCGTCGTCGTCGTCGTCGTCGACGACG
>JAAUXU010124764.1_pt1 | contig 38634 bp, 46 predicted proteins | sample 7278151 | NCBI WGS metagenome assembly JAAUXU01 (sample SAMN14350113, study PRJNA611818) | marine sediment metagenome | isolation source: surface marine sediment (1.8m) | place: French Polynesia: Moorea | collected 2018-08 | reverse complement strand
TTCGCCCGGGGCGAAGGTTTTCGCCCGGGGCGAAGGTTTTCGCCCGGGGCGAAGGTTTTCGCCCGGGGCGAAGGTTTTCGCCCGGGGCGAAGGTTTTCATGATCAGGCCATGATCAGGCCATGATCAGGCCATGATCCGGACCATTAAGGAGTGGAGGACCTGCACCTGCTTGTGCAGGTCCTCCACGGTGCCCGGAGGGCACTTGAGCGAAATCTACGGCACCCGGAGGGAAGCGTTTTCCGGTTGGAGGAAATCTTTTTTCGCTGACACTGACACTGACACTGACATGGCCAGGTTGGCATCTCGGCACACAGTACAACTTTCCCATTTTGTCAATTACCCGAGGATTCCCTGGCAACAATTTGTAAGGGTTGACTAATCAGGAAGGCTGATTTACGCAATAGTGAAACTATCTGCCGTTGTGGCAGCAATTAGATGCTGTGTGTTCGAAGACAGCTCGTCCACGAACTTAGAGATCTTGTTGATGAGATCCAGGATATAGACGCACGTCTATTGCCCCGTACGTGAACGCCACAGCGCTATCTAATAGCGTTGGACCTTGCCTTCTTCAGATTGTCTCTACTAGAACTTGGTCAATTCAATCTTAACCAAGTAAGTCAAAAGTTTCAGACAAAACCCTGTAAAAACGTAGAGGAACCTTCGCCCAGGGCGAAGGTTTTCATGGAAATCCCCAGAAACCTTCGCCCGGGGCGAAGGTTTTCATGGAAATCCCCGGAAACCTTCGCCCGGGGCGAAGGTTTTCATGGAAATCCCCAGAAACCTTCGCCCGGGGCGAAGGTTTTCATGGAAATCCCCAGAGACCTTCGCCCTGGGCGAAGGTATGAAGGTAGGAGTGAATATTAGTACTGTAAAACATTAATACAAAGTCGCACTGAGCGAAATATTACTTAAGTATTTAAAAATACCATAATATGATGATGATCAAATAATGAAATAGCATTTTAAAAAGGTAAAAACCATTTTAAAAGTCCGTATGTAAAGGTTTTCAATAAATGAATTTGACCTGGGAATGGTTGAAATTAAAATTTGAAAAAGAAACATTCCCAAGTTGAAGTGTTTTGATACTGTCATTTTTCCTCTACTTAAGTTGACTCCATCGAGAGGTACAGGGTACAGTTCCATTGCTTAAACAGGTACTTTGTCGAACGAGGCGAGACGTTCTCGCCAGATGAGATGGAGGAGATGCTGACCGCGGCTATGGACCCGAACACAAAGACAATCGATTATAAGAACCTGGTCCATCTGCTCGCCATAGAAGACGACGGGGTCTAAGGATATTGTTCTCGTTCTGTAAAATGAATTACGATTCTCTACCATCGGACTGTCTATCGGCGTTGAGTGGCCTTCTACGATGCCAAGGAGACGCAAGGACTCGAGTGCACATCGTACCCGGGAGAGAAGAAGACGTCGTCCAACACGTAGATGACGTGAGGAATCAGGGGACAGATGAAAGAAGTGATCCTAAGGCACGTATAAGCAAAAAAGCAACAATGATTTTGTTACCAACTGCATGTACCAAAGTATAACGCACAATTTTTATACATACAGTAGTTTCAATTGCTTATGCCTTGACAGCTCCTGATGTGTCATCCTGCCGATGAAGCCTACGATGCCTACTCGTCGGATCCGCGGGTCGAGGTCGCAGCGTCCTATGTGGAAAGAGTTGAATGGGCGGCCTTGGAGCACAATCCCGCGAAAACGTTCGCGGTCATCCGGGTGAAGCTACCGGGGGAAGATGTCAAGACGGTCGACGTCGACGTCAAGAACTCCTCTTCAGTGGCAGTGTTTTCTAGGAGCTTCAAGTCCTGGACTTTTCTCCCACGTAAAGTGAACCCTGGCGGGAGCCAGAGCGCCACCTGGGACAGCGAGAAACAGGAGCTCACGGTCGTGGTCAGGTTGCACAAGACGTAGTTAACTTTCAGCTTCAGCACTCTATGCACATATTGTACTTTGTACTTGATGCAGTCAGTCCGAGGACAAAGTAATCGTCCCTTGTATGTATGCGTAGGAGGTAATCACTGTTGTTTGTCTTTCTTGTGGTACTTTTCCACTTCTTCTTTCACTTGCTCTCGTATTCGATCTTCCAGTGTCTTGGACCTATTGATTGAATATTGGGTCTATCACATGAATCGTCAACTGTATAAAAACACAATTTGGAACTCACAACTTGCTTCCTCCCATACTCCTGTCCATCATCTGGTTTAACGGCAAATCTTCGGCCGACCAAGTCTTCATCTCGCCGATGTTCAGGATCTCTCTGATCCGTCTCTGACGGATAAACCGTGCGAGCGAAATCGACATCACGTTTGACGAGAACCAGTATACGTTGAGCGCCTGCAGCAAAGAGTGCAAACTCGGGGAAGTTGGAGTGCGTTAGACTGAACTTACTGTAGGAAAGTAGCACATGAAGGGCAGGGAAATGAAGGGCATGACCAGGATGAACTTTCTGTAGAAGGAAGGCAAGGTGTCGATGTTGGCACCGTCGGCCCCCGTTTTTATGTGAATGAACAATGATGTTGACGTGACGATGGGAATCAAGAACATGGGGTCGCTCTGTGTGAGGTCCAAGAACCAAAGCGTCCCACCCGTCTTGAGAGACTCCACCGGACACTCTGCCATCCCCCGCAGGGCAAAAAACATGGAACAGAAGACGGCAGCCTGGCCAAGCATTGGCATGTAGTTGCCGAACGGTCTAATGCCGGTCCTCTTGTAGAAATCCATCAACTCTCGTCGAGCTTGAAGGACTAAATATGAAAGGACAGGAGAAAAACATCTTAGGATCAATGTGATCGAGTCCTTGGATCGGTTTCGCCCTTACCCTCTTCGTTCGACGTATGTGAGTACATCTTCATTTGTATCTTTTGCATCTCAGGCATGTGATTGTTCATATGAACCATGTTCCTTTGAGCCTTCACGACCAAGGGGAAGATCACAATTCTCAGCAAAACGGTGGCTAGAAAGTGGAGGTATTATGCATAAAAAACAAAAGTGACTTACATGCCTCTATACTTGAGATTATGGTTCCCCACCAGGGAACACCCAGATGTACGTGGATGGCCTCCATCAGCGACTGCAGCCATCCCGATGGGTAAGCATGGCCTAGGCCCAGGCTGTGAAACGTGGGCTCTGCCAGCGACGTTCCCGTCGTCTGCAGGGCCTCCGCTGAGCTCAGCGATTCTGACAGATCCAGCGACTGCCCTACTGGATCGATATGCTGAGTTGCCGGCGGCGGCGACGATGATGTCGTAGTTGCAGAAGCATGTCCAGTCGATGGGGAGGAGAGCGCAAAAGATCTGATTGGACCACAACGGCTATTCGACGCCAGTCCGGATGCTCTCAAGACAGCAGTGGATCTGACAGATGTCAAACGAATGAGCAACATGATCAGAGGCTCAGGTCATTGCTTGCAATTGTGAACTCTTCAACTCATCTCATCTGCGCGATCGACACTTTTCATTCCTCATGTTTGTTTACCATCGAGGAGGTCAGAGTTGCCAAATCGTTGGCAAACAACATTTTTTAGTATTTAGAAATGTATTCGAGCTGATCAAGTGTGATCAGGTGACTTAGCACAAAGCATCAGCATAGCTTACAATGTATCACAATAAGGAGATACAATCATTCGCCATCGACGAAGGGATTCTTCCCCGAGGCATCGTAGTCATCGATGTCGACATGTTCCTGCTCCTCCGTCGTTGACTCGTCGACCAAGTTGGGCTGGCTGGCCTCGGGCTTCATTGGAGAGTTCTTGTGAAAGACGTTCTTAAACATGGCGTAATTCTCTGCCAACTCGTCTCTCTCATGCTGACTTCTCTGGTACTCCAACTGCAGCTCCTTCAAGTTCTCCTCCAGAGCTTTGACCTCTTCGAACTTGTTTAATCTTTTGGCCTCTTTGATGTATTCGCGGATGTTCAGAATCTGCAGCACCATCGGGTCGTCACTGGAGGTGAAGCTGTTGTTCGCCGAGGATGTAAGCATGAAGCCCTGGTCGTAATTCACAGCCTTGGAGGGACCTGCAAATAGGGATCACCTATTTATTGAGCCTCAAGCATATTGTTAGGTGTCATCACTGTCTTGACCGCCTTACCCGTGTGGTTTGGACTAAGCCTGTCCCTGGAGGAAGACGTCGTCATGACCTTCTTCTCTCGCCTGGCCTGCTCTTGCTCAAATCGTTGTCTCATCGCTCTGGCCGCCAGTCTCTCCTCCTGAACCCTTTTAGCAGCCGCCTCGATTCGACTCCTCTTGAGCTCCGCGTACTCCTCCTCCGTGGGCACGTCAGGCATGCCCACCAACGTAGCCTTAACGAAGTTCACAGCATCGTGGCGGATTCTTTGCTGCAGCTGCAGTCTCAATCCCACTGCAGGGGAGGTTGCCTCCGGTTCCGTGTCCAATTTGGCGATTCTTCGAGACATCGCGTCGATGTCTTCTGCAATCTTAAGCAGCTTCACCCTTTGTCGCTTGGCCTCATGCAACTCGTGGTCTTCTTCACCCCGATGAAGACTTTCCACTGCAGTTTTATACGAGGCTGCCTGCTCGCGTCCCTCTCGCATGTGCTCTTGAAGCCGTTGAAAGAACTGAAACAGCAGGACTGGCTCTGAGGTGGCTGCTTCAGATCGGCGCTCCTGACGGTCCAGGATACTACGACAGAGGTGGCAGGAGCGGAACTGTGGCTCCGTCAACTTCTGGTCTACCAGACTCTTCAACGAATTGAGACTCTCCTGGGGTCGTTCTATCAACTTGGAGCCGAGACTCCTGTTCTCTTTGGTGTATTCTTTTTTGGCTTTCACGACGTCTTGGTCGGCTGCGGAAGGTACCTCAAATTTCGATATGGTCGCGGGATGCAGAACTCGCTCGGCAAATTCGAAGTCCACCCCCGTTGAGCAATCACTGCATATGACGGAGCCACACAGTCTGCAGTGATGCTTCCTCCTGGCCAGGTTGAACATCTTTGCGCAACAAGGACAAAGCTTGACGACCTCCTCATCGATCCAGGGGACCACCGCCTGCTCGTGGGCTCGTCGTTTGCTGGGGTCGGTGGGTAAATCGCGCATCAGTTTCTCCAAGCGGATCAAAACCTATGACGGGGACCACGGATTAAGCAAGGACCCTCAGTGTCACCCTCACGATGGACCGATCTTACCTGATTCGTGCTCTTGTTTCTCTCGAGTCTCCGCTTCCTCTCCTGACAAAAGTATCCCGTGTGACTGACGACTCGCAGAGACGGCCTTGACACGGCCGAAATGTGCACTCCCGACACCGCATCGACTTCGGTTCGACTCTCACCCCTGCCGCCGCCGCCGCCGCCCAAGATACCGCTCTTGGCATCCTGACCGAGCGTCAGGGCCATTGAAGAGAATGACAGGAATCCCTGCTGGCGGTCGTCGTCGCTTCTGGCGGTGGAGGCGACGGCGGCTGTGCTGAGAATCTTTTTCTTGGCCTTGCCGAACAGCTCCTTGACGTTTTGCAGAAAGAGCGGGTCTTCCTTGGAGTGCTCCTCTTCGAAGTGCAACTGCAGCTGCGGGATGTCGCCGAGGTCCTTCATGCAGATGGGGCACAGGAAGCCCTCTTTCACGTCGACCATGGTGACGGCGAAGGGGTTCGCCCCCTCTAACGTGCAGCGAAAGAAGGTAGAGAAACCCTCCGCCCACGTCCCGACCCGATATTTGTTTGCACTTGCAGGACTCTCAACAGCAGCGTCGGCTCTGGCTGGGCCAAGGAGGGGCTGGGACTTGCTACAAGAGGAAGAGCAGTATGTAGGACGGAGCCTGAACGAAAACGAAAGGGTGTCGAGGTTTGCCAAATTAAATTTTTGCACTTGCAAAATTTTGTTAAGAAGTCCTGTCTCTGGATAGGGGAGGCCGGCCACGCCAGACTCTTCTCCCTCCCCCCAAGAGAAGTGCCGGGAGACGACGGACTCGGACTCGTTCGCCTTCAGCCCGATGGCTGCCGTTTAAAATTTCCGCCCTTTCTTCTGCTGCGCTTAGCCGACCGCGCAGATTCAAAACACAACAGTCCAGTTGTCTCTCCTGTCTCTTCTCCCTCTTCCCCCTCCCGCACCTCAAATTCTACACGGTCTTGGCTACCTTGCACTCCTTGGACGCCCTAATCCTCATGTTCTCTCCGACATCAACGCGCGTATCAGTAGTCTCGTCTCCCTCCCCGCTGCCTTCAGCTGGGGCGACTGCCAGATCGTGGAAGACTGGCGAGTGAAGCCCTTCAGCTTCGGCTTGCTCGACTCGTTCGGCTCCAAGATAATTGGGAGAAGACGCACTCCGGATTGTGTCTTCTGCCTGGCCCCAGCTAGAAATGCCGCGGAACCTGAGGAAGAAGAAGCTCGTGTCCTACAAGGGCAAGGACGCGGGGGACGACGACGACAACGACGACGAATTTGCGTTCTTCGTCAGACCCTCGAAAAAGCAGGCGAGTGCAGATGAGACCTCCTACGAGGACCTCAGCTTCAAGCACAAGCCCCAGACAGAGAAGGAGGACGCGTTTGACAAGTAAGGGACAGACTCAAGTTGAGACAACAAATACTGATACTGACTATTTCCCCCCCCCCCCTCCAGGTTGTTTGCTTCGGCACCTATTGACTCTCCGTCGCGCAGCTTTTCCCCCGTCGACTCCAGCTCATCCGATCCTTTTTCGTCCAAATCACTTATCGAGGATGAGGACGACGACACCATTGGTCTCTTCACCTCCCTGGGGAACGAGGGTGAGGAGGAGAAGAAAAAGAAACCCAAGCGCAAAACTCGGCAGAGTCGACCTCCGCCGCCCAGGAATCAGGTCTTTTCAGAGGAGACCTTCAACTTTAAGCCAGTCTACGAGAAGAGGGGGAAGGCAGGTGGTGGTCGCGCGGCCTCCGAGGCCACGTTGCCAAAGGCCACAGACACCAATACTTCAAACCTCCTTTTCTCATCGGTGCTGGACGGGATGGCAATGGAAAACAAAAATGATGACGGCAGCCTCGTTGGAGTGATGCAGCACGATGGCAGCAAGGCAAGCAGAGGCAGCGGTGCCCGGAGTGACACCAATGACTTCTTTGAGAAGACCTGCGACAGTGACCGCATTCAAGACGGAAATGCCCTCCCTTCCGCAGCGTCGGGAAGTCAGTCCATGGAGCAAGACAAGACCAACTCCAGCAGCGTCAGCAATGCGAAGACCGGCGTCAAGGACTTCTTTGAAAAGACCCACGATAGCGAGCACATGCATAGTAAAGAAAGCCCTGTCGCCTCCACGAAGAAAGGCAATATGTCCATGAAAAAAGACAAAAGCAACTCGAGCACTGGTGTCAGTGATCCCGACTTGTTTAAAGACAATGACTTTGACGACCCTCGAGCTCAGAACAGAGATGTCACTCGTCCCTCTGTCTCTGACAGTTTGTTGCCGCAAAATGGACAAGTGAGGGCGGAGCATGGGAGCAGCACCGTACACCTACACTCCTCGTCGATGGAGCACCCGGAGGTACAAAAAGGTGATCCTCCGCACTCCTCCACCGTCCAGGACTCGGACGCCTCCCCAAAGGTCGGCGTTTCTTGCGCAAATTTGTCCTTCTTGGACAACCTGCAGATGAACATGGTATGAAGCATCATGGACAGATGTGATCTTGCACCCGATTTTGTTACCGTGATGCTTTGCAGGTAACTTCGACGCCGGTGACGTTCATGATCCCAGCGCGGTCTGACATTGCGGTGAACAGGAGGAAGACCGAGAACATTCAGAAGTTCTCATTAACCGACATGCCTGAGGAGGTAACACAGCATTGATTGGCTAGCTCATGCTTGTAATGACCGTCTTCTGCAGCATGACTTCTTCGAGGACTCTGTCTTTGCGCAGAGCGGCAAGAAGTGGCGCCGCACCATCTTCAAGGTCCGATCCAGCCAGAAATCGGACGCCCACAACATTAGGGTTCCTTCCAGACCCTCCATTGTAGTTGAAAAGCTTTGGAATGACAGCCAACAGCAAGAAGAGCAAAAACAGCACGTTTCCATCCTGGAAACACCAGATGTGTCTGTGACAGACAAGGTCCTGGCAGAGTGCACGGTAAAAAAGGTCGTGCCCTTTGGAGATCTTTATGACGAGGAAATCCTGAGAGCAGCTAAAAAGGTAATTAGATGGCTGGAGCTGTGATAGCCACGTGATGAATCGGTATCTGCTTGTTCTCTTGAACAACTTGCTGTCCAAATCCGGACCAAATTGCTTTCGTTTCGGCGCGATCCGTGATGATCGACAAAGACACGACCAGGTTTTCCTTTCTTACACAGGTCGGCGAGGGCTCCTACGGTGAGGTGTTTCTTCTACCTGACTTCTATTACAAAAGGCTGCAAGGTCAAGAAGGTCTTGATAAGGGAGCGCCTCCAGTGCTAAAAGTTGTCCCCGTGGACGGGTCCATTCCGGTCAACGGATCCCAGCAGACCAGACTCCTGGATATGATGGCGGAGATGGCGGTCTCAAGAGAACTTAGCAAGATCAGCAAGGCCAGTCAAGCAGTAAATTTTGTCCAGGTATGAAGTCTATGCGATATCCTGAAGGTATCGCGAATGTATCGAAACCAAAGTTCCCCACATTGGATGGAATGGTCAATCAATTGTCAAGATGACACTTTTGATGATATTTTGTAGATGGTTGATACATTTCAAAAGTGATTGAAATATTTCAAGCAGTCAAGTACTGTCAACTTCAAAAAACTTTCCGTTTGTTTTGCTCATGCCCTCTGCGCGGCGTCCCGTGGTCCATGGACCGCCGGGCTTTTCCAGCATGATCTGCTGCTTCTCTCAGCATTGCATGCCAAAAGTATTGAATGATATTTTGATATCTCTTGATATCGGACGTATCGGAACGTTATTCCATATCGCTCCGATACGTCAAGCAGGCTGGATGTCTTTCTACGTGTAGGGCTTCAGGCTACCTATATGCGGTACTCTTCCAGATCCTGGACTGCTACTTGATTGAAGGCCTTTATCCGTCAGCCCTGCTTGATCTCTGGGACGCCTACGAAGAAGAAAGAGGCAGCGACAACGACAGACCTGACGGGGTGCTGGTAAAAAAAACCCACACGTTTTTATGCAGAAAATTACAGATATTCCGTATATAGTACTCTTGCCGGATTATTGCACAGTAATGTACACAATTGCGACTCCTACATCTCTATAGTTACCAGGCGACCAGCGATTTGTGGCTCTGGTCTTTAGCAATGGAGGCAAGGATCTCGAGGCCTTCAGCAAGGACCTCGGGGACTCACAACTCACAAATGCTTCCAAGGGGGTCGCAGTCTTCATGCAGGTCGCCCATGCATTAGCAGGTAGGATCGCCGATCCCGATCCCTTGCCTTTATGTAAGAATTCGACTTCTTTCTTTAGTTGCGGAAGATCTGCTGCAATTTGAACACCGCGATCTGCACTGGGGCAATGTTTTGATTCGAGAGACCGAGGAGCGGTTCTTCAACTACCGGCTACGAGATAGCGATGCTGTCTTCTCGGTAGCCAGTGAGCGCATCCGCGCCACCTTGATCGACTTCACGCTGAGCAGATGCCGCGTCCATGATGACTCCGCCGGTGTCGGAGAGGTCGTCTTCACCGATCTTTCCCAGGACCAGGAACTTTTCCTCGCTGAAGGAGTCCAACACGGAGGAGACTACCAGTTCGACGTCTACAGGCAAGTTCCAGCCAACCGTCGGGTGTTACTCAATGTTATAACTCACTGATCCGGCCTCATCATACCGATCACTCATGTGCTATGTTGCAGGATGATGCGCGATCAGGTAGGGGACAGTTGGCAGTCGTTCCACTCCCGGACGAATGTGTTCTGGCTTCACTACTTGCTGGACAAGTTGATCAACAGAATCTCATACAAGATGGTCAAAAGCAAGATCCACAGACAAGCCATGGCAAGGTTAAGAAGGCTCCAATCGACCATAATGGACTACAAGTCATGCAAAGAGTTTGTACTGAGCGAAGGCAATAGAACAGATTAATTTTGTCGTACATGTCGTAAAATAGCGTAGGAGTAAAAATTTGTTCATCTGTTCGTTCCAACCTTTTTTTGAGGCCAGATTTTGGTGAAATCATGCGAGTCCCATGTCACAACGTTACAACTATATAGTATATATTATACGCTATATTACATCTCTAATTGTGATATAACCTTTACGTCTCGATCGAGCTGTCTCGAGGCTCGGCTGGGCTCGAATATTGCAGGCCTAACACATCTCTACTTATTGTGTTGTTTTGGTTTTCTGCTCCTTGATTCAGCTGTTGTTTGGTGATCAGCTTCAAAGCTAAAAAACGAGCCAAGCCAAGCCCAAGCTTTTACGCTTTTTCAAGTGTTCCGTGGATTGAGAGGGGCAATGTGGTCTAGGGGTGCGCAAGGGCGCCCAACTGAACTTCAAAAAGACCTGAACAGGTGAAGTCAAGCCAAGACCTAGGGTTCTTGGTGCCTGCACAGGCGTGATTGTTCAAACGAGCTTGGTACAAGCTCAGCTGGCGTCCATCACTAAGCGGTCGGAGTCCGAAAAAAAGTAATCAAACCCACAGGAGTCGTGTAATTGATCCAACGGCGGTCGCTATCGCCACCTCCTGAGGTCCTGGAGGCGAACATCGTCATGTCCGGATTCCCGCTCCACCTGTCACGATATGCGCCGGAGCCACCGACGGCGTCGCCGCCTTCTGCACAAAACGACGCTGACTTGGCCGAGCAGAAGAACAGACAGAGGCTCAGGTAAACACTCTGACAGGTCCAGAAGTGTACATTGGAATGCTGATGACTCCATTTCCCCCCTACCTGTGGTTCTCTTTCAGGGAGAACAATCTGGAGCTGCGCGAGCTGGAGTCGAAGTTGCGCATTGCGTACGTCAACCGCGCTCGGGCGGCTCAGCTCGCTGAGAAGAGACTAAAAGAGGCCGCCGACCTTCGCGACCTCCAGCAGGAGGCCGAGGAAAATGACAAAACCTTGGCCCAGTTGCGCAAGGAGGATGAAGAGCAGGAGAGGAGAGAGATATTGGTCAAATTGGACTACCGGCGTCAGCTCACAGACCAGTTGGCCTGCCAGCAAGAGGAGAAGGACCGCGCATACGCCGAGTTTCTGGAAGAAAAACGTCGCGTAGACGAGATCGTGGCCAAAGTCAAAAAGGAGATCAGAGAGAAGCGCCTGGAAACGTTGGCCGAGAAAGAGTTCAGACGGCGAGCCACAGAAGAATTTCTCCGGATACAAGAAGAGCTGGCAAGGAAGGAGCGAGAGAAGATTGCCAGAGAGGATGCCAAGATATTGGAGTACGTTGCTATCAAGGAGAAGAGGGATAACGAGTGGGAAGAGAGGAAAAAGAGGCTGAGAGAGTCTAAGAGTGAAGTCGTTGCCAAACTGGCAGAAGAGATCCGAGCTCAAGAGCAGGAAGAGCTGGAACGAGAAGCGCTCATGCTCGAACTTTATCAAGGCAGGCGCAGGGAAGAAGAGAGGAGAAAAGATTTAGAGGAGATGGAGATAGAGATCCGGCGCAGGCTCATGCTGAAGGAATCGCGCGAGGCCGCGCTCGAGTACAAGAGGAGGCAGAAGATGAAGGAACTGGCGGAGGAAGAGGCGTGGAGAAAGGAGATGATGGACCAAAAGGCGGAGGAAGATCGCCTGGAGCAGATGAACGACCAGAAGAGGCGCATGAGGCAGCTGCAGCACCGCAAAGAGATTGAAGTACTGCTGGAAGAGAAACGACGACAGCGCCACGTCGCCCGCCAGGAGGAGGAAGAATTCTGGGCTGAGCAGAAGCGAGAGGAAGAAGCCATGGCGCAAGTAGTGAAAGAAGAGAGGCGAAAACTCTTGCAGAAACATGCGTCTAAGCTTGTGGGGTTCTTACCCAAGGGGATCATCGAGGAGGACGATCTTGAAGTGCTGGACGATGAAGTGAGAAAGTCCTTCCAAAAGCGGCCGTTTAGGGACCCTCTGGCAGAACTGGAAGCGTATTACGAGACTAAATAAAGGACGATCTTGCCATCATGACCTCAGATTGATATTCAATAACTTATTGTACGTTTTCTCTTTCCAGCATCCTTCTAACTGTCAAGCTGAGCAATGAGTGACAAAGAAGAACCCGATAGCATCTCCACCAAGTTTTCTCTCCTGGATATTCCAGGTCTTGAGTATGAAGTAGTGGAGGAGTCCCTTGATCCCGTGAGCACATCAGCGCCTTGCTAACTTATGTTATCGTCTTAGCATAACCTCTCTCATCTAGAAACCTGGTCCCAGTCGCCAAGACCTCAACGTATCTGTCGTACCTAGCGGGAGTGGACTCAGATTTCTGGTGGACCCCTTGTCGGTAGATGATGAAGACGAGGACGACGGCGAGCTGCTCGAGACGTCAGATGCCTATGCCGTCAAGCCGACTCTGGAGGACGATGAAGGAGACCAGAATCCGAGCCGCGTCAAACTGCGGGAGAATGACGGCAACGGAGAAGACTGTGATGTGGCTCAGATCAGGAGGCAGCAGAAGCTCACGGACAAATACATCGAGGGTGAGGTGGACTTGGAGACCAGGCTAATCACATCCTTACCGTACCATTCTTGCACTGTCAGGAAAGCTATCGTTCAGGGAACTGGTCAGAGAACTAAACCAGGACTCGGAGGAAGAGGATTACTCAGAAGGATCTGATGACGTCAGTGACGATGGGGACGAGGAATGGACACCGTCGAAAAAGGCCAGAGCTTCCCTAGAAACGCCCGTAAGCTGCTTACAGCGCTTCAAACCACTTTTTCTGGATACATTGAAGTCACTTTTTCCAGAAAAAGAGTGCTGGCGACGATGACGATGACCACCAAGCCAAGTTTGAAGCTGAGCTGGACCAGACGCGACGGCAGCAGTTGAGCAAACGCAAGAAGAAAGTGGGGGCATCACAGCGAAGAAAAAGACTCGATCCTGCCTTACAGGTTAAAAAATTGCACGGGATTTACTGCAGGGTGAAAACTTATGGCCTTTACAACACTTGAAGGGTTTGATGGGCGAAGCCAATCTGCGCTACGCCAGAGGCGACCGGGAAACCGCCATCAAGATGTGCATGGAGATCATCAGGCAAGATCCGGCGGCTCCAGAGCCTTTTCAGACTCTGTCTACCCTTTATGAAGAGAGTGGAGATCAGGTTCGTCATAACGTAACGCACTTTTTCGCTTTGATACGCGATAACGTGCACAATCTCTAGGAGAAGTCGCTCCAGTTTGCGATGTTGGCCGCTCATCTTGCCCCTCAAGATCCTGAAGAGTGGGCCAGACTAGCAGACATGTCTCTGGAGATGGAAAACATGCAACAGGCAGCGGCTTGTTACAAAAAGGGTAACCAGATGACTAAGGACAATGAACGTGTACAAGGAAGTGCATGACTTTACTTCTGTAGCTATTGACGCTGACATTGAAAACATTCGCTACCACCATGCTCGATGTGGCTTGTTGGAAGAGATGGGCGACACCAGAGCAGCGCTTAGGGGATTAAGAAGACTCATGGCAAGTAAGAGGAAGGGTCTTGATGCTTAGCTCTTGCTTACTGAGAGTGCAGCAAGCTTACATTCCATAGTTTTAAAGCCTGAGCAGGCTTCTGAGTACCTTCACGCTGCTCGCGAAGTCGCTCGGTTGCTCCACGAAAAAGAAGACTTGATAGGAGCGAAGGACGCCCTTGCTGAAGCTGTAGCCAAACACTCCGACCACGTCAGCTCTGAAGGTGAGTGGCATACTACGAGAGAATGCACATCTGTCTTCCCTACTGCTTGTTGAAGACGAGGTATCTGACGCTTTGCAGACGTGAACCTCTTACTAGAACTCCTGCTGAACCTGAATATGAGTGACGATGCCTTGGACACCTTGTGTAAGTACTGCGGAGTGAAGTTCTTCTCGGGACAGGAGGGCATGACGAGAGAGGATGCTGAAGCCATGCCTCCGGAGAAGCAACTGCAAATGTTTGCTGAGGTTGTTTGTCCGGAGGTAACTCCAGTAGACATCAAGTCCAAACTAGTGATTGTGCTCGTGAATCTTGGTGCTGTGCACCTGGTCAAGGTAATACTTATCTTACCTATAAGAAATGTTAGAAAAAAAAATCATGTCATTTCCAACATTCAGGAAATATCTGAGGAGATCTTGACATTCCACGTGGAATCGTACGGAGATCTCATGTTGGAGGTAGCGGAATCGTTCATGAGCGGGGGGTTCTTCAAGGAGGCACTGCCGTTCTTGGAGGTCTTGGTGCAGTCCCAGTCCTACTCCGAGGTACGGAAGCGTTCACTCGCTCAAATCGTACTGTAGTAGCCGTCTGACACCTTGTGCCTTCCTCAGGCGGAAGTGTGGCTGAAATTTGGAGAGTGCCTGTTGGCCAACGGTCAGTTAGAACAATCCGAACATGCCTTCAAGAATGTCGTCGACTTGGCTCCAAACCATATGGACGCCAGGCGGACCCTTTCTGGAATCCTCCACAAGCTGGGCAGACCAGAAGAAGCTTTGCACACTCTGACACAGAGTAAGTAACACACATCCGCGTCAATACGCAGTTACTTTCGTAGTACGGACTTTGTCGCAGACGAAGAAGCCGAGTTGCTCAATCCAACGCTGCTGTACGAGCGTTGTCAGCTCTTACTCAGTGAAGGCTGTGAAGAAGAATTCATCGTGAAGGCCAAGCTTCTCCTCAGTAGGCACTTTGTCAACATTAGAAACAGGTAGGTCTTCAAAACAGAGGGTGCACCTAGCGTGGTTCAACTGATGATTACCACCTGCAGGGACGAGTTGCACGCGGTGGCTTCTACAAAGAAGTTGAGCAGCAAGAACAAAGCCCTACTTGAGGTGAGGAGCTACATGAGGGAGCCAATCGCGGACTTGGGTGGACCGAACTTCGAGCAGGCTTCGCAGATATCAGTCACCGACGAGTTCAAGTTGTTCCGCAGGCTGTGCAACTTGTTGTTCCAGCGCAAGCGCTACGGAGAGTTACAGCGGGCCACCTTCTCTGCCATGGGTTCTCCACATTTCAACAAGGAGCCTGAGCTTGTCAAGGTACTCGAGCACAACGTAATACATAAATGAGAGTTCTGCTTCACTTTAAGTACGTGTTACGTGGGGAAGATGTATTCTTCATCCATAAATAATCCTTCTTATTATAAAATCACATAAAGTGTCCTTATACTATGTACGTCCAAATGCTGCAACCCAACAGTGTTTTGGATTAAGTCCAAGGTCTGAACCGTCACCCAGTTCGGTTGGGGCACCATATTACAATCGGGGAGCATGATCACCCAGGCGGCGCTCATGTCAGTCTTGACCATCCACAATCTCGCGTCCGTGACGAGCCATGTTGCGACTGAGTCACAATTGAGATACAGGGTACAGACGGGGAAGATCATTTGGAATGAAGGCTAATAGCTGCAAACTTACACTGAGGTAGAGTAATGGGGCGCCGACGATTCGGCTTAAGCGATAGACGACGCTTAGCATGTCCACGACTCCCCCATTGATGTAGGAGTTCTCCATGTAGACCCCTTCCTTTTGCATAGGGACTCGTTGCCATCGTGTTGCCACTGTTTCAATGACACCTCTTGCTCCATACAGTCCAATCACCTCCACCGAGTAGGTTTTTCTCTTCAGGTGCAGTATGATTCCGGCATGGTCGAAGGCTTCGTTGTGTTCCCGCGGGAACACAACGAAGCACACTTCCACTCGATCCACTCCAGCTATAGGGACGTACCAAGCCTGAGCTCGAGCTCGAATTCTCGATTTTCGGACGCAAACTTTCAATACTCGAGGGAGCTCAAGCTCAAAGTGAAATACTCGAAATTTGTCAACCATAAGCAAGGCCCTCTGCTGAGTGACCTGAAAAACCGCAACAATCCCGGCAGTAACCTTCCTTGTCTCTACAAAACGTTGGATCGCCAATGTTGAGAGCAAGTTCTGGTTCAGTTTTGTCATGGAGGCAGACTCCTCCATGCCCATGGAGCCTCCTGAGAATAAAAAATTATGGTATTTAGAATTACAATGTTACTCGAAGTGCACATGCTCGAAAATACTCGAGCTCGAAAATTCCAAGGCTTGATACGTCCCTACTGCCGTGCGTACTCTTCTGAGCACTTCTGAAACGGTTGGGTACCATACTAGAGAATTCGAGTACCTCCCTGTTTTGAAATCTTCTGAGGTTTCACCAATTTTCCCGAGCAAGTATTTTAACTTTTAGTCCACTTATAGTCTGTTAAGTACCCCCAACTGGGACCTTGGCCAAACCACTGGATGTATAAAGTGAGCAGAACTCTCATCTGTATACTACTTACTCGTGCTATAGGCACCATACTTTAAATGAGGTGTATTTATGCGTGCCACAAAGTAACTTGGTGTGCAGTACCAATGCAGTAAAATTACTCACTGTATGGTCAGATGAGGATTTATTTCCTTGTGCGGTAAAATGACTTGATGTGCAATAAAATTCCGTACACCACAAAACATTCACTCACAGTAAAACATGTGCTAGCCTAGCCTAAATATTCATTGAACAATGAGGGCAGGACGAGCTCTGGCGGGACGACCTCACTTTCTTTTCACTCAAAAGTCTTGGCTTTGGCTGAGGATGGTGCAGAACAAAGCCCACGGCGGATGCACTCCCCAGTGGAGTGATGGCAGACATGACAGAACATGTACAGGTTGTCTCTGTCCAGGGTTCCCCCACCTTAACCACCCAAAACTGCTGACTCCATTGACAAAACTTCCCAATCATTGACCTTAAGGCCTCCTTGAAGGCTGCAGAAGGTGTCCAGAGCTTCAGCAACCGAAAGGCCCCCATGTTTTGGACTGGATGCAGCAGTAGCAAGTCAGTACTTCTCTCTTACTGCTCCCTGGAATGCTCCCCTTAGTTGGCACTCTAGTCAACTGCACAGTAGGGAAATTTACTGTGCAATGAGTATCATCCCAGCCTTTTACCGTACAGTGAGAGATTAGCTGCAAAGTGAGCAATATTACAGCACAGCAAGCATTGTTACTGCACAACGAGTAATTTTATTGCACAGATTAATTTATCCCCCATACTAAATCTTGTGTCTTCACTGAGAAAATCTTGGCTTATTCTAGGAGTGCGAATTTCTCTGCCTACTATCTTCTTTCCTGAATGGCGACAGCTACCACGCCTACAACTTGGTTCGCGAGCTCGTCGTCAAGTTTGTCCGTAACTCTCGCGTGTGGAACCTCCTCAATCTCGTCATCATGCGAGCAGATGACGTCAGGCACAACAGGTTTCTCATGCGCCTCATGTCCAGGTTCGCCAGTGCTACTCGTGTCTTGCTGACAGTACATGTACCAGAACAGCATGCTGATTATGGAGAATAACTTGGGCACTCCGCTCATCCATGATAATTATGCTACCTTGCAGGCACCCCGACAACGTTGCTTTGGGCATCCTGAACGGCCACAACTGTTTGGTTGCGGGGACGTACAAGTATTCTCTGGGAGAGTACATGTCTGCCTTCAAGCAGGAGCCCCAAAACCCCATGATAGCCCTTATGCTGGGGCTGACCTTCACTCACATGGCGTGCCAAAAGTTCTCCGCCAAGAAACACAGCCTCGTCGTCCAGGTAGAGAAACGTTTTGCGGTCCATCTTGAAGCAGACGGCTAACTCGCTCCCCTCTTTCAGGCGTGCGCCTTTTTGAACCAGTACCTGAAGTTGCGAGGGCCTTGTCAAGAGTCGTGCTACAATCTCGGTCGAGCCATGCACCAGTTGGGTCTGCTCCCGGCTGCCCTTCACTATTATAAGCAGGCCTTGGAGACGAAGCCGGTCATCGAAGGAGACTACAACATGGACCTGAGCAGGGAGATTGCCTACAACATGGCACTCATTTACCAAGGCTCGGGCTCGCCGGAGCTGGCCAGGATGTACTTACAGAAGCACATCGTCATATAGTTGGTGTCTTTCAAGAGAACAACTGTTTCTGATGTTGAGCATACTTTATTACGCCGAATCAGTCAGTACATTGTATGCCTTTGTACCTCAATTACATTACAGATCGTTTCATTACGTACTGTTCATATAAATATGCAGTATTGAATAAGGCAAATAAACTGTATTACCATAATTACGCTTGTGTCAATATCTCCAACGTTGAACGTCTCCGCATAGGGAAGGTAGTGATGAGGTGTTTGATGAATACTCGTATCTTGGTGAAGAGGTGTTTAGTTTCGTCAAGCCTTCACTGAAGAAGTGCTGTTGCTGCCCAATGTCGCGACTATTTCCAAGAGAGTCTTCTTAACCCTGAGGGCAGTGAGTCTGGCGGCTGGTGTCTCGTACCAGCACTCGATCATCAGTTTCGATATCCTCTCCAGCACTGGTTCGGACCGCCAGGTGTTTGGCACGATAGGTCGAGCTCCGTCCACGCACACAATCTTAATCATGTCTTCCAAGGTAGGATCGGCACCCACTGTATCGTAGTAGGGAAGGTTGTACTCTGAGACGCACTTTCCGCTGCTGTCGATGTCCACGTGGCAGCGTGAGGCCATTTCCCACAAGACCAGCCCCAGTGCGTACATGTCGGCACACTTGAAGGCTTCGAAGTCCGTGGCATTGAGCGTGTCCAGCAGGACCTCTGGCGCCAGATAACGCTTGGTGCCGACCTTGTTGTTCTGCGGCAAGTCTATGGTATCGCTAGCACGGCAATACCGTACGGCCAGTCCCAAGTCACCGATGACGCACTCGCCGCCATTTTTCACCAGGATGTTCTTGCTCTTGAGATCTCTGTGAGCGATGGCGGGTTTGCCGTGAGTGCCTTCGATCTCCATGTGGAGGTGTGCCAGTCCAGTGGCGACTGACAAGCACATTCGAGAGAGTGTGGCCGGAGAGACTGTATTCCTGCTGAGGAAGTCGTAGAGTGATCCATTGGCCACAAACTCGGTGACGAGCCAGAGCTGTGTCCACGTGCCGCTGTCTTTGTTGTCTGCAGCAATGAAACCCAGCACATTGGGATGGCGCAACATCACTGTCTGGTAGATCTCCACTTCGCGGAACCACGACCGCTCGTCCACGGTGGAGAAGATCTTGACGGCGACGTTCTCGCCGCGCCACTGCCCACGGTAAACTTCACCGAAGCGACCCTTACCGATCACTTGCACCAGGAAGATCTGGCGGGCTACGCTTCGTTGCACCAACAAGGGCAAGCCCGAACCCGAGCCAGTGGACATGGACGAGGACAGGTAGTCCTGGAGAGTGGAGTTTGCTGTCGCCGCCGTAGAGTTGGTCTCGCAAGACTCTACCTCGTGATAGAAGGTGGAAAAGAAGCAGCACGAGCAAGGTATGGTGCGACTTTCCTTGGGGGCTCGTCTGCGGTAGGCGAAGAGAAAGATTAGTAGTAGTGAGGTAGTCAAGGCGAGCGCGCAGGCGCCCAAGGCAACGATGTGTGTCACTGTCCAGTCCGACGACGCCAAATTTCCACTCTGTTCATGGTGTCCATTCTGATTTGACATCGAGGGTGGCAGAGGCGCCAGTTTCAAAATCGAATCCTTGTTGCAGAGGTCGCTGTCCTTGCAGCACTTGCTGACGAAGGTGTGGTTTTGGCGGTGGTTGAACTCACACAGGAAGGGTCTTTGCGGCGGAATGAGGTACATGGAGTCGATGCATCTTGTCACTCGGTCCACCGTCCCGTCGTCGTCGCGCTTGACCGAGGCAAAGCAGACGCCGTCTGTCAGGCACGTGGTCTCGGGGCAATAGCGCGGGTCACACTCACAGCGGAGTAGACACAGTCCCGGCGCGACGAGGAAGAACAGGAAGATGAGCGCAGATGGCACAGTAGGCATGGCAATGAGGTTAATTGGCTCTAGAGGGAAAATGACAAGGACCATTAGTTCATTATCCGGAGCATGATGTACTGAAAACCCTTCATGAGACAACGACAGAAAGGTCGCTCGGACTTCCTGACGGGGTTCCGGGCCCCTGAAGTCGCACACGGGCTCTGGCTTGGCGGCGCCAGCATCGACTGCGGACACATTTGAGACCGCGTCCGCCGTCGCCGACCTCAACTTGTCGGGACGCTGACACCATGTGTGTGCCTACCTTCGACGGAAGAAGCTTCCGTGGTCCGGTGGGGAGGCCGGGAGCGAGCAGAAGTTCGCGAGGTCCGCGGTAAGGCTCATCACGCCTTCTCTCGGGGTTTCACCTCTACCTCGGCGAAGCGTTCATGCTAATGCTTCTTTCTGCCTTTGCTAGTAGCCTGGGGGAAGCGAACAGAGCAAAGTAACGCGAGGTAAGGCAGCTTTGGCTAGCTGGGCCCGGAATCCACGCTCTTGGACTTCTTCTACTGCCTGATGCTTGGGCTGGCCCAGGCAGCACCTGCTTGGTTGTCCTGGAACTTATATGTAGCACTTCAGAGTTGCCATCACGTCGCGTCTCATCAAACGTGCAAGCGAAAGAAATATTATTTTCATGCCCTGAAAATGTGAAGCAGAAGAAAACAGTTTTCAATGGCGACCAAGATATTCGGCTTCATTTACCCTAGCCCTATTTTTCGAGGCTGTCAAGGGCGACCTCCATACCCTAGCGAGTAGAGGACCGAGGTTGGACATCTCAGCCTGCATGGCGAGTGGCAGCCTCCCCCCTCCCCTCCCCCTTACTTTTTCATTCTGCCCACTCATTCTCCATGGTTACGGCCTGCCCAGTGGCCACGGCCAACGCCACTGCCCATCCCCATGGCATGGTAACAACAAAAAGTTTCTCCGGACCTTAGGCACACGGGGGCCCTTGTCTTCCCACTTTGAGTTGAGGATCCCGGCGCTCGCCCACCGAGCTGCTGAGTCCCTCCGCCTTCTCTGCGGTCTGCATGCAGACCGTCAGCTACAACAATTACTGCCTGAAGAAGCAGCAGCTACTCATGGATCCAGAGGCGCTGCCGACGAGCTTTGACGTGAGCGAGAAACACATGATAAACCTTATGCATACTCTTCTTAGGTGTTCTTCCATTAGGTCGTGGTGATCGGGACCGGTCTGGAGGAGAGTGTGGTAGCGGCCGCGGCGTCCCGTGTCGGCCACAGCGTCCTCCACATCGACCCCAATAACTACTATGGCGACGTATGGGCCGCTTTCACCTTCGACGGGCTGCAGGATTGGATCGGCGAGCTAAACAACGGCCCTGGTGGCGGCGCCGACAGCTCAGACACTGTCGCGACCGGCGTTGTCGATGAGTCGTCCAAAAATCCGGAGAAACATCTAAGGGACCGGGAAAAGTTTGTGCCTCTCACGACCAGACGCAGGTTGCTCCACGACTTGGAACAAGAGTGGTTTGTTCCGGACGAGAAAGACAGCGAGCCACGGGTTGGGCTTGAAGCTGCAATCGAGCCACGTGATGAGGGAAACGACGGTGAAGCCGCGGAGGAAGAGAGCGGCGACAAAAATGTGTCAGAAGTTGGTCAGATAACAGAAGTAATAAAAGAAGATGCAGAAAGTAAGGCTGTGACAGAACCGGAGAATGCTGAGGTGGATTCCAAGCAGAGCGAGGCTTCAACAAAGCCTGACAGAGTGGACAAGGCGGCAGGAGAGGATGGGCCAGACAAACGCCACAGCGAACGCCCATCGTGGTCGAGAAAGAAGATAGCGGAGAATTCCCGCCACTTCAACCTTGACCTCACGCCCAAGCTGCTGTTCTCTCGTGGCTCCATGGTAGAGCTTCTCATCTCGTCCAATATCTCTCGCTACACCGAGTTCAAGTCTGTCAGCCGAGTCCTCACCTTGATAAACGGAGCGCTCGAGCATGTACCCAGTTCCAGGGCCGACGTTTTTGCCACCAAGCGCGTCTCCGTAGTCGAAAAGAGGATCCTAATGAAGTTCCTCACCGCCTGCATGAACGAGGCTCTTCCAGAGGATGTAGATCCCAGCAAGCAGTACAAGGCCTACCTAAAGCAGCACAAACTGACTGACAACTTGATACATTTTGTGCTCTACTCGATCGCCATGGTTGCTGACGACGCAGATACAGCCTCGGGCTTGGCGGCCACGCACAAGTTTCTCACTAGTCTTGGCCGCTTCGGCAACACACCATTCTTGTGGTCGATGTACGGCAGCGGCGAGATGCCGCAAGCCTTCTGCAGACTGTGCGCCGTCTTTGGCGGCACCTATTACTTGGGCAGGACGCTCGACGGCCTCGTCATCAACGAGAGCGATGCTTCTGTTGCGGCCGTGATAACCAACGGCGAAAGGATCGACTGCAAGCACTTGGTGATGCCCGCTCATCTCTGCCCGCCGGAACTGGCGTCTTTGGAGGTGGAGACAACAGTGGGGAGGACTATTGCCTTGTCGACAGAGTCGCTGCTGCCAGCGGAAAGGGAGCAGCTGTCTCTGATCAGTCTACCGCCAAAGGAGGGGCGCTGCGACGCGTACACCTTCGTGCAGGAGGTGGGTCCGGGTGCCGCCGCTTGCCCCAAGGGTTTGTACTGCCTGCAGGTGACCAGCGGGAGTGGCGGCAAGCAGGCGAGCCAAGCCGCTTTGAGTGAGTTACAGGGAAAAGATGATGAGAAGGAAAAGTCTCTTCAGTGGTCGCTCTCATTCGACTTGGACGTGGTGAAGCCGAAGGACGTCAACTGTCCCCCCAACCTCTATCTCTGTAACGGACCTCGATTCGAGCTGGATTACGACCAAAGCGTCGATCACGCCAAAAGAATCTTTGGTGCCATGTATCCTAGCGATGAATTTTTGCCAAGGGCGCCGGAGCCAGAGGAAATCATCATTGGAGAGCAGGAGGAACCTCCCGGCGTCGAGCCGGAGCAAGAGGAAGACAAAGCCAAAGATGAAGAGAGTCGAGGGGACGCCGACGACCCCGCCGCTATCTCTGCTGCTGCCAGTGAGGACGCGCCGCAAGTCGAGGCGAAGCAGGAAGATGTCGACCGACCTCAACAGTCTTGATCGCATCGGAGTCTTGATCTTGCATTTAGATTCCTCTACATAAAATACACGTATGTCACGCATGGCAACAATCCTGTTAGACGAAGGTCAGTAGCCTGTTGTTGTTGACTTAACTTATGGTCAAGATGTACGATAACGAAAAAACGAATCCAGTATCCCATTCACAATTGCACGTCTATTTGGCGACTGCGCGATAGCCTTAGCCAGTCAGCCTCGTTGTCAGCCTTCTCCCACCTGATCGAGTCCTTTGTGTGCAGGTCCAGCTGTCAGACGCCTCTTTTTTTTTGGCTCTTTCTCCAGCAGTCTCGATACCGAATCCCCTGACACCTCAGACGGTTGGGACTTTTTCCAGCCGTTGAGGAGCAAGAATGCACGTTGCCACTCTTGCCTCTGGTCCTCAAGACTACAGTGGGCGAGCGAGTTTTTTCTCTCTGGTGGCTGAAGGTTTTCTTACGTGTACAGTGCAGAAGTTCCACATGTGGTGGCAGAAAAAGGAGTTACTTATTTGGTGCAGCAACGATTTGGGTTGCCGATGCCACCTGCTCGAAATGAGCGAGAGAGAGGCCATTTATCCTTAGACGGGGGGCAGCAGCGTCAATCAAATGTTGGACGGGGCCTGTTTTGAGGCCCCCGGGGCCCGGGGGGGGGGGAGGAAGGGTAGGCATGATATCATGTGTAACAACAGCCTCTACAACACGGTTAGATCGTATCTGGGCGAGCGCAATCATCGCATCAACGAGAGGGAGGCCCTTTTCGTGATTATGCACGGCTTGAGATGATGGCGGATCGTGAGCTGGCAGGTGTGCTGCGGCGGAGGCGGCGGCGGAGGCCATGGTAGTGACGACGCAGGTTCTTCCCATGCCCTGAACACACATCCACACGTCGAATTAGCTCCACTTTTTTTTAGGGGGCTGGAAACGTGCAGGAGTCCAGGGGGAAGAAGAAGATGGGATGTGGAGAATGTGCGTACGTCACTTGGATATCATTTTGCCGGAGGAACCCCTCATTGCCCACCAGAGAGAGATTGTTATAGCTGAACATTCGTATGTCATTTTCCTTTCTCTCCTCATCCCAAGATGCTTCTTCCTTGAACGATCTTGAAATGTCTGCAGCCACGCAAAAAGGGGCCGAGTGGGAGAAGACAAAAAGGCCTTAACCAGCATCAGTCATCATCTCTGAGCCACCACAATGCATTTTTTCCCCGTGCCGTCGCTCGCCCCGTCTGCGTGCAACACCCACGCGTTGGCCTTGCTGACGAAGAACGAGGAACTGCACATTAGCGCGGCGCACAAGCCCGACCAGAGGAGGGAAATGCAAGCCGAGGACGTGGTACGAGTCAGCGCAGACAATGGGCAGCGACCAGACCCACATTGGTCATGTGCCAATTCATCCTTGGCCGCGCGAAATGACTTCAAGAAAACTTTTTCAGCTTTACATCAATGGCGGAACCTTTTCTTCAGTCACAGAAACAAAAAAAAGGGTGTAAGAAGAAAACCTTGTGCGCTATTCTTTCCTGCTTTTTTGGCTCAGGGCTCAGATATTAGCAAGGAAGTGTTTCTGGCTGACTGGGGCGAACTGCGCAACTTTCATATGCATGGGCGTCATTGGCGATGACTGCGACGACCGCGACGACTTCTCCGCCTCCACATTCTCGCATGCCAACAACAGATCCCTCCCGATCTTGACGGCGTCGTAGCAAAAAAAAAAAATATCGGCGTCACTGATTACCACGTACGCTGCAACTCGACATCCGCCGAGACCTTTAAGCTCGAGAAGGGCAGCAGCAGCGCGCCTGCGGGCCTGCGGATTGGCATAGGTGACACGAGGGAGCTTTTTTTCTTCTCCCTACCGTGCGTGAGCTCCTTCGCCTTTCAGTTTCTACGTACTTGAGGAAGAAGTAATTATGCCTAGGGAGGCCCACAGCGACGCCCTTTTCCTGACTCAACAAGGCCCTGGCATAATAAAACAGGCCCAGGCGATGCCCCAGGCAGATTTTCTGGCGGGCGCGCGGTTTTTTATTCGCTCTCCTCGTACCTGGTGGCGATTTCTGCTGGCTTCTTTGCGTGGGCGGACAATCGATGCTTTATGCGACTTTGGGGGTTTCACCTACGGTGTTTCTTCTGGCTCTCTGAGAGCTTCTTTCCTGTGATGGCGGTGCAAAATCTCGGAAAAAGGTCCTAAGAAGCAGCTCAAACATGGCTGTCAAATAAGGCAGAGGAGTTATGAGAAACCTGACACTGACACCCACGTCCTTTTGCTACTACTTCTTGCGTACGAAGCACACGGAGTTCCCCATATTTTTTCTTCTCCTTCTTTTTGTACGTACAGGGTGGCCTCCTTGAATTCGCAAATGTGTTAAAAATGAGTTGCTGATCGCTACCCTGTACATACGTGGCGAGCGCCAGGATGCGTGCAGTCATAAAACAAACAAGGAGGTGGCGTGAGCGTCCCTACTCACGTGCAACGTTGGGCCCGAAATTGCCAAGGACGACGGAGGAGGAGACCGGCTTGCCGGAGACGGTCGAGCTGTCCGAGTTGTACACGTCCGGTGGTGAATGACAGCCATGCTCTGTTAGCAGGAAGACAGACGTGATCACAGCTACAAAAGCTTCGATTCATGGCATCCCCGACGTGGGTCCTGATCACGTCCGGCCAGGAGCTGGGCCACTGATTGGCAATGTTCGCGTGCACTGAGCACATGGCGAAGAAAGTGGGTTGCTTTTCGGTTGGAACTGAGACATTTTGGCAGGCAATCTGAGAGAGAGAAAAGAGCCTTCGCTGGCTGGCCCTGCTGCTGCTGCTGCCTTTTGAGGAGGCCCCCAAGTGTGTGGGCAGAAAGATGAGTCCGGCGACCGTTGCGGGTAAAAATTTATCTCCCCTCACCTGATAACGAACTTGGCAGAGTCCGAGAAGAGCAATAGCATCAATCTAGAGTTTCTACGTACCTGAAAATAAATGAAGGAGAAGAAAAGCTGTTGAATCAACAATGCAGAGGACACGATGAGCTCTGTCCTGCACTCGTCCACGTCCTACACGAGCGGCTGCTTGCAGAGTGTCTTGCACAACTTCTCCTCCTCCTCCTCCTTCTGCCGCTGCTGCGGCTGTGGTAGGCCTACTTGACTGCAGGCCTACTTTTGGGGCCTACACAGCACAGGCCACGTATGTTCGACACCTGCAAAGGCTCAACGAACTCGGCCGAGTGCGTAGGCTAATTCCATAGAGAGCAGCAGGACTGACGTTGTTAACTGTTGCGTCCGTGTGCACAGTACAGACTGTACAGCACACACGCGCTGACGTTGCTCGTCTTTGGACAGAACCTAAAGGGCTGAGAAGACACGTACACAACATACGGACGTCTCTGATATGCCACCCACGTGAGCCACCTGCTGGGAGAGCCTTTTTGCGTGGGTCATGGCTAGTTTTCACGCCAAAATGGATTCGGATAGGCAAAAAACCAGGCAGAGAGACGTCGAAATGCAAACAGGACGTGAATAACGACGACGACGACGACGACGACGACGACGGCGAGGGCGACCACTTGAGGCGCGTCTCCCACGCCCTCAGGGGTCGCCATGTACAGGAAACGGGGCCTCGCAGAGAGACACGATGACGTCGTCGACATCTGCAAAAATTCTGGACACTTTCACGCAGTCTGCATGCAGTATGATGGCGACAACTTATCCCTATTTACTTTTCAATGCTCACACTGTCCAATCTCAGCACCTATGGAGTCATTTTTGCTTGACCCGGCCAAACCGATCACTGTTGAGTCGAGGGCGTCTTCCTCATGGGCTCGTCCAAGAGTCTGAAGCCTCCGGCGCAAAAAGAGAGACATCGAAGTGAAAACGGCGGAGAGGGCGAAGCATCCATTCATCCAGACGAGGAGGCGGCGGTGGCGGCGGCCGGCAAGGTGATCTCGTGTTACGGACGGGTTCTGCTGCAGCAACACAGCCGAGAGGAGCATCAATGGCGCCCAATTTCGCGCATCCTTTCAGAGCGTCGCAGTTAAGGGCTCACTAAACGTCAGGGGCGAACAATGAGCCGCTAATCTGAGGCGCTGTGAAGGTGGGGATCCAAGTAGCTCTTACGTAACTGGACTGAATGAAGAGGAAAAAACGAGGAAAAAAGCGCTACGCGTGTGTTTTGACAAACAAACTCTGTGACATGAAAATTTGTCTCCTCTGACCGTCGAGTGCAATTAGGCGCTTCTTGTCTACGCAGCCATCCCATTGGCCTTCAGGTAGCAGCAGGAGAACGTGCGTGTCCCCCACGTCGCCGCCGCCGTCGTCGTCGTCCTCCTCCTCCTATTCCTCCTACGCTTCCAACGGCGGACGACGGCGCGAATCGCCGCTGCTCCGTCAGTCGCATTCGGATCTCGGAGGGACGCGGACGTGTGGCGAGGGAGAGGATGCAGTCCGGCAGGCATGTCAAGGCGCGTCGCGCCCACTCCATGCCGTCGAGGTTCGTCGTGCCTTCGCAGTACATGGGAGAGTACGAGTTGGGCGTGGACGGGCGCCGGCGCTCGGTGCCGGCGCGTCCGCCCGGTGGAGGACTCTTCCCGCTGCGTGAGGAAGGTCACTACGGACAGCCTCCAAAAGGGCCGCCGCCGCCGCCCCCACCCCACCAACGCCGCGAGCGCAAGCCTAAGGTGTACTCTTCGTACGCGGTGGACAACGCATGCACCATCCACAACAAGAAGCTGGCGCAGGCCGAGAAGGACTACGGCGCCGTGGCCGACCCCAGGAGGCTGAGAAGAACTTCCAGCTCCTCTTCACGCACTGCTTCCAAGTCCAGCTCGCCCGAGCCGGTGGTCAACGGGTTTCACGGAGGAGGCGGCGGCGGCGGAGGCGGCGGAGGCGCCAGGAAGCTGAGCGGAACTGGTCGGACGCAGAGGTAAGAGCCATTGTCCTGCTGCCACTGTTCACTTGCATCTCCTGGACGGACGTCGGCAATACGTACGGCACTGAAACGAGTACGCCCGCGGCCGCCTCCACACTCAGGTGGCTTTGACCGTGACACTCACGCTATTGCTCGGAGTGACGTCGAGCTCGCGCGCGACATTTGACACGTCTTTACACGTTGCAGCCACTCTGCCTCGACATCCTGGACGACCACAACGACGACCGCCAGCACCAACAACCGCCGCTACTCTTCGTCCAACAACTACAATTACCGCTCGCACGACCTGCGCGACTCCAGCTTCGAGGAGAACGAAGAGTACGAATACGAGGAGAACCAGCGTAGGCTGTTGTTACAGCAGAAGCAGCAACAACAACAGCGGGACAACTTCAGTCGATTCGCGCCCCCCAGGGCCGGCAACAAGGTCTCTCTGGATGCTATGCGCAAGGCCGAGATCAACTCTTGGGACTCCATGGGCATCCTGGGACTGAGCAACAAGATGTGGAGCGACACCAGGAAGAGGCAGGAGTCGTTCATGGAGACGACCGGACACTTTCTCAGGGAGGACAGAGTGGGCTCCCACATCATGTGAGAAACAGTCGACTGTCGGACGACTGGTGGAAGAGAAGAACAGAGAGTAATGCTAAGACTAACCCACTCTACGTCCAGTGTGATGCTTGAAGTGTGACGAGAGTTCCTGGTGAAGCTTTGAGCTGACGTGCTCAACGTGGTCCGCGACGCACGAGTCCGGACCAAGATCCAAGAGAGATGTGTCAATCGCGGTAATACGATGGCTTCAACTCACCCACTGCATAGCTGTAGGCTAACGTTAACTTCAGTTTCCTTTCTTCCCTGCAACATCATGTTAATGTTATTAACGTAAAGATTTGGTTCTCCAATATAATGTACGTTTACGTCGTCTCTATCATTAATACATTGGTGAACTGGCTCCAGAGTCCAGTGACGCCTTCTTGAGACAGTTTCTTTGTCACTTCGGACGTCGTGACGACGATCACGCCGCCCGCCGGGTGAGGCAGGTACGTGGGCAGGTCCCACAGCTCGCACCGCCTCCACGTGGTGGCAGTACAAAGCGAGAAGGGCGTCTGGCAGCAGTTCTCGCTGCACATGATAATTGGCTGGGCTTAACCGCCTCCAACCTCAATGCTGCCGTCGTCGTCGTGATTGGGAATGCGTGCTTGACTGAGGCGGCCAACGTCTCAACCTCGGGCAAGGAGCAAGTGCTGCTGCCGTCATAACGCGACCAAGGACTTTAGATTTCTGTACGGGAGGGTTTCACCTGGCTCGTACTGGCATTCAACTTCCGTGTGATGCCCACGGGGTCCAACCTGGAGTCCGCCTGCCTGAACTCGATCAAGTTCAACTCCAAAACTAACACTAAAACCATATTACCGACAGAGAAATTGCCACGCGGATGTTATGATAAACTTCTATTGCGGTGCTGCATGATGATGCATGACAGTGAACTAATCAAGCCTTGGACATCTGTCCGCCCATAAGCTCTGGGCTGCCAGGGTCGCTGTCACCCCACCCCTCTGTTCAGCAGCACCCTCGAGGTAGTCAAGAGTGGGTTGCAGCTTCGAGTGTTCCACACCCTTGGCCTCGGCAATGAGGGTCACGACCTTGATGAACAAAGCCTTGGAGAGTCTGCTCTGGGGACCCTCCGGATGGTCGGCCAAAGCCTCACAAGCCACTTCGACCGCTGACTCCACTGAAGACGTTGCTGCAATGCTGGAGGCTGCTGCAGTCACAAAAGGCAGCCAGGGAATGTTGTCATCATTTAAGGACTCTGCAAGGAATACGAACATTTGAACATGCATCAACATACCAAGATTATACATTGAAGGCACTGACTGTACTAACTATTATTCTTCCCTCAAACCTTCAACTGCTTTCTGGCATTTGGTTATTAGCGCACTCAATACTATTGGACTCTGCCAAATGTGTTTCTACGCACGAGTCTGCAGAATTTCATCCAGATGTTGGTTAGATAGGCAAATTCCTCTCCATTTGGCCCTGAGGATGTCCCTTTGAGCAACATTCTGCTTTCCCAGCTGCTTGTTCAACACTCGCAGCAGTCCTGGAAGACGATGAACGAGGATGAGCACATTGGTCCTGTACAGGGTGCGTCAAGATTGGCTTAACTCTGAAGTCACCCTCGCAGCAATGTTCTGTTTACTTGTGCCTCAACGTGACAGCAACTGCAACTTAATCTGTGTTAAGTCTCACGTTATGTAGGCAAATTTCGGTGTGTTTTTAAAGCATTTGGAGCTGGATTTTGGCCCGTTTTTTCACTTGTCCTGGCCAAATTAGAAATTCCAAATTTCACTCATTTTTTCATTACTTGCTTCAAAAGTACTGGTTGATTTTTTTTTAAATGTCACAACTGTTTCTTTTTGAGGGTCCCCACTGCTCATCTGAGAGCTGCATCAGCCAGTGATCAGTGCAGAAGCTCTTGCTGAGTGACTGATTCTCCTTCTCATGTTGCAACCTTCTCCATTTCATTGCAACCTCACCGAAGCAAAGTTGAGCAACCTGGATGCGCATTTTTATTTTCCCCCCAAAACTGACGAAGCTGCTGCTAATCTTAGTCAGGAGCTGAATTCAGTACTTATCAGTTTGTGCTGAAACCCTCAGAAAGACTTTGCCGCCAATTCTGACGCACCCTGTACGAAGTTACAGCAGACCTTACCAGGTGTCAATCCAGACTCGGTTGGTGGCACCGGATATTCCAGACGCTCTTTCACTGGTGGAATCTCACCATTGGCCAAGCATCTAAGAGAAACACACAGTGTCTCTGTGTCTAAGCCGACTGCGAACTGCGTGCAACTCACCTGAAGTACGAGACGGACCACAGCAATAAGTCCTTCGGCTGGGTCCTTATGGCTGCCTTCGTGTACTGCTTGAGGATCTTGGGGAGGTCGGGGGGGATCTGGATGGGATGGTTGGAATAGGGGGCAGAGTTGAATGACGGCATTTTTTCACACTGCCGTCATCACAAGAAAGAAAAGTGGTGCAGATGAAGGTCACGTCTCTGAATTGAGGGCAAAGTAGGCATCTCATTGATTTCAGACAGGTATCATCACAGGTGAAATTGCTTTCTAATGTCCTGCAGTCAGGTATTGTCCCAGGTAAAATGCTTTCTCTCACTCAGTAGATCGAGAAAACCACATTGCAATAACCAAAGATTTGGCAGTGACGGGAAAAGAGTACTCAAAAAAGTCCTCGAAAGCTTGAAGTTACACACTTTGCTGTGAATGTGGGTCGGAGATCTAGCTAATATAGTTTTTGCAGTAATAAGTATACAGTTACTTTTTAACCTTCTCGGCTAAGAACGTAACGACAACGGCATGAAATGAATGTCATAGTTGTGCCAGATTTTGTAGAATTAGGTGTTGTGTGTGACTAACAATACCTGTCCAAAATAGGTAATTACCGTTGGCCACGGCAAAAAGTAATCAGTGGTAATTGCTAATTACCACCACAAACGCAACGAGAGACAGCAAAACCAAGCCTTGTAGGACTCAAGTAAGACCTTATGCGACTTTTTATTCCTCAAGGCCACGTATTCTTCACTGTGATCCAAAGCAATTCATTGAGGAGTTTGAGCACCAAGTATTTTCTTTCCATCACAACGTGAGCAAAAAAGCAATTATCTTGTCATCAGCAGAAAAGTAATGAATGACCTCAGTGATGCATCAAACTGACGCTCTGATGATACCCATGACATTAGAACACACACGTACAACCTGGCAGATTGAGCTGATAGCCCAAGAAACCACTGACGCCATACATACTCAGAGATGTGCCGCAATCCAGTTGAATTACGTACGTGCTCACGTTTGGCCAAGTGTCCAGAATGGGCAGCTGTAAATGCTGCAGCCATACATGGTCATGACTGCCTCAGGGACGATGATTGCACCGGTTTACAGCAGTGGCAGCAATAAATAAATACGTACGTCTCTGTTCTGACAATGCGACCAAATATACCGAACCTTGTCCCACGTCATCTCCGGTTTCCAGTCGAGGTGGGAGAGCCACCTTTCCGAGGCCGACTCGGAGCACCCGTCCGGGTGCGGCACCCGGACGGTCCAAAAGTAACATTTTCCCGGGTGTGGAGCGTAGAAGGTATCTTTTTTTCCACCAAGCAGCATGAACTTTTCGGTTTTATGGGGACGTAGATAAATAGAGGCAATTGCGCGGTAAATTATGAGTGTTGCTCGTTTTAGCTAAGTGAGCTCTTTAGATGGAAATTGAGGTGATTCCACTTGTCCAAACCTAATTTCCCCCCTTTCCCCATGACTAACTCCATCAAGGCCAATAAGAAGAGCGCCGAGGTCAACCCCATCACATATTGATGGCGCATATAAGTTACCCTAATGTCATTCTGGCACCACCCAACGTTATCCTTACATCTGATACTTGAGAGTCATTTGTTCAGGCTGCTGTCAGCATCGTGGACAACAGCAGCAACCTGAAAAGAGGTCACGGAAGAAGCCTCCGGGACAACTCCTGTCTCACCTGGCGGTCCATCGCTGGCAGTCAGGGTGACGACACAGGGGTAAGGGAATAACCGTTCAGCCCCCCACCAGTTCATGGTATCCTCTTTTAAGCTCCACAGCCGTGAGAAAAGTCAATTCACGCGCTGCTGCTTTGTATGCGTCGAGGTGCCACCTCTGGGAACCCAATGAGCATTGTCAAGAGCATCTCTCACGCTGCATCATGCGAGGGTGCGCGCGCCTCCTCCGCCATCTCCACTCCCTGCGTCGACGCCGCCGCCGCACGCGTCTCCTCCCCCTCCTCCCCAGAGAGGCACGAGAGCGCCGAGAGAGGCGTTGAGACGCTATCTCGTCCCGAGAATATCTGAATAGACCGTAAATCCTTCTTATCCCCTTTAGGCTACCAGCGCCATGGCCAACATGACGTGCCACGACTTGAGCTTCTGCGCAAAATGTAGCATGGATATGACCAGGGTGAGGCTGAGGCTGCGTCCAGCTCCGAACGTTGCTCTCTCTCTCTCTTGACTTTGGACGCAAGGTGCTTGTTCTGCAGCTCTGCCAGAGAACCTCTTTTGGATGTATAACACACTGCAGCAGTCATGTCCCTATAGGACGGACATACGCAATCTCAAACATAAGGGGAGGGGGGATTCTGTTTCAAGGCTGCTTCTTCACCAGAGGGGGTTTCTCTCCTCTGACTTCCCTTGTAACGGGCACTACCAAGAGAGCTCTCCTGGAGAAAGCCATGAGCGAGCGCAGTACGCAAGTGGAGGAGCCCCGAGAAAGATTATGCGAGAAGAGCACACACACGTATGAGTGGCCCAAATCCTCCCTCATCCAATATCAACATGACCGAAGGGGCCTATTTAGTGTGTAGGCGGACGCGGAGGCCGACGTCGGGGGCGTGTTTGTACACTTGCAACGAGGCGTAAAGACGGAGGAGCGTGATCACAGTCACGGGGCAGACGAGCGGAGAGCTGGTGTCGACGGCGTCACTTCACGCGAGAGTGACTTTGCTAGGCTTGTTGAAGGCCTCCGCAACCCACCCACGATGAACTTGATCGTCCGCTTGTACTTGCCGCTGTCGCTGGCCACGCTCCAGCGGTCGCTGGCCAGAGAGGGCGAGCACTATAACAGGTCCCGGACGGACGCCAGTGACTCCCGTTGGCATCTCAATCGAGACCGGACGGGGGGGAAAGGAGGAAGACAGTTTGTTTCCTCGGCCAATCGAGAGTTGAAGGTGCTCGCCTTCGACGAGGACTACGACTTCAACTTGCCACCGCCGCCGGAGCTGGAGGGGGGGCCGGTGCAGGTCAACGTGTCGCTCAACCTCAGGAATGTCCTCCAGGTATGTGCACAAACTATCTGTGAAGACAAGGACACTGCACCTAACCGAGTGTCCTTGTGAGTGACCTCACACGTAGACCTTAATGTACACTGTACAGTTATACTTACTTACTGTACAGTACAGTCTGTACTGACCATGCACGTACGGAACTGCTCCACATGGGTTTGCTGTCATTGCAGGTGAATGAGATCACCCAGATCGTGACGATGGAGGTCTCGGTGCGCATGTACTGGCTGGACGAGCGGCTGAGACTCGCCAACCACTCCTTGTACGCGGAGGGGGAGGAATACATGACGTTGAACCCCAAGCTTGCCAGGTAGGCAGTGTCGTATCCATGAAAGTTCTTGTCCCCAGCGAAGCAATGTCTCTCCTCGTTTGTCTTCTAACCCCTCAAGATATTTATGGGTGCCCGACATCTTTATTGACCAGGCCAAGGAGCTGAGGGAGCCAACATTCCACGTCTTGCCAGCGTCACTTAGGGTTTATCGGTGAGAAACTTTTCATCATGTCTATGCACTTTACACTCAGTGCACACAAGAACAACGGTAGCAATCACATTTGGTGCCAACCAAGACAGATATTACACTATCTAATATCTTATATATAAAGTAGTAGCCCCTTCGCGTCTGTGTGTGTGTCCAGTCAGTTATGTACTGTTTTGTGTACTGACGTCTTACGAAACTTTGGTATCTAATGTAAGTTTGTCTGTCGCAGCTGCAGTGACCAGTTACTACACGAGCAGGGACTACAAACTATGTAATCATAAGCTTGAACATAAGGTCTGGGTCAAGCACTACACATGTGTAGTAAATATGTATGAAGCAAATACGCATGTGGCAGTAACGTTTGTGGTAAATATATGTGAGTAGGACATCTGAGACTGGGGGAGGCTGGAATCAGGGGCACTTTACCAACCCAGCCAAGCGGGTACGATCTGCTAGATTTTAGTGAAGTCTTAGTAGCCCTGTATCGTTCAATATATTTGCAAAAAAATGTGCAAAGTCCGCAGAAAAGTGCGGCCTTTTATCATAAAAGTGGTGGTGTCTATGGAGGCTTTTGGTGGGCACAGACAGTAAGGTCATAGAAGCCTTTTGAGAGTCGGACCTGCTGTCAGGTGTTGAAGACAACGAGGATGTTTTTGATTGTTGATCCGCCTCAGAAATGTCCATTCCATGACTTCTGCTTGGAAAAGAGAACGACTATGAGTGAAGCTGGTAGGAGAAGGCTCATGTCAGTGTTGAGCCTGAAGCTGCTTGGCAACAGCAGGGGGATGACTGCCCTGTCTGTGCACTGACATGGCAGCAGGCCCAAGAGTACAAAGTAGATACCAGTGGCAAAGAGCATGAAGCCTCCAAGCATTGGTGCCGCAGACTTCTGTCAGATCCAGATATTTGTTCACAATGCACTCAAACTTTATTGTAGTAACCACTTTCATAACTTTGACCCCCTACTGTGGAAAAGTGATGGGTTCTGGAGCAAAAGTGCACATCAGTTCTGTTTCATAGTAGCTCCTAAGCTTTCCAAAGAGGGATCAACCACTTGTATAGCTCAATCGAGTCAAAAGCTGAAGAAAGAAGTGTGCACTACGCTTACTACATACAGTATGATAGTACAATTTGAGTTAAAAATGCCGATAGTAATTATTCCTGTGTGTCATATTTTTGGCGCTCCCAAAGATTTCGAGGCCGAAATCGAGGTTGGAAGGTATTTTTTTACGACGTACACACCAGTGACAGAGGCGAGGCGTTGCCAGACCCTGACCAGAAAACCCGTGATATTGACAACGTCAGAGCAAAATTGCCAGAAACAGTCATGAATCTCTCCGCTAGTTTACTTTAAACTGAAGTTGGCAACTATTTTGCGAGACATCTGCTACCGGTCGCAATCGGTTTATGGTCCGTTCAAACGGTGAAAAAAATTAATACTCATGGGGAGCAAGTGGTTCGCGATCATTTAAAGCATTGAAAAAAAATTTAAGACATAATATTTTGAGTGCTTGATGTGCTGAGGTTTTTTTTTTAAAGTTGTTGCACTTCACTCACCCCAAATATCAAAAGTAAACTTGTGTGGAACGAGCAAATCGGACCATGGTCCATTGTGCTGGACGTTAAGCATGCGCGATTTGTCGTGTCATTTTGCAAATATTCACTGTCGATACGAAACATCGCACATTTTCTGTCAACTGATGATGGAGGAGGAGGAGCGGAGATGTCGCATAGTTCTAGTACGTTCAGTGAAAGTCAACCTTGACGTTTAAGACAGGGCAGCGATGTTTGGTGAGCATGAGAAAATGGTGGTCAAATTTCAAAAATTCATCATTTTAATTACAATGATCCGTCAATATTAGGAAGATACTGTTGTACTCAATCTGGCCAGCTATAAAAATACTCTTAAGTTGGTCTCCTGTCCATATTTCCCGAAGTTGAGGGGAAAGTAGATGTGGAGCTAAATGGGCCTCGAGCACGTACGAGCCGGTACTTTAGCATTTCACTTTCTTTATTGCAGTTGTTGTAAAGGGTTTTTTTTAGAGGGGTCGAGTGTTTTGGGGTTCAGCCAGGCCGAGGCCACGATTTTAGGCCTCGGACAACGGCCCAAGTCGAGCCCAGACTCGATACAGCTCTAGTATTTACGTGCCTACGTGTTATGCAGGCATCCTCCAATGAATGTGGCCTCTGTCAGAATCATAACATTGAGCTTTGTGAGTGTCTACTGACTTTGGGGTCCTGAGAAGTTCATAGAGCAAGAGGCAATAATGAATGGAAAGCATTTTTACTTTACTCACTTTGCTCTGGGTGTACTAATTTGGACTCAATTACTGCTTTCTACATTATCTGCAATTAAAGTCTGGCAATAATGATAAGAAGAGTTTTAGCCTAGTCTCATGAGATCCTCTAGGTCCTGGATAGAGCAGGCACTAATTGTCAGCGGGCTGAAAACTTCCTCAGTTCAGCCATCCAGGCCCATGGATTTTGGTGGGTTAGCTCAGCCCATAAACATCCTTCATGTCCTGATGGCAGATGCCCAAAGCCACTTATCTGGATAGAGAAATGTGTTAAATACATAGTTACGCCAGGCTTGCCAAAACTGTTCCATGGAACTATGTGAGGGTTTTTTTTCACGAAAGTAGCTTTCATTTATACATCCTCATAGTCAATGAGAAAACGTAGGACCAAAGTTTTGTATGAGCATTTTTTTAGCATAAAAGTCATCCGCCTCAAGCACCTCAACTCGGAGTACGACGAGCTTGTTCGTGCTGCAAAGATCTGCACACTTTCGCATGCATCATTTATCATGGGAAAGTGCTATTTATTTACGATAGATTCTTTGGAAGATTGAATTTGTGCTAGAGACGAATGAAGCAATCGATGCTGAGGACGTCCGTACCTGTGAACTGCTTTTGGATCTGGAAGCTGCTCTTCATGAAAAGGGTCAACGGGGGACTAACTTTTCTTTTTCTTTTTTAGTTTGTGCCAACAAAATTAACAGTATATGTTCAAGTCTAAACAGTTTTAGTCAAGAGTGTGCAATGCCAAGCCTTGTCTTGACATCAGTTTTCCACTGTTCTGATATGATTGCTCTAACTCTGCCTGGAAGAGCCTCACATGTAATATGGTTGAGCTCGACTGAGTGGTGTTGGTCACTTGGACCGTCCAACGCAATTGTGACTGCACCAAGAACGTGTTCACAGCCATCACTTGTGACATGTCACTCTTTCGTACCGACGCATTCGCTTTCCCTCAGGAACAGCGTCATCCGCTACGCCGCCCGCGTCAACTTCGACGTGGCGTGCAACATGGACTTCCGCGCTTACCCGGGAGACCTGCAGGTATCGTCCCAGTGCCATCCGCGTCAACTTGCGCTATTACAAATGGAATCGTACACAGGTCTGCGACATCAAGCTGGAGTCGTTCGGCTACTCCACCCGCCAGCTGTCCTTTCGTTGGCTCAACTCATCCCACGTGAATGAGAACATCTCTCTCGCGCAGTTCGACCTAACCGTGACCATGGCGGATCAGTACGATACCGACTACTACGACGTCCACTACCCGGGGCTCATACTCAAGCTGACCATGACCCGCAAGCTCAGTTACCACGTGGTGCAGACCTACGTACCTTCGTCCGTGTACCTCACGGTCTCCTGGCTGGCACTCTTCGTGCCTCCCCAGTCCATTGCTGAGCGACTGGCCATGGCTATGACGATCATGCTCACTCTCACCGCTATGTTTGCCACTGAGCGCCAGAGCGTCCCCAGGGTCAGCTACGTCACCTACTTGGACATTTGGATGTTGACGTGTGTTCTCTTCGTCTTCCTAGAGCTGGCCGAGTTCACAGCTGTGCTCCACCTCATCAGGAACAAGAGGGAGAGGGCCGGAGACCGGCTGGAGAAAGTGGCCAGGACTATGCTGCCCTTGTTATTCCTCATATTCAACGTGGCCTACTGGTCTCTGCTCTTCTCAGGCAGACTTGGACATGATGCTTCAGTAGAAAAGTAAAGAATTTGAAGAACAGGCAGGACCTCGGGGCCAACGACGTCGACCCCAAAGTTTCCCGAATGACCTCAAGAAAAATATGTGACCCAAGGGAACGATGGAAAAGTCCACGAAAGAGTCTCAGGTGCTTGATTGAAGTAATCTCGTTACGAGGCGAGGAGTGGAAGAGGTAAAAATATCTGCAAATGTGATTTCCACGCTGACGACGGAGGATAGAAAGGAGGGGAAGCAGGAAACTTTGCGAGAAAGCCTGCAGAAGCTTTTCCAGGGCCTGCTGGACCACAACACGACTGCTTTACTATGTAGAATACAGAGACAAGATGCTGCCAGTGTGTAAAAGTTCTTCATGAAAGTGCCAGTGTGGATGAGTAATTATGTATGAGTCATCTCTGTGTTGCAAAAGATTTACAAAAAGCTGTTACTTTCTATGGCGCATTATGTCTGTGTTGACCTCGTGCAGTTGGAGTCTTCTCATCTCACCATCACAGCCCAGGTA
>JAAUXU010115732.1_pt1 | contig 38636 bp, 29 predicted proteins | sample 7278151 | NCBI WGS metagenome assembly JAAUXU01 (sample SAMN14350113, study PRJNA611818) | marine sediment metagenome | isolation source: surface marine sediment (1.8m) | place: French Polynesia: Moorea | collected 2018-08 | reverse complement strand
CAACTCAGGTCCTCTGCAGTGGACTCTGCTCAGGTCCTCTGGAGAGGACTCTGCTCAGGTCTGCTCATGTCCTCCGCAATGGACTCAACTCAGGTCCTCTGCAGTGGACTCCCCACACGTCGTCTCCAAGAGGAAGTTGGCAGATCGTAAAGACATAGGAATCCAGTCTGGACCCGGAAGAACGTGACGATGCATGCGAAAGTCCACCTTACACCAGTACGGGGTCTGTTACATAACTATGCAAAGAAGCGGCAGTAGCAACTTTCCTGACCATGGAAGACGCTGACCACGGAGGAAAGAAGGGGTTTTTGACCCCCGTTCACTACCTCCTGCTGAGAGGTTTTTCCAATCGTCTTGTTGTCCAAAGTGTCCAATATAAGAGGACTCTGGTCATTTCATAACCCCCCTCTTGAAGACGATTATCTTTCTTGAAATCTGCTGTTGACCCCGCAGCGTTGTCGCAGTCCCCCAGCAACGTGGTCCCCACAGCCTGACAACCGTGGAGTCTCGTGTGTTTTTTCACTTCCATATGCATGTTGTTGTTGTTGTTGTTGTTGCTGCTGCTGCTGCTGCTGAGATGCGATCCTTGCAAAATTACACCCTCTGGCGCGCAATATTATCCTTGAGTATTTTTAGCACTTTTGAAGATATGCGCCAACTGCTGTCACGGGGACCACCGACGGAGCAAAGAGAAGACGAAAGAGGAATTCTCTTGTGCGATCTGGATGATTGTTAGGAATTTTTCCGGAAAGAAGGAGAATGAGAGAAAAATGTATCTGTCTGTGCGTCGATTAGGCTCGCCGGTTCGCTGCTGCAGCAGATTTCTCCATTCTCCGGGCGGTTCTTGTTCCCCGATTGATGCCTCGCTCGTCTCTGTTGGTTTGACGAAAATAGCGTGCGTAAAAACGTCGCTCTGTTTGTTTGCAGAGGTGGGTGACCGGGGAGGGCAAGAAGGAGGACCACCGGACCACCACATTCTTGAGGAGGAATCCAAATCCACCCGGGGAGAGAGACAGAGCGATTATTGCTACGCTTACGTAAATGCTCTGGAGATTTAGGGGCGTCCTCATATTCTAGTGTGTGCGATGCAGAGAACGACGACGACGCACGCGTTGGTAGCATCGTTGTGACGACGTGATTGTACTGGACTCAAGCACTAAAACACTCACGCAAATCCAAGAAGACAGAAGTGAGTCCCTGTTTAGGTTATTCTTCGAATAGAAAGACATTCCGCGTATGATATCTAACACTCAGCTACCTGCTTCGACTAGAAAGCGAACGTACAAGGAACAACTCTCTTTTATGTGAAAAGAATACCAATCCCTCAACGCTTGAGCGGACTTGCGTCTGCTTGGCACATGAGGACTTCGAGAGGAGTCAGTAGAAATTCCCCGGAAAAGCATTTCATCGCATAGCAGCAATCCCCCCACTTCTTTGTGCCTAATCCTATTTGTGTGGGGAGAACCTTGCCATCGAGATGGAGATCGCCTCCATCTACTCAGACAGATCTCTCAATTCGTCGAATGAGCTAATATCAAAGTCGGAATCTCCAAGACAAGATGCCAGCCTCCAGCTTATTGCAGCCTGCCTCACATCGCTTGGTGGCAGAAGACATGTTGCTGTCCGACCGCTGGAAAGGCTTCGTCACTGCGCCTGCCACGTGATTGCTCCACTGCGTCAAGAACTCGGACAGGAAGCCTGCGTAGGGAGCTAACCTGTACTTTATCATTATGTAGGCCAATGTGTCGTCGAGGCCTCTCCACAAAAGTGAAAGCTATACCAAACGTCCATTTTTCCTGATCACATTGGAGAAAGTTTGGTCAAGATCAGGTGATCTGTGGTTGCTCCTTCAGATCGTGTCTACCTCTCCGTTCCCTCTTGGAACGGCCTGATATGTCCGGGCCCGCTTTGGGAAAGTGCAACAGGCCCAGTCAAATAATGCCTACCCAAACTTGAAATCCATTGTCACGGCAGTCACACAAGTTGATAACTAGACTTGCGCGTACGCATTTGACGGGGGGAATTGAATGCCGGTCCCGTAGAACCGGACTGAAACAGCATAAACACAGGATTCAGTCAAAAATAGGTGTTCATGGTTTTGAATGAATGAGTGAATGACCCCATGGATTTTATCCCTGTGCGTGCTGACTGGGACAGGTACAATGCAGTAGCAGCGTAGTGCTAGTGGCACTCCTCGTACCGCAAGTAGCAGCAGTAGAGGTGATCGTGCAAGTAGCAGTAGCAATAGTACGACTCACAGTACTTGTAGTGTCTACATCCTACTATGGTCAGCAGGCCCGAACCAGCATCATCGGTTGATCACATTGTGCCTGCACGTGCATGACCACTAAAAAAAAGTCAAGCATGACGACTGCAGCTATGAACAGGATTTTTTCACATCAATGCAGCCCCGAATTAGGTGTTTCGCCCGGAGGATGGGAACTCACGCTCATTCACGGGCCAACGGAAGAAGTCTTCTCTGTGCTTCTTTGGGAAGACAAGAGTCCAGTAAAAGTCGGACGCAGCATAAAAAAGTGAACATTCCCTCATTCATCGAATGAAGCATGCATCCAACCATTCATGGTCCATTGATTATTCTTTTTATACTTTTTCGAAGTACGTTGCTTCTTATAGACAGAAATAGGATGAAGCATTCAAAGGAGTAGCAGAGAGGAAGAGCCAGCACGTCAAGCTATGGTCAAGTCCCATGATTAATTTAAATCCCCCTCCAATGGGAAATAACCGAACTGACTGGTCAGCTCATTTTAACCAGCTGCTCTACGGTGATCTCTTCTTTTTGGCCGCATCGATCGACCCCTCCGTTATTCACTGCACAGCATTTCTGAGCTCGACACCATCACCGACTTCTGGAGGTTTCGCCAAAAAAAAGAAAAGAGCCCAAGGCGCATTTTTTGGCCACAATAATAATACGTCATCCAGAGATGCCAGCCGGTGATAAGGATTACTGCATATTAGCCCCAGCACGTGTCTTCCTGTGTAATACGCGATGGGGAAAGCGATGCGCCGCATGAAGCTCTCCTTCCTACCTTGGCACACGCACGAGCACAACTGCGGGGAGGAACACAACTTCAGTCAGGTGAAAGGAAGGAGGATGCTTTTTGACGACTTTGTGCATCCTTCTCGGTGTGGCACAATGACACCACTTCCTTTACTGCGCGCGTGCTCCCAAAAATAGCAAGTGAGGTGTGACGGCATCACGCCAAGAAAAAGCGGAAGAGGAAGGAAGCTTTTCTCCGCTTAAGTACCTCACAATTCGGCTCGTGACCTCGATTTCCCCCTCCCCAGCCCGGACTGCACGGGGAATTCTGCCACCAGGAGGAGTTGAAGGCCCCACCCTCGTTTAAAGGCATTCACGAGCTCTGTCGATCGGACGATGATGACACTGGATAAAAGTGCTGCGTGTGTGTGGCTCATACTAATAGAGGGAAGCTACAGATAGGAAAGAGAGCAGCAGGAAGGAAGAGGGATGCTGTGGATCACAATCGCCGTGCATAAATTGACTTCCTTCCTCTCTTGCAGAGAGATGCTTTGTGTACTGCGCTCACGGCCCTTTAAAAGTTTCCAAGGTATATTCATATGAGGGGGGGGGGCTTTTTATACTTTGCGTGTTACGCATCGTTCGCTGAGCACACACTCGGACTCGTCGTGGTTCACGAGGAAGGCGGACGTGTCTCGGAGTAACAGCTTGTACACCCGCTTCTGTGTGTACCTGACGCACACAGTGGTCGGTGGGCACTGATGTCTACTCAATGTGCAATGTACGCACACACACACACACAGGAGAGCCTCCATGGGTGAGCAGGTAACTTGCTCACATGTGATGCCAAACGATTTGCGGCGGGTTAGGAGAGGAGAGAGCGGAAGGAAGGAAACTCACGCAGGTCGGGCCAACAGCGGACAAAGAAGCCGGAACAAAGGTGGACACAAAGAACTACGACGACGACGACGAAGTCGTGGACGACGATTGGTTGCCAGAAAACGCCCTTCCGATAGCTGCGTGTTCCACGTACCTATGTACTTGTGGGGGTGGGCGTACAGGACGTGTGTGTGTGTGTGCCTCGTCTGCTCAAATTTATTCCCCCCCCCCCCCCCCGACCAAGTAGCACGTACAGACAGACATCTTCCCTGCCTCTGTGGGCTCATGTCATGTTGATGATGCTATGCTGGTCGGACGGTCTCGCTCCGATGGGCATTTCTGGGTGGGGACCGCAGCGGTCGTCGTCGCATGATCACGACTCACTCGGCCCCGGATCTGCCTTCTGTAGCTCACCTACGATGACCACTTGGACGTCCTATACGTGGACATAAAGCGTCCAAAGCCTACTGCGCAGTCACATCTTGGTAACCCATGTGCAACTTTTTATTGCACAGGAAATGTCCTCCCATGCACGACGCCACCGTAAGTGTCGTAACTTCTGCCTGAGTGCGGACCCGACGCACTATTAAAGTATGACGTCTGTCTTTTGTGCGAAAGTCTACACACTCGACGTGCATGCGGAGGTGGCTAAAAGGGTCACCGGATGTAAATATCTCTCATTCGCCTCCATCAAGAGGCTTTGAATGCTTTTTTACTCGCACCTTATTTGGGTGTTTCGGCATCCCACTTCCGATACATAACGTTGTCGTCTAAGTGCAGCTGGGCGACTGCCAAGGCCTGGATGGGGGACACGCCGGAGTCGACGAAACTCCTGCAGGTCACTCGCTGTGTCTACAAACGGACTTGGGGCCAAAAACCGCACAAGGAAGGAAAACACCACAGGCCGCTGCACTGTCCTAAATTGCAGTGCGACACCCACGAGGCGTTGTAGTTCTTTCCGCAGATTAGATAATGCATAAGGAAAGAGCTTTGTTCGCGTGCTAGTGTTTGTGTTATGTTTGTCTAATTGTGGAAGGAGGAGAGAGAAGAAACCACAGCTCGCCTCGTGTCGTAAATAAGAATGAGTTGACAGTACGAATGAGAGGAGCAGCAGCTAGGGAGACATGCAAGCTCGACACATGGACACGTGTGTTATGTACTTGGAGAGCCAAGTAGGCTTTTCTCTCCCCCCCCCCCAACAGTAGGATACACAAGCAGATTCTAGTGTCATACGTAGCGTGCTTGCTGGTAAGTAGATATCTCCTAGCCGCATTATTAGACCTTTGGGGATTCCTACGACCACACTAATCTAGTACGACGACTTTAACTGGGGCGTTTCTGCTACTAAAGAACGTGCAACTCAAGATATGATGAGCAGAAATGAAAAGAGAGAGGAATTACAACCGTAGCACGGGGTCCGCGGACGAGTGGGTGTTGCCGGGAGAGCAGGAGAGAGTTATGTCGATTGCTGACACAAAACGATGTTTCATTCGTGGTACGAAACAAGACTTCTGCTACACGTTTTATTCCAGAAAACGAGGGGAGCATTTCTTTCCTTATCACTCGGCAGTGAACACGAGCCAAGAGAGATTGGGTTTCAGCCGCGCCGTGCGCAACGTGTGCCCGATCAGAGCCGAGGGCAGCAGCATCGGCGTTATTAAAGGCATCGCGGCTTGGCTTAAGTGGGACTTGTTTTGTACCGGAGCGACCGAGGTCTGGTTTTTTCTACGGAGCGACCCCGATTTGTGATGGCGGGAAGAGAGCGGCAGCAGTGGGAGTTTTTGCTCTCCTTCATCATGGCCTCGTCGCTCTCTCTTTTGCTGGGGAGGAAAAAAAAAAGCGGGGCTTGTGCGTATGATATTTGATGCCACAAAAGGGGGGGGGTAGAGGAATAACAACACGTGAGTTTGGGGGCTTTGATTTTGGACACTTCAATCAAGTCTTCTTGGGAGGCTTTTTAAACCTTCAATGCCTGATAACGAGGACTGAATGGCGAAAATGGTCCTAAGAATCGCCAGTGCAGAAGCATGAAATGCGATCACTGAAAAGTCGGTCTGTTTCCAATCTCACTTTCAAAATATCTCCCGCGGAAGTGTTCTTTTTTTGACATATGTGCACATCTTTCATATGAGCCGATACATCAATCATCCATTTAGGACATTCTTAGGTGGTGCGTGCTACTTACACGAGGCGATAAGGGACATCGTCAAATTTTGTCTGCCAAGTTATCACAAGCCGCGAACACGTGTGTGGCTTTAAAGATATCTTGTGGAGAACAACAACGAGTGAATCGACCACATGTGCATGAGACGCACAAAAGGCACTTCCTTCTCGGAAGAGAGTATTGTCTTGCTGACTTCAGCCATCGACGCAAAAAGGCTTCAAACCGAATAGCAACATCTGTCACAAACTTGGCAACACTTTGAAACAGAGCAAAAGCCTTTGTATAGCTGACGATTCTGTCTACCGAGTCAGAGTGCGATCGAGGGTTGAAACGCCGACACTTCTGCCAATTTCCGTTTCAATTAATTTTTTTGAAAGATTATGGGAGCGTTAGCCAGCGTAATCTTGGGTCATTTTCGTGGCAGTGTGTATAGAGATCCTTCCTTTCCTGTCTGTTGGTCGGGTCTGCTGCCCCCGTCTGTGTGTCTGTCTGTCTGTCTGTCCGTCTGTCCGCCCATCCCCCTTCTCGCTAAGATCCGGAGGAAGTTGCCCAATTTCTCAAACTAATTCGTTTTTTCTCTCTCTCTTTCTTCCCAGTTGACTTCATCGCCCAGTAGGACAGGACCAGCGGCAACAAGTCGCAGGCTGCAGAGATGGAGATCTGCAACAGGAACAGAGATGCAGTCAGACTCACTCTGGTCCGTTGTCTTTTCTTCTCGAATTCTTTGGCGGTGACCTAACACAATGGGACTCGATTTCACGGGTAATTTTCGAATTGCCCCAGATCATTAGCTCGATCTCTTCCTCCCCCCCCCCCTCCCCAGACTTGGACGAGTCAAGTACAGTGATGGTGGAAGCTTCTGCCAACAAGAACCAAAGGTTGGGATGAATCATACGTCTGGTTTGGTATCCTGGCTTGACTCTTTGTCCCACCCCGAGAGACTCTGGACGGATCAATCAACCTGTTGACGGACAAAGAAAGTGCGAAAAAGGCAATGAATGACCTTGGACGTAGGAGTAAAAAAACAAAACAAAATCGGGGGGGGGGGTGTCAAAGTTGGGGAGGGTCGACTGAACGACCGTTCCTTCGTCCTCGGCCAGCCCCACGTAATTGTGGGAAGAATCATCAGCTTTTTTTTAGGCGCGATATTACGAATTATTGCGACCAGGAGGGGGGGAGGGAGAACTCGACACTTTGGGGAAGACACGACAAAACGACATCCTGTGTCATCAGTAAAAAAAAAAAAAAAGTCCATCATGTCGTCGCTCGCCGGAAGGAGGAGATCGAAGAAGATGATGGTGTGTGCCCAAGACAGGTTTCTCACGTGGGCGATGTGGTTGACAAATGAGCCCACTCAATGTAACGTTGGCAACTTGGGCAGCGATGTACAGGGTGTTGCGGAATCGGGACCAACTCCATCATTATGTCGTTGCTGCTGTCGGGACCTTGCATGGATCCCTCGACTGTCTATGAGTGATAATTCGGGCTCCTTGCCCCCATTAAGGCCAACGCCATGTGTCAAGAGCTCTGATAAACGATGGGAAAGAGCCAAGCAACAGGGATAGTCAATAACGTACCTGGAGGCTCTCACGGACTCCTTGTGTGTGTCTGAGAGATATGTAAGCCCTGAATGACGTTACGCCAAATTTGGCTGAGAGCCTAATGGTTTGGGCCTGTACGTGGATGTCTTAATTAACCTTGGCCCCCGAGAAAGGTTCTTTGTCGGTTGTTTGTTCATATTGAGACGTCTTTTTCTGTTTCCTTTCCTCCAGCTGAGCGGATATCCAGCCACCTTTTGCCTCAAAGAAGGGGAGAAGGAGGCGAATTTTAGTGGCACAAACAGAATTCTTCTGTCCGTGCGATGTCATGTACCGTACTCTCCTCGTTCATTTGTGTCCACATCCGCCCGGGCGCCGGCAGCTTCCTTCATGATCACTGACAGAGCACGAGAAATGAAGACAGCAGCAGTGCCGTGTCCGGTCCGGCTTCTCCGGCGTGCAGTCCGGTCACTACTCCTTCCTCGTCGCCGTCGCCGTCCACAACAAACTAACAGGACCGGCTTGCAATTTGACTGACCACGGCCACCGATTGTCGATCCTATTTGTTCAGCGAGACGACAGACATCTTTCTTCCCAAGGAGCCTCTTTCTTGTCTCCAGCCCGGCCGCCCGGGCAGTCGGCCGCCGGCAGCCCGGGCAGACGGTCCGAGTTCTCCACTCTCCAGAGGAGACCATTGATTAGTCAGGAATCGCCGCTGGCAGCAGACGACTCGCTAGACGCGCATAAAAATAGATTTCCCTTTATGTCTACGGTCAAAAGGATCGCGGCTGCTGCGCGGCTGAGGCTGCGGCTGCGAGCAGGTGATACCTCTTGTCTTCTCTCCCTCCCCCCCCCCTCCCGTCAGCAATGAGGGGGTTGCAGGAAAAGAAGCATTCGCTTCTCTCGTGGTGGTTGAGCATGCTTACTCTGGCAGCATTTCCGTTTTTTCTTGTGCTGTGCACGCCACACAGAATAAAGGAAAGGACGTCGTTTCGTGTCAAGAATTACAGAAAGAACTCGGTTACACAAGTGAATTGAAAGGGGTTTTTCCTCTCCTTTTGGCTGCTGTGGTTGTTTTCCTTTCTGCTACGTCATCGCTCTTTGGTTAACGGAGGCGAAAAAGCCAAAGAAAAAAAAAGCGCCGGAGCTTTTATTTTGTGTCGCTTCTTTTTATTTGGTAACGACGACTTCCCCCTGGCCAAGTGTGCCGCGGCGGCACCTCCGTAGCCCTTTTTTTTTGCTATGTATGTTATGTATCTACGGTATAACTAGTTATTGCACCTCTGCTCCCTCTCGTATATTATATAACTGTCAGGATTGGTTTGGGTTCTGGGTCACGGGAGCCTTTCTACACCTTCTGTACAGCACACCATAGCTTGACTTAAGAAAGAAAGGAACACCTGCCCCTCCAGCTTGGCGGGAAAAAAAAAGATTTGGCTATACTTTTTCTTTCATAAAAGACGTTGGAGGTGCTTATTGTCCGATTGCTGTGAGCTTTTGGAGTGCATAAAGTGCGCTGGCTGCACTGCACAAAGTACCGTTTACGTGCAACACACACGGAGTCTCATTTGCCTGATTGAGAGATTCATCCTTGTTTAAATCTCCCCAAATAGCGCTGAAGAAAAAGAAGACATTCCAGAATGTGTTCTTTAAGAAGGGCCGGCAGTAGTCGATGTCCTTGTCAATGTGGGAGGTCAACTATGCTAAGTGACCGAGCGATTTGGGGCTGCAGTTATACCGTAATCACCTAATGAGGACGATCCTCAAAGCCAAAGAGGCCGCCAAAAGAAAAGGTGGATGTAGGCGGACGAAAGACGCTGGCAGTGGCAAATTGGATTCCTCTTGTCGTCGTCCTCTTGTTACTTTGTAGCTGCAGTTGCCGCACGTTCGGTACAAGTCACAATCACGACAAGGTTAATTCGTGGCAGCAGCTGGCGTGAGGGACGCAGAGGTCTCATAATCTGACCAAGAATGCGAATATTTCTGCGTCATTGTTCGATTTCTGCGGCCTCGCGTCACTGTGCCAAATCTCTTCCCCCCCCCCCCCTGCATGGACGGTGCCAAGTTTGTTCCCTCCCTACGTCGACGGTGCCATTTCTCGGCCCCACACCGGCCAGTGCGGGGATGAGTCCCACAGCCCGGACGACCTCAGTCCATCCATTTCACGTCCGTGTCAAAGCCTCGTGTCTAGACCTCACACGCAACAACAATCTTCTCTTGGCAATCGCATCAATTGTCGATTCACTTCTGAAAGACACGTCTCGGACTGCCAGTACAAAAGCCCCCGAGAGCCTTTGGAAAGACGGATCGCTGGCAAAATGGGAAAAGGAGGAGTCTGGACACTCCATCAAGGACAGCAGAGAATGCGAGGAATGTTTCTTGATCTGCTGCAGCTCCTGTTGCATGCAACATCGGTTGTGTGTGTCGTTCTCCTCCTCTGCCTGCATCGCAGATGGTGCCACTGCCGCCTTTGTCAGTGCCGAGATCCCTGGCAGCCAACACGCGCCTTGATCATAGCGTACGGATCGCCCGGGACAGAGGAGGTAAATGTGAACATAATGGGGGATTTGGGCGCCAGGAGCAATTCTTCAATTGCTGAGTCTGAGTCTCTGGGGAGGAGATTTTGCCAAGGTGAGGATTTCTCCGCCCCGCAGGCAGTGGAGGATATTGAATCCAGCATTGACATTTCCACACGGAAAAAGTGATTGGACTCGTTGTCACTCCGCCGACTGCCGACTCACACGCTGGCTGGGGTGTCCAACTTATGCTTTCCAACAACCACACATAGGTCCAGTCTGTACTGCATTAGTAACGTCCGACTACATTGACCAGCTGCTTCCACGATATCTTTTGAATGAAGATCCGCCCTCTCTGGCGTGACTCAGGCCGCGGCAAAGGACGAGAGAGGAGAGGTGCACGTCAAAATGACCAAGCAGTGGCTTCGTTTCGCTTTTTTTTTCGTTGGAGGTTCAAGGCCAAGTGCAAGTGGGGCTCTGGGGTAGTAGTAGGAGCCAACCAAGAGGTGTTCGTTCTTAATTCGATCTCTCTCTTCTTCTGTTTCCTTTTTAGCCCTAATTTGGCGTGCACAGAGGCAGGATTCGATTTCACGGTCTCCGTGGTTGTTGTGACGGCTCAGGGCTCACCCACGGCTCACCCCGGGCTCACCCCACCGGCGTCTCAGTCGGAGTCCGGCAGCCGACGAGTTAATACGGACAGGGCAGAAGGAGCTCTCGTTCATAAAAACGGAGGAGGAGGGGAAGTTGATAAGGAAAACTGGGGAAGGGGAAGTAAGGCCGGGGCCAGCGGGTTCTTCACGGCCGACGTAGCCGCCAAAGGGGTCAAGAGGAGCTCACTCATCAACTTGTAATTGCCCCTCCCCCCCCTCTTGTAGGTTTGCCACAAGTCACCGTGGCTAAGCACATGGCGGACAGCCTCGAGTCCAAAGAGGAAGCATGAATGGATGGCCATGGGCAGCGCTGCATTGTCGTGTCCACCAAATGCCCGCAGAGTGGCAAGTCCTCGTCTGGTGCAAAATCTCACGCACTTGGAAGTGCGGCTGGCCCACAGACCTCGGCCTGAGCAGCCTCATGGTGTGGTTCTGAGAGGCGAGGCCGAGGCAGTTGGCCTTCCCGCGCATGGGTGAGAGGCGTGTCGAATCTTATCGCGTTTCTCCCCTCTTCATTTCACACAAAAACCTCCTCGTCCAGGCTTCCTTAGCCTAATTCGCTCCCCGAGTAGAAGAACGCGTTGCTCTGGGGCTAATTTACCGCCTTCCTCCTAGAGACGCCGCGAGCAAACTGTTTCAAGGACCTAAGCAAGCAGTAAATGCGCTTAATGGATTGAGCTCTTGACTACACTTTGGTTACACGGTGTCACCAGATGATTAGCTCATTTACCTTTTGTTCCCAAGACCTGCCTGCCGTGCGTGAGTGGTGAAAACCGGATCGCTATGGCGCCGGGCGGGTCCGTCCGGGGCGCGTTTGGTCGCAACATAGATTATGCTCTCCTGCCTCCAGCGACACTGAGCTACCAAGCAATTAAAATCCTTCTTCTTGCCTCGTCACCCACTGATCACGGTTCCCCTTTTTTTATCTTAAGGAAGTCCAAGGTCGCTTCTTCTGCAAAGCTTCGTTAGGCTGACCACATGTTCACACCCGCCCTGACGTCCGCCAGCTCTCTTTTCACCAGCGTCTGAAAAGAAAGCAAAGAAGAAGAAAAAAAGTCTCCCTTCTTTGGCACAAAAACGCAGCCGGTCATAACTCTTTTTGTGTGGCACGCGCGCAAACGCTACAGAGAGAGAAAGAGAGACGACTTCTGACACTGAAGAAAAAAGGGCTTGACGGAAGCGATCCCGCAGAGGGATAAGAAAAGAGTCCAAAGAGAACACACGCACTGGCTGCATCTGCTCTTCTTCATACGTGGACAAGATGAAGGGAACTATGAAAACGCTTGGCGCCTTCTTGGCTGGCAAGCTGCACATGTGTGGAGGGAGGGAGCCTTTGGTGAAACATCTGTCCACCACCTAGAGGACCAGGGGGGGGGGGGCGCGCACAATGACGAGCGTCTTGCCTTCTTCAATCTTGCACACTGGCCATCCATGTGTGCAAAGATTCCGGCTGGATTCCACCGGAGGGGGTTTTTTTTATCGAAAAGCGCCGGAGTACGCGTATTGAGGGTCGTAGTCTTAAGCATCGTTACCTGTAATTATTGCACAGCAGTGGCGTTGGCGGCACAACAGGACATCAGCAAGTGGCCAACACTGAGTAAAAGACGACGGACAAGAAGATTGTAAATCTTTCGGCAAATGAGCAGAAGCAGATTGCCTGAGAAGGAGAGATGAGTCCGCCTGCCACCTGTCGTCCGACGGGATGCTGAGACAGGAAGGAGGCATTATAGATAGGTAGCCGGCCAGCGAGGACATTAGGACCTGCCCCAAGAAACCGCAAAGCACACACATTTGGGAGCATTTTGGGAGGGGGGGGGAGAGAAATGCCGGATAGACACGCGCGCGACGAAGTTGACGTCCCCCCCCTCCTCCTCCTCCACCGTGAACACAAACAGCAAGTCCATAGCCGCACGTGAATGGCCTTTTTTTTGTCGTCGTCGTTCTACCTGAGTCCGTCCGTCCTCTCATTTGTGCTGCGGCCCTCGTTGCCCTGTCTGGTGGCCGCCGGGGCCGACTCCGCGCGGCCTCCCACGTTTTGTGGCCTTTTAAGGACATTCCCACGTCGTTAGGTGCGGTCTGAATAGCGACATAAAACGAGTCAATCTCCTTTCCTCTGCCGTTGTAAATGCTCGAACACAGAAGATACAATGAGAGCTCATCATCACCCATCTTGGCCAAGTCTCTCTCCGAAATTGCTTCTTCCTGTTGCTCCTCCGGGTTCTGCCTATTCACCCACGGCTGCTTCTGCTCGTTTAGAGGCACTTATGTCAGGGATTGAAGCAGCATCGTTTTTTGAAGAGGGCCTTCGGAGAAGTCGGGTAGTAAGATGAGGAGGAGGCTTCCCAGCTGACAGAAGACTTCCGCAGCAGCAACAGCAGCAGAATGGAGAATTATGGATGGATTGCCCTCCTCAAGCAAAGTGAGGAGGGAGATATTTGGAACAGTGACGTCTCGAATTGAGATTCATGAAGGAGGGAGAAGTGGAAGTGGCAGTTTGTTTTCTACAACACATTTCTTCTCTCTGAGGGCCATCATTGTTCCTCTCTCGTCTGCTCTATCATCTTGGCACCATCGCCACTTACGCAGCACTCTGACAGTACTGAGTAAGTACCGCTCAGGCTTTAAGGACTCATAACTGGGTAATGAAGCCGTGGCAACGAAATGCGTCGTCGTTTGGCCGCAGTCAGCTGCTCAAACGTGCACCCCTTGGACACGGAGGAGGACGCATGCACCACGCTATGGACTGACTGCGGCCTGTACCACTAACAGTGGAGCTTGATCGAAGCAGAAAATCTTGCCGGCCGATCCTCTTGTTTCTCCAATTGAGATTCATTGGCAAATTGAGTTGCCTTCGGAGGAAAGAAGACATTATTGTTCTGGGGCAAGTTCTACGCACTGACACCCGACGCACTGCATGTGGGAGCAAGGGGGGGACAAAACGGCGACCACCCCATACAAATTGAGAGGGTGAATCTTGACATATCCTCAAGTCACTCACCCCGGTTTGCCATGGCCTTTACTACAAGGTGAAACGACACAATAGCAGTTCGGATACGGCCAAATGAGTCCTGGGAAAAGGCTGGGGAGTGGGAAGCAGCTACCTCGATCAATAAACTTAAAGCGTTAGCTTAAAGTGCCATCGTTCTTGAGCCGCTGAGGGAAAAGCTGATCCCACCTCAAATAAAAAGAGGACCAGATTTTACGTTGCAGGTACTCAGCACTATTGCCTACTTATTGCTCTTTTGGGGGGCTCAGGATGAGGGAGAGAAGAAGGAGCAAGGGTATCCTTGGCCGTCCTCACGTATGCAATCAAGGATTTCTTGCATATGCGTAGAAGCGCTTGTTTTGGGGTCGCTAATCTCCTCTGCTCAGCGCCGTGTGACGATGCAGAGCATCAGCATAACAGGCGAAGAAAGGAGGGCGACCAGATGACTCCCCTGCTCTCTTTGAGCCAGCAGTATTAAAAATCTGAGAGAGGAGAGCACTGAGCCAATATGAACTTTAGGAGGCAGTAAAACCAAGAAAATGCCTCAATTCCATTGAGCTACGTACGGACGTATAACGTATGCTCCTCCACTGCAAAAAAATAAAAAAAAGAGGACTTGATGACACCACGGTGACTGAACTGCAGGACGGATCTATTTCAAAATGAACGACGTCCTCACCTACATGGAAATATCCTCTTAGCTTCACTTGGAGGACAAACTTCGGTGGCTTTTGCACACGCAGAGAAAGCGAAAGGATGGTGTGAAGCAAGCTGAAGTATTGGGTAGATATAGAGCCTGAGTTTGTGCACAAGCAAGTGGTTCTATCGGCTGTGTCCCCTATTCATTTCTGAAGTACTGTAGTGTGGTACTGAAGCCTGCCCAGCACAGTCTGCACTGCTGGCTGCAGAGGAGAGATCAAACAAGAAATCTGAGAACCCTTTGCGACCACCATCGTTCGTTTCAAAGTGGTGTGGGAGAAGGAGGTGAGAACAAAAGGGAGATGAAGTGCGTGTGTTGTGCATCGCCACTAACCATCTTTGAGCCTCCAGTGAGAGTGACACACCCTGATGTTCTCGGCTAATACGACCACGCGGACGAGAGAGAGGCCGCAAACACGCAGAAGGGATTACCTTTCAGGACGCCGTTGTTATTGTGAGTGAGTGAGTGAGTGAGTGTGTGGAAAAGGCTTCATTCAACTTGGAGAGAGTCGGAAAGAACGGAAGGAAGAAGGATGTTCCTCTTAGCAGCTCGTCTCATATTGACAGGAACCTGTCATCCTAACAGCTAGCCTCAGCACAGGTAGTACAAGCAAGCTCGTGCGGATGGCTAGACCCAATCAGTCATGCTAAGGAGATTTTGCGCTCTCTGACAAACAACTCGTTCTTTTTTTCTCAGCTTCCTGTCGGTCCCCAGGGCCAAGATCTTCTACCTACGAGTCCGTGCTGAAAGCGATTCATTTCATGGAAGCTTCGTTAGCCGCCGATTGATTTCTCCTTGGCTTGACGTCTTTGTACTGCCTCTGCCAGTGAGGAGGCAGACGCAACGCTGTCCTGCTGAGGTGAGATGCCCATTGTGTGACTCAAAAGCTCGCCAAGAATGTTTCCGCTCCATCTACTATTGTTGTAAAAAAGACCGCGCGAAAAATTGCACGCGACGGTATTTGCTGTCAACTCGAGCAAGCCTCCCTCCGGCTCCAGCATCTGCCGCCGGGCCGGGACCCCTCCTGATTACATCTCTCGTCTGGGACAAACGACTTGGGGTGGGGAGGAAAACCTTGAAAAATTAAGATGTGGGCAAGATAGACTTCCTCTTTTTTTTTTTTGCCTTGTCGCGTGCTCCAGCCACATCGGCCAGCTTGGACCGGAGATGGAGGCGGAATTTGATATCCCAATCCAAGGGAGCACCTTTTTTTTGCCACCGGAGCACGTGGCAGAGCAGAAGTGATTTTCCTCTCTGGACAAATAGCGCGTGGCTGAGTCAGTGGCCACATGCGCGCCATTGACAGGAGTTGCAGGTCCTCTTTCTGTACGCCAGCATGACTCCCTTCCCTCTTGGTACTTCCAGACCCCCTGCTTCCGCCCCTCTCTTGGCAGTTGCTTGACACGATATATCTTACCGCCAAAATCTAACTTTTCAGGACGCCTCTTTCTCTCTTTTCCTCGCGTGGCTTGAGATCAAGTCGGCTGGGCGGCCGGGGCAGCCCGCTCCGGTAGCACCTTGATAGAAGCCTCCTGCATCCTCTCTTCACGGAGATGCTCTCTCTACACCACTTCCTTGGCGGTGACGGCGCTCATCTCCTCAAACGTCGAGTCCCTCGCCACAATAAGACACTTCCTGTCGTCGTCACTCCTCACCCGCTTTTCGATCACCAAGTAATGAGGCTAACAGACAACGGTTTAGGGCGCATCTTTCGGGGAAGATGACGCTTAAGAATTTCGGCCCTTCCCGTTCTCCCGCTGCCGCAGAACATGCGGGCTTTGCAAATTCGAGGGGCTGACGAAATTTGTCTTCTTTTCAGCCACATCAACGGATATTCGCGTGCATCCAACCAAGGAGAGAAGAAGTGTTAGCGAACCCCAAGAAGAAACGCTGGCGCTGGCACCGAAAAACCGCTGCCCAATTCTCCTCCGGGTCACTTTTGTACATGCATCCACTTATCGGGTAATCAAGTTTGACGTGCCAGCCAACAGACGTGGGTTTTTTTTTCCCTCCTGAGAGTCCGTGACACCCACTTTTTACCCGACTTTTTCTTGCTTCCGAAACGATCCCTTAACGCTCAACGTTCGCAGGAAGTCGACTGTCTTCTCCCCCCCTAAAGGATGCTACTTCAGCTTCTTCTATGCCGTGCAGTCCGTGTACAGCGTGTAGAATCCTGCTATTAGCCGGGTGGCGCACAGTACACAAGCTCTTAGAGAAAAGGCTACCATCAACGTTTCTCCAGGGAATGATTGCATCAACCGTCCCAGCTGCCACCGGCCGACTGCTGCTCCCTCATCCCGATCTTACGCACACCTGACCGTCAGCTCCAGACAAGAGTCCGTGGAGAAGTAGTGAACAGTGACGCATGTTGATATTGATGAGCGTGTGTTTCTGCCAACCCTGCAGGCTCTGCTCAACCTTAAAGTAGCCACTCTTCCACTTCTGTACAAACACCTTGGTGTCAATGCCGATTGACTTATCTGCTTTATGACTACAGCGTCTCTTTGTCTTCCCCTCTGTTTGAGTGTTTTCAGCGCAGCAGTGACGGTAAAGCACTACTTTACAAGAATAAAAAAGATAAAGTAATTAGGCCATAAAGTGGAAGGGACCATATACGAAGTTTCAAGTGGGTCCACTTATCATTCCTTTGCTTGGTCGTTGTAAGGAGTGTGAGCCAGTCTAAAAGGCGGATTGACCTAGGGCCAGGAGGCAAAGAAAGACCCTTCTTAATTTGCTTCCGCGCCATCATCGCAATTTTATTGAGAGGAAAGAAAAGAGGGGAGGATTAGACTGAATGAATGGACTCTTTGTATTTATGAAGTCTTCCTTACCGACCTTGGAAGAAAAGGATCGCTTCAAATAAGTCGGGCAAGCATTATGGGGCCATGCTCATCCTGGAACAACCCTTAGGCGCGGAGCTGCTCCTCTGCTATGCATTGAGAATTAGTAGTCGCCGAGAGTAGAATGACCTCAGGGCTCTCTTTCCCCAAAGTATTCCATTCAAAAAAGGAGGTTCTCACGCGATGAATGCTACTTGTCCGGTGCCTGCGTGTGCGGTCCTCTTGAGCCCAACGGACACTTCGGAAACGCCACCAGGAAATAACTTTATCATTTTGCTCCACTCTGCACGACTTGAGGATATCGGACTGGGGGTGGGACGAAGCATCGGGGCACGATCGAATTTGACAAATCGACCCCCAACATTCTTGTGGCTTTTTCACCACTTTCCACGTAATGAACTCGTCGGTGCAACGCACCTGGGCGTTGGTGCAGTCAGAGACGTGAGTGTTTGTGCTGATTGCATAAGGCCAGGTTGTGCTGGGGGAGCCCGTGGACACGACTGGACAGCTTACAAAAAGTCTAGAAACATTGTCGTGTGCGAAATCATGACGAGACCGAAATCCCATGTCTGAGTCTCGCATCCACAGCTGACCGAACGACTCGACTGCAGTGCGAGGAGTAGAAAGGGTAGGAGGAGTCTCCACACGTCGTCGGGCGAGACGTTTTCCCACAGGCGAGGTGTGCCAAGTCTTGGAAGCCAGTTGGATGTCGTCCCCTTGTCTCTCTTCTCCATCAGGAGTGGACAGACTTGTAGAAAACGTTTGATGGCTGCTGATAGCGGTGCAGACGTTTCTTGATTGGTGCTCACCACAAGTCCGTCCGCACACGCCAAAGATGGGAATCTTGCGCAAGTCGGTCGCGGTCACTTGACACCTCAGCCAGGATCCGGTGCACGGCGCGTTCTTGGTCCGCTCTGGCTGCTAGAGAAAGTGCGCGTGCGTCGTAAATTATTCGGTCCTCTATCCTCCTTTACCTTCTGGAGCGTGACGAAACTCACTTAGTCTTCTCTGATGAACGAGGAACGTTGGGGGGAGGGAGGCTCCTTTTTTCATCAAGCCAAGATGTGGAAAAAGCGTTGGTGGAGGATCCTGCAACACGAAAGAGTCCGGTCCTCCCTATGGAAGACGACGCCCTTCCTTCCAGAGAAGGACAGAATGATAAATCCAATAGGAAACAGACAATTTCGGACGCGAAGTGACTTTTCCTTGCCTGCCCCAGACAATGCCAGCGGGTGTCCTGATGAGCCCGGGCGGGCGGCCCCGGGCTGGGAGGCGCCGGCCGGTCTTTGGCCCCGGGGTCCGACGGGCTCTAGCCCGGGCCAACGTGCGCCCGAGCTGCGAAATGGGCCGGGATGCGTGGGCGCCAACGGAGCAGCCACCAAACACTGCCGACAGGTGGGAGGTGGGCGATGCATTTCGTGTGTGACTACCGGTTTTGCCCATGAATGACGTACATTAGTGCGATCCATTTCTTTGCGTCGCATAATTTTATCTTGCATGCATCCAGTCCGGGCTTCGCTGGCCGTGGATATATGGCCTGAAGCGGATAAAATATCGCCAAAATTGGGAAGTACAAGACAGAGACAGAGCGTTTTCTTCCAACAATTCCGCATGTTGTCCCATGAACAAGTGCAGCGTCCGTCCGACTACAGAAGAGCGTACATTGTGACTTCCATTAAGTGTCCATGTTGTTGAATCAATTTGGTCCGTGATGTGGTTTTGAAACGCAGGAGATATCCTTGAGTGACTCTGCCTAGAGAGAGGAGAAATGAGTCATATGTGAAGAAGTGGCGCTCTCTCAAAAATGCTCTTTTTCTTGAATCTTTGCCTTCCTTCTCGGAAATTAATGCTTAGCGAGGAGCTGCCTATTGCGCAACAATTGCATTACAGTGATGACGGCTCGCTGAATGCGACGGACGACGACTCAGTAGTGCTGGGCATGATTCGAGTCATGATTCGAATCTTTGCTTAGTCTGGAGGATTCACCTCTGAAGCCATTGCGATGACCACGTTGAATTTCTCACCAAAACAGCAGCCACTTTGGGCAGACAAGCATTGCCAGAGGTAGGTTCAATCGTCCGATTGGGACTCAATTTGAATCATAGTCGAATCACGTTCAATTCGAGAAGTCAATGTTAGTTTGTGACTCTGGCAACTCGACTGAGATGCTGGATTCGACCCAGCCCTAGTTGGTGCGCGGCCGAGAGCACCAAACCACACTCGATCTCTCTCCTTGAAATGTGTGTTCCAGTCGGACTGTTCGTTTCTGCGCCACAAGAGTCTTCTTTTCTTTTCCCCCCTCCTTTCTCGAGTTGGCGCCACAACTTTCCAAAGAGACATTGCCAGTTTGCCACCCCAGCATGCACTGATTTCACTTTCCTTGTCTCGTGCAACGTACGTAGCGAAAGCGTTTCTTTCCTTGCACACTTTTCTGCACTGATGTGCAAAGCCTAAGTCAGCCAACTACGTGTGCTGCGAATCATCGACCGACTTCAAGCTGCGCGCAAGTTCTGGCATTAAGCACTCATATCCTGCCTTTTTGCAATTTATCCTCTGAGGAGGAAAACAAAAAAAGTGGCTTGGTGTATGGGGGGAAAAAAACCTTGTGCTAAATCCAGCTCCTTGAACATGTTGCTTCTCTGGTGCTTCTTTGCACGCTCGGGTGCGCTGAGATCCCAGGTGTCTCCTCAGGCGGAACTAAGAAGCTTCTTCGTCTTCATCCCGCTCCATTAAGGAGGTTTAAGCATTGGTAGCAGGCGTATGTCTTGAGTCAGCGCCCCTCTTGTCTTTATACGCTCGAGCGAGCAATGACGACGTCTGATCGCGTGCCTGCCACAACAGGTACGTATGACTAAACAGCTCGTACTTGTGGAGGGCTGTATCGTACCTGCTCACGTAGCAACGTACATACCTGCTTAATTGATGTCATCGGGAGCTCGTAATGTGGAGGAGCATAAGATTAAGAAGCAGCGCAGAAGAGTGCGCTCGGTTTCCGGTTGATGTCTTCTTCAAAAACACGTGTAAACGCATGAGAGAACAAATTCGACTAAACGTACCTAAGTACGAGTGGAGAGGACGCAAGTCCACTCTACAGTACCAACCATAATCTGGATCATGGTGCTCAAGATAGCATAGGACAATCGAATTGGTCGGCTGAGCTCCAACTTTCCCTCTTTATTGCTCTGCTCCTCTCAAAGTAGCTACAGCCTTGACTTGATAAACGTGACGTCTTGAAGGAAATTAATCCACAGGAAGTTCGTTTCCAGTCTCATTTGTCTGCTGGCAGGCACGTGTTGAGTCTCTTAGGTGAGACGTCCCTCCACGTACAGAGGGGGACTCATGGTGAGAGAGAAAGCGAAAGTAGCTGTTATTTAGTAGAAGAGTGCGCGTCACACGCACACACACACAGCGTGTCTAATATCGCTGAATTAGCTGTTTACTGACAAAAGGAGAAGACGACTCTTGTGTACGTCTACGTACGTCCCTTCTACTGTAGCTACCTTAACCACTATCAGTTTCTCCTATTCTTTGACGGCGGCGCGTGCGAGTGCCTGCAAGCAAACATCGTCGCTTGCTTGTGCCAGCCACGCATGTCCAACCTTCTCTCTCTCAATATGTTAGCAGAAAATGCCTGTTTCGTCACAGCGAAGGACAGAAGCCCGCCTGCTGCGGGAGCAAAAGCAAGTTTTCTAAGGCCTATCCCTCCCTCCCTCCCTCCCTCCCTCCCTCCCTCTCCACAATCCGATACCCTTGACGTATTTTCTGAAATCGCCTTTGGATTTCTCTCCAGATCTTTTGTCAGGCAAACACTCCGAGATCGAGTAAATAAAATCAAAGCAGGACCACGCCAGCTGCTCCGTTTTCTCCGAAGATCGGCCGTGGGGGTACAATGGGCGCGGGACCCAGGGGTGGAAGATGAGAAGTGGATGGCTCCGATCAAGAGTCCAGAAGGACCCTCTCGGGCGACCCATGGTTTGTGGACGCCGTCCCCTCAGTGGTCAAGCTGACGATCTGCCAGGCAGATCCTTGGCCAAAGAATAACCTGGAGCTGTCGTGATTAGCAGCACTGCGGTGTCGAGGAGCAGCGACCGTGACTACAGACGAAAGTCTCCTCCTTGTGGCGAAAAATTCCACCGTGCCTGGTGCCATTCGGACACTTTCTCAGCACGTGATTGACCCGCGAGAGGACAAATCATACCCTTCACGTACACACAACAGGCGTCGCAGGGCGCGCGGGCGCGCCTTTGCGTACGTCTTTTCGGATTGCGTATTGGTCATACGCTGTTGTGCGCGCGCGTGCGTGCGTGCGTGAGTGCGTGAGTGCGTGCAAAAGAGAGGCATTGGAGCCTAAAGGCAAGCAGGCCGATGTCTCCAGAGGTTTTTCATTCTCTCTCTCTCTCTCTCTCTCGACATGCATTGTTGGCACCGCAGCACCCGGCCTAACCAAGTGTAGGAGGAGGAGGACGCGGAATTATTGTACTGGATATAATAACGACAATCATGCAGGGAAGAGAAAAAGATTCTACCCTGGAAATGTTATGAAATCGCCAGTAGCGCGTCAACTTTCTTCGTTGTTTGTCATTTATTTCGTACAGGGGAGGGGAATTAGACTTTCGAAATCCAAGCGTTCGGCGAAGTCGCCGGGTGCGGCCGCAGAAATGCATAAGAGGGATCTGAGTGCAGTCGTTGCCGAGGTTCTCTTTTCAACGGATTCTTTCTCACCCATGCAGTGCCAAAAGCCGCCAAAGGGCAAGAACAGCATGGAGAAAAATTGCCTGGAGCAGATGCTACCACCAAGAGCTTTTTCTGAATGAGAGAAAGACGTAAATCGAAGATTCGATTTGGTTCGTAGCTTGGACCCGGGACCTGGACGGACCAACACAACATAGTCGGAGATGTTAGATATGACTTAATACTCGTGTGTAAAATCTTCGAGCCAGCGGTGCGCAACTCGCCGGCTCACACACGGAGCCATCTGCCATCTGTAAGCGAGCTTCTTTGGCACACGACAATATGCTCATGAGAAGGACGAGGAGAAAAGGCGAGCTGCAACCACCTAAGCGAGGATTTTCAGCCATCGTGCGTGCGTGCGTGCGTGCGTGCGTGTGTGTGAGGAGATATGCGTTGGGCTCTTTTCTCCACGTCCTCAGCTGCCGTGGCACTTCTATGCTCCTTATTCACTGTGTTTCTCTGGACCGAAGGCGGCAGCTGCAGCATGTTCATCTCTCCTTAAACCCAAGCGTCTCTCCGGGTCGTTCACTCACAATGGGGTCTTAACACCGCCCCGGCGTGGTTGCTGCTGCTGCTGAAACGGAATTGACGGCGGTCTGTGTATGTTGCTCGTTTGTAAGGATACCTGAGGGGGGGGGGAGGTGAAGGGGAGAGCATATTGCGCGCGTGTGCGTGTCTCACACACACACACACACCGCACTATGTAGGTTCCCCTGTGCTCGTCTTTATTTGACAAGACTCCGTCCGTATGATTCTTTTTTCCTGTGCAGCCGCATCTGCTGCTTATTTGGGGGGAAAACTCATGCGTGCTCGCTCGAGCAGAGCATAAGAGAGCCCCCTTCAGTCGGCAAAGGCGCAGACATTTGACCCGAGTGCCTCCGTACGGTTACTGCAGAATAGCTTTCCCCTCCCCATTTTAGTCCTCTTCATTCGCTCGTACATCGCAATTTTTCTGTCGCCGTCATCGTTCTCCCATCATGACTGAAGGATAACTGTCAATCTCTCCGGGCCACCGGTGCAAACGTTGTTTTCCACCTCCGGACCCCGAGAAATGGACGTGGCAGGGGCTGGCGAGCAATGCATCGTGCATCGCAGAACAAAAGTGCCACTGCTCTGGTGGTGACGGAAACCAGAGGAGTCGTGCACGGTCTTCCAGGACGCAATCTGCAGTCCAAGCAAAAGGGGGGAAGCCGGGGTGGGTTGGGGACTACAAAAGCCAAAGAAAAGTGTCACCAGCACAGTTATTACCAAGGCAGACGCGTTTTGTATTGTAGCAGAAGAAGAGGACTTGGACAAGTAATGTGTTCCGCTTGAAGGCAGCGAAAAGGAACTCCATGAAGTCAGTCATGGAAGGTGGCCATTAACTCTCTTGGCTCGTGCCTTCTTCAAACCTGCGGTTTCAGAGAGAATCAATCTTTAGAAGACGAAAAAGTCTCGCGTGCGTGCGGACGATAGTGAAACTCTTCTCTCCTCAGAAGAGTCTGCAGCCCTCTTGTTGTTGTTGTCGCCGCTGCTGCCTTATCTAATGACTTCTCTGGCGTTGCTAAGAATTGCTCTAGTTCTGTGACTTGAAGTGCTCACGTGCGTAGCGTCCATTATCCAGAAAATGCACGAAGAAAATGCTAGTGCATGACGCTGCAGATGCGTCAGAGTTGCCATGCTCGTGCAATGTGCGTGCGCAGGCATGCCAATAGATGAAGTCCGATATCAAGTAGACTATTTTTGCGTCTGCGCGGACAGCGTATAAATACTGGGATTTTGCGCGGGCTTCCAATGTTCTCTCCTCGTCCTTTCATCCTCCTCTCATATCCTCTGGGTTGATCGTGACTCGCAAGATGAATTCGGGAGATCCCCAAGAGCAGCAGCAGCAGCAGCAGCAGCAACGACGGCTGCGGCGGCAACATTGGCACGCTCCTCTCTCAGCTTCCGCTGCCCCCAGACGGTCGACGAGTTAACATCTCTTGGAGGCGGCGGCGACGGCGACGGCAGCAGCAACAAGAGCGGCAGCGGCTCCAACATCGACAGTGATCGCGCGTCTCTGGAACGTTGCATCTGCCGCTTACTTCGTAACTTCCTTTGCATCTGCTGCCGACGACTCTCTCGTCTCTCCCTCTCTCTCTTATCCTGGACCAATTCTGGTAGCAGACGAAAATCCTAGGAGGCCAAAGAGCCTCTTTCCCTCTTCACACACACGTATGAAGAGCGACCGTTGCAAGTTCGCTATGTGTGTGTGTGTGTGTAGCGAATATGACGCCTTTGTCAAAGGAATCGTGGAAATGTGCACACATTTTCTTTTCACGTCCTGGTGATGTTATGAATGCCGTTACGATTATGAAGATACCTAGGATTCATTCTCTTTCTCTTACTGCTTGGTATGGCTACGTATGTACGTACGTATGTACGTAATGCACCACGTAAACTACGTCAGCCCCGAATGCTGCGCTGCTTCATTCAAACGGTGGCCTAGCAGCTGCCGCGTCTGAATGTCTGTATCGGTCAAAGTTTCATAACTCCACGTACTCTAATGTCTAGCTTGCAGTACATACAGTGAGTACGTATATTAAGTTAGCACATGCCTGACCTTAAAGAGCCTTCCTATCCAAGTTCCCAACAAACAAGCTACTCCGATATTATTGCCTTAAGTAGTTTCATCCATATCGCTTTATACAGCCCCCGAGGGACTCTTATCCTGGAAAATGACTTGAGAGTATTGAGCGTGCACAAACCCCAGTAAATTCATGTCGCGTCGTCGTCGGTAAAGGAATGGAAGAAGGGGGAAGACCGTTCCTACGTATGATCGAGTGTCCTCGAGGACCTGCGGTCCTCTCAGTACTCGCGCACGCGTGTGTGTACAAACATAACACTCGGACGAAGAGAAATTACCTAGTTTACATAAGCAGCCGACGCAGCCGAGTTCTAAAACGGACGTGCCATAGCTGTGGACACAAATCACTTGCCTCAGATTATTTGTTCATTCACTCGCGCGAACATTTTTCTTGCTGAAAGAGAACTCCGACCGTATGTTGGAGTGGCAGAAGCGACGCCGTTTAGGTTGAATGCTTTTCTGCAGAGGTGAAATGGCCCTTCCATAGACGTGACCCTTGAATTCAGCTTGTCCAGGAGAGAGAAAGAAAGTTATGAGAGATCATAAGGCTTGTGAAAGGAGTGAAAAATAGCTCTTTTTTGCAGAGACCTGCAAGATCCGTCATGGCTGGATCCAGTTTTCGTGCCAGAGCTTTCGTACCTATAAAATAGTCATTTACCATGAGGAGCATGTGGGAAATAGGACTATTACGGACTCCGCACGCGCTTGACGACCCGCAAGAAGTACGCGCCAAGTACGCGCAGTCCTTCCAACGTCAGCAGTGCAAGAAACGCAACAAGAGCGACTGGAATGAAGACTCCGTGGTCGTCCTCGCTGGCCTGGCCTGGCCTCGTCCTGAAGTCCTTGAGTACTGGCACTGCAAGTACTGCCCACGGGTGGCGCCGCGCACGCAGTCCGGGTTCACGTCGCTGAGAGTGAGGAACAGCAGGAGAAGAAGGCCTGGTGACATCAACTCTTCGATGCATGCAGGGACGACGCGCACCTGCTGCCTACCTGCGCCTACGTGCGGAAGCTTGCAAATCTGAGTCCCCAGCAGCAACTGCTACGCACAATTTGATCACTGAACTACAGAAGATCCTTGTGATGTGGGAAGTAGACTAAAAACGTACGAAGGGAAAGAAGGAGAACTACGTATCATCATTCCCACTGCCACACGCAAGCATCAGGACGTCACTCGTATGCATTGACGCCGTCCGCGTTGGCCACTGCGCTGCGCTGCACTGCACTACTCATAAGTCATTTTATTACTCTCGTAGTATATGCAACGTTACTCGTACCTGTGTACGCGCGGTAGGAAAAGTAAAACAAAAATCGGCTTAGTCAAAGAACGAGCTACACCCTGAGTCATTCATCCATGAAGACGGTGTTATTTCTGTTTTGTGACTGCAGCAGGGCCATATGCGAAAGATGACTTGTCAACGGTTAATAAAAGAACCACCTACGTAGCGCATGGGTTTATAGTTCTACGCGCTCGTGTACCTGACGTACACTAACGTAAGCAAACAATGATTTCTGTTCGTCAAATTTTTCTAATGGGACAATACTATAGTACGATTGATCACCTACGTGATTGCCCGACGTGCACTCGCCTCAAATAAGGCCGCGCAATCGCAGCAACTTGGTGGCGCACAAGTTCGGCATGCTGGCCAGCGACGTGCTGCACGTGTGTGCGGTGCCGCCACTTGGAAAGTCAACTATCATGAAAGTAAGGGCAGTCTTGACTCTCGAATCGATGTGTAAAATACGAGAGCGTCAAAACTTCGCAACATGTGACATCTTTTAAATTGCTTTTCCGGAGGGCTTTAATTGCAACTCTCCGCCATAACTTTGACTAATTTTTCAGGCGCAACACAAACAAGCAGCGAACAAGCAAGTTTTCTCTCGTGTGGCTTTTAGTTTGTGACAAAGAACGACTTGAAATCACTGCTTGTGCATTCACCCTATTCTCAGTTGAGGGAAACTCAATTTGGGCATTAAAATGCACCTGCCGAAGAACTTTGTCCGCGACGGCCAGGGCCAAGAACTTTGTCCGCCACCGCCAGGACCAAGAACTTTGCCGGCTTCAATTGCAACTTGTAAGTAACGCGCTCCCCATGAACTTGTCCAGCGGCGCCTTCCTCCATTGGCCCGTGCGCGGATCGGGTTGCGTGTAAGCAGCCTGTTAATGTTCAAGTCAAGTACTCGCAGTACAATGATCCAGAAGCAGCGCGCGAACGAGGACCAAAGCGCAACCTTCCACAATGCCAATTTTTCAGGCGCTCTCCGCAATAACTTTCCTACCGCCGTTTTATGGCCTTAACAGCACATCAAGGTACTTTCATGCAAGACTTATGCCTCCGTTAAAAACCCCTTGAATAATTGATACCTCTCTTGATTCTCCGCACAGGACGTGCTTGCCCGGCTTGTCCACGTGCGCCAAAGTGGCGCGGTCTCCGGCCGATCGCAAGATTTGCCCCCACGATAGGAGACACTCGACGGCCGCAGAAGGAAAGAAGCGGTTGCTTCCTTTGCAATCAAGCTGCAGACAGGCAGGTCGCGCAGGTACTCATATCTTAGGTAAACAGACGAGTCCCTCCCCATCGGTTCCCTAGGGGGGGGGGGCGGACCCGGACAGTAATGGCCTTTATAGCAGTGGTCATTCGTGCAGCAGAAGCTCTGATAGCTCCTGCCAGACTGTTTTCTTTGGCTCGTAATAAGTAGCGCACTCACTCATTTGCTTTTAATGAGATCTTGGCTTCAACTCTTGCCAGCAGCAGTTTAGGACGGCTTCTTCTCAGTCCACTGAGCTAATTGTTTGAACAGCCGTATGAAAGTGGGGGTTGCATACATACATACGTACGTACCTACCCAGAAGTCGTATGTTATTACCGCTCCTACGCGCACTCAGCCACGTTCCCCGACTTTGGTGGGCCTCTGGGGATTTGTGAAAACGGCGGCGGCCCCTTCGCAATTAGACGTTGTAGCTACGTGCTTTTTTTTGCCTTATAGCAATAGAGAAACGCATGCATTCTGTAGTAGCTCTGGCCGAGCCTTACACGGCTGGCACTGTCCGGCTGTATGTAAGAGACCTCTGCGCTGTAAAAAGCCGCCATAAAGTGCGTTCGGTGGAGAGAGAGACATCTGAAAACAGTTACGTGAATCATTTATACTGAGCAAATAACTGACTGCTACCGAATAAAGTGTTATGTATTTTAGTCCTGGCGCTGGCCTCAAGTTTTTTGACAATTCTTGTCAGAACGAGCAATCACGTGTTTTCGGGAACTAATGCACATACAGAGTCAGAGCTCAATGGACGAGTACAGACAGGGCTGGCTGTTCATACGCATTTCTAATCTCTTGGAATGTGCCAGCGGTGCGGCATTATTGGACATTCCACTCCACTTATCAGGTTGTGCATTCGCTGTCCGCCATATTGAAATTGCTACTCGCGCATACTTAATATGTGGTCCTTCTTGGAAAAGAGGACAGCCAGCTTGATAGCGAAACTTTCTGCATCTGTCTTTTGTATCGAAACTTTCAGATTACATTTCCGAACTTTGCCACAATGACGGACGAACGAACGAACGAACGAACGAACGAACGCGCGTACTATGGACATGCACTGGACTGGACCGTGCATGAGGAGCGTCTTCGGCGCGTGCGCACAAAGCGCCAAATCATGACGGGAAAGCCTGCTGGAGTGGAGAGGATCCCTCAGATGAGACTGAGTCAAGCAAACATTGTACATTCCTGGACTGCTTCTGGTAAACTGGAGCCTCCTCCCTCTGAGAATTCCGCTCCTGCTTCCGGGCAGTCTCAGTAGTCTTTTCGGTACCAGAAAGGCAGGGAGAGAGCGCAAGCGTGAAAGTAGCAGCCAAGGATTGCTAAAATGGTGAGTTGATCAAGCGCGCGCCTTTCCTCGGTGTCCTCGCTCGAGATGGTGGTGGTGGCTTTCCCCTCCATCTCTGTCTTTCCGGTTATGTCGGCTTCAGGCGTGTGTGCATAAGTGGGCGCGTGTGTGTGGGTGAGTGCGACCATGTACCGTAGGTAGTGCGGAGTACAAGCACGGTAGCAAGATATGAGGAGAGAGATCCATCCGGTCAGTCGTTTCGAAAGTTGTTGCTCTCTCTGCCGTCGCTCTGCCCGTCGACGACACAAGCTGGAGAGGAAGGGAGGAAGGGGCACACACACACGGAGTGAAAAGCCTTCAACCCCTCGAAAGTCTTCTTCACTCGCTCTGCGTAGTCCGGACATGATACAGCTACCGGATCTGCACACGCACGCACGCGCACACACTCGTTAACAAAAGTTTGTTCCAACAAAGACGAATGCATTGAGAGTGTCGAGCAAGAGTGGACCTTCTTCTTCTCCGGCCGACATCTCGGGCATGTCACGCTGACCGGCGGGGTCTCCGGCGTGCGGTCCGCGGACCGGTCATGTAGTCGACCTTTGGTGCCAGGCTCAACGCGACACCCCCGAGGAACCCCGTCGACCCACGTGCAAGACCCCTCCCCCCGCCTCTCTTCTCCTTGAGGCTCGACGTCGAGATCGCCGCGTACAAGTGCGCGCGTGTCAGGGAGGCGGCGAAGCAAAGCAGGCACGAGGAAGAAAGAAGGAAGAAAGAGGAAGGAGGCGCCAAGAAAGTGGATACGAGCAGCCTATTGGATGAGGGTGAGAGGAGGAAGGAGACGGGCTTCAGGTCATACCGCATGTCGGCGACGACGTCGACGGCCGCCCGCTCGCTCGCCCGCTCGTTCGCAGGAGATCTTGAAGACAAGTTTTCTCCCCTTAAGAAAATGAAGAGACGCTTTCCCCGCCCTCCTCTGATTGGCTGGCTGCCGGAGGAGACCCCGGAGTGCTCGGAGACTTGAGAGAAGGAAAGCGCCACTAGGCCTGTCGAGAAAGGAGAAGGCAGGGCGAAGAAGAAAGGCTCCCTCCTCCTCCTCCTCCCAAGATGCAGATACAGAGACAATTCGAGGATCGCCTTCGGCGCCAACAGCAGCAGCAGCTTGGAAGTGGCATGGTGGAGAGGCCGTACTTGCGCGCCCGGCGGCGGGTACGACAGAGAGTGGACGCGGGAGAGCCCAGGAACTCCTACTCGTCCATTCCGGGGTTCAGTTTCCGATCGGCACACAACTCATTCCCACGCATCAATCCTGCCCACTTTCAGCAGCGCTGTAGTAGCAGCTCCGGTGCTACTGCAAATAATCCGTCTCAGCAACAACAATATTCCAATCATCTCGTTGCTACGCAGCCGCAACAGCAGCAGCCACAGCAGCAGCAGCAGCAGCCGCAACAGCAGCCACAGCAGCAGCAGCCACAGCCGCATATGATGCCTCGATCACTGGCCTCCGGCTGCGGGAATGGCGGCGAGGCCGCAGCCGCCGCAGCCGCAGCCGCAGCGCTCATGGCCAGGCAGCATCAGAGTAGCAACAACTTTTATCGCGGAATACAATTCAATCCTTCGTCCGCACTTGCCTCTCCCTCATCCTCTCTGCAGTCTCAGCATCGACAGGCAGAAGGAGCAACAGCGAGCGCTCACAGTCCGACAAGTGGAAACTTCTCCTCCACGGGAGGAGGCCCTAAATTGCCGGGCAACGATAGCAGTAATAATAGCAGTATTGTGGGCTCACCTCCCGAGGTCGGAGGAGACATCATGAGGCAGCAACCGGTGCCGCCTCCACCACCTTTACAACCGCATCCGGGACTATTCCACAGGCCGCCGTTCCCTACACCGTCTATGGTCAATCACCAGAACAGGGCCCGAATGTTTAACCCCGCAGCATTCAATCCTTACTTTCATCATCAGAGTCAATTGGCCGCGGCCGCGTCTTACAGCGGCTTTCCCACTGGAGTGGCCGCCGCGGCGTGCGCGGCCGCCGCCGCCATGCAGAGGGCCCAATTCCTCCTTCATTCCAGAGGATACCTGCAGCAGCATAAGTATTCCAACTTTCAGCAGTCAAGATTTCAAGACGTCACGGACAAAGATGTGTCAGAAGAAGCTCAGTCGTCGAGCGGCTTATGCAACGGCGAATCGCGGCGCGTTGGCCCGTCGGAAGATTCTCCCTTAGTGTGCAGGTCCTCGAACAGCGCCAACGGCGAATCGCGGCGCCATTCGCCGGGAGAAAACTCCTCTCCGTTCCCTACACTTCCTAACGTATGCGGCGACGGCGTCGGCGCGGGCGACTCGACGGCCGCTGGCGCCGGCGCCGACGGAAAAGCTAAGGAGAAGCCAGAAGAAGGGACCAAGATTGCAGCAGCAGAGGAGAAAGAGGAAGGCGCGGGAGCGACTCAGGCATGCAGCGTCGGCGACGCTCCAAAGGCAGATGGGCAGAGGATCGCCGTTGAAAGCAGCGACAATGCTGGCCCTAAGAACGACGACGCCGACGACGTCGACGACGTCGACGCCGGCGGCAGCGAGCAAGATGGACAAAAGGTGAAGGAGTCAAGCGCCGACCTAAGAGGACACGACGTTGCTGCTCCTGCTGCTGCTGTCACTGCCGCTGCTGCGGGCAGCCAGGAAGCTGCTGCGCTCACTCCTCTTACTACGACGGCGGCGGCAGATGCGACCACGACTAAGAAGCCTCCTGACGACGACGATGAGGTGCTACTCGGTGTTCCCACCTCGAAGGAGACAGACGTGTCTGAGGAGGAAGTCTCTGTCGTAGGAGCGAACACTCAGCAGAGCAGTAGGAAAGTCGAAGAAGTGGACAATAATAATACAAGCAAAAAGTGTGACAGCATTGGCAGCAGTGGTGCTGTAGACTTTGTTAATAGTTCGTACGCGCGTCACTTCCATCAGAGACAGAACAGTCAACAGTGGTGTTTTGGTGCTGCCAGCAGCGACACCAACAACTTCATCACTCCCAAGCCTTTTTCACGCTTGTGCTACCCACCTCCACTGCTTCAGCAGGGACCAGCACAGACACATCAGAGATTTCCCTGGCATCCATCAGTTCAAGCGCATCATTATTCGCAAGGTTTGCTTGGCGGACCCTACAGCAGTTACCACCAGCAACAACCACCACTCAACCAGGGAAATGGTAGCAGCAACGTTCAGCTATTCCTGAGAGACATCTTGAACGGTAAGATTGCTCTGGCTGCAGCAGTGGCGCAGCGCCAGTACTTTAGCAATTGCCTCAAAGGGGTAGACAGTAGTGTCACTAGCAACAAGCCAACTCCATCGGTGTCTTCAGCCACGATGGAGCCCGGTGTTGGTCTCATGACCAACGGTGGCGCCCCCAGGGACTTCAGCAGACACAACAACAACGATCTGAAAGAGTCTGCAGCCGCAACCATCATGTCACATTTCCTCAAGGTCAAAGAGATGGCTATGAATATGAGCATGGAAAACAGTGAGCGAGCGGACTCGCTCGTGGAAGCTGAAGAAGGAGTTAAGACTAATGAGAGCGAAATGATGGACGATGATGACGTCGAGTTGGGAGGGAACAACAACTCGAAGGAGAACGAGCGCGCAGTGTCCGTGCACAGCGGCACCGGCACCGACGAGGCAGAGGGGGCAGTCACAGGAGTCGGCGAGATCCCCGCAAGGTCCCCCCGTTCTCCGTCCTCGGATGCCGGCCTCTCCTCGTCGTCAGGCAAGGAGAGCAAGTCCGCACGTCTCGAGAGCATCGTCTCCTCCATGCGTTCGTCGCCGCTCCCAGTCAACGGATGCAAGAAGCGCAAGCTCTACCAGCCCATGCAACATGACGCATCAGGTGAGAAGAGTGGAGCTAAGGCCAACGAAGAAGAGGAAGGAGAAGGTGATGAGGCCAAGGCAGTCGACGAAGACGAGGGCAACAAGGGCCCCGAAGAGAAGAAGAAGAGGAGAGAGGGACTGGAAAGTCACCTGAGAACCATGCAAGACCAGCTGCAGCGTCTCCAAGAACAGTCACGGAGACCCAACGACGAGAACGCCGATCCCATTGAAGCAGAGATGTTGAACAAGGCTCACCCACGCGAGGAGAAGAAGCTGCAGGGAAGCGAAGCGGAGCAGAACGCGAATCGAGTGAGAGCGAAAGTGTCCAACTCCGGTGTTGCGTCGGGGCAGCAACAACAGCATCCATTTTTCAACGGGTTGCCCATGGCGGGATTCCCGGCGCATCTCAGAGAGAACATGAACCCGATGCTCCTGCAGCAAGTGGAAGCGGCGCGCAGGATGATGCAAGAGCAGCAGGACAAGATCACAAAAGAGGCTATTACCAAAGAAATCATCAATGATACCATTACTAACAATAGCGAGATCGCAGACAAGTTGGTGGCCATCAGTCCCGAGCTCAAGGGACTGGCTGACATACTTAAGACCGAGATCACTGCCTCCTTGGCTGTCATCATCGACTCCATCGTGGGTAGGTTTCTGCAAAATCGGAGGCAGACGCAACAGCAGCAGTCGCTGTTGCCCAAACCATTCTCGATTGATGACCCCCTCGGACTGAAACAGCAACATCAGTCGCCACCATGTCCTCCGCTGGTGGACACCTCGCACCCGCCGCAGCAGCCCCCTCATCACCACCAGCCCCGTCACAGTGGTCGAGCCCCGCAAGTTCGCGACCGCGCAGCTCCTCGTATCTCGGCGCAACCACTCTCTATGGCCAGTCCGCTCACACTGAGCCAGTCTTTCAACACCTCGGCTTCGTCGACGACCATGGTCAGCGTCTCCTCGGCCACGCCATCGGTCCCGTCACCAGCCGCCACAGCAGGGGCGACCGCAGACAAGGAGCGTCGGCTGGCCGACTCCCCATCTGTACATAGCGACGTCACCTCCGAGACGGACTTGCCCGAGCAGGACGAAGCTCTTAGCCTAGTGGTCACGCCCAAGAAGAGGCGTCACAAGGTGACCGATACACGCATCACGCCGCGATCTGTGTCGCGCGCCCTTGGTCAACAGCAACAAGAGCAAGCTCTGGCAGATCTAGCCAAGCACCTACCCTTCCCACCCCCAGGACTGGCCGCCATGAGCAAGGCGCTATCCGCCGCGGCGGCTTCAGCTGCAACTGCCGGAACAGACTCTCCAAGGCCGCCCCCGCCTCACATGTTCCCCGGCATCACCCCGGGTCTGCTTCCCACATCGGTGGCGATACCCAATCCTAGCCTGCACGACTTCAACCCCTTCTCACCCTTCTACACGCAGGCGGCTGCTGCCGCGGCCGCCGCCGCCGCCGCAGCTAATTCGCCGCGCGTGAGCTCTGCTCCAGTAGCTCCTGTTGCCAGCTCGCCAACGGGCCCAGTGGCCCCTCCACCTCTGCCCCCGGTAATACCCGAGAAGCGTTGCCGCGATCGCACGAGTGTCCGAGACAGGTCCAGCTCCAACCGGGACAGCCGCAGTGCCGCGGCGGCCTCCGGTGGCGGTTCGGGCGGCGACTCTCCGCTGTCGTCGCTGCACCTCTCCCGCCACGGCGGCTCTCCTGACTTCGCCGCCAACCTCCGAGAGGCTTCCGAGTCTGCCCAAGAGGAGTACGAGAGGGTCCAGTCATCGCTACCTTATTCCCTGTCAAGTAAGTGGCGTCCACGCATACATTCTGTGTCCACGTCGTCCACGTCGTACTCCTTGTACTGACTGCACTGCAGTGGGCAGTGAAACAAACCACAAGTCATGCCTTCACTAATTTAAGAGTCCCGCTGCTCGCGTTTTGTGTGCAAGTCTTTCTCTCGCCACTGGTAGCACCTCCTAGAGATAATTAGCAATCCCTTCTTCCTAGAGAGGAGAAAACGGTTTCACTTTCAGTCGCAGAAATGTCTTAAAGGGGCTGCTCTCATGCAATATCATGCTCTTCACTTTCAAGGTGCGACAGATTGTAAGCGTAGCCCCCCTCTCTCCCTCCGCCATGGTCACTTGATTTTCTATGGTGGCTGACTGCACGTAATTCTAGACTGGAGCACAGGTTGTTCATGGGGCAGTTCCTCTGCTCTGAAATTGGGAGGAAGGAGAGACAGAGCAGACGAACAGAGAATCGTCTTGAGACTGGGTCATGATCACGTTAGCCGGTCCATTGAGTCTTCCGTTGTTCTCCTGGGAAAAAAAAGTAGTGTGGAAGCAAAGAAAAATCCTCCCCGCTGGTCGCTGTGACTGCATAATGAGCGGGTCTTTTAAAGCCACCTCAATGGGGGGAAATACAGGGGGGAGGGGGACGAGAGCTGAGAAAATGTCCAGACTTCTTAGGAGGCCCCTGATTGTCAATCTCATGGCAATCCTGACAATTGGACCGGACACATGCAAATCGCATGACCCTTCCAATCAAGGAGACTCGACTGACCTTGGTGACTCACAAGATTTTCGTCTTTGTACTCCGTACGCAATCAGTACAGCACGTGAATGGCCGCCTTTCATCAAGAACACATGTCTAAAGATCCCGGAATCAGATTTGAATGCGCTCTTCAGCTTCTTGTTCTTCCCACAGTTTTGACGTTGGTCAATAGGACGTTGCTGTCGTCCGTGCCGTGCACACGACCAACTCCGGCCTGCTTCGCTGGCCTGTACAGTCAGTATGCACGGGTGTATGCAGAGACCTCCGACGACGTTTGAGGGACAGACGGCCTCTCAAGGACAAATCACCCCCTCCGTCTTTCATCTTTTCTTTTTTCTCCACAACTTTTACATCAAGAGCTTCAACATTGGCTTTAGATCGGCGAATTTGTCGCGTACGTCTAAAAGTGGCTGGCGGTTAAGGTCTTCCGGACTCTTCACCCAAGCCTGACCATGGTCTCGCAGGTGGGAGTCTCCAACTTCTAGGAAAGAGGCGCATTCATGCGTGCTTATAAATTATCTTTGCCACTTGTCCTTCAGCCCGCATTTTCTTCACAAGTACGTAAATTGTTTTGCACTGAAGATGAAACACTTGCTTATGGCTGTATCGAGACCTCAGCGAGCCCTCATACTACTGCAAGCAGTACCGAGCGACGAAGTGCACACACGTGCTTGGAAAGTCCCTCAGCGCCCACCTGCATTTTCTCAACAGCTTCTTCTAGAACTATACGACGAAATGATTAGTTGCCAATATATGCCGGTGCCACCATGAGTAGGAGGAGAAACTGAGATCGAGAGAGCAAAAAAAAAGGCCATTCTTTCTTCACAGATGTTTCTCTCCTTCGCGTGCGCCCGCGAAAGATCCTTTCTTCTTTTGTTTGCTACGGCGCATTGAAAATTAGGCTGCCTTTATTGCCTCTCCCTGTTTTTTGCCGCCAGCCTTTTTTTTCCTTCCTTCTAAACTCCACTTTGTATGATGATGTACTGATGATCTACCTGCACTTACGCACTGCCTTCGCGCTCCCATATCAATTACTTAGTCGTGGCAAATTGCTGAAAACCGATCTGACGGAACATCGGAAGGGGGGTGGGGGGGACTGGAGACGCTCACAGCGGCGTTCAGTGCAGCACAACAACACTGCACTGCCCAAGGGGAGATGGGGGGGGGGGAGAGATTATATGGCTGACTGGCGTGCGCATAACGCGATGAGAGCAGCGGCTAAGTAGACGTGTACCATTTGCTATAAAGAGTTCAGTCAGCCTCGCCTCCTATTTGCGTCTCACACACTTTTCCCTCCCTGTGAAAATGTTTCCTCTGGTCTCGGAAATCGGAGGGGCCATTATTTATACATACTTTCCCTCACGCGCTGTCTCCCTTTTCCGCACGGAAGTAAAGTGTCGGACAACGACAACGACAGCAAGACCAACGGCACCCAAACAATTCTCTCCCCCCCCCCCTTCTCGTTTCTGCGATCACGCCAAATTCGCTTCCCACGCCCCCCCTCCGGGTGAAGTCCGTCGGTGTGGGCGCGCACTGACATCAACGGGAGATCAGCCCCATATTGGAGTTGCCAAATGTGGGACACGACGAGCGTAACGCGTAATCAGGTTACTCTTGTTATGTACACACACGTACTAGTAGCAATGTAGATGAACGATGCAGCCATGGCCAAACCCACACGCACGCACGCACGCACGGAGGGGGCGCAACATTGATTCGTTGTCCCTCGGCAGCCGCCGCGTGGCCGTCAATAATTGCGCGTTCTCTCCTGTACGTATCCAAATTTCCCCTAGGTCGTTTGATTTGTGCGTCCTTTCCCTCCTTTCCAGCCAACAAGTGTGAATAATTAGACTCTAAACGCTGCGCAAGCACACTTGTTGGATCTCTATTGTGTGCGGGCAGATTGTCACCTCCATAGCAGTAACGAGCGGTTGGAGCCTTCACTATATTAAGTCATTTCTCAAAAGAGAATAACTGCTTTTGTTTGCTTTCTTACAAAAGCACAAAAGATACTTCTTAACAAGAAGCCTTGGGGACCCACATGTACGACTTTGGCCAGATCCCAGTCCAGTTGTACAGTCAAGGATGTAGTGGCATCATGGGTGTGCCCATTTCTCGCCCCCCCCCGTCCTTCTTCCTCCATATTGGGTTTCCTCTTCGTCAATGGGCAGGCACTTCCCGCACGTCCGAAGCCACGAAGGCGGTGACCGGACTCTTCTTTCTTGTTGAGGGTGCTGCTTTCCAGAGGGAGGCCGTAAAAGCCGTGTACTCAGGCGCCGCTAATGATGAGTCTTTCTTTACTCTGGCGATTGGCCCCTCTTATCTGACGTCGTCAGCCCAAGCAAGATGTCATTGGCTGCTTGTGCTCTGGCAGAGGACTGGGAAATAGCTTTCGCCATGTTTGTCGAGGCTTTTCCTTCCATCAAGATTCGTGTTGTATCTTCCCCCTCCTTGGCTGGGCAAACAAGAGGGTAAAGAAGGACTTGTTGCCTCTTACCTCGCCCGTGTGTAAAGGCAGAAAGGTTTACAATGTTGACACAATTGCTCGAGGAGGCCTCGCAAGATTAGATATGCTCGGTACCACGACCGACTTGTAAGCCTTAGCTAAAGAAAGGGTGACGCATCATAAGAGGAAAGTTCCAAACATGCTTGCGCCAGCGTGTGAAAGAAAAAAAAAAGACACACGCAAAGGCTTTGACGTGTATAAAGTTTTCCAATTTGCCAACTTTACGTAAGTCTGGCCAGCTCTTTCAATAGCTGTCAGTGTTTTGCAAATCTGTCTCTCCGGCCGTACCAGAATCGCACAGCACCGTCACAGTCTGCACTGAAGCCCGTATCCGACTTGTGGCAGGCAACACCTTGAACTTTTGTTGATCGGTTTCTCGTGGCGTGTGCACAGACCACGTCTGTACCGGGTCTGTTCTCTTTTTCAGGCTACTCCCTGGGTGAGGCTTGCAGCTCCACGCTCACGCCCATGCACTTGCGCAAGGCCAAGCTCATGTTCTTCTGGGTGCGGTACCCCTCCTCGCCCATTCTGAAGATGTACTTCCCGGACATCAAGTTCAACAAGAACAACACCGCGCAGCTAGTCAAATGGTTCTCCAACTTTAGGTGAGTGTGACTTAAAATAATCCCAGAGCAAATGTTTCATTGGTAATGAGATCTGAGGCATTTTTTGCACCGATTAGGCCACCGAATTGCGAGACGAAATTCATGCCAATTAGGAAGAATTTTCGCTGCACACACGCTCGCCTGTGTTAGTCTTAATTTGTGTATTCTTCCCACAAAACAAAGCTGTTAATACAGTTTAGCGTCATGGTCTCCTCAAAGGCCACGTGATATGACCGCAACAATTTGTAACAGACATTACGCCCTGAAATTGACGGTTGCTCTGTGCCCTAAGAAAAAAATGCATGCGCTGTCACGTAAGATTACAGGGGCCAGGGTGGCTCAAATGAGGACAAGAGCGAAGAAAATTATCATAGGCACGCGCGTAGATACGACACTGCCTCGTACTACTGCGCGTGCGCGGCCGCCGACGCTTTGGTGCACGTACGTAACTGGAGCGAGGGCAATCTCGCGACCCCCTGCAGACACCTGCGGTCAAGACGGCAGAACTTCCCCAGACGTTGACGAAATGTATGCACTGTCAAAACACTGAAGAAATTGCTACCGCAACTTGTCTCTGTTTTCCCCCACGATCTGCGGATGGGGGAATCCGTCAGTCAGGCATGAAGCTTGCGTCACTGCGTGCTGTTGACCACTTCGTCGTGCCCCCCCCCCCCAAGTGCGTACGTCCGCGAGGT
>JAAUXU010024042.1_pt1 | contig 38636 bp, 47 predicted proteins | sample 7278151 | NCBI WGS metagenome assembly JAAUXU01 (sample SAMN14350113, study PRJNA611818) | marine sediment metagenome | isolation source: surface marine sediment (1.8m) | place: French Polynesia: Moorea | collected 2018-08 | reverse complement strand
GTCAATGTCAGTAGCGGTGACTTCAACACTTCGTCCTCGTGTCGTCTTCTGGCAGGGACATTCTGTCCCTGTGCATGTAGGACCTGTGAGTCTTCATCTTATTGAGCGACGAAAAGATCTTTCCGCAGATGGTGCACGGCACCTCCAACGGACAGTGGACGTCGAAGATGTGACGTTTCACCATGCGCACGGACTTGAAGCACACGGGACATTGGCCAGGAACTTTTATGCGCGGAATGAACACTGAAAGATACAGAGTCTGGCGTTATTATAACTTTGACTTGTGAGCAAAGTTCTTGAACAAACTTTGCAATGTCAAGTATATTTTGCTAGCAGAAATTATACAGATCATTCGCGATTATGCTGTGTCTACAAATCTCGTCTCGACACGTGACACCGATAACAGGGGTTTTAATCAACAAAGTGATGCTGGAATTTAATGCGTCGGAGCACTGATGTTGTTGTTCTTCAAGGCATCATGAGCCTAACTTGCTGTCCGTGACAGTATCGACTCCTCTGGTGGTCCTTTAGCCTCCTGGACGAGGTGAAGACCTTGTTGCAGTCCGGACAAGGGTACTCTCCCTTCTCGTGCACGTCGAGCACGTGGCGCTTCAGGCGGCTGCGAGTCAGGTAGCGCTTCTCGCAGTAGTGACAAGGAAACTCTGAAATGAGGAGCAGTAGATGGAGCGATTCTTCTCTTTTCGGGTTCGCTGGACTTTTTCCCCAGTGAAATTTCTCTCCTGAACACTGATTCTTTTCCACGCACTCCCTGCTCACTCAAGAAAGAAAGTAGATCTGGCCGCATTGTGCAACTGCGTGTTGTCCACCAACTTGCACTTGTCCAACTCAAAGGAGGACATCTCTGCAGCGATTGGTAGCAGCCACTGGTGCAACGCATGAGTTATGCACAGATCAAAAGCCAAGTGAAGTCGCTACATGCAACGATGACGACAACAACGCTCTTACCTTTGGATCCGTCGGGCCCTATGATGGGCTCTACTTGATTCGTGTTGAGTCCTGGTCCACCGGGTGGCTCTTGCATGAACTGCGGCAGCATTGGGATGCCGCCTCGGTCGCCAGCTGTTGAGGGGTCGTCGTCGTTGTCCAAATAGGCGCTGCTGTCGAAGTCACTAGTGTTGTCGCCGGTGTGCATTTCCGTCACTACAGGCGGGGCGAAGCCGTCTGACGCGTTACTATTTTCGTCTGCACCGTCAGGACCGTCACCTCCGATGCCACCGCCGTGGCCACCGCCACCGTGGCCTCCGCCACCGCCTTCAATGCCGTCGTCTGTCTCTTCTTTCACCTCGTGATGCTCTTCCGCGGCGGCGGCGGCTGGGGGCATTAACAAAGGTAATCGCGCCCTCTTGAGAGGCGGCGGGTTCGAGCCTCCGCCAGAGGTAGACGCCCCCAGCGCCGATGGCGTCAGGGGCGTGTTGGGCAAGACCACTTTTCTTAGTGGATTCGGCGCTTGGCTCTGTTTCTTTTCTTTCTCACCACCACCGCTTGTCAGTCCGCGAACCTGAAGCCTCTCGGCCAAGTCCAGAAAGTGGTTTAACTTTTCCTGGGTGATGTTCACCTCCCCGTGGTACATAAAGTTGAGGAGAGCCTCCATATCTTCGTAGCGTATGTCCCATAGAAGAATAGTAGGATCTCTGTGCTTAGACGATCGCAACATCTTCTTGAAGACGGCAGAACACGCGGAGAGGATGAGCCGGTGAGCCTGCATCTGTCTGCCCTCGCAGAACAGAGTGACGTCAAACAGGTCAGCTTCGCTGCGCAAGTCAGCGAAAGAGGCTGTTACGCTGGTGTGGAAGTCGTTCCACTTCAGACAGAAAGAGTCGTCCGCACTACCCATGGTTGGCCAAGATCTGGAACGTAAGGATAGGGATAAGTCAGCATGACATCATCAACTTCAAGGTCAACAACACTATTTTGACGTTGCTATATTCACTTCATGGCTGCAAAAAGACAGATCACTGCGCGACGAGGTAACACGGCTTCTTCAGGCTCTTCAAGGTCATCATCACCGCTTGGCGTACTTGTTAACCCAGTCTCGAACTTTTGCCTTGAACTCGTCTTTGTTGGCTTGGTAGTGCTCGGCCGCATCGTTGTTGAGCGGATCGTCGAAGTTGAGCAAGTCTCCGAAGAGCGAGTTGATGCCCCAGATGACGTCTTTTAGACGTCGGGTGGGGGCCCAACCCATCCCGTCGATGGCGTTAAGGCGAAGGATTGACAAACAGACGTCGCCGTCCTCGCTAATGTTGGGATGCCAGAGGCGCGTGAGGCAGCGTACGGACGGAGGGGCCAAGTTGTAGTCCTCACCCACGGTAACATGAAAGCGGAACTTTCCGCCCGCCCAGAAGCCCTCCTCGGGAGACACGGTGAGGGCGAAGTCGTGCAGGGCGTTGGGGTCGTCGAAGCGCACCTTGCATCCTGATGGCAGCGTCTGCTCCATCTCTTGCACCTCTTTTACTAGCAGACGGTCTCTGACTGAGGGACGCGACCCGGAGAGTCCACCGGCACCGCCCGGTCGACCGCCGCCGCTCCCTCCGGAACCGTCGGACTCGCCCCTCAGCCTCTTGGAGAGCGTGATCATGGTCTGCTCGGCGGTGTGCCTACGTCGCGATGTTTACTTCTTCGACATGATGACGTCACGTCGAGCTAGGCCAACACTGGTGCAGGCGAGGATAAACATTGGGGTATGCTCATCTCGCAATCCCCACTGAAGACGGCCGCGTGATCCCCTCGGCTGTGGAAGGGACCTCCGCCGCCGCCGTCGCCTCGCCCGAAAGATGGCGTCGGTTCCCTCTCGCGCCTCTCCCCGGATCGATGAATCGCTCCCCCAGCCTCTCACTCGCCCGTCGCCCCTCGGTCTGCCTCGGCCCTGCTGCCGGGCAGCCCGGGCTTGGCGGCCCGGGCTTGGCGGCCCGGGCTTGGGGAACCCGGGGCGGTTCCGGCCGGCCGCCCCGGCGGGCCAGACAGCGGTCCTGCCCCCACTGGTCGCGCTCTCGCCCACGGTGTCGCTTGCTCCGCATAGCTCCCCGGCGGGCCGGCCGGACCGCCGGCCGGGCCGCCGGCGCTCGCCGCCGGCTCTCCTCCCTCAGCATTTCTCTTTCCTCCTTCCCTTTCTTTTCCCTAAAGTCTGGCCCATCCCGTCCTTCCCTGACAAACCTGAGAGCCGGAGGGAGGCCGAACCGCCGAAGGCGTCGGTCGCCGCGAAGGCGAGCAAACGGACCGTTTCCGCAGTCGCGGCCGTGTGTATCTCAGTGAGGGCGAACGCCAGAGCCGCGTTGCAAAGGGGACATGCACAGGGAACTCTGGGCCTTTTCTCTGCTCGTTGGAATTTTAGCGAAATCTAGGTCTTGGGGTAGACAAATTCCAGCTCTAAGGGTCCGATATCAAGAGAAGGAAGTCCAGATGACAACAGCACTGGTGCCGAGTTATTTTGAAATCGGTGAAACCTAGAAATCATTGAAATTTTTGAATGAAATTGAAACATTTTTGCCTTTTTGCAAAGTTTGAAAATTAATGGAAGAGAGATTAGACAAGACTTATGAATCAGCTAACCACGCCAAGAAGTTGTACCTCGCATTTGGGATATCGAGAAGCATTTTCTGCCCGTGCACTTCCACTTGACAATCCGGACATGAGAGGCCACAAGTGCCCAAGGCGTCCTCGTGACTTGTGTTTTCTGGACATCACGTCCAATGAGTGGGGCCTTGCGAGGATCATGCCTTGGTGATGCACACAGTCGTGGATTTGCAATAACAACTGACAAAATGTCCCATGGCTTCCGACAATGGATTTTGACAGCCGAAAAGAAAGGGATCCTTAAACTGCGCCCAGAAAAATCCCAGAGTTCATCCTGGAAAGTTCTCGCCCACTTAGGAAAAGACTAAATATACAACCCCCTTGGACAACGGTTCTGGACGATTTAGACTGAGAGTCCAATCAGTGAAACATGACAACGTAGACTCTCTAAAGGCTGCACCTTAATAGGTTCATAATTCGTAACAGATTTCGATCCCGCGTGGACGATGCTATTGACTGTGATACAATAGATTGTGGTTAAGCCTGTCTATCATTTAAACAAAGAATTTTCTTTATTCTTTAAGAACTTCTTTGTTCACTGCTGCAAGTTACGGCCGTTTTTATACATGAGTGTTTCAGTCTCAATTAAAAACGAACACCCTATGCAACACACAGGATGTTACTGGACTAGTACGAAATGGCGGCACCCAAGTGTCTCTCTGCGAAGGATCTTGCATCAGTCATGGCGTCCGATATTTCCTCCTTAGCCTTCTTCAACCTGGAACTGTCTTTGATAGCAAGGTTGCACACTGTCGAGGAGTCTTGACCCCTGGGTGCAGAGGCCTTCTCGCCCAATCTGCTGCCGACGCAGTCGAGCCACTTCTCTGCATCAAAGCACTCAGTCACTTGGTCTTTGGGCACGCACGCCCGTGCGTACACACCGGAGTCATTGACTGCACTGATCAGCACTGGCTTGTCTGGGCAAATACGAGTGATTTTGGACAGCAACACCTTGGACTTGGAGTCTGTCATGTTGAAGTTATGCACGACAAATAACTCGTGAGAACTGTCCTCAATCAGTGTTTCCATCTCGGAAAGCATAGAGGCCTTGCTGAAGCGTCTCTCTACAATTGAGAGCTTGGTCACCATTTCTTTCAATATTGCTATCAGTTCGTGTTGCACTGCAAAGGGAATATCGACCCGACGCTTCAGAGACTGACGCTTGGTGCGCATCATCTCCAAGAGGTCGGTCACCTCCTGCACGGGCTTTTGCTTCTTGGCGTCCAACACGGTGAACTTATTATGAAGGTCAAAGACTTCCTCAATCAGTTTGATGCCCTTCTCACGAGCGGCAGCAGCTTTTGACCCAGTTAAGCAGTGGAGGACTTTGACTCCCGTCCCCGCGGACTTCACCCCAACGATGGCAAATGACTGGATGTCAGATGTTCTCACGAGGTGGGTGCCACAGCAAGGTTCCCGCTGGCCGCCGGGTACAGTTACAATGGAGATCAAGTCATCTGGGTACTGCTCTCCAGGGAGGGTGACGAGGTCTCGAGCTGTCAGCGCCTGTCTCAAGTGCATCACTTCACGCTCAACAGGACCTCCCTCGGCGATTCGCTGGTGGACCTCTTCTTCGACACGAGTGAGGAATCCGACGTCGACGGGGACCGTGAATGCGCTGAAGCCGAGCCGTAGTCCCAAATGGTCCACGTGGCTGGACGTCTGACAAGTAATGGGAAGGAAGCGGTGCAGGGCCTGGTTGAGCAGGTGCGTGGCGGTGTGATTTTGCATGCAACCTAGTCTGTGGGCAGTATGAATCTTGAGTTTGACATCCGAGCCAACATCCACATTTCCACGGATCACCTGCCCAACGTGAGCCACGTGATCAGCCGCGTCCATCACGAGACGGCAATTGGTGACTGCAAAAGAAGCACCGTCGATGGTAACGAGCTCGCCGGAGTCACCGATTTGCCCACCAGATTCTGCGTAGAAGGTAGTCTTGTCCAGGTAGACAACTCCTTCCTCACCTTCCTTTAAGCTCTCGCACAGGGACTGATCACTCTTCTCTATGGCTAGAACTTTGGCCGTTATCAAGGGAAACTGGTACTTGCCCTCCTTGCTACTGGTGTACTGCCACACAAAGCTGTTATCAGTCTTTGGCAGCGCCCTGACTGTCTCCAAATTCCTGGCACTGGAGTACTTAATATTCTGCTTCGCCCTGATCAAAGCCTCTTCAAAGGCTATCTCATCGAAGTGAACGTCTTTAATTCGTGCGAGCACTCTCAGCCCATCCTTTCCGATGCCCACACAGGCGTGAAGCTCGGCAGCCAAGTCGCCGCTGAGGGTGGAGCGTTTACTGCGCTCGAACACCTTAAGCGCCTCATACACCTTGTCTGCCTCGGTGAACGAGAAGTCTTTAGCATGAGGATATGCTTCTTGTAACTTTGGAAGAGCTCTGGTGCTAGCAGCTTCACTCTGACGAACGTGTTCTTCTATGAACTTAACGAGAAAAGGTAGCCTTTCTGCGCCGGCCGCCATTTCTGGATATTGGTCGACCAGCACGTTCGCCGCGGCACGGCCTACTTCCTCGAGTAGTCTGTAATCACAGCCAAATTCATTGCAGATGGTCAGCGCCCTCTTCATGATGTGCCTCAGCCTTAGAGACGAGTCGGGAAACATCCCATCTGCCACGCAGGCCACCATCATCCGGGCGTGGTCAGCCAGGATTCTCTGCTTTGTATCAAGGTGATCAGGCCCGAGAAACTGCCCGCTGTAAGACGGTACGCCAGAGCACTGGGATATCGTGGCGAAGATGGGAGCAAACAAGTCAGAGTCGTAGTTGGAGGTGGAGCCCCGCTTGATTGCAGTCAATCGTTCTAAGCCAAAGCCGGTGTCCAAGTGTTTCTTCTTTAAAGAGGTCAGGTTTTTACCGGGCGCATCCCTTAAGAATTCCATGAAGACGAGGTTTCCCACCTCCACGAGGTCGTCGCGACCAGTATTGACGGCCGAGCAGCCTCGGCCTGCATGGTCGAAGTGAATTTCAGCGCAGGGACCGCAGGGACCCGCTGAACCCATCTCCCAGAAGTTGTATTCGGCACCGAAGGGCAAGACACGGTCGGATGCGACGCCAGCATCCAACCAAGCTTGCTTTGTCTCTTCATCAGCTGGTAGCCCCAAAGTCGGGCAGCCGTCAAAGTAAGTGACGAAGAGCTTATCCGCAGGGATCTCAAAGGCTTCCGTCATGAGCTTCCACGCGGCTCGACAGGCGTCAAACTTCAAGCTGTCATCTGCTTCAAACGTCCAGTTGCCCATCATCTCGAAGAAGGTGTGATGGCTGCCGTCGAGGCCGACCATATCGAGATCATTGTGTCTGCCGCCCAGACGAATACACTTCTGCACGTTGGCGACCTGTGGTGCCGGCGGTCGACCAAATCCAAGGAAGACACTCTTGAACTGATTCATACCGGCATTGGTGAAGACGAGGCTGGGATCTTGGTAAGGAATGACGGGGGCCGAGGGCACGACCACATGGCCGGTCGAGGAGAAGAAGTCGAGAAACGTCCTTCGCAGAGAGCGACTATCCCAGTTGAGAGACTGGTGAGAGCGGAGCTGCGCGTCGTCGGACGACTGGCGTAAGGTTACCATCTGCTGACAGGCGCTGCGGAGACGCCAAGCTGGCACTGGACTTCGGCGAGGAACCAGCATGGTCGTCCCTCGTTGAAGGCACGATTTTCTGACTGGCGTCCAATTATTGGACTTGATGTTTATTTTGTTTTTCTAGCTTTGCCTCAGCGTTGCCAACGAATCGCTTTTAATGCTACTATGACATCTCTGCTCCACTTAGAACTTATGACAGGATTCCCTTGACACGGCCAGTGGAAAGTCACTTCGGGAAAGTCACTCATCATTTCTCTGTCATTTTATTTAAAAATGAAGGAGGTGCCTAATTTCACTTAACCTTTAAGTTAGCGCATGAGCCTTTTGCGATAGGTCTATTACTTTATACACCTGAAATCGGTTTAAATGCTCATTGCTTGCAAACTATGAACCAGAGGTCAAATTTTAAACCGACAAAATGACGACCATAGGCATCGGTTTAGTTGACAATGATCTGAGAAAGCAGAAAAAGGTTTTACAGAGGACACGGTCATCAGAGGCCAGTGTCCCAGTGCAGTACCAAGGAGTCCTTAAATCTTTGCTATCCATGCTATTTTGGCACTGTCACATCCTCAAATGACTGAAAAGTGCTCTTTTGGTCCTACTATTTTAATTGTAGTTAGTTTTTAAGGTTGTTTTACTTTCTAACTCTTTTGTCCGAATTTAAGTAATAGCCCTGGAAGTGAAAAATGCTGAGGAGAGGAAGTAAACTTTTAAAGCTACATTCCAGGAACATGACCTCAGAACTTGATCCAATGATACAAATATCGAGAGGTCTGCAAAGCTTGGCTGGCCATAGTTCATCATGTGGTTCGTGGAGCAGTCTTGTCATGTGCCGTCACTGGCAACTAAAAAAAAACCCTCCTGGTATGGATGAATCTTGAGTTTTTGTGCCTCCAGACCACGGATTCAGTTTAGGTCGGGTTAGGGTAGTCAATCCTTCCTATAGGCTCGACAGATCACACAGCAATGTTCTCGAATGTTGTGTTTATGGTGATGAGGAGCAAACAGTGTCAGGCAAAACACATGATCGATGTTCTTGCTCTATGTAATGCACACGCCACAAGTTGTCAGGGAGCTGTTGTATTCACCGTGCTGCATTGGACATTCGAGAATCACGGAAGAACATTGCTGATATTTCTCAAAAGGACCTCTTTGCCATTCGTGATCTTAGGTTTTGCACGTCCGTGATGTGATAAGTTGACTCATGATGACTTGAAAAAAGCTGACTTCCGAGCTCTGTCCGCTGTCATCGGCAGTCCCGGTGCTGATTGGCAACCCTGAACGATGAGTCTCGAGTGGTCCTTGCAACGTATTAATCCACAGCAGTCAAGAGAGTCATTGATCCGTGCAAGTGGTGAGTGCACAGTTGTTACGTCCTTCATCACACTGTTCTGTCTCACTCTCATTGTCGCCATCTTCTCGACAGATAAGGCGAAAGAAAGAAAGACTCAAGATAAGAAGTGCGTTTCTAAAGCCCAGTCAAGATCGAGTGACTGCTTCTTGGTCACTTGGACGGTCTTGATCGTCATGGGCAACTCTAGGTCGTCGCTGTTGCTGCAGGAGGAGAACATTGCCGAGATATCGGCTGAGACGGGATGTAAGAAAGACGTCGTGGCTGCTTCTGGCGGTAGCCATTTCTTTTTCCTCTTTTAGTCACTTCGAACCAGATCGAACGTCTGTGGAGCAGATTCACGTCGCTGGACAAGTTGCAGAAGGGCTACCTCACTCGAGAGGACTTCCTGAGGATCCCTGAATTAGCCATCAACCCTCTGGGCGATCGCATCGTCCATGCCTTCTTTAGGGACTCTCGGAGGCCGAATGGGACCCAAACCAACGGCTCTGCCACCAGCGCCGAAAGTGGCGAGTCCGAGGTCGTCAACTTCCACGACTTCGTGCGCGTACTCGCCCACTTTAGACCCATCAAGAAGAAGGCCGAAAAGAATAAGCTGAATAGCAGAGAGGAGAAACTTCGATGTGAGTGAGGGTGATGTTCTCATTCGTACGATTGATTCGCTACCATTTGCGTATCTTGTAGTTGCCTTCCGAATGTACGATCTGGATGGGGATGATCGCATTTCAAAGGAGGAGCTGCTGGCAGTCCTATCCATGATGGTAGGGGCCAATATCTCTGAGGACCAGCTCGTATCCATAGCCGAGAGGACGATCATGGAGGCTGACACGGACAAAGACGATCTCATAAGCTTTGGGGAGTTCAAGAAGGTCTTGGAGCGTACAGACGTAGAACAGAAGATGAGCATCCGGTTCCTCAACTGAGGAGGGATAGGCCCTGGAAAGGTCTCGGGTCCTTCCTGTGGCAGTGTACTCCATGTTGTAAAGAGCGATCAGTCCATCCATTTTAATGTTATATGAATATTTTCTTTACGAAGCTGCTGAACTACACACGTGCAATCGCAACCTGTCTGGCAGTATGATGCATCTGCGCGCTCGAGTCTCCTGTAACCAATTTCGGACGCGTCTGTCCGGACGTGCTGACCGTCGCTACCGTGAAGATCAGGCGGTGTCCGCCGCCCACTCCTTTGAGACCTTTTCGTCCTACATGATCTCGACCGCGTCCCCCTAAATCCCATCGGTGTCAACGCCGAATCCAACCTCCTATACACGCGCTTCGCAGGCGTTGTTAATACTCTCACTGTTTATAGGGTCCGCTATATATTTGGCGTCGCCGTTCAAACTTTCAGGAACTTTTAAACTCCTCTCGTTTGTGTCCTGCAGATCCTGTACCGTCTTACGAGTTGGCGTTGGGACCCCTCTTGCGTCCGAAGGTGGCCACCACGTTGACAAATCTCCTGTTGTACTGGATCCGGCGCTTAGCCCTTCCGGTCTTCTTCTTCTTCTTTTCCTGGGGTTCCACCTTAGGGGTCTGTCCACGAACCTTTCCGGCGCGAGCCAGCGACCCGTGAACTTTGCCGCCCTTGAGCCTCGAGGTCACGTCGAGAGTGAGGCCGTCCAAGCTCTTCGGGTCCACGTCGTCGAGGGGTCGGCCTGAAGCGTAGAGGAGGATTTCGTCCACCAATACGCCCTCCTCTTTGGCGACGAGGGTCCTGACATCATGGAGAGAGGCCTCGGAGGTCACTTCCAGCGCGTAGGAGCCCTTGAGGCCCCGGACGTTGAGCAGCATGGCGAGGGTCGTTCTGTTCGGCACGATGGCGTAATGAAAAAGAAAGAGACGGAACAGAGTTGCCAGCTTTTAGGAAGCCTTGGCTGTTATGGTGATAATGCTCATTGTAAAAACTTCATCCTCAGCAATGTATTTTTAGAACCAATTTTAAGTATATTTCATTCTCTTTCGAGAGGCCTCGAAGGCTAAGCTGAACTTTGTCCGGCCGCCACAGTTCTGTTCTCAGTCTTGCGAAATTTGGTCGCCATCAGACTCACCTGGCAATCCTGTTGGCTGTCTGTCCGGACCAACATGAGCGACGACTGGGTAGGCGCCTCGCCTGGCGTCGCCTCGTTCTTGGCCATTGCGGCCGCCGAGGACGCCACGCCTGAGGTGCACAGCAGCCTCTGCATTGCTCATTGCAGCGCTGCAGAGTGGATCAATGGGACTGGACTAGCTGGCAGCTTGTTGATGCTGACGACGACCCAAGTGCCAAAAGCCAAACGTGGGTCTTCCGGAACGTTAGGAATGAGTAACGAGTCTCTCTTTCAAGACTTGACCCGCCAGATTTGCATCAGTTCTTTTGAAAATATGTTTCATGTCCAGATGCCAATGATCAAGCACGAACATCACTAACGTCCGCTAGGAGAAAGGTTGGATCGGCTCGGACTCGAGTCTTTGAGAAGTCGTTACCTCTCGTCACTCTCACCGCTCGTCTCGCAGGCAGAAGGCTGAGTCACCGCTCATCTTAATCTACGTGTTCTCACTCGACCTTTCGAGCTTTGATTCCTCTCTGTGGCGAAGATCCTCGCTCGCCATGCGGTTGACGGTGAAGACCCTCGACGCCCGGAACCACGAGTTCTCTGACGTGTCTGATGACACTACAGTGGCTGCCTTTAAGAGTGCCATTGCCGATCATGTGGGCATTCCCGCCGATCGCCAGAGACTCATCTACTTTGGGCGAGTCCTACAGGATGACAAAAAGCTGCAGGAGTATGATGTGGACGGAAAGGTGGTGCATCTTGTGCAGCGACCCCCGCCAGCTTCTAATGGTGTGTTTTCTTCTGTGGCGGTAACTTAGCCCTTTTAAAAAAGTGGATATTTTTTCAGGTCCCGATAGACTGGCTGGAGCAGAGGCTCAGGCACGAAGTCCAGCAGCACCCCGACGAGGCACAGTACGCCACCACATCCACATCCATGCACCAGTGCCTCCACCCTCTCCTTTGTCTGGGGCTGCTGGTCAAAATGAGTCAAGGCGTCCAACTCCTCCAAGTCCGGCCCAGTCAAGTGCCAGGCTTAGGCTCAATCACATCCAGAACATGCTCCGGGGAGCAATAACCGCCCTGAACAGACTTGACAACCCTAATCATCAGAGCTTGCCCACTAGCACTGCTACTACCAGTTCCAGGGCAACTACGGAGACTTCTGACACTGCTCATGCTGGTTCAACTGCGCCAAGCCAAGCACCACCACCAACATCCTCTTCTACGGTGCACACACCCCCTTCTACTTCGCCTTCTCGTGCAGTACCTGTCGGCAGAAACAATGCCTTTGCCTTGCCTGTTGGATCCATACAGATTTCAGCAACGACAGATGCTGGAAACTTTGGTGGGGACTTTCATACAGGCTTGGCACAAGCCATCTCTGGTATTGTGCAAGGAGCTATAACAAGTACTATAGCGCAGCACCATCAGCAACAGCATGCAGGCAGACAGCAGCAGCAGCAGCAGCAGCAACAACAACAGCAGCAGCAACAACAACAACAGCAACAACAACAACAACAACAGCAACAACAACAACAACACCCCATGATGGCTCAGATAAGAGTGAATGCATTCAGTGTCGATGCCAACAGACAAGCTACACATGACAGAGTCCCCGCCAGCGATGCGAGATCTTCAGCGCCTGGCAATTCTCAGTCATCATCATCCACCCAGTCGCCAAATCAGCAAGAGCGGCAACGGCCAGTCATGGAGCATCCGCCCCTGTCTGATCTGGCTGATGCAATGGCTGACTTCCAAAGTGTGAGCTCCAGGATTCTTCCTCACTGGATCAGTGTATCTTCCTTCTTGAGGGAAGATCCTGCAGCTGAAGCTGTAGATGGCGGTGAGGCAGCGTTGCAGCGGCGACAGACTGAGATCAATTTGTTGTCCAATGCCATGCACTTCCTGAGCCATGCACAGCATGCACTTTCTGATCTGGTTGTCAGTTGCAGCCAGCGTCCACCTCGTGAGTTGCGTGCCAGGCCACTCCAGCCACATCCTGTCATGGCTTTCTTAGAGCCCGATGGTGGCAATGCTGGACATGGAGTCCCTTTCATGATGCCTGTTGCTGGTGGGAGACATTTTGTGGCACAACCCATGCAAAGGATGGCCACCATGACTACCCCAACATCATCACCTACAACATCATCTCGCAGCCAATCTACAGGAGGAGCTCCTGTACAAGCTGCAACGTCCACCTCCACCTCTTCAGCGTCAGTTCCAGTGACTGGAACAAACCCAACTATGGTTAATTCGCCACCAATGGAGATGGAAGTAACACTTGCACCTATTGTGGTGGGAATTGAAGTGACTGAGAATGAGCCTGCGGGCAATAGTCAGCAACAACAGCCATCAGTAACGTCTACTTCATCAAGAACCAGCACTACAACGACTGCAAGTAGCACTGACAGCAGAAGCATTGGAATGGCTGCTCAGGAACTGATGGAACGTTTAAGCAGTAGCATGCAGCAACACCTTAGCAACATACCAGCAACAAGGACGGAAACATCACCTTCAAGCAGTGGGACAGGCACTGCCACCACAACTGCTACCACCAATACGAATTCTGGCCAGGCTGCAGCAAGCACTCAGACATCTGGGACTACTACCAGCACAAGTACCACCCAGGTTCACTACAGTGGTATGCCATTCATCCCGCCACCTCCAGTTCCTCTTCCTCCTGGGATGGGACTCTTTCCAACTGCACCTCCTCCCAGTGGTAGCGTAGGGTTTGATCCATTCTTACCCTGCACCTCACATCACCTGCCAAGTCCTTTTGTGGTAGGGAGACGCATCAGGGGCTCAGCCGTGCCACAACAGCAAAGATTAAGGTCATCTTCTGTACCACCTTCACGAAGATCGCACGAGGCTGGCGCTTCAGCAGCCACAAGGACTGCAATGGGGGCCACTGGATTGGCAGGTGCAAGAGTGCCCAATTCTCCCAACTCAGAGACTGCCAATGGCAGTAATCAACGCCAACAGCCCATTGGCTCAGGACAGTTTAACTTAAATGGATTGTTTAATTCAGCACAAGGCCTAGTCCAACCACATTGGGACAATCGTCAGGATAATCAACCACAGCCGCAGCGAAACCAACCCCATGGCCAGCCAAGTTCATTGGCTATGGCTCTCGATCCAGACCTATTGGGACTATTCCAGCAATTGATGCAAGATCAGCAATCAGGCAGAATTACACCAGATGAAGCTAATGTCATGAATCTTATGGGTGGAGTCTTCGCTCAAGTAATCAATGCTATGAGTGGAGGCGGTGGACAGGCCACTACCGTCAGACAGTTTCTCTCACAGATGTCTGATTACAGCTATGTGGAGGGAGAGAACATATTCACTGATCTTCTGATGACCGTGGCCAGCCAGCTTACCTTTGGTGACATCATTCAGTTGCTCAGTGGCAGTCAAGCCAATGTGTCCCAGCTGAGGCTGCCTCTGAGGAGGTTCATCCTGACTCGAATAATGCATCGGCCTCAAAACGAGGAACAAGATGACGCAGGATCCTCGTCCTCTCCCTCATCGCAAGAATTGGAGACAGCCATGCTGGCGTTTGCCGACGACATGTTCCCTGAAATGGAAGCAATGGCAGTCATTGCAAATGTGAGAGAAGGCATTGACTTTGCAGAGACACTGCACAGTTTCTTCACCACCAGCCTGACTTCCCTTGTCCTTTGTATTTTCCAATCCTCGGAAGATGCGTTCTCTGGTGGTTTCTTGCCCATGTTCCGACAGGTGTGCAGCCAGTTTGTAGCACTGTGTAATCACTGCTTCTCGGACAGTCAAGCAAGCCTGGAACGGCTCTTGGAAAATCGCCTGTCTCTCATCAGTGATGATGTTGGTCCCACCCTTCAACAATGGACCATGTCCTCAGCAATTGGACATCTCCGAACGTACGTGGCTGGGGTCAACATTCCAGAGGCAGATATTGCTGGTTTTGTGGTTGGAACAGAGGAAGGAGCTCGTCGGAGGACTAAGCGAAATGCAAAGAAGACCACCAACACAGCTGAGGAGGAGGAAAACTTTGCTACGCCCAGATCCTCTCCAGAGCTGATGGATATGGCAGAACACCAAGTAAAGCAACAGCCACCAAGCCCTCGATCTGATGTGGCAATTGATGACGACAAAGAGAAGGCAGTGGAGGAGGTGGTTCCTTTCACAATCCCACCACCAGTCGATCTTTCAGATCAAGCTTTTCCTCCGTCACTATTGCCCCACCCAAGTGATGCAAATGCCATTGATGTAGTGGTAGGCTCTGAGCCTTGGCATCGAGCACTGCCCCCTGAATGGGTGCCAATCGTGGCCAGGGATGTACAGAAGCAACAGAAGTGTGAAGATGATAATGTCCCTGCTGCCTCCAACGCATACCTCTCCACTCAGCCAGCCAAGAGACGCAAGCTGGCAACAGAGTCCAAACCTCCTAGTGGTCCCGTGATGGCCTTGGTCACAGAGTGTCTCCAGGAGGCAGTTTCCTCTGCTGGAATTGTTCAGCAGCAAGCCACGTCACAGCCTTTAGAGAGGTCACTAGCAAGAGACGTCATGAGAGAGGAGACACAAGATGAGCTGTTAGGCCCAGCCGCTGAAGCTACAGCAATGGGAACTATAAAGTCGAGGCTGGAGAAAGATCCGGATTTTGATGAGGAGAGGTATCCTAATTCTACGGCTTTTCTCAAGAAGAAGTGCTGATTGATAGTACCCACGCGCAGTGGAACCCTCCAAGGATGAGACAGCCGAAAATAACCTGACTAAAACTTTTCTTGACGAAAATTCTTTTTCCATGAATATTATTCACCGAAATATTAAGCCACACTTCACCATATACCTGGTTGGTTTTGTTGTTGTGTAGTACTGAGTCTCTTTGGTCACTGGCATTCCCGCCCTGCTGTTGCTGCCGCCAATGCTCTCTTGACAGATGCTGCTCGCTTCAGAGCCCTTGTGATGGCTGCTCAGACTCGTTTCTCTTAAAGTTTTCTATCATCTCCTCCTAGGTAGCTTTTGCCACGTCTCCAGACCGTAGGAGTGGACAAGGGTTTTCCAGGTGCTGTAGTGTGCGCCCTTCTGGGCAGTTTGAGCTGCGTTCACAGGACGTCTCACCATGCGTGTGCATGACAGGATACAAAAGCATTGTCAATGATGCCTCGACGTTAGGAGATGCTGGCCAGCTTGAATTTTGAACCATGGAGATTGGACCACGTGTTTGGGTGTCGCGACTATGTTGAAGGTGTAAGCAAACGCCCCAAAGATGGAGTTCGCGATATGGAACAGGTAGTCCTTCCTTTGCTGGTCGTGGAACCTCAGGGCGACGTCAACAACCTCCATGGCTCACCACTGGGGAAGAGGGTGGTTGGCTTTCCCAGATCCACATTTGTCCAACTCATCCACATTTCCTGATGATTAGACTCACAGAAGCGAAAGGTGTGCTGTTGGCAAGGTTTAGTTTTGGAAGGTTGTTTATTTTTCGTCCTTAAGTACAGTCCTAAACTTTTCGGGTGAGCATTTTAGTCCTGTATGAAATCTCAGTCACAAGAGTACATCTTTGGGAATATTTCCAAGAATGTAGAGAAGCTGAATAAATGAGATGCGTCTACTTCCTAGGCGGACTTGACTTTGTCAGGCCTTTTCTCAAGAATGTCTCGAGACAAATGTCCTAAAACCAATGAATGAAGGGCACGAGGCACGGCGTGTCCCTGATGTATCGCTGGTACTCCGGCAGGTGACCCCACCGCTTCAGGCCAGCCTTCTCCAGTGGCGGAATGCCGGATACGCGTGTGATCAGTATGTACACGAACATGGGGGAAAGCACGGCCTGGACAGATAAGAGATGATTGCTTTGTGCCACGTAAAGAGGACAGCAAAAGCTCTTGATGACGTTACTCACCAAGTACTCTACGCCCTTGAACACGGAAGAAGCAGAAATGTAGAGTCCGAACCACAAGAGAATCTCTCCAAAGTAGTTCGGGTGGCGACAAATGGACCACAGGCCAGACTGTATGAACTTTCCCTAGAAACCAAAAAAGGCCCGTGGTAACGCTGATAGTGAGTGAAATGTCCTCTTTCTAACTTGGTTGTCCAAGTTGCTCCTGAACGACGACTTTTGCATGTCTGCTATGGCCTCAAAGAACATGCCCACCAGCCATAGGATCCAGCCCGCGTAGTCTCGATTGCCTACAGGACGATCTCTCGCGGACTCGTTTAGCATCAGGGTGGGCAGAAGTGTGACAAACACCCACACACCTAAGGAGCAAACGTTTTAATGCATCTGAAATAGTACAACTATGACATCCATTCACCCTGAAGTGTCCAGAAGACGAATAACTTGACCGGGTCCTCTCTGACGTGATCAAACCTCTTGTCCCTGCCATCTTTCAAAATCCGGAGAAAGAGGAAGAGACCCAGCCTAAGTCAATAACATCATCAGGTGTGATCCTGGGAGCCCGGCTTTTACTCACCTGGCAGCCCATCCCATGACGAGGTGGGACTGAACGAACTGCCTCGGAGTCTGGCGGCTCCAGGAGTGACTCAGGTATGACAAGAGGATGAAGGTGGCGGAGCCTATCAGCCAGCACATGAGTACGTTGACGGTAGCCATTTTCAAGTTGTGTTGTCAGTAAAGCAGAAGACTCACCAGTGAGGTCGTAGAACTTCTCTGTCTGAAGGACGGAGGCAACCGCCCAACCCACCCACTGGATGGCGAAGTCCGCCGCCAGCAGGATCAAGAAGTTGGACGACCATGATAAATCCATCCTCGTCAAGTTGTGCACCTTTTGGGTGTAATATTATCTATGTTTATTTTGACAGCTGCGCTACTCAGAGCTGCTCGAAGTTGCACTGCTCCGTCGCGAGCAGTGCAGTTCTGGCAGCGCTGCCTTGTTTTGGATCAGCTGCGCATCGATCTTCGGGATGAGCACTGATTCGCTGTGACGATTCGAGCCGCTGTTCGGAAATTGCTTCGGCGTCGAGCTCGACTGGGACTTGGGCGCCCATCCCGAGTCGGTCTTCCTTTTCCGCATCTGTGGACGTCCGAGGTCGGGTGCGTGGATTTCTGCTCCGCGAAACTTTGTCCCTCGTCCGACGTGTTCGTGAAACCGCGAGTGTGCAAAGTCGATCACCAGGTAAGTCCCGCTCAAGTCGATCTCGCCGAGACGTCGAGCAACGCCACAATCGCCAAGATTCGACTGTGTTTTGTTCTTTTGTCTGACCGATAGACGACTCTGAGCTCTTCTCTGTTGTAAAGCATGAGTTTCCACCCATTGCAGCTCCTCCGACCCGATCAAGATGGACAAGCAGGTGACGTTGGCGCGCGTGACCAAGGTGCTGGGCCGCACCGGCTCCCAGGGACAGTGCACACAAGTCAAGGTGGAGTTTCTGGGCGAGCATAACCGCAGCATCATCCGCAACGTGAAGGGGCCGGTCCGAGAGGGAGACATCCTCACCCTCTTGGAATCAGAGAGAGAAGCCAGGAGACTCAGATAGAACCATCAAAAAACAAAAATGACGCAATAAAAGTGTTGCTTCATGAATGTTTGTCTTCTTGCGTCGCTGACGTCGCAGTTTTGACTTTGGGAGCAAATTTTTGTTCTTCTACCAATAGCTACTCGGGGCTCGACAAGGCCAGGAACATCTGAAAATCTTGACGAGGTTTTAAAGCTAACACTCGCTACTTTCCGGTGTGCGACTCATTGTAGAGGTCTCATGACTAAGGTTTGCAGGCAACAAAAACAATTGAATGTGAGCAAAAGACAATGGCACATTTGAAGACAAGGCCAAAGCTGCGAGTGAAGGTCACGCTCTTCAGTGGGGGTTGAGGTAAAATATCGCTTCAACACTTCACAGCTACTGGCAGGTCAACAAGATCTACGGCTAAGATCTTCACTGCGTTTAACTTAGGGTAAGGAAGTCAGCTTTCTTTTAGTATTGCAAGATTTACAATGCGCAATGTTCCGCTCCAACTTAGGGCTCGGTTAGTCTAAGGTCAGGTTAGAGGCTGACTTATGCTCAGCCCAAGTCACAGGAGATGAGCAGCAGACGGTGTTGTCGAGGTTCCACAATCCTCTTATAGTGACCCCCTCGTGCATCATCCGCAACGTATGCGGGGCCCACACGGGCAACTACATGCTCGGAATCCACTGAAGTAATGGGTGACCACATAACTTTAGTCGCACTGTTACACTGTACATTATGTTCGTGAAACTGACCCTTAGGACGTCGAGGAGTCATTGGTGGGTGCGCAGACAAGCGAACCCATTGATATCTGACCGTCCAAATGGGTAGCGATGACTCATTCGCTCCCTGTCTTCTGGTAGATGGGTCTGCTGGGTAGGTCTCCCGGTAGAGGTTTGGGTGGCTAAAACCTAAAATTACCTTCACTCAAGCAATAAAAATTAACAAATCCAATTATAAGTTTTGTCAACGTTCTGAAATGGACAATTTTGCTCGGTAGAAGGCAAAACACTTTTTCACCTGAAGGCAAAGGTGGCAGACGACTCTACGCAGTAAAGTTTAGTCGAAACATTTGTTTTTCAACTTAACTAATGAAAATGAATGTGTCACCTAAGCTCACTGGGTAGAATCGTCTCCTGTCTGCACCTTTGCCCACCTAAAAAACTGTTTGCTAGGTAAAAACAGTTTCTAGCAACCTAAGTTGATAAAACTCTTGAGCTGATGAGACAGTTGAGGACGACAACGCTGCTACCACATCTGTTCGAGCTGACATTGGTCAAGTGGCTGCTCCCGAGGTCGTCATCGTCGTCGCCGCCGCCGCCGTCGCCATCCATTACACAAGGGGGGAATACGACACTTGTGAAAATCGTTCAGGAATGCTCTTCTTGGAACGGTCGCGCCCTTTGGACGCTCCCGCTCGTTCCTCCAGACAATGCCAGTTCCAAAACTTCATTTTCCTCCCCCTCCAACTTGGCCACCAACGCTTACCTGTTCCTAGGAATCGCCGCCAACCCCGCGTAAAAGGCGCGCGCGCCTACCTGCGCCTGCGGCGTGAAGGTGGGAGAGCAGAAGTCGACAGACAGACAGACAGACACCTTATTTGGAAGCGCTTGCGCCTTTTACCTCTATTACCTATCCGCAGCAGGTACGTACGTACGAACACCGAGCACAGGTACGTGCGTGTGCTCGCTGAAGCGTAACTGCCTCCTCCTCGCCTCGGCTTGCGCGGCCTAGAAGAAGACGTTGGAAGTGCATGGCGAAGCAGTCGCGCATGTTGGCTGACGACGACGCCATTTTTGCGCATCAATACACCAATCAAGAGGGGCTCCTACAAGGACTGCTCCAACGCCAGGAGGATCAGGTAGGAGGTGACCAGAGTTTCCACATGTAAAGTACGACGCAGTGTGCGGTGCTTGGGTGTGCTCGAGCGCCACACGGTACACGGACTCCTCGGCAGTCTCGTTCATGTCGGTCATCGCCGACAGTAATGCTATGTACATCTCAATAGCTCTTCAATTTGTCAACTCTTTTCATTGAAAAAGAACGACAATTTTGGCCTGTATGATGGCCTCTAAAGGCTTAACATACACCACCTGGGACGTGTTTCACTCGACAACATCATCCCTGACCAGTACGTGCACATCAACGAACAAGTCGACGGTGAGCATGGGCGAGACGCTCATGTTGCCACCGGACCCCACGGCTGGCTGGTCCGAAACAATGTCGCTCTTTGTGACCTCTGACACCCAACATCCCCTTCCTGAGGCCCCCTCAGCAATTTTCTCGAGTCACACTTGCAGCGAGCGCCTGCAGTGACGTCACTGTGACGTCACTGAAGGAAAAGCTGCCTGGAGTGAAAATGTATGAGAAAGACAAGCCGGGCTTAAGGCTTGAAGCCACTGGAACGAGTATCGTCCCCCTGACTCAAGTGAGCAGAGCTGGAGCAGCCACATATGCGGGATCCCATGAGTGTCCAGACTGAACTGATGCACTGAGGACCACTAACTTGGCCCAGACCTTGTGCACCTGGCTTCCTGGAATCAATGGATGTTATGCTGATCGATTTCATTGATGATGATCATCTCCATAGCGTCCCCCCGTTTTTCACCCCGTTTAAAGGAAGGTTGAGACCAGCGTTTCCGACTTGATCACGGACGACTTGGCCTCGTGGCCGCATGAAAGCCTTGTTTGTGTCCTCGTCCCTCCACCGCTCTCCTCCTCCCTCCCAGTCGTCGTCGACGTGCCAGTCGGAGATAGCGCGACTCAGAGAAAGGCTCGGGTCGATAGAGGCCCTTGAGGGCTCTCTCTGCTCTGCCCGCAGACCTGCGCGCTCCAGCCCACCGCAGTCCACCGCTGCCCGCACTTGCGCCACATACCAGGAGTGGGAACGAACGAACGCGCTGCTCTTCTTCTCCAGTGGATCAAGTCATACATACATAGAGCGGACATACCTAACGTGCACACAAGCACAAGTGTTTCACACGTCTGCAGTTGTTAGAGCAAAATATAGCCTGTGACATGGGAAAGGCCGGTAGCAGCCCCGAGGCTACGGCCTCCACGCGGGGTCATGCGAGTGTGATCAGTCTTTGTTTGCTGCTACAAAGGCTGCTGTACAGATAATACTTGAGTGGGACACACAGAGAGTTGGGCCTCATCAAAATCACTGATGAGACTTCTTTATCTTGCCTTAGTGCAAACTTGCAGCTGCTCCCTGAAGACGACCACACTTAACCGAAGAAGGCAAAGAAGGACAAGAAGATGGTGCTGACGGCGATGGCTACGACGTCACCGATGCGGGCGGGGCCGAAGAGAGGCACGACGTTGCCGCCCAAACTCGACCAGGTGGATGCGGCGGCCTCGTTGTGGCTCGAACCCTCTACCATTGTTGACCGCGCGCACACGCTACCCTCGACGGCCTCGAGGGTGCTGGAGCTGAACGAGGCCAACCGGCGGCAGCAATATCAGATGGATTACCCCATGGTCTCGAGGTTTACGCCAGCGTCGGTCAGTATCTTGTCACTGCCCAACTCAGACAACGAGGCGCTCAACTTCGACAACAGGTAAGACGACAGCAACTTTCACCATCGTCCACTTTGTTGTCACCTTGTGTCATAGGTCAGCCTGCATGCTAGAGCAGCGCGCGACCGTGTTTGTGTACGGAAGGCCTACATGAGCAGGCAGGCCTGCATGTCGAAATAGATAGGCCTATGTGTATACGATTAAACCTTACCGCGCGCACTGATGAGGGGTAGGCATCGAGCCCAGCATTCCTCGAACTATGGACGTAAGGTCTGACGGGGGCGGGTCGAAGAAATGCTTTCCACCAAGTCGAGGCCTACTCAACCCCAATAAGGCCTCGTTTCTTCCCGTAGGCCTAAGGTCCCCGTACTGAATGAAATGCCCCCCCGCATTGACACACGAAATGAAAAACAGAAAGCGGGAGAGACCCCACACGAAGGGAGGCCCGTTGTACTACACACTTGAGACAAGTTCTTCCCCATTCGTCCACAGTGCTCTCCACCTGACGGAGGACTCGCCGCCGCCGCCGTTGCCGCCACTGCAGTTGCAGCAACCGCAGCCGCAGGCACCAGCCGCCGCCGCGCCTACCACCGTCCGCCTCAGTCTCTCACCTACTCCGGGCTCCAGCTCGGTCAAGTACGACAACGGCAACACCGGCGGCGGCGAGCTGGGCAATAACAACCAAGTGGTAGTGAGAGAAGAGACCCTTCGCGTGCCGCCGCCCTCGCAATACGAGATCTCCTTCAAGGACCACAAGACTCCCGGCATCATGGCGGGGCTGTTGAGCTGCTTCTTCAACAGGTTCAACCTCGCCAACAAAACAAAGCAATCCGAGTTGGAGAACATTAACGGTAAGTTCGCATGAAGGGATCCGTCATCATAGTATTATAGTATCGCACACAAGTGTTAAGCGCATCGCTTTCTTCAAGGAGTCCTTGCTCGTGACGCCTGTGACGTGTACCACACTCAAAAGTGTGTCAAGCATACACACGTGTAGCACGTGAGTGATGTGAGCACCGTCAACATACCCACATAAATTGCACAAGTCCCAGCTGCAGCAAAAAAGATCAGAAGCCTGATGCACAAGAGGCATCTCGCTCTTGCTCCTCAGTTGCTCCCTCGCCGATGGTCTCGTCAGCGTCGGTGCTCTGGCCTGAGTGGTCGATATGGGATTTTCCCACTTCCAAAGCCTAGAGCTTTCTCAACTTATGTACTACGTTGAGACCCAGTTCCCTTCGGTGTTTCATTCAAGTTTTTGACGCACACACACAGATGCTACCCATTTATGAATGCCAGAGTCCATGAATAGCAGATGCTGCTTTCCTTCAGACTCGTGGGAGATCCCGTTCGAGTCCATCTCCGACTTGGAGTGGCTGGGCTCCGGCGCTCAAGGCGCAGTCTTCAGGGGTCGCTGGAAGTCCGACGACGTCGCCGTCAAGAAGGTCAAAGACGTGTCCGAAACCAATATCCACCACTTGAGGCGGCTCAACCATCCCAACGTGGTCCAGTTTCGCGGCGTGTGCACGCAGGCCCCCTGCTTCTGCATTGTCATGGAATTCTGTCCGGACGGCCCGCTCTTCGACTTCCTGAGAAACGGCAGAGACCAAGTCCCGCCGGACCGCCTCGTGGCGTGGACCAAGCAGATCGCGTCGGGCATGAAGTACCTACACGACCACAAAATCATACACAGAGACCTCAAGAGTCCAAAGTAAGTACCGGATGAGGAAGGAAACCTATCTATCATACAAATTCAATTCTTTCAGCATCTTGATTGGCAAGAACAAACTGATCAAGATCAGCGACTTCGGCACCTCCCGGGCTTGGGCGGGCGAGGAGCCAACATGTATGAGCTTTGCGGGAACTGTGGCGTGGATGGCACCAGAAATCATCCGAAATGAGCCTTGCAATGATAAGGTGAGTGTATTAAATACGCAAGCAGTTACATATTATATGGAAAACAGTAAAAACGGCGTAAAGGGGATCCGCACAAGGGGAGCCCAATCCAACTTGGCAAACCGCAGAGAAACGCAAGCAAAAAGTGTCTTGTTAGGTGCTCTTTTAAGCACAAATGTATAAGTAAACTAGATATGTTCAAGTGTTTGTTTGATACACCGATTGGTCGAAAGGTCGTTCATCTATCACGCCTTTAGATTGGTCGAGCACTTTTGCATGAGGCTTGCAATAAGAAGCTCAGGGATGAAAGGATTTGCATGAGCTTAAAGTTGACCGGTGGCGTGGTCAGCGCCTTCTTTGACAGCGGTCATATTAGAGGCCTGAGATTAAAGTTTTAAGATATGTCTGTGCTCGACAACTTAGCGCTGCATAAGTTTTTCGATTTGTTCGTTTGGACTTTCCTTAGTCACATCATTTATCACAGCTATTATATCGATGTGTCCTAAACACTGTCCTACTTGTGTACACACATCATCATTGGTTGCACATAGGTGGACATCTGGTCCTTTGGTGTGTGCCTGTGGGAGCTGCTGACGTGCGAGGTTCCCTACCGCAACGTGGACAGCTCCGCCATCATCTGGGGCGTCGGCAGCAACTCGCTGCAGCTGCCCATTCCTTCCACCTGCCCGGACGGTTTCAAATTGCTCATCAAGCAGTGCTGGGCGACCAAGCCAAGAAACAGACCGTCGTTCAAGCACATCTTGCTTCATCTCGACATCGCATCCGTGGAGGTGCTCAGTTTCAAGCCAGACGATTACTTCAGGACGCAGGTACGACTGCATCAAGTACAGTATGGGCAGTGATGGGTAAATTTGACTACTTTTCCAGCAATCTTGGAAGCGCGAAGTTTGGGCATACAATGAGCGCATGAAGGGTGAGGACGCGACCTTGCCTTTGGCTGACCACGACCTCTTGGTCAGGCGACGCAAGGAGGAGCTCAGACATGCCCAAGACATTAAGCAATTGTATGAGAGGAAGCTCAAGAAGGTGGACGAACTTTTCGTGGAACTCAACGCCTGGAAGCTGCAGCTGGAGGAGGCCGAGAGGAGTCTCGCTCGCAGGGAGCGCCAGCTCAGTATCCAGGGGTCGAAGATACACTACAAGAAGAAACTGTCGCGGTCGTTCTTGGGCGGCGGCGGTGGCGGCGGCTGCGGCGGCGGCCGGTTTCAGCCGCGTGCGGCCAGTCGCAGTCTGTCCGCGATCGGACGCAAGTCGAGTCCGTCGACGCCGGAGGTTCTGTCCACCTCGCCGGAGTCGCCGCCGTTCAAACTGCCGCAGCAACCGTCGACGGCCGTCGCGCAGTTACAGCAGCTGCAGCAGGTGCCGTTGCAGTTGATGCCGCACGGGAATGCAGCCATCACGGTAAGGGAGAACCCCTGCTTCTTCTACTACGGAGGAAGTGATGACGGTGGTGGTGTTGAGCACAGAAAGCATAATGGCGTCCGCTGGCACAGGGTAAGAGCTCTGGGAAAGCACCTCGCACGCAGTCTCGTTGCTGTAGTCGTAGTCGTGCATGCTGAAATTGGCGTACATGAAGCATAGGTCACAAAAACACGCCATTGTTGTTCGGAGCCTTATCCCACCGTCCATCTTCAAGCTTCTTTCTTTTTGACTCATACTGCACTCGTTCATACTGCAGGTAGCGTGCTTGGCCTCAGTCATAGCGGAGTGTTCGATATGATGCATCGCATAACGTAAAGCATGGGTATCTCCCCCGTGCGTACCATGAGTCTCGACTGCATTCTTATAATTGTTTCATTGTTAAGCATGTGGAATGCATCTTTTCTATTGCTTTTATAACCTATTATAATTGTTATGCAACGTATGACGCGCACAAAAAAGTCCCATTGTCATGAATTTACGTGAAAGCAATTCCCAGCACACACCTGGTAAGGCACGTCATCCCAGAGCCCTGTTCTTTATTCTTATGGTACTGAAATACTGGACGTCGGTGAGTCAAATTTGAGCAGAGATCCCTACCCATTTTTCAGAGCCCTGCCCAAAATGAGGAGGCGGTGCCGACGGCCGCGGCGGCGGCGGCGGCGTGCGAACACAACCAGTACCACCCGACGGCGGAGAAGCTGAAGGTGCGGAAGCCGCGACATCGACGCACCGGAAGTCACGGGTCCGGCAACTTCTCCTACTTGCAGGGAGCCTCGCCCAGGAACAGTCCTCATAGGGAGAGAAGGGTAAGGGTAGGGAGCACTTCAGTGTCAGTGAATCCTTTCAAGGTCACACAGTACACTGACATTGGAGCCTTCACGTTAAAATGCTTACTGACACACAGATCTCCAATCACGGCACTCCCAAGTTGGCGCACAGCTCAGCGGCCTCCTTGCGCTTCCAGTCTCAGAGAGCTGAGTCGTCCCCGGTCCTGATCAGCTTCCGTCGCCGCTCGTCCTCAAAAAGTTCCCCCGGGATGCCGACCCGCGGAGCAACTTCGTCGGCCAGGAGCAGCGGGACATGGAGACATCACCCAGAGCTGCCCAGCAGGAGGGAGCAAAGTCCGTTTTCCTCCTCGTCGTCGGACTTTGAGTGCAGAATCGTGGAGGCCGCCGCTCAGCAGCACGACGACGACTACCTCGAAACCCTGGACAAGAAGGTATCGGCCGTCATGAACAGAGGAGGAGGCGCCGACGACAACGGAAATTCTGCCACCGCTGTCGCCACCTCCATCACCGCCGCTGCCGCCGCGGCCACCGCCGCTACTACTGACGTCGTCAGATTCGATGATGAAGACGAGGACGGCGGCGGCCAAAGCACCGACTCGAGGGAGGATGAGGAAGAACTTGGAGCCACCGCCAGCAGATGGAGCGAGGACGAAGATGACTCAGACGAATACGACAGGAGATTCGTGCTCCGGAGGAGAAGGTGAGCGTCCGCCGAGGCCATTCAGACCTTAAGTAACTGATTCTTCAGATAGGCTTTCACAGGCAGGAATTTTTTCACATTTGCATTGACTCTGTCATCCGACTCCGCTGGCGTCCACTCATTGTGCTTGAATTTCGCCATTGCAACCTGTTCTTCAGTACATTCGTATGCAGCAGTGACAGTGCGATCCTCTTTTTTCTGCAGTACCATTCGTCGTCCCATCCGGAGCAAGAATCGCCAGTCAGTGCTTTCCGTGTATTCGGCCTCCACTGTCAGCTCAGAGGACGGAGGCCCCTGTTGCAGCCAAAGATCAGCACTGGAAAAGCAGAACAGCAACAGCAGCAGTCACAACAACAACAACTGCAGCGAACAGCTTCCCTCAGTAGACCTGGAGGGCAACGACGAGGACACCTTTTCTGTTGACACTGGGATCACTGTGTCCACCTTGCAGGAGGAAGAGTTGAGCGGAGGAACTTCGTCGCTCACGCAGATCCAAGAGTGAATACAACCAAGTACCTTCATTGTTAATCGGAAAGAAAGACATTCCATAAGTACCGAGTACTTGTAATAGTAACTAGCAATTGAACAAGTTGATATTCAGCCTTAAATCTCAAGCATCGTACACGATTTGTTTTATTGTCGGACAAGAGAGATCAGAGAGACATCGGAGAATCTTTGCCAGAGACCACGAAGAAAAAAAAGAACTGTGCTGTTACCAATATTGAGATACCAAAAAATATATTTAGATTGCCTACAGATCATATTATACAGAGACAAATACAATCTTGTTCTTAATCAAGTCGTGTGTGCTGCAGTCCAGATGGCGGTGCCGCCCAGGTTGGACCTAATCCAGTCTACGTAGCTCGACACTCGCGTGTACACGCCGGGGAAGTTCTTAAAGGCGCAGCCCCAGCCGAAAGAAACGACGCCGATCACTTCGTACTGCCCGCTCTCAGTCACGCGCATCAACGGACCTGGAGGGACCGCGACATGGAGATCATGACCGACCACATGGGCGGTATTGGTTTTAAACCAATTGTTTAAACGTTGAATGAGTGGAACAACGATTACCTCCACTGTCACCTTGGCAAGAGTCTTTCCCCTGCTCGTTGGCACAAATCATGCTGTCCTCAAGGTACCAGTCGCCGTAGGAGTTCTGACAGTCTGTTGCGCTCTGGATACGCACAGTGACGTGGTGCAACACATCTGGCACCGACCCCGTCCAGAAGTCGGTCACCCCCCACCCGGCTACCACCGCCTCCTCGCCTGTCAAGTCCGGCAGCGGGGGAATGGGCAGACACGACGGTAGCAGGGCGACCAGCGGATCAAAGACAAGAGGTCGAGCCAGCTCCAGGAGGGCGAGGTCATTCGCAAACGTGAAGGGGTTGTAGAGTGGGTGCTCGGTCTTGGCAGAAACAAGGAGGCGGCGGGCGGCATCCTCGTGGTCCGAGGTATTGTGCTCGCCAACAAGCAAGTCGAAAGTGATCTGCGAGAGGGTGGGGGTTTTTTTTTTTAGGGGGGAGGGGGACTTGGAAGTGGTCTTTCAAGCTACACTCTTTGATTGACGTACCCCTACTTCTCCATCCTCGACCGCCTGTGTGCAGTGGGCGGCCGTAAGGGCGAACTTGTGGTTGACGAGAGCAGCTCCGCAAAAGGGCACGACCTGATCTCGTCGGACGAGTCCAGCGTGCCAGGGATACTCGTTGGCAACGGTGGGTGCGCCTGCGATGATTCGCTCAGCGTTGGAGACACCGCAAGAGAAGAGTCCTGAAATGGTTTCCAAGATGTGCGTCAAATTGCGATGTTGCCCAGAGTCCTGTGAAAAGCGACCGCAAGATGGCAGCGCTGAACTGTTGTACTTCGGGGTCCTGGAGGCCAATTGTCACGTCTCTTTGAAGGGATAAAAGTCCGCGATTGTCAAATTGATTACATATATGTGACGTTGCAGAACCTCCTGAATCTGCTGGTCACTCTTGTTTGATTGCAGAATAACAGAACTATCACTCCTCCACGATACAAGATGTCAATAACAGTTGCATATTATACTTGTTCTGCTCCAGTATGGACAGTGCAACTATTGTTTAGGTCATGAGAACCTCTATCGGAACTGACATGGGGCACGAGTCAAAGTCACTAGTCAAGGTCAGTACTGGAGGCTTCATCAAGGAGAAAGAGTAAGATTTCTTCAGTCAGGGACGTGGAGTCTGGAGAAAAGGGCGCCCTAGAGGTACTGGAGGCAAAGATTAGACCTTGACTGGGCCCCACTGGACTGGACTTGTTTGAGGACTTCATTGCGGACTCGTCGGGTGCTTTTGGACCAGGCTGGAGACCATTGTATTCTCTAATGGTGGGCACACTGAATAAACCTTTTCTCAATCTCTTGCCCAGGCACTCTTACCAATGCAAATCCGTACACCACCTATAACTGAAATTATTCTTGAACCAGTTGACCCAATGTGTTCGGTGAAGAGAAACCTCGAGGACCCCAAGCAACTAGTATCCAGTAGCACAAAGTACCAATATGTACGGGGTGATCGAGATAAATCCGGACTGATTTTTTGCATCACTGAATATGGTTGAACGTTGCGGACATTACAGAAAAGTCTGGTCAGGCTGCACTCGCACTTCACTGGCCACACCTCGGTCACGTCCAAGACGGCGGAGCTGACGAAGCCGATGACTGCTTCAGTGATGAGAGAGCTGCCAACGATGCTAGTTGTTCTCCCCGGTCCACGCACCCGTCATTGTCTACGTCGAGCCTATTTACAAACTCCATCGGCAGTCAAATGAACTGACCTGACCGAGCCATTTTTAAGTCATTCCTGAATTGCCTCGATCCCCCTGTACTTGATCTTACTGTTTGGCTTGTCGTAGTACGCCTGCATAGTGCAGGTGACGCCTGCCGGAACCTCTTGTCCAGCAGCTCTTAACTTGAAGGTCCATTCGTTCATCTCTTCCCCACTGGCGAAGTTCATAGTGACCAAGGAGTCGTTTCCAGTGCCATTGACGAGAACTCGTCTCAGGTCATGCTGTGGCCCAACTTGAAGAATGACACCTCCAGCGTCTTCAGCACTTTCACAAGTCACTTCCACAGCGAGTTGCTCCGATACCGTCAGAGCGGATGAGCAGCTTGCAGCAAAATCATCGTAGGAATTCGCACATTTTCGCAATTCAATACACTACCTGAAGGAGCCATCTGGAGAGGAGAATTCTATGGCAAAACCATCCTCACTCCTGTGCGATTCGCAAGCTTGCGTCAGGACGATGCCGAGCTCACCCTAAAGTTTGCATACATATGGGAGGAAAAGGCAATCTTTATTCACTCAACCCTCAAACATATTGTCCTCGTACAGCACTGGTGTTGAGCAGAGGAAAAAGTTCCTCCACACCTCACCTGTATGCAAGTGCTGTGCATACATCTAAAATATGGTTGGCTCCGTGCCAAGAACTCGGTCTAGACCCTTTGTAAGGTTCCCCCCCCCCCCTTTTGCCTCCATCGCTGCCAAGATCTCTGCCGTCAAATTTGACTGTCCGGAGCCACCACGGCGAAGTGGGACTTGTGCAAGATTGTGAAGCTCCTGATAGCCAACCAGACCGTGTCCTCCAATGCACTGGCGGGGATCAGGCCGACTAGACTCGTCACGTCAGCTAAGGTCGGACTTACTTCTCCAAAGACCACTGGAAGGTACCAGAGCAGGAAGCAGCACCAGTGGATGACCATGGTGTCGAAGAAGACGACTGCTGCGCTCTCACAAATACACAATCAACTCGGTATGGAAAACCACAAGTGTTTTCTCTCGGTGTCATCGGGGTCGTCCAAGTGTGTAAAAGAGGCCAAACATTGTGTAGGACTTGTACGAACAGAAACAATGCAGTGACTTGAGATTTTGACATGCAGGTGCGGATGCATTTGCTTCCTGGTCCGTCAAAACAGGTTATCACTGTTAAGCAGCTCTTTGATAAAAAAGGACAGAGTTTTGTTGCGTCAGCTCTGAATAAGAAGTCTTTCAGCCATCGCTTGAGCAGCCGGATGCGTCGTCGACGACGTCGTCGTAGTTGGGGCCGAGGAAACCCTTCTGACCTTCAGGGCTGCGTTCGTCTCAACGACCTCCATGCATAGAAAAACATGACACGCGCCCATTCTGTTTCCTGCCATGCCGAAACCCACCCCATAGCATAAGAGGACATTGTATTTAACACTCGGGAGGATAAAATAATATTAAATAAATTGTTCTGCTAATGCAGCAGACGTTCGGTAATTTGAAATGTCTTAGCAGCACTACTTACATACGTATACGGGATTGAACGTTAGGTTATTTCTGTTTTTTGGCAGTTTTGAAAAATGCACCTGTGACGTTGATGCCTGTGCGGTGAATGGCCAATTCGTTTTTTTCGAAAAAAAATCACTAAAGTTTGACGAAAGATTAAGAGGAGTTATTTACTAACCTTTGGCTCGGAACATCCTTATTGGTAGATAGATGTTAATGTGAGATTGCTTGGACCGGCACGCTCAGCTCCAGACGCTGGAGCTTCGGTCAGGGTCACCTTTACCAGCCACTTTTTGGGTGCTGGAGTCAAAAAGTAAATACTTTTCCATTCACATCAAGTCCCGCATGGACGTCAATGTGGCAGCTACAGTTTTTCAAAATTGCCAAAACTCGGATCACACTGATGTCCATGAAACTATTAAGCAAAAAAGTTGTTGATTAATGAGTAGGTATAAGAAAACCTGAGCTGAAGAGAATAATGCCAGGTGATACTTGAAATGTCTCTACTATTTGCTTATGTTTATAACTTCGTCATTGGCAAGACATTGGTCTGCACTGATTCTGACACGTTTCCCCTGGCTCTCAACCTCACTCTTGTTGTCATCATCTGAAAATTGGCAACCTTTGCCTGTGGCAGTGAGGGAAATTTTCCAAAATTGCACCAAAGCATTGCCTTCAAAAATGTTCACGACTGGACTCATCAAATTATCGAGCATTGTGAAACTACTGTAAACTGCAGGGGCGAGTGCTTCAATATCATAATATAGTGTTGCATACATGGACACTCAGTAGCATGTGCATGTCCCAAACATTTACCAGTTACAACTGTCTGCAACCCAGGAAGAAAACCCCATCTTATTGCGCAAGTTCCACTTCTTCCTTGCTACTCTTTTGGTGCAACCGTTCCCTCTCCTCCCTGATGAGCTCCGCCAACCTGCGGAAGGCCTCGTCGAACTTGTCCTCTGGCGCGATGGAATAAGAGGCTCTCAGGTAGGGCGAAGGACTGTGAGCATCAGGTACAAACACCTTGCCAGGAACGAGCATGATGTTTTTCTTGAGTCCCTCCTTCATGATCATGTCCCACGTGTCCTCGACGCCTAGGACTCGAATCCAGAGGAACATTCCTCCCCTGGGAAGTGTCCACTCGCAGAGTCCTTGGAGGTGTCGCTCAGCTGCTGCGTGCATGAGATCTCGTCGGCGCTTGTAGAAGGACTCGATGGCGTGCACGTGGCTGTCGAAGCCCTCGTGACCCCACTCACCGAGGAGCTCGTCCACGAAGACCTTGGTGATTCAGGAAACTTTTCTTTGACAACACCCTTTGACACGACAGTGACATCACTCACCTGTGAGAGAGCAGAGGCGTGCAACGCCGAGGTCTGCAGGTGCAGCACGATCTTCTCCATTAGCGGATGCGGTGCAGTAATGAAGCCCAGTCTAAGTCCGGAGCTCAGGACCTTGGAGAAGCTGTCGAGTCTGATCACCCTTCGGTCGCGATCCATGGAGAGAAAGCTGGGCTCCCGAGGGCCGAACTGCATGTAGAAGTAAGGGTCGTCCTCGATGATGATGATGTCATATTCGCAACAAATGTCGTAGATTTCCTGCTTCCGCGCCGCCGGTAGTACTGACCCGCACGGATTCGAGCCCGTGGGGTTGGAGTAAAGCACCTTAGGCGCAGTGGGGTCTCGGGGTCGCAAGCGCGAGGAGATCGCCTGCCAGAGTCTATCGGGTCTCATGCCCTCCGGGTCGGTCTCCACCGGGATGTAGCTCGCGCAGTGCGGGTCGAGTACTCCCATGGTGGCAAAGAAGGTGTGGTCGTCCACTATTATGGGCTCTCCGGGGTTTATCATCATCTCCAGGGTCTTACTGAGTCCGTCCTGGCTGCCGTTGCACGTCACCAGGTCGTAGCAGGTGTCGAAATCTCGATGTTCGAGCCCATGCACGCGCACCTGCAAGTCCCTCAGTTTAGAGAGCAACCCCGCATGTCCGTTGGTGGGCAAGTACTGCAGAGCGCTGTTGATGGCCTGGCCGGAGATGTCGAGTGTCGTCCCGTCACGCAGCGTGACCGCAGCGCTCTTGAACGGAAACATTGCAGGGTTGGGCAGGCCCCCAGACAAAGGGATCATGTCTGGCGACGCACTCTGGAGGATCTTCAGCAGCTCCCTGATGATGGAAGGCTGGCGGCGGGACGCCACCTTGCCGATGAAGCGGCCGTAGTTGATCATCACACGGTTGGACCTCAAGAACAGTGGAGCTGATGAAACGGCAGGAGACCTAGGTACACTTGGTCAGAGGGGTGCAGGTTCAATGAGCCCCCCGCACACACCTCCAGACCAAGGTAGGTGGAGCAGGAGAAGGAAATGCAGTCGCGCGTGCGCTCACTCTCATCCCCTTTGCTGCACACGCCCATCAGGGGGACGTTCTCCTCGAACTTTCATCAGACGCAGTAGACGTTTTTTTCTTTTCCTGCACCCACTTGAAGGTCGTCTCTACCTGCACCCACTTGAAGGTCGTCTCCCCGATCCATTGACACTATGGACGGGGCAAGGACCATCAGCCTGACCTCAGAGTTGAGGCTGCATCCAAGAGATTTGACCGGAGTTGACGTTTCTCCAGAACTGAAACAACCTCAAAGTCGTCCATGTCTGCATTTTTCTAAGCCAGGAGAAGATGGTCTTGTTCTCCAGCTTCTCAAAGGTGCCAGAGGTTGTTGGCCGTAGCCCACATCTCAGGGGTAGACAACATAGCCGCACCGAACACACCTACGCACATAGGACTTGTTATGAGCAACGTAAGTCTTAAAAAAGTTTCTTAAGCAGCGCTCACCTTGCAATTGTATCGCCCCATTAAAAGAAGCCTGTCCATAGTTTTGAGTCTCGTGTTAGGTTATGAACAGATTCATGGACGACCCTGCTGTAATCGCACACTGCAGCGTCTCTTTCTCCAGTGCTGCAATGTTTGTGTGCAATAGTAAAGGAGTCGAAGACTTGGACTCCCCAGGACTCCTCCAACATGTGGGCTGCGCAGACGGCTGCGAGTACTACCAGAACATGTTCGGTAACTTCTTCAGAGCACTGCCGAGTCCATTTCTCTCGGCGACATCCATGTTCATCGGGGTGTCAACTTCAACAAGGAGGATCTGACCGGGGTGATGGTCCCGAAGAGAGACACCTGCCCCTCGGGGGTAACTTCAGTTGATGCCATAGGCCGGCTCTACGATGACCAGGTGCTGGCCTGCGCTGCAACCAGCACTGGGACCCCCTGACAGAAGATCCAGCAGGCTAGCGCGAGTTAAGAGGTATCAAACCAACGATCTCTTTTTTAAAGCTGACTCTTTAGTTTATTTCTGCACTCTTCAAGACATTGAAAATTTACATGAAAATGAATTCTGAATGTTCAGCAACAATGCTGTGTAATGATATTGAATAACTCTTTGTTATTTTCATCCTACTTTTACTTTTTCTCGATGGGAATGGCCCTCACGCTACCCTTGACCGCATTCTGTCTCTTGGGTGCCGTGACCACGAAGACCCCGTCGGAGCTGGCGTTGGCTTTGATCTCCTCGGTGATGCAGTTCGGGGGCAAAGCATATTGGCGACAATATTGCACCTTCTTGTAGTGACCCTCGCTCTTCTCATCTTTTTCAGCCTCGATGCTCAGCATATTGTCCTTCACGCTAACCTTGACCTCTTCCGGTTTGAAGTCGTGCAGGGCCAAGCTCACTTCGAACTTGTCGTTGTCGTCGGTCATCCTGATCTGCTCAGAGTGTTCGCCTTGGAACAGATCGAGTGATCTCATCTTTTCGTCAAAGATTGGGATGTCAAAGAGGCTGGGCAGCATCCAGCGCCGCGGGAAGAACCAGGGGGAGTACTCGTCATCTTTTTCCTTCAGCTGCTTCCCCTGGTCTTGTTGCTGGGCTTGTTTCTCTTGCTGGTCCACTTGCAGTTGCTCCTTCTCCCTGTCCTTGGGCTCCATGGAGACCATCTGCCTCTCCAAATGCTGCCAGAATTGCTCGGACTCTCTCGCCATCGCACGATGGAGGTCCTCGAATTGGTCCCAAGTGGACCTGAAGTGTGGGTCACGGAAGAAGAAGTTGCGCGGGATCACCGGCACCTTCACCATGGTGTCGTTGAGCCTCTTGAACTCGTCTAGGGATTCGCTGATCTGAATTCTGTTCGGATTCTCTGACGGTGGCCTGGTCAGGTCTTGCGCAGCCTTTTATATCCCCGCAGTGTGAGGAACGTTGGCGCAGTCGCTGGAACGTTCTGGATCGATCTACACGTTCGAAGCCTTCCAGCCTTTTCTCTGGTTCGAAGGTTCGCGCGCCGGACGCAATTGTTGCAGTTGAAGGTGCAACGGAACCTCGCAGAAACGAGCAGAACGATCTAGAAGTGGAGGAAAAGCTGGCATTTTCTACGGCATCTCTCTGTGTGTGCAACGAATTGCACCGGTAGTCGGACGCCAAGCACGCCTGGACACCCAAGTGAGTGTCTTCAGACTGCCACGTCTGCACTCAGTACAGTAGAACCTCGATTTGCTGATGCCGACTTTAAGTAGCAGAACTCAGAGAATCCTTACTAGGCTGGCGTTGAAGATGATGCAGCAGGAATTGGGTCATTACGTTGTATATTAAAATTTTTAATCTTGTTCTTGAATAAATGTATCTGTGATACTTTGTACTTTCTTGGCCTCCCGAGCAGCTCCATCCCAGACAACTGCGACGACTGCAATGATGACAACTTTCTGAATGAAAACTGCAAAATTGGACCGGTGCATGAGTTTGTAACGCCCCCTAACTTTGATTCAATGTTAGCAAAGTCGTCCACTGAAAAGTCAACCTAATTTTGGCTAAGCCAAAATAGTAGCCTGTAGTTTCATATAACACTGAAAAGTTGTCAAAGTCAAAGATCTTTGCCCTTCACCTCTTTCGTAAGCAAATGGAGATGCTCACATATCTGGAAAGTATGATTGTGAGTAACTTTTTGGGAAGTTTACCTTTTCATTCACTGTAGTTTTAATCGTCAATAGTTGGTAGGATTCAAACCCTTGGCCAAAAACAGGCTGAAATCTCTGTTGAGTCTTCAGTGGGTGACTTTGCCAACACTAAATCAAAGTTAGAGAATGCCTCCGAGGAGGAAATGAGGCGGTCCATGATGTCCAGCAGTTTCTAGACTTGTACTGTACAATCTGTTCCGAGTCGAGATCCTTTCCTATCTCCTTTGCCTTGATTAGACTTCATTCCAACACTTCTATGTTGCCAAATATCACTTCTGACACAGCTGTACACAGATATCCTGCAAATCCTCAGGTTACTGGAGTCTTCTAAGATCTCTGCTCTTATTTTTTGAGCCATTGCATTGATTTCTCTTGCTGCCGGAACTGAAGTTGATCTGCCTCTCGTGGGTCCGTGTAGGGGTGAGTCAAGTCTCGCGAGTTCATCGCCTCGGCCGTCGCCCAAGTCAGTACCAAGAACTTCGCCATGAAGCAGGCGAACTCTTTCAGGTTGGTGTCAAGGGATGTCGTCCCAGCTGACAATGTTGAGCGCCCATCATGACCTAAGAGATCGCAAGTGTGGATGCATTTCAGTTACATTTCCCACATCCTCAACCAGACTCATGGCATAGTTGCGTCCATCACGATCCAGACTTGCTCAGGCCAATGCTGACAGTCTTGATGGCAGCTTCCACGACCAGTTTCGTTGTACGCCTGTCCTTGAAAGCTCCGATCATTCCTGCTACGCTTTGTTCGTCGAAAGTTTTGCGAACTTTCCTAGTTTCTCCTTTCTCACCGGTTGCCATGAGCCTCAGGGATGCCATCGTCCAGCTTGGGTCTGTTCAGGTACCAGACACAGAGCAACGACATTTTCCGGACGATCACTTACTTTCAGGTCCAGCTGCCATGCGACAACGATCCTCGGGGTGTCCGGGCGCCTCAGCCGAAAGCACCACCTCGAGTGCTCTTGCCTAGAACACCCACGACGACCACGGCAGCGTCGTGGACTTCGCGTCTGAGGCCACCACGATGATTTCACCATGCTTCGATCCAGATTTTTGCTTTAAACACTCTGGACTATGAACAAAAAGCGTTTTAAGAGAGTGCTGAGGCAGTTTCTGTGTCCCCGCACTCATGAGATCTCGCCTGTCTCCAAAGTGTCCTCCTATGAAATAAACATGTCTTTTTTTTCGTCCCTCTCAGCAACTCTGTGTGTCACCCTATCCTAAGTGCAAGTTCTGCTCTGATTTGCGAGGCCGCAATGTTTGACAAAAGGAATGGTGGTAATCCAATGCTTCGGAGGCTGAGGACAAACAAAGCAGACAAGAAATTTGGTCCATGTCAAAAGAGTTCCATTCATGAACCAGCGAATGGTGTCGAGGTCATGGGCACAGATTGCAAAGTTGTCAATGGTGCTGAAAGAAGTTCATTCATGACCCGGTTAAGGTCGGACTCTGCAATTGTTGTCTCTCTCTCTCTCTCTCTCTCTCTCTCTCTCTCTCTCTCTCTCTCTGCTGATTTCTGCGACACCCTGTTTGGGGTGGTCGCGTATCGAATATTGCGCGTAATTGTCCATACATACACATAGGGGAGAACGGGAGTGATGTTGACTTACCTCTTCAGTCGCGTGTGCTTATTATTTCCTGTCGACTTAGTTGTCAAAATGTAGGCAAACCTTTTGTCACGAGGACATTCGTGACGACCGGGGGGGGGGGGCTCTGATAGGGAAGCTTTACCCCTATCCGCATCCTCGGTAGCATCCAGGGTGCTTCTTATGGGATGTGGATTATTTCATTGACCAGACAGGAAAGAGTTGTCTGTCTGTCAGCGATAAACTGTGTCAGACAAAATGTTTATGCTATCCCCCCCTGGGTTTCTTCACCACCCCCCTCTCCTTAGTAACCCTCCTTTCGCTCTTCCGCCAGACTCGTCAGACGGCTCGGTGAGTCTCTCATTCAGTTTCGCTCGGACCCTCTTCAGAGGCGGGAGCAACAACCACGACTTGGTCAGCTGGGCTTGGAAGAGTCCGGTGAAAATTCGTCCTCAGCAGTACGAATATGTACAGTAGTGACGTCAGCACTTGGGGATCCAGAAGTACCTTGACATTGTGAGATCATTCCATAATTGTCCAATCACTAAATACTTGAGCACCTCTCAGAGAAGGTCTCAATATCTGTTTCTCGAGGAGTTTGGTAACAAAGAAGTGCTACTGAAAAAGTACTCCTGGATCACTGCGTACATCGACGTACAGAATAGCATGGTGGAAGAAGAGTGAGGAGAGGAGAGGTGAGATCAAAGCAGTGGGAGCGGTTGCCCAATCACATTGTGCTCAACACCAACAACAGCTGCGGGAACGAGATGTCAGTGGTGAATTACACGCTCTCCCTGGAGACGATGCGGACTTGGGTGCCGGAGGCCTACATGTCGGGAGACAGCCTGGGCCGCGTCGGGCGGCTCAGGACGGTGTCGAACTACTTCTTCTACCTGATGCCGTTGGTCTTGGGCGTGCCGCAGTTCGCGTTCAACATCAGTGTAGTCGCCTCGGTCGCTGTGCTTACCAAAATGCGCAACACAGGGAGAGTCTCAAAGTGAGCATATGAAGAACATAATAATGTACGCAATATCAACGTAAAAGTAAAATATGTAAGAGTATTTCGGACCTAAGCAATGCTATAACATGCGTCTGTTTTTGAGAATCGAACATTCCTGGATAGCTCAATAGGAAAAGAACCCAAATCTTCCTAAAGAACCCTTAATATTGGTCACGATCTTTGAAAAGAGGGTCAAGTTGACCCCTTGTTGTGTCGAAAACGACACTTTTTGTTTGAGGTCTTGTTCGAGAGGCTCTCTGCGAACATCCAGATCTCCAACAAGATTCTTCTCAATTGCAGCTCTCACAAGCCCGCCTTCTTCTTCATCGCAAATCTGGCTATGGCCGACATGCTGATGGTGTCGGTGGAGTTGGTGGCCGTCCACCTCCAGAGGACGACTCACAAAGAGCTCGGCCGAGTAGACGAG
>JAAUXU010069249.1_pt1 | contig 38687 bp, 30 predicted proteins | sample 7278151 | NCBI WGS metagenome assembly JAAUXU01 (sample SAMN14350113, study PRJNA611818) | marine sediment metagenome | isolation source: surface marine sediment (1.8m) | place: French Polynesia: Moorea | collected 2018-08 | reverse complement strand
TCCAACAGTTTTTCTCTTCTGCTTAAATCAGACAATTTGGTTCTATGGCACTAAATACCTACTTCTCTTTAATTAAAAAATTTGGCCCTCTTCATTGCAATATGGAGGCCATTGGCCCATGAGCTAGCTCAACTCCCAAGTTTCAGGAAATTCAATGGCTCTTTTCACAGCCCCTCACTACAGCTGAAAATCCCATCACTACTACTTTGCACTCACTGTTTTTGTTGCTACTTTTGGAACTGGCTGATCTGGACACTCTCCTCCTCTTCCCAGCTTGTGGCAGTGATGGCAGAGGACTGTCAGCTGACGTGTCAAGCCCCAGTTGGGCTTGCCAGGTTTGTCCGGCTCACTGTCCACATCAACTGAGTCCTTCACTTCCCTGTTCCAACCATAGAAAGTTACTGATAAGTACTCGTACCGCACAGCTAAGTCACACAGGCTTAGCTATGCATATTGGCATAGCAATCTATGACCTATGTAGTAAATGCAACATTCAACCTCAATTTTGGGCTCAAAACAGCCTTGTAATGTAACTTTGAGTAGCCTATGTCCTTCCTTTTAGGCCAAAGGTCTTGCATGCAAAAATGAGCCAGATCTGTGAAGAACAGAGAGTGCCAGAGGGGCAGAAACATACATATCCGAACAGCTTTATATATACAGAATATATAGATTTAGAGCAGGGCTGGAACATTCGAATCTGGCTCCGGGTCAGGTTTAGGCTCTTTAAACCTGGCTCACGTTCGAGTTGGCAAAAAACCCTGACTCGAATCGAATCAAAATGGCACGAGTCAAGATTCGACCCGTCACTAGTGGGAGTGTGTGACTTGTCAGCAACTGAAGCCTTAGCAGCCCAGCCTGCACGCCTTTGGCACTCTTCGTTTGTGACGTCATTGCTACGTCTCCTCAAACGACGGAAGCCATTCCCCTGGGGGCAGCGGGGGTAAGGGGGATAAGCTGGATGAGTTGAACAACGCTGCAAGGATCGTCATCCAGTCGTGGATTGTCGAGAAGCTCCGTGGCAACTGCAGACGCTAGAAGGAGAGACATGACTAGTACGGGATCGAGCCGGGTTTTTTTGAGCTCGAGTCAAGTTCGAGTTACCAGTCTCTGGCCTCGAGTCTAGCTCGTTTGGGGCTCGAAATATTGAGAGCTTTCAAGCTGATTTTCCATCCCATTGAGAGCTGCACAGGTCAAGTGAAGCTTTACTTGATCTGTGTGTTAGGATGTCATAATGGAGTGAATGTTTCTTCTATTGACATTGTCAAGTTTGGAAAAAAATGAGTCCCTTCAGGCTCCGGAGAGGGCCGAATTTTTTAGTAGGGAAAGGTATGTCCCTAGCTTGCCCCTTAGCATATTTTACCACCCGCATTAGGTCGTACTTCAACTTCATTGGAGACTTAAGCTATAACTTTCGCCTCAGAAATATGAGCATTGTCACATTTTCATCAGACAATTTTGATCTCTTCAGTGTGTTGAGCTGTCGAGGTGAGCAAGAGAGTCGAGGTAAAGAACCGACTCCGAGATGAGTCGACTCTGTGATTCAGAGCCAGACATGAGCACAGGGGGGTACGAAATGCTTATTTTTTAGGGGGGTACAGCTTTCCCTGTCCATTGCACAGAGATGTTTATTGCACAAAAGTGTCATATTTTTTAAACTGAAGCAGTTCTCTGGGGTCCACCTTTAAATATCATTAATATTTGAAAAGTTTTATAACATAATGAAATATATAATTATTAGTATATTTATTGGGGTCTCAGGTCTGTAAAAAAGTTTTAAATTGTTGTTCAAGAATATATACTCACCTAAAATCAGTACCTGGGCACCTAGATAGGTGAAAACAAGACAAAGTCGTGTCATTTTTACTGGTGAATGCAAGTCTGATTGCACATTACATAAATGACTGGTACTTGGGTTACTATAGATTTGAACTTACTCAAAATCAGTTCCAAGGCTCCTGGAGAGTTGGAAGCAAAACTAAAGTGGTCTTAATCTACAATTTAATACAAGTCTGAGGCATGCTCGTATGTAATGTGCAGTCAGACTGGCACTCACCAGGAGCAATGACACAACTTCATTTTGTTTCCACTGCTGTTGAGAGCTGATTCCCTTAAAGTTATCGCTAAGTAAGTCGACTCCTCAGCTCTTCGGCTTGCGAGCCATCCCGTCACTACTTTTGGGAGGGGCCGTGAAAAGAGCTGAAGCTTGGGAGCTGAGCTAGCTCAAGGTTCGACAGCCCCCCTCGTATCACTAAGTGGTCCAAATTTTTTAATTAAAGAGCCTATTTGCCCCTATAGAATCAAATTGTCCGACTTAAGCAGAAGAGAAACATTGACGCAAGCCGTGCTGTGTAGCATCTACTTTCTCCTAGATTAGAACATTAGTTGACGAAACATATTTGTTTTACTGATCGACTTTTTTTCACTGAAAATCAGCGAGAAAAAGTCAATTACGTAAAGAAAACTGCATGTTTGACAAAAATAAGCAGATATTCTCACTTGCAAATTCAACTGTGATTCTGTCGTGAGCCTTGTCGCACAAGAATCGGTGAAACTTGCTCGTGCACAAGAACTTTTCTTATTTTTGGTCAAACAAATAACTTTATGCCTACAACCACATACTACATTATTCGAAAGTCGGCCAGGGCCACGCACGACTCCAGACGGCCGAATTTTAGGGGCCGAGCCCTAGTGAGCTGGCTCAATGGAAAAGGGTCGAATGAGCCAAAAAGTTTCGAAAAGAGCGGCCCTTTCGGCCCATTCGGCCCATGACCAATCCCACCACTACTTTGTGGGACGCTCGATGGCGTGGCGACAGCAGTGATCAAGCTTGGAATAGTCCTTCCGTGCTCCTGTTCAAGCGAAGAACTTTTTTCACTTCCCTGATTGCCTACTAAAGGATAGGGGAATGAAGAGAGAAGGGTGACAACATAAAGCTTGCCATTTTGCAGGGAAAAAACACACAAGTTAAAGTAATGCCAGTTTGATGTCAGATGTTACAAAGATGCCAAGACTAAATTTTGTCAGGCACCATCAAAGTATGCCATTTTTCTGACATCTAGCATCCAAGGATGGCAGTTCCCCCCTTGGCTGATGGCTGGAAAGACTGGGAAATATCACCGTTGTGGGGAGTTTGGCGAACGCACTATGCCTCTTGGATCTGAATGAACATTCTGATAGGAGGTTCTGATTCGGCACGCATGTATTGCGCGGATTTTAGAAGTAGGAGCAAATTTTGCTGGGCTGTGCTTTTCACCTTGGCTCCATTTGACTGTCTGAGCTAACTCTCGCTTCCCATTTATTTTCTCCTGTCTGTCAAATACACCTCTACACACTTTCACTTCCTACCCAGGCCCTGAAGAAGTAGACAGGCCAGGCCTTGGTATCAAAGCGAGCAGTCATATCTATCTCACAAAATTTACTTTCTCTCCCACAGCTGCATTCTGACCATGTACATGCTCCCTTACCCCAGTCTTTTGGCTCATTGCCTCTGAACCTGAGCAGTGTATGCGTTGAAATGAAGATTATACCACAGTGGCAAGACTTTGTGATGAATTGTAAGTGTTGAATACTCAGCTGGACATACAGTCGTGGACAAGAATGTTCATACAGCTGGATGCATCAAACAAAATGATCAATTACAAACACTTTCTAATAATGACTTGGTTGGTTCTGATTGTCAGAAGATAACCCATGATATCATCATTCCACCATATCTAACAAACTTTTTTAAACCAGAGAAAGTCAACTCTAATTTTGGGTTTTTTTTGCCTGAAAAATCAGGGCCAACTATCGTGGTACTAACTATTGCTGGCTGTCCTTATGAGACAGATTTACATAAGCGACCAGGACAAAATACTCAAGACTTAGAGTTGAGTATGCTTACACTGGACCTTTTAGGTTACGTGCCACTGGGCTCGAGTGTGTGGCTGGACTTAAAATTAAAAGCTGACACTCCCAAGGGAGCTACAAAATACACCTGTTCTTACAGTATTAATAGAAATATAATTGGCATCTGGCTTCTGGAAACAAATCAGGGTAATCTTACAGTAACTTAGATGGTAATTGACTGGTCGAATGGGAGAACTGAACCTGAGCTCAAATACAGACCGCAAATCTTAAGTCAAGCCTGCCCGTTCACCTCGCTCCCCATCCTGTCCATCATGTAGAAGTAGTTGTTGGCCTCCTCGCTCCCTGTCCACACAATGTTGATGTCAGTCCCGTAGAGACTCGTAGTCGGTCTCCACCTCTCAGTTGGCATCCGCGCCGTCCAGTGAGACCCCCAATGTCCTTTGTGGCTGAAGATGAGGCTGATGCCGTCAGTGTTACTGGCTCCGATGCCGTTGAACGAGTGTGCGATGCACACGAGATATTGAGACACAAGGCATAAGGCATACGAGAGCGATCAACGATCAAAGTACATGAGCTCAATCCAGTCCAACCATCTCGACCAGCTCTTATCACACAAAAGATCCATAGTACGATCCGAATCTCAATACAGTAAGACACACATTTAACCATAACAGTATACAGTAAGAACATGATTTATCTTAGAGCTACCCATAGTACTGCGCATGCGCATACCCACAACTCTCCCCTGTTACTTGGAAATCTCCAAGTACTAACACTATTTTTGAGTCACTTTCTCTTATTACTAATGAGTCACTGTTTCTACCTAGCCCACTATTGAAGTCACTGTCTTAAGTCATATTGCTTGGGATGATTCAAGTGAAAGAGGGCGGCATTCTGATGGTCTGAACACCAGAGCTTGGTGGTAGTGATGCGTCTTTCACATAAGGTCTTGGAGTGCGTATATGCCTGGAATGGGTCCATCATTAATAGGTCAGCATATGATGGCTCTGCAGAGGTGCCCATGCTGGGGTAGAAGCCCCAGCTTGGCTCTAGATGGCATCGCGATGTATACACACCCTCGTCTGCCACCGCCTCGAAGTCCTCCAGAGCTCTCTCCACCCACGGCTCACTTACAAAGCACTTGCCCACATGTCCTCGTAGCTCACATAGTGGACACAGCGCATGCAAGGTCGGGCATACCCGTGTATAGTGCAAATGTCTGATCTCACACCGGGCATACGTACATCTCGGGTGGAAGCTCAGAGCCCCAGAGTGACTCAAGGCAGCACGCACATAAGGGCATGCTACCTGTGCTCTTCCAAATGCATAGGCGTGGTGACAACCTCCACAGAAACCACATCGCTGTCCCATTTCCAGATACATAACCCTGGCATTCTGCGCACGCATCTTAACACTAAGCACCAGAGGCTCCTCATAAAAATGGCCCCTCTTTCTTCTTTTATATGGTCTCTCGAGCTCACTGTCCCTTGCAAATACACCTGGAAGTTCACGGGCGTTTTCTTGATCTTGCTCTTCGTCTGGTCGCTTGCGCTTGCCAGGTTGAGACGATGGCGTTGCCTCGACCTCGTAGCCCAGCTGAGACGATGATGATGTCCCGGCAGCACTGGAGTACTCTCGTCTGGATGGGGTTGAAGTAGACAGTTCAATGGCCTGTGATGACGTCACCGTGTGACGCTCCTGAAGTGTGTCCCACTCCCAGACGGGGATAGACCATTTGAAACCCTCCAGACACACCTTAGGCTTGCTCCGATGAGAGGAGAGGACTTCTCGGATGGTGCTCCAGGCCCATGCGTTGCTGTAAGGCCCTTCCTGGCAGTGAAGTTGAAGCTGATGCTGCACCAGCAGATACAAAAACGACAGTGGGGTCCACACGTCCTGCACCATGTACCACGCTGCGACGTCGTACGAAACCCTCCATTGGTACAGAATTGCCGGGAGTCGCCAAACAGGCCACTTAGAATAGCCATGCCACTTCCCCTCCCTCTCTGGAAGACGAGCCATGAGGTGAGTAAACCAGCGCTGGGCTACCTTTTTCTTGATGGGCTTGTGAGTATATCCACTGGCCACCATCCCTATAATGGCTAGGCCGGTCTTCGCGCAGTCCAGAACCTGGACCTGGGGGTCTGAGTACTTGAAACTCGAGCAATGATTATACATCAGATCTTGGATGTCGTAGCTGCTCACGCCAGGAAAGTATGCCTCTTTGGCTGCACCAGAGACTAGGATATAAGAATTAGAATGGCGTAGCCAACGCACAAGGCGCGAAGGCAGTATCTCCATGAGTGTGATGTCATCATCTGCGGGTTCCCAGGCCCGTCTCTCAGCGCAAAGGCTGTCCACACAAAGGATGATGGCCCACATGGATCGCCCAAATGTGACCTGGACTGTAGACGGCAGAGGACTTCCAATCGCTGACTCTGTGTCCAAGCTGAGCAGAGGCCACGTGTCCATCCACTCATCTACGAGAGAAGCCCAGTCGTTGTCATATTGGGCATAGCTCTTGATCTCCACTACCCTGGCCTTCTGATGAAGCGTGAGCTTGTCTAGCCATGGAATTGGCCGCACAAATGCGCGTGCTGCAGCCAGCTCATCAAAGAGCTGGCATCCAGCTGGCAACCTGATGAGTGGACAGTTGCGTAGCATGCTAGCATGACTATACACGGAGTTGTCGGCCAGGAACTAGAAGAGTGGGTATTGGGCTTGGCATATGTTTGAGATACACAAAATGAGCTCAAATTCAGTAAGATCAGATCAGTCCTGGAAGAGTAAGCTTACATATCTCACATCACGCTCATATTCTTTTCCATTAGCTATACGATACTTAATCGTTCTGACCAGACCATCTTTGCACTTTTTTACTGATCTCACTATTGCAAGTGGCCAGTACTTTGGCGAGTTGGGATCAAATACGGTAATGATGGCTCCCACCTTGAGATTGTCAGTTTGTCTTTGCCATTTCTGACAAGGTTGCAGGCCAGGTACATACTCTTTCTGAAAGCGAATAATGAAATGTTGCATGATTTCTCTGAAGCACCTGATTCTGCGAGTGAAACTGTGCATATTAGCTGATGACGACAGGCTAGAGAGACCCAAGGCCAAAGTGTTACTTGTTTCAAGAAGTGTTCTGGAGTCAAAGGTTCGAGATCCTTGAAGTCGCTCCCCACATAGGTCAATGGGCGCACGTTAAGCACAGCCTCGACCATCGCGAACGCCGTTGTCAGCTCTTCGTCTGTCACAGCCACTTCTGGCTTGATAATATGCAAGAGAGCTCTCTTTGCACTGCCCACAATCCTCTCTACCAACCCACTTCGATGTGGAGCCAGTGGTACATTGAATTTGAATGTAATGTCGTACTTCTTTTGTATCGCGTCTGTCTGCAAATCTTGCCAGCTTCGCACCAGGTCACTCGCCCCGCCCACAAAATTCATTCCATTGTCCATGGCCAGAACAGTTGGTCTACCTCGCCTCGCGAGGAATTGCTCGAATGCCAGCAAAAATGACTCAGTGTCCAGTGCAGTAAGCATTTCCAAGTGAGTGCACCTAAATGTGCAGCATGTGAAGACCAGCAAGTATCGCTTGTGTCTCGTGTGCCCACGAGGCATCTTGGTGTAAAACGGGCCTGCTGCATCTACTGCAGTGTACTGGAAAGCGTAGCTAGCTTTGTCTGGCACCCTAATGTCAGAGATTGGGCCCATTTGTTGCGTGACGGTGTGCTTATGTAGTCTTCTACACTTGACACACTCTCTCAAGACCTTATGTATGGCCTTACAGCCTTTGGTGATCCAGAAACACTTGCGCAGCTCGGCCAATACCTGTTCAGTCCCGGCCATGTGTTTAGTGGTTTCATGTATGTGTCTGATGAGCGTATGTGTCCACTCACTCTTTCCCTTCATGATGAGCGGTCGCGAAGTTTCAACACCCAATTTTTTGAGATATTTGAGTTGTCCTTGGGCTCTGAGCTCTCCCTTGGGACTGTAATATGGATCCAATTCGCTCAGTTCACGGCTGGAATCAGTCAAATCATCATCTCTTTGTGCAAGCATCACCTGAATTACAGTGGCTTCTTGTAATTCTTTTGGCTCAAGAGCAGTCAAAGTGTACTTATTGCCGTGACGATCCCGCCGTCGGCGGCCGAAATGAAGTACATAAGCAATAATGCGTACTCTTTTTGCCCATGAAGAAGTGACCTTTGGAGTTAAAATCGAGCTGTTTCTGCATTTTCAGCCAAATCCACTACATTGTCGACCAGCATAGGCTGATGTACTGTCTGGTATGCAAGCGGGTACTCCTTTTGGTACTTGAGCGCATGCTCTTTCACTACGAAATTTGCAACAGCTGGCGAGCCAACATTGCCAAATACATGGCTCAAGAACTGGTAAGTCTTTGGTGCTTGCTCTGGGTCAAACAACCAGACGAAACGATGGTATTTGCGATCCTCTTTGAGCAGACGAATGCGCAAGAACATGCTACCGATGTCACCAGTGAAGGCGACTGGGTTAATGCGCATGCACACAAGAATGGCTTGAAGATTTGCAATGCGATTTGGACCAGGGGCCAAGGTTTTGTTGATGTTTCGGCAGCGAAACTTTGCTGTGCCGTCCATCACTACTCTGACCTTTGTGGTAGTCTTGTCTTCTCTAACTACTGGATGATGGTACCAGTAAAGGCTTTGTTCAGTCTGAAGAGCCTCTTGGGACACTTCTTCTATGATGTCATCGTCTAACCCTTGCTTGAAAACTGCAGCGTATCGTTCTCTGAAGGCTGGGTCTCTGAGCTTGCCTCATTCTAGGCGCTCAAGGCGATGCAAAGCCATCGACCTGTTGTCTGGCAAATCTGGTTGGTCTGGCTGCCATGTGCAGCCAATTTTGTACATGCCCTCATGGTCTAAAAATTTAAAGGTATTACGTAACTTCTCTATTACATATTGGCTCTCAATTGAAAGGGTCTGTTTAAATTCTTTTTCACAGTCAATTTGCCACATTTGCTGTGGAAGGCGCTCAATTGAGTGCATTTCTAATCTTTTGCTCATGACGTCATTGGATTTCAAAGTTTGAGCATTGAGAGCAATGCTACGATACTCTCCAGGGCCCAAGTATGGTCTGCCCTTACATGGAACATACTTGACATTACCAGTGGCAGTCCAGCCAAGAACTGTGAGCTTTGCATCTGGTCCCTCTGCACCGTCTGGGCGCCAGATCTCGTGCTGGCCTCGCATCAGCGTCTGACAACTATGACCTATCAACAGCTCTATCTTGGGGTTCTTCATCTTGGGGAACTCAAGGCCATGAAAGTAAGGGACATCTCGAGAAGCCTTACGCCAGTCAACAGCGGGGCCACGCATTATGGGGTCATCCATCACAATCACTTCAACCTTATGCAAAGGCTGTGCGTCTTCCACATCGATAGTAAAAGACGGTGCAACATACAAATTTGCTGTAACAGTCGAGTATCTAGAGATCTTCCCCCCAATCCCTTCTATTCTGGCATCAATTGGGGTACCCTCGAGCCCAAGACGATCAGCCAATTCTCTGGTGACTACCGAGCACTGTGCGCCATCATCTAGAAGCACTGTGACCAGGGTCTCATTGCCATCCTCGCTGCAAACGAAGACTGGGATCGTGCGCAAACTAATATTATCATCGCCTACTACTGAGCTACCCAAGTACCTTGCCAAATTAATTGAAGCTACCTTGTCTTTGCCAGTCGAGTTGGCTGGCGCTGGCTGGCTAATCTTTTTGGCAGTATTTTGTGCATTAGACACAGACGTCACGTCTGTCTTGGCCTTCTGCTGGCCCTGATTTTGGTTCTGATTCTGATTCTGACCCTGATTCGGGTCTCTGTTCTGGTGCAAAAGAGGGTGATGTCTACCCTTACACTTGTCGCATGTCTGGGTATGAGTGCACTTCGTGGTCATGTGTCCTTTCTCTAAGCATAAGGAGCACATGTGCCTGGCCATGACCATCGCTCTGCACTGATGAGGCAAGAGAATCTTGAACACTCTACACTGCTCAATTGAATGGCTAGTGACGTCACAGATCACGCACCCATTCAAAGTTACATTTGCACTCGAACTTGGGGCAGCCATAGACAGTGCCATGCCATCTGGTGTGATGTCATCTTTCTTTTCTATTGTAACTTGCGCTGTCTTAATCTTTTTAGTAGTCTGAGTTTGGGTCTGGTTCTTATTTTGAGCACTCGACTGGGCTGGAGCGACTCTGCTTCCCGGGGTCGCAGCCACCTGATCTTTAATGAACTCTTCCACATGTGACAACAGAAAGTCACCAGCTCTGATCTTATTGCCAGCGTAAATACGGTAGACACCCTTGAATTCTACTGGAAGTTTAGATTCAATTGCTTCGAAAAGAAGGCCTTGGGTAGCCTTGGTGGGTTCTGGCAGACCCTCACACTCAGCAGTACTAAGGACAATCTGGACGGCACTAAGAAGGTTCATAGCCTTAGTCTTGTCGCTGGCCGAAGGCAGGGACTTCAACCTAGCTACGGCAGCTTCAAAATCTCTAGCCTTGACCCCAAATAGGCCTTCCAGGGCTCGTATGCTGTCCCGGTAGCCCTTGTAAGCATCCGGCACACTCAACTGATCGATAATGTTGATCAGGTTCAAACAGCTGCTGTCCAGAGACAAGATCATCACTTGTACCTTCATCCACACGGGTATTTCCATGAGGTGCACCCTAGAAATGAACATATGTCTCCAGGCTGTGTAACTGGTAGTACCGCTAAATTTGATGATGAACCCTGGCACCTTTCTACTCTCTTTGAACATGTCAGCTGTACCTGGTTCTGGCAGTACATTCCAAGGTGGCAACAGAGACAAATAGAAATCCGCATCGCCCAAGCCGGGCCGAATTGGCAGCCTGGGCTGGCTTGGGGCTGGATAAGCTTGAGCGCCACCTACTTGGGGCATTGGCTGGGTCACAATATCAAAACTGGGTCTTGGGACAGTACTCTGAGCTGCAGTAGTATGCTGTGGCTGCGAAGCGCACCCAGGTACATGTACTGACTGCGCACGCACATTAGTCACATTTGGGGTCACATTTGGGGGTGGAACAGACATATTGGGCATAGTACATGGCATGCTGGACATGACACATGGTACAGAGCAACACGATCGTACTGGCATTGGAACTGACACTGATACTGGCACAGAAACTGGCACTGGCATGGATGCTGGAACTGGAGGTGGGGTCTGAGTAAATGTTAGCAAGTTCCCCCCTGTAGATGCATTTCCAGGGGCTACAGCATTCCCTCCTACCGTATCATTCCGACGCGATTAGCGTGACCTAGTGCTTCGCTTCGAATTCACTGAAGAAGCCCTTGAAGATGACCAAGAAGCTGACCTTGACCCAGCAGCCTTCATTCCTGCTTTGTATGTCTTATTTTCAAGACAATCAAGAACCTGGTCGAGCGCTGCACTGAATTGCTTAGGCTCCTCTGGCTTCTCTGGAATGGTCCGTCTGGAATTAGTTCTTTTCGGCATGTCTGTGTACGATCTAGAATTAGGTCGGCGAAGACCGTCCGCTCTAATATTTAATGATGATGTGTCACGTGCTTCATCCAGTATACTCATGCTCTTGAATCCTTCATTGAGTGTCTGATCCTCGTGGTCCTCCATGCTAGTGTACAACCCTGTGCGCTCTCGCAGGGTCACCATTGGTGGCTCCATGGGTGTAGATGATCTCCATGGGGTGGGTGCTCGTCGCGAAGCTGGAGCCTTGACTTGGGCCGGGACCTCTCTAGGTCTTGCCAGCACTGGAGGCATCCTCTCGTCTCGCGGCAGCTCCTGGACTTCCGTATCCAGTCGCCACACCCCCGTTCTGTCCTCAGATGAATGAAACAACCTTCTAAGATCATCAGTCAAATAAGGTGTCTCTGAAGCTCGGTCCCTTGGGCGAGCCCCAGTGTCATACATTAAACGTACTGTCAGCATTTGGCTTGGGGATACAGCCTGGGTTGAAATTGAAATTTGTTCTGAAGTACTCACTCTCTCTGGGATCGGGCGCATCGGCAAAGGCGCCAGATCAATTTTAGCCCATATTTCCAGTATTACTTGCAATTTGGTAAGCTCCTGCACAAGCGGCTGAGCGTCTTCCAGCCTTCCATACAGACCAGAACTGGCCGATTCCCATGCTTTGCACGCCGCCCATGCATTACGCATCCATGGGTTTCTCGCATGAGAGGTCCACGCCTCTGGAGGCCCCTGTTCATCCCTCTGCTTTGCAAGACTGGTCAAAATTTCACACTGATCAGAGTGATACTTCAGATCCCTGCGCAAATCCCTGTTGGCTGGGTTGTTAATGTCGTATTCACATTTCAAATGCTCTACCACCTTAGAGTGAGCATTCCATAAGAACTCGGCCAAATGCTCACCATTCGCTGGAGGCGAGTCCGGATCCAGACCCGGGTCCAGCTCGCCCCCCCCCCCTGCCTGTCACCATGTTAAACACACAGTTACACTCTAGTCAGCCGTGTCATCACTCGAGCCCCACATTGGGTGCCAATTTGTCCTTACAAGACAGATTTACATAAGCGCCCAGGACAAAATACTCAAGACTTAGAGTTAAGTATGCTTACGCTGGACCTTAAGGTTACGTGCCACTGGGCTCGAGTGTGTGGCTGGACTTAAAATTAAAAGACGATGCTCCCAAGGGAGCTACAAAATACACCCGTTCTTACAGTATTAATAGAAATATAATTGGCATCTGGCTTCTGGAAACGAATCAGAGTAATCTTACAGTACCTTAGATGGTAATTGACTGGTCGAATGGGAGAACTGAACCTGAGCTCAAATACAGACCGCAAATCTTAAGTCAAGCCTGCCCGTTCACCTCACTCCCCATCCTGTCCATCATGTAGAAGTAGTTGTTGGCCTCCTCGCTCCCTGTCCACACAATGTTGATGTCAGTCCCGTAGAGACTCGTAGTCGGTCTCCACCTCTCGGTTGGCGTCCGCGCTGTCCAGTGAGACCCCCAATGTCCTTTGTGGCTGAAGATGAGGCTGATGCCATCAGTGTTACTGGCTCCGATGCCGTTGAACGAGTGTGCGATGTACACGAGATATCGAGACACAACGCATAAGGCATATGAGAGCGATCAACGATCAAAGTACATGAGCTCAATCCAGTCCAATCATCTCGACCAGCTCTTATCACACAAAAGATCCATAGTACGATCCGAATCTCAATACAGTAAGACACACATTTAACCATACACAGTATACAGTAAGAACACGATTTATCTTAGAGCTACCCATAGTACTGCGCATGCGTGTACCCACACTGGCATCAGGATGGTGTCCCATGCCACACCAGCAAAAATGTGCAGAACTGGTGTGCAGCCAATTTTGCAATGTTCTGGCCCAAGGACAGCCTCATCCCCAGACCTCTCACCACTCAACAATGGGGGTTGGGGCAAGATTGAGAAGGATGCCTGCAGTGTTCCCCACCGCAATGTTGAGGACCTAAAGACCAACATCAGCCTTGCCTGGAGCAACATGTCTGAGGACTATGTGGTGGCCGCATGCAAGTCATTCAGGCACTGTGTGGAGGCAGTGATGGCCAATTCTGGAACCAATAAGAAATAAACTGGTCTCTAAACAACAAACTTGAGTGGAAGAAAGTTGTCACAATTTGTGATCATTACTGTCATGGATTTTGAGGACCTCCCCCAACCTGATGAGCCTGAGTTGGCATCCGTCACCAGACCAGGGCTGTCATCAGTCACCACCAACTGTAACCAAAATGCTGTAGGCAATACTGTATGTTTTGGCTCAGAATTAGAATTGCTTCTGTTGCACTGGCACCCTGCCTATAACAGCAACTTTCTCTCGGCGGGAGGGTGCCGATATAAGTGGGCTCTACTGTATGTCAAAATCTGCCCAGATATACCCCCCCCCCCTTTTTACATCAAAACTACCCCCTCATTTCTAACAGCCATTTTGATGCAGCAAATTGCATATATTGAACAATTTTTTGTTTATCTGCTTTCAGATGTTTCAAGCCAAGGGAGGCTGAAAAATCCAATGGTTATAAGGAGTGCTAAAGAATTACAGGAGGGCTAAAAAAGCAGGGTAGCCAAACAAACCCAGAAGGGGTGGCAACTTTGCTGAAGTTTTCCGGACTTTCAGTTGCTGACACAAACCACACAATAGACTACACATACATGGTCATGGTCTTACATGCTGACGTACCTTGCGATGCATTGAAAAATGGGGAACATGTCCACGTGAACAACACCTTTCATATGTCACGGACTGGTGCAGACTCAGGAGCAAACTGTTGTGGTTTTGAAAAAAATGTTCTTTTGTGTCATCTTTGTCCTTTGTGCATAGCTAAACCACTGAATGGACGCGGACCAACTGCCATCTCTTTCTATCCAGGAAAGATTAGAGCTGGGTCAAATTTGACGTCAGTTTACGTAAGGTTGTGGACTGAGGCCATGATGCCAAATTGAGGTAATTGCATTAAGGTCAAGAAGGTTAGGTGGCCATTTTCAGGCAGAAGGAGGCCTAAAATCAAGAAAGTTTATGAAAGCACATATGCTCAGCATCCCTAGAAATAGGGTAGTTGATCAGCTCAGATCTTACTGTGGAGGTCATCTGAGATTGCAAGTTGAGGTCAAAGACATTTTGCAAACATAAAGTCTTTGACTTTCATATGACAACTGCCATATTTCAAAATGATTGGACTTGCCTGAGCTCATTTTTTGTGGTGACAGCTGCCCCTGCGTGACATTTTTGAAGTAGTGCCAACCCTTGCAAATGTTTGTGATTATGAAAATCATGTTGAGTTTGAGGTTAGCTCAATACTCTCCCCCTTTCTGACGTATTGTTGAGTAATATCCCTTAACAATTTATCACTATCCGCTTATTTGTTGCAATAAGTCTATTTACGACAGATTTTAAATTTCTAAACACTTTTGCCATCTTTGCTTGCTTGCTCAAGTAGATTTGTAAGAGGAACAATAAATGTGTGCAACTACGGCTGTTAAAGAGCACTTACATAAACCAATGACTGTTTACCCACTTTTCAGTGGAAAGAAAGTGACAAGAGCAGCGAAAAGCTTAGTAGGGTTATGTTGGACCGTGTAGAAGTACTTCATGCCATAATTTCAGAAGTTTAAGAGTTTGTCTTCTCAGCTGAAAACCTGCGGCCCTATCCCATTGTGTTAGATGAGATGCACTAGAAATTTCCGTGGCTTCAAAAGTAAAAAGTATGCCAAAAACTACATATGTACGTCTGGGTAAGTAGCATTACACAGTCCTCTGTAAGTTTTCTTCATTAACATGTCGTCAACTCATACGCTATGCTGAAACGTTTTGAGGTGGAATTTTGACATGGTACTTTTAGGTGTGATACTTGAGTAGTGTTGCGTACAAAGGTTCAATGTCCAATGTCTCATTTTGGTGCAAGAGTGCTCAAAAGAAAGCCACCTGGGGAGGGGGGCATACTGAATTTGGTTTTTCTTAGGGGGTAAAAGTTATTAGAATTGCTGGAAATGTTCGTGGAGCCATTATTTTCCCAGGCCCACCATTTCCAGGGGAATTCACTCTCTGGGCCTGAGCCCTCGTGAGAGGTTGCTATGTTCTGTGAAGTTTCGAAAAGGGAGTGACAGGGTGACACTTTGACATGTAAAAAAAAAACATCCACGTTGACAATCGGAATATCTCGACCTCGACAATGATTTCGTCTGCAATGCTCGCTACTGAGGATGACGATCTCATGACACAGTAAAATGGTGACGCCACGCTCCATGACACTGTTCAAAAAAGATTTGCAAGCCCCTTGCAACGTCACCATTGAGCGAGCATTCAGTCTCCCGTATGTCACCAATGCTGACATTGCTCACATTTTTCAGATCTCAGAGCACCACATCTGAGATCTCAGGGCAAAATGGAGAGTCACAGAAGCACAAAGGTGTGGATATTCTGGAAGGTTTGAGAATTGTTTCTTCACCTCAAATAAGCAGGTCTGTACATCTGACGAGTAATGCCACTGCCTGTGCACATTGCAATTTTTGAGGAACGGTCGCCCGAGACCGTGTGAGGATCACTCTTCAACTGGCAAAATCCACCCAGTATTCCACTCTGAGGCCTCCGGAAAACCTCGAGAAAAAACTTTGAACCTTTACAAAGTGGCCTCCATTGATAGTGGTGTTCTTGGGAATGTACTCCGTAAAGATAATCCCCGTGGAGGCAAAGAAGGGGGTGATCATCACCTTTTTTTCACTTGTTCTCACTCCGATTGTATTTTTTAGGGGGTTGGGCAAGCCTGAAGCCTTTTTGAGTAAAGTTTTTGACTGCTATTTGGTCTCATGTGAAGAGAAGGATATCCAGGTAGGCATAGGACTCCTTTTGGAGGGTCCTTGAGGACATGAGCCTTTGTGCTCATTGCGATGGAGTTTTGTCATGAGGCACTGTACCCATCTTGCTCAGTGCTTGCTGAGGTTCAGATCCTCTTCTAGAATGTCCTCAATAGTCCGGGCGGATGCATCTTAACGCTGTCACAATCTCCCTCCACATCATCGTCGTCACCTCTTCCACCGATCCCTCCGCAGCTTACATGAAGCTGCCTGTTTACGTCCTCTCTGATTCCCCCCCCCTCTCCTCTGTCAGGTCCTCTCTATTTTTCACAACGGCCATGATTCTCCTAACTTGGCTCATGGAGAGACTCTTGGATCGGTTAGACTTGTCAGTCTCTTTGGTCTCTTTGCTGGTCTTGGTTGTCATGGTGAGGGCCTCAATAAGCTTTGATAACATTTTTGTGACGACCAGAAAGGGACTCGGTCAGCCTTGCTTTCAGGGATGATATTTTTTCTAAAAATGAAGGAAACAAAACTTGTAGAGAACATTTCAAACATAACTTACTTTTTAGTCGTCATTTTTGCCATGTACTTTCGGAGTCCATGGCAACCCACCCACCCCCACCCCCCGAAGTTTGCGAGTCTGTCTGAATCACAATCAGCAACTTGTGACATAAGAAAAAAAGCAGCTTCCCTGCTACGTTGAAGCGTCCTTCATCAAACTTTGCAACAAACAATTGAGCCTGACACATGTAAATGCGAACTTGACAAGCAAGAAAGCCAATTACAGTCGTTGCCGGGTGTGATGACAATGATTGTAATGACTTTTCCCTCATTGTGACATTTTTGCTCGGACCCAGTAGTCTCACCAACACCGGCCGCAACAGTACTTTAAAAAGAAGTTATAAGCTAAGATTCTTGTCAATTACTTCCCGATCACATGTCGATTAGTCTTGGGACGGCTGGAATTTCCAAAGTTATAACTGGCGGCAACTCCCAATCAATGAGACTAAGTGACCACAAACTGTGCAATCATCTTGGACAGAGACGTCGTTTTGCTAAGTTTGAAATTGAAATGGTCAGCATATTCACATTTCCTTGTGCTTCATATTGTCGAGCGGCTTTGAAATGCAGCGGCTTGTAAACGGCCTTATACGGTACTTGTAAGTTACTCCTCGTCTGACTCGGACTTATCGGAGAAACACTAACAACTTCCATTGTCTTCATGGTTTAGCAGGGGAATAAATTTAAACTTTGAGGCGGAAATGAAGGAAATGGGAACGTTTCAGTGAAGACTTCTGATGGAGATGTAGCACCTTAACATCGTGGTGAAGTTTGTTGAAAGGGACATTTCGTGAAGTACAGAATGTCTGTCAATCTGAGTCTCAATACCTCTTGAGCCCTTTTGACATCCCGAAATTTCAAAATGACATCCTCAGGAGCTCTTAATCGTTGAAAGTTGATTAAATTGTCCTCCCAGAAAGATAACCAAAATTAAGATGTCTTCAACACAGTTGCTGTTCAGGATCGAGCCCAGCCCAGGAACTCACAGTCCTGCAGTGAGATAGGATTGATTTTGTCTGGCTTATGTTCTTGCTCTTGGAAATCGCACAGAGGCCTATTAAGTAACAACGCATGAAAGTCATTTTCGCTGCTTCTGGGGAAGGAGGGCCTACTCAGGCACGCCGGTGTAAGTGAACGTCCCAGTCTGGAACTTTCATACCTAAAATTGACACCTTAAAATAGGAACCCAATTTTGGGTGAGCGAGACTGAGAGAACACAATCACCGTAGAAAAAGTTTAGGGAACGACTTACTTGCGTTCGTCAAACCATAGTCTTCAAACGAAAACTGAGTCTACGAAGTGCCAATCCAACTACGTAGAGCACTAATCCGACGATGTAGCACTCTGTCATTCATTTCTGAAGTAACATACTTAAAAAAATTGCACTAACGATGGGGAGGAACATAGCATTTTCCACATGAAATTGATATTTTACAAACCCAACGCATGTATGCCTGAGACGTCTGCATGCGAGCACCTGTGTGCAGATTGCCTTTAATTGACGTCTTGTTTCTTACAGGTTAAATTTTTGCACGTAGAAACATCCTTCATTTGTCTTAGCCAACTCTCCAAGTGATTTTAGCTGCAGCTGGATAGAGGTGAGAAACGATTATTTCCTTGAAAACTAGCAAGGTGCGACCCTCTGGATGGTGATTTTCGGGCTCCTGTCGAAGAGGGGGGGGGGGCTTATTGGAACATCTGGGGTGGGTATGACATTTGCACAGCTTGGTAGCCTGGGTTAGGTCCGCAGACAGATACACATCCATACATTTGCAAACCCATACTCTACGTCAGTCATAAAGAATCCGGCCACAATGATTGGCCTGAGGAGGAAGTTGAGCAGGTGACTCATTCAAAGAGATGTAGAAAACTTATAGCTCAAGTCCTGCATCCCGAGGAGGTGGGACGTCCTGGCAAAAAAGGTCCATGAAGATCTGGAAAATGAGGTGCTCAATAGTCAGCAACCAACCACCTCGAACTCACAGCTGTTAGAGGTGTCAGCATTCTTTTGGGCAAGAAAATCCTTGTGGGTGATTCCACCCCTAATCGACAAAACAATAATGCACTTCAAGCGGATCCTTCTGAAGTTTCCCTGACAATGCAGAGCAAGAAACCAGCATGTGCAAGGGACTTATGCATAGTGGCCAGTGACGGTAAGGTGATGCTGCCTCATATAATGAATGTTGGCCTGTATCTTGCTGCCAAAGAGTACGTGCAGGTCTTGCAGAGGATGATCCTGTCTCGGGCAAAGAGAAACTATGAAATAATTAGGGTAATTTCCATTCAAGACAGGGTCCCTGCGTACAAGGCCAAGACAGCTCAGTCGTGGTGGCAGAAGAATTTGCCCCTCTCCATCTCACTCAAAATGTGGGCCCAGATGAGAATTGTACGAATTTTTCCTGTACATGTGCACTCTGCATGTTTTCCCTTCTCTCCTTTCTGTGAATCCTGTCGCTCAAGACCTCTTTCCCTAGGTGGGCTCAAGGCAAGCCAACCTAAGCCAGGTGGGCCTGCTTCATCTCAGCAGCAGCACCCAGAGCAAGACTGCTTCCCGTGCATGAAACTATGAGCCAGAATTAAGATGAGCCAAAAGGGGTCACAAGTAGACATCCCTGGGAAGGTGACTTTGCATGATATTGACCTTCCAGTCAATGTCATGCAAACTTGGCTCACCCTTTTTTGCAATGTTTACCCCCCCCCCCCATTTTTCTCTTTTTGATTCATTCCCCCTGGACCTGTCGAGGTGTGCAGTAGTGAGAATAAAGGAAGAGTTACCAAGCAAAATATAGGGTGTGTCAATTACATCATCAGCCCACGCTACTAATTCTAATAGAATGTTACTTGTGAGGAAAGTTGACTTTCAACTCTCTTTGGGCTAAACTGGCTGCTAGTGCACTTTCAAGACAGATTAGTGCAATCCAGCTAAAACAAGCGCGAAAGAGCGAAGAACAAGGATAGAGATGGTCAGTTGTACTCAATACTCATTTCCACCTAGCAGCTAGAGCTATTTCAAAGGAGCTGTTGTCGTCGAGACTCGATTTGACTCAATGAGGTGCCGCGTTTGGCTAGTGCTTAAAAAAGTTGATAAAAATGTCCAGTACAGCAAACAAATCAATGTTACACTTTATTTTCCACTACCATATGACTGCAGTTGATTCGGTTTTTTTAATGCATCAACCTCTATTTTTGATGCACTTCTGGATGCATTCGGGAATGGTGGAAATATTTCCAGCTTGCTCGAACAGGATTAATATCGGCCAAAGGTGATTCCACATTCCGAATCAGAAGTCTGTCTTGTTGCAGGAGGGAGATGACTGAACTTTCTCTTGACAAGTCATCAGAGATGTTCGATAGTGGAAAGATCAAGTGAGCTTCTTGGCCATATTCCTTTTCTCCTGAGACAGCTCCAGGTCTCTGGAGACCTGGAGCCACTTAACGACGAGGTGGTGCACCATCCTGCTAAACAATAGTCCTCGATCTGTCAGCTCAAAGCAGTTGCTAGCTTGAGCTCCTCCTTCAGGATCTCCTTGACGTCACGTTGACCGGTGACGGGCAAAACACGCGGCTCACTTAGAGCTCTGTAGGAGATTCTGCCGGCATCCCGAGTCTTCACGGGATGTTTGACTGCATGGATCGCCTTCACATCTTTATGGTATTGGGATATACGATCCACTTGGCGATTGGGATGGTAAAAGAAGTTCGAAGGGGAGCTCATCTACGATGAGGACAAGGACAAGGGAAGGAGGTTCTTCCCTTTCTGAAAAAACCTGCCTTGAGCTTCCTTCAAAGCTGAATGAGTAAAATGCGTGGAGAAAGGCTATCTTTTGTCGAGCACCCTATATTTTTTTCTACATATTTTAATAGCCAGGCCAGAAAAGTGATTTTGGCAAAGATGAAAGTCAGAAAGCTTTTGAAAATCGTCCTGACAAGGCGAAAAACAACCCCATCGTTGGGAGTTCACACAGCCACTTTAAAAGAGGAGCTGAAGCAGCTTAGTCTTCGCTATAGAAATCGCCTGAAAGAGTAAAGACCATAGAATCCGGAGATCTCAGCAAAAACCGAAAGGATGCTTTGCCTGAGTTTATTGCCATCCTTTTCAGCTTTCTCCGAGCACAACTCCCTAGTTGTAAACAAGGGAGGCCTTCAACCTTCAAGTAGGCATATTTCAGTACGAGAGCGACATCAGGCAGAAGTCTGCGCTCAAGGTGGAGGGAGGGGCGGGAGGTAGTTTGGCATGTTTTCTCCGCGCGGTACACAGAATGCTGGTACGTACATATTAGGCTAGTTCGAAAATTTCAACTTCGGATTTTCATGGTGGAAAACTGGCACTAGACACTGGCGTAGGTGGTACAAGTCTCATTTTTTTTAAAAAAAATTGAGTTACTATCTGCACTTTTCATTTGAAGTTTTACTACTTATGTAAAGACATTGCACAGCAAACTCCAAAGAATGCTATGCTATAAAAGTGTCGCTGGTTGAGCTGAATTTTTTTGCTAATATCAGACATTCCCCACTAAGATCTTGTAAAATGTCAGATTAATCAGGGACACTTTTATATCATAGCATTTTTAGAGGCACAAATTCAGACAACTCTATGTACTGTGCTACTGTAGTAAACTTCAAATTACATGTGCAGATAGAAAATAATCTTTTAGGAAAACTTTTTTTAGTAAAATCCTCTTCATCTGGCCCTATGTCAAAAAACCAGGATGAAAAAATGAATTTCCAGAAAAGTACCCTTTCGTACGAGTCTACATATAGTACCAGCCCAGAGCTAGAAAAGTGGATCAAGATGGAGGAGAAGCAGTCACATTATTTTCAACCATCACTAATCCTGAGCCGTGGTCAGCTTTGATCTGGGATCAAATCTTCCAATACGTAGAGCTATTGCAGTGGAAACACCAAAACAACCCATTGTTTTATTGGTGGCGTTACTCATGCAGGGTCACCCACTTTTTTGCCTCCATAATAGAGATGTGACAAGCGCTGCTTTTGAGAAGCATCACTTGTGCTACTTTTCAGGTCCGTTCAAAGTTACCACACAACTGCCTACCGATGAGAAGCTGTCATTAATTGAGAGAAAACTGCCAATTTTCAGAACAGAGGATTATCTATTATCTAAACGTAAAAAGTGCTATGTCTGTCCCCCTGCAAGTCTCTCCCTCTGTTGCAGAGCTGCCACTCTCGCTTCTGGATCAATGGCCACCAAATTTTATCAACAGTCAGTTCTTTTCCCAGGCCATGGATTAGGGGGTTAGAGGTGGACCTACAGGCTATTTTGAGGCTGAAATCGAGGACTGAAGTTGCAATTTGTACAGGAACACTCATCTGTTGTACATGAAGAGGAGGGAGGAGAGACGAAGATTAGCAGAGCTCTGACCAAAAAATACGTCACATTTGCAATTCCCTGCCAAAGTTCCTACAAATACAGTCCGTGGCGTAAATAATGTCACTTGGTGGTTAATGATATCATACACTGTCTGGGAATGTTGTAGTGCTGAATTTCAACATAAAACTGGATCATTTAGACACTGAGACAGAATTCTGAGTACAAAAGTACACAGCTTTAAGTGCTCATTGTGACAGTACAATGCTGTAAGTGTGGAGAGTTGACAAGACCCTAGTGCCAGATCGCATTTGTTTTTTTTGTTTTCTACTTTACATTTAAGTTGAGTGCCATGAACAAGGTCTCATATAGGTGGCAGTGCTCCAGCTCAAGTTGCCAATCTTCGGGATCCTGCCTGTCATTCATCTGGTGGCTGTTTAAATACCCTAACTGCTTTTTGAGGAATGCACAGATAGCAGATGTCAATCAAATATGCACAAATTTTCGAGATAAAAATGAGCTACTTGGTGTTGATTTTGATGAATCTTAATCGCAATTTAGCCTGAAACCTCATCACACTACACAATCTGCCCAAATCGGAGTGCCAATTTTTTACCAGATCCGGGCTTTAACTCTGTTTATACTTGTTCTACAAAGCCATATTATAGTGCAAAAGAAAGCTTTCACTTGACTCAATGATGGAAAATTGCCACTGTGCCACTATTAAAAATGCCTCAAAATTATGCGCTAGTATATGTGACGAACTCATCATATAACTTCGTCTCAAAATAACCTCAGCAAAGCCTGGCACCTCAGCTCACGTGTGCACAGTTACGGGAGTACGTGACAAAATTATTGACATCCCTCCCAAACTGTCACAAGTGGACATCACAATGACTGGCGCAATTTTTAAACTGTAACTTGCGACAATGATTATCCGGGACCAAGAGAGTGTCAGTGAAGAGAGAAAATGAGATTTAATTGTGAATTTTTAATTAGCAGCCCTTAATTTTTCGGCCCTTTCAGCCAAGTTTTGCCTTAACTGCGCTGCTAGCATTCATCTTTTTGGCCCTTTTGCAGTTGGGACAGAGGGCAGATTTGCCAAGGAGTAGAAGAGTGTGGAGGGAAATGTTGGCATTGACCTCAGATCCCGGCAAACTCAGCGAGTCAAACTGTGGCTTCGCTTGGCACGTACAGAGAGCCTGCTGCCAGCAACACAGTGAGAGGCCAGTGGTATTCCGGGGCGTCAAATTTGAAAAGGACGCTCCGCTGGTGCACGAGGGAGCATCCAAATTTTTCAAATTTTAACCTGAACATTACTTACAGAACAGCTACACCTGTTACTGGAAGCATGAAATAACAGGAATGCATTTTTCATCGCTCTTTCTGAGGGCAATTGCCTCAAGGCTATTATTTCAGGATTATGCGCATACGTTGCAAGAGCGGACGCATCCAACTTATCCAACAAGGATTGCGACAATGAGACCAGAAACTTCATACTTGGCCAATCTGCATGTAACGGATGGGGAGCGGATTCCTCTAACTGAATTATGTCAGGGCTAGGAGAGATGTCTTGATGAGCGGAAAGTTCGCCTGAAGATAGCATAGCTACTTTATTGCCATGGCAGAGTAGGTCTTGTATTGATGAGTGGTGGAGAGAGTGGAGGTGATGGCGGAATGGAGGGAGCGGAGGGAGAAGGACTTCGAGTGGTGAGCTCAGAGAGCACCTGCGGATAATAAGAATATCGTGTTGGAAGAAAAAATAGCTGAAAATAGCTAGTCGATATATACGTAGCGAGAATAAAGCCTTCTTGCCCACTGAAGCTATATATTTTCTCTTCGAAATCCCCTTTGCCACAGTGCAGGCAAGACCGAAGACTCCACCACTCTTGTGTCCTCTTACGGCTCACTAACCTAATCTGACCTGACGCAACCTCTCTCGTCTCCAGGTTAGACTTGGTGTAGATTAGGTTGGAAACTCTACAGTGATCACGTAGTGGTCACAACGGCCGTCCGGGTCAGTCTGGTAAAGTAAAAGATTACTTTGTTCAGTGCTATTACCATTGAAATAAAAGAATTACAAGGTAACAGTGATCACTGATGGGGTGAGGTCAAGTTTGACTCCGTTTCTATCCCTCTTTCACTACAGAAATGTTTGGCTGATATAGTTTCAGTTGCCCCGAGACAGATCAAGCTTCCCTGTTGTCCAATTCTCTTCCTTGTATCTTTCTAGTTTTCCTCTTTTTCTTCCAGGTTGAGGGCAGAGCTTTTTCCTTTTGCTGCTTCTTGCCTCGACAGACAGAAAGAAGCACGGACAATGATCGCGATTGTAAGTAACAATTTTTTCGCCTCAGAAAAGTTAAAACATCATGGCGATTGGGGATAAGCTTATACGTACATTACTGACTGTGCAAATGTTGCTTTACTTTTTTAATGCACAATTTCCAGAATGTTTCCCTGCCTATCTAGCGGGAAATATTTTTGCACTATATTTCCCTGCACTATATTTCCCTCTCCACAGGATCTTATTGTGATTTAACACTTTGAGACTAAAAATTTTCTATACTTCTTCCATGAATCTATTGTACTGAATCATTTTTCATTTCCAAAAGTGTATTTCAGTTGTTTTGTTTGTCTTGAAACTGGTGAAACATCGACCTCATGATTCCAGAAATCGTGCGTTCAATTACAAAGGAACGATGCATAATGTGTACTATATGTATCGTTAATATATAGTTAATATTTTCTAGTGCGGAAAGGAACAATTCAGGAACTGCACTTACTGCAGTCGCCGAACAGGAACTGTAGTTACTACATTTTTAGGATATACTTAAAAAATAACGTTTTCTTGCTGTTCATTCTAAGACTCTATGATCCGAGTTCGACCTCGACTACACTATAGCGGCTTAGACATCCCTCAGCTCAGCGGTCTCGAAACATCGAGACAAAAAAACTTTGAGAATAGTACAACAATGTAACCTCTAATAAGCAATCTCCATGGAGCCTGAACTTCTGGCGACGTAGAAGTTGGAGAATATGGAAACATATTTGCCGACAATGCTTGCAGCAGAAGTGCACTTGATAGCATTACAGAGCGGTTTCTCTCCCAAAAAACTAAAACCTCGTTTCCTGCGAGCATCTCGTAGTAGTTTGATATCTCAAGAGCCAGCGCTCTTCATCACGGCAGCCAGATTCCACTAGGAGGGTTCCACAAAATATATTTTGATGATATGGACGCTGACCTTGAGAGCCTGATCTCCCTCCAATTGGACCTTTATGAACGTCAGCTTCTGAGGAATCTCCTCATCCTGGTACACTGCTTGGAAGACTAAATGTGATGATTGAGACAGCCAAATAAAACCATAGATCACCTCAGACTGCTCAGAAGAACTCAAAAGTCGACCACGGCCCATTGTTCTGAATTTTTTTGGTGGTTTGTGATGATTCTGAGCAATGGCATGGACAGAGCTTATAAAAAAAAAGAACATGTCTGAAAGTGTCATGAATCCGTTGCTCATGTGGAGAGACCATGATTCAAATTTCAGCTCATCTCATTCACTCAGTCGTGAGATTTCTAAAAATCATGCCCTTGCCTATTAAACGAAAACACAGTGTAGTCTATAAATCTTAACTTCGTCAACTTTTCAATGCTTACCGATTTTTTACTACATCAAACCTCTCTTAACCGTCAGCTCTCAAGTTTTAAGCCATTATAGTCTTTGTTTTCGAGACCTCATAGCAGCTACCTCCCAGGTTAGATGCTTCAACGGTAACGTTTACTAATCATTGTATGAAAATTCTGCTGAGGGATTAATCAGCTAATCATAGATAAGCTCAACTGATTTCTTGGTTGCCATTTTAGCTTCCGCTGTTGATCATAAATTGAGTTCTTCAATTGTCTGTGAGCTGTGTTTTGCTTAACCTTCCAAATGCAAAATGACAAATTTTTCAAAGTCCCTAACAACATGCTGTGAAGAAGATCCTTATGAATTTAGATATGTGTTCAAGAGTAAGGTCAAGGTAGAACAGAAGCTAGAATCGCAGAGTTCATTTGCTTGTTGAAAGGGCTTCACCCCTGTATGACGTTCCTGATGCACATGCAAGTGAGAGGAATAACCCCACTGGGTCTTTCCTATACCCTCAAGCGGCAAACATCTAAGCACTTAGTAGCTATGGCACCTGGCGTGGCGAGACACCACTGTGCTTAATTCTCTCTGCCCTCCATTCCATGACTCTGCCAATGCAACGCACCTGGATGAGTCTGATAAGACCAGTTAGGTCCGGAGGTTGATGTAGCACATGAAGCACACCCAGACACTCGAAGGCAAGTGCAGAGCGCTGGCATGCAAGATCTATAAACTCTTTGCATCCCTCTCCACAGAACCTACAACTGGCCATGGAGAAAACATCTACCCTAAATCTATGATAATTAAGATAGTTTAGTCCATTAAGGCTTGCAAAACTAGGCTCAGCTTTCTCCCATCTATCTTGTGCAAGTATGCCCTTTCCTAACGAGCCCGGCTGCTTAACCCAAAATTTGGGCCAACAACATGTGGTGGTATTTCTACCTGTTGTCCCATTTTGCATAAAATTGGTGGTATGTCATTCTCTTTCACTGGCCTGTGGGTAGCAGCGGAGTGTTCTCCACCTCGAGATGAACCCCTACTTTCGTCAGTGAGTCAGCTTCCCCATTTAGGACATGGCCCATATGGGCTTTGACCTATCGGAGACTCACTGTATTGTGTTCCGATAGCTGAATCGCAGGGGTTTTTTACCTCAAAGTAAAATGTAACTCTACGTTTACAAGTGTGCGCAATGTTCCGTTAATGAAAGTGTTATTTCTCATTAAATGTGCTGAGCATCATAAATAAATTTGGCTATTTATTAGTTTTGATTCAAAGCCTTTTTTCATTCCTCCTGGTTGGGTAGGGGGACTTCCCCAATAACCAAACAACCTCGACATCGTCAAGCCGACCGACTAAGTTGGGAAACTTCTACCTAAAAGCGGACTATCCCACATTTTAGGTACAGCAAAAAGATTTCGTTTTGGCACAGGTAAAAAGTATTATGAAGAACGAATGAACCCACACGGTACCAATCCTGGCTTGGAGGGCTACTGCTCCGCCGAGAAGTTAGTAACGAAGTGATGGCGGAACTCTGAAAGTGTTCTGTGTCAAAAAGGAAATTCGACCCAAAGTTTTGGTGGCGATGCAGCTGGTACACTCCATTAGATTTGTGTATCAGGCCTTCAGCAGTCAGAACGACGGTTTTTTTTAACTAATCGACTTCAACTTAAAAGCAAAAGCGGGTGGCGCAAAAACAGAGCTTTATTTTAATTGACCACGTATTTGCATTCAACCAGTGCAGTAGTCAATTTAAATGCTCACTGCTTCCAAGGCCATTGTCATTTCATCTGTGCTCTGAGCTGCTGCTGCTAAAAAAGCAAAGCAAGTTCACAACAGTACCAAGCATTTGTACATCAAAAAGTGTCATTTTTTTATTCAGAAAGTCTCCTTTGGCCAAAATGGCCACTGGATCGGAATCTCCAGGCCTTCAGCTGTGCGAATTTGCCTGAGAAAACTTGTCTCAAAAGAAAGGTTGAGACATGCTCAAACTCTTTGTTTGAAGCAGTTCGTCATCGACCACTGCAAAAATAGCAGATGCTAGGCTGTGTTTCTTCATTTCTATTTTTGGTGTTCTTTTGTTCAGCCTGCCTGAAGGTCGAGGAATCTCCACCCTTTTCAGGGTACTCCTGGTTGGTTGTGTAAGACCAAACTACTCTGCCAATTTGTCGTGACAGACTTCAACTTCTGAGCTAATTTTCCTGTCTCTTGTTCGGCTTTCTATTTTGTCCTCTTGATCCTGATTTTTCTCTTCAGACTTTCTCCCACTTCCTTTGTCTTCATGACATTTAGTACAGCTCTACTTGGACGCATTTTCTCGAATCAAATCAGAAAGTAAGTAGCAAATAGTCTTTCAAAACAATTACTCTATAAAAAATACCGCATCCCCGCAAACATAGGCCGCCTTGAAATTAAGCCGTACTCAGGTCAGCAAGTCTGGCCGTCCCGGTATGATGACTTACTAGCATGAGGCGCCATGAAAAGTGAAAATATCAGCCGCCCTCGAAAACCAGCCGCACCAAAATGAGCCGAATTTAATATAAGCCGCCTTTAGATTTGCGGCGTGACCGTACAGAAGTGCTTTCGAAAGTTTCTCCAAAGCGTTTGTCTCCAAGCCTCCAAAGTCTCTCCCGTGTGACTTCGAACTAGGGAATGAATTTCATTCGTCAGCATTTTCAGTACCTGTTTGATGACCGAATTCCCTACAAAGCTAGAACCAAAATCAATTTTTTCAACCACAACCGATTACAATGAGCTTCAATTTATTGGTCGATTGGCCAGCTAGTCAAAAAATGCTTCAGTATCATTCTCTTCCAAGTTGAATGAATCAACTGTGTCTTGATGTTTTTGAACCTCTTGGCTACTTTTGACAGAGTTAGAGAATAAAACAATCTTCCGTTTGTACATAAACTGTAAGTAAGATAAAGACATCAACGACTATACGAAGGAGAAGCGAAGCTGCCGCATTTGAAGCGGATAAAGTTGAAGGGAATAAGTCACCCTTCTGTATAATCATTCGCAGTCTCTGTAGATGCACGGTAATAATGCATTCAATCCCAAGCACCAGACTGCCTTATCTTGTCAGCTAAAGTCGAAGGTCAGGAGAGCGAGGCAGATGAACGCTTTGTGAAAGCCAGACAATGATTCAATTGTGGGACAGGAGAAGTTATAGGACTGATTAGCTAATTTGATCTTTCAACCGACTTTGCCAGTCGAACGTACATGTTCTGCAAGGTATCAATTCAAGATTCGCTCAACTGAAAAATGCCAAATTCTTCACAAGATACCAAAGTAGTGCCAGAAATGGCAGTAAACCTCAAAAGCTTGACACTTGAGGAATCTCCAAGGTCTAAAGACATTTTTAGAGATACGGAGGTGTCGTAAATGCCCAAATAATCAGACAGGCTCCTATAATGCGACAGACTCTAATAATCCAGCACCCGTCTCGACCAACTTTTCGATCATTTTTAGAGACCTATTGATTATCATTAACCATCAATGAGTAATCAAAGAAGATTCAAAGTTGGTACTGATTTCTCTGTCCGTTGATGATGTAGTGATGGCACCAAGCAGTGAGCAGCAACGATTATTCAAAGACAGTTGGAAGATTTCAAGAAGAGTATTTTCTGCTCTTTGAAAGATCATTCATCCCACGATAATCCTCCCTATATATATAGAAGAACAGGCCCTTATGTACGTGTGTCTGTGTGTCTGTCTGTCTGCGACTGGTTTCTGTCATTTTCGCGGTGTTTTTTGTTCGCGTGGCCCATTTTTGTCATTTCCTCTCGTGGCTGACGGGCCCTTCCCGCGGCTGGTTTCTGCCCTGTGGGTGGGTGTGTATGGGTGCGTGTGTGTGTGTGGGTGGGTGAGTGCATGCGTGTGTGCGTGTGTGATTGCTTTTTTCCGACCCAACGAAGTGGGTAGCAAGCGCGTAAGCGCTAGTCATGTTTAAAGATCAAGAAATATAAGTTGTCATGAGAGAGGGAAATTAGACTCAAATAATGATAATTTGATTATTAGTCAAGAAATAAGATGTAACTCACTTTAAAGCAGATCATTACTGACTGATTGATGGAGGTTCTTTGGCTTTCTCTCTTACCATGCATTTCACCATCCATCATTCATTTCTCGAGCAGGAGTTAAAAAAACAAGCAGGCACGTCTAAATATTGGGGCATTTACGACAATTTGTTGGGAAATTGAAGCGCAGAAGTTCAACGACAAATATTTTTTATTGAACATACCGGTGTAGTACGTCCAATGTACTTCCCGACCACGGTACATTTTTATGAGTCTCCATACAACGTAAGGCGAGACGTAAGTTTTTCTACGCTGGGTGGCATCATTGCTTCGGAGCAACGAACTTCGCTAATGTAGACTGTGAAAAACCATCATAAATGCACCGATTCACTTTTTGCTCCAATGTATTAAACAAAGAAAAATTTGAACAACGAACTTGAGGATTCTCCGTAGCGCAGCCATAGCTTGTCGCACTTGGAGAACTGCGGAAGAGCTGTATTGTAGAAATGGTTTTCACTTGTTTGATATCATTTTCAGTCTCGCAGAATTTGTGAGAAAAATAATGTGCAGCCTCAACTTTTTTGACCTATCAAGTGAATGACACATTATCCTAGGTGACACTACGAAATTTGCAGAAGAAATTGGCACTTTAGAATTTTAACCTAACAAAGAACTTGACAAATTAAGCGATGACGTATGATCCGGCTTTCACTGTAGTTGATTGATGAGACACAATTTCAAGAGTCCTGCCACTTCTGCTCCCAATCTTGAGCAGAGCGAGCAGCCGCCACTTGACGTGGCAAGATTACAGTGCATTGTCAACTCTGGTCAAGCTGCCGTGCTCTAAAAGTTTGTATCACAACGGTGTTTCCTTGAGAGTGCAATAGAGTAATGCACTGCTCAACGTATACGGAAGGAAAGACTGTGCCATATTAAAAATCCGAGGTCGGTACGATTCGATATCAAGGTCAAAAGTGGGTAATCGGTATTTCAGAAGACCGCGGTAATAGTCGGAATCATGATAATTATCGTCAACCGGCAGTAGACCGTCCATAATAAGTAAGTGGAATACAATAGACCCTAGTTCATTGGGTCACCTTGGGACAGAAAGTTTTGAGTCAATTAAGCGACTTGAGTGTAGGTGGTGGGCAGAACTTGAACATACAATGGACGATCGGACCAACGGTTGCTAAGCTATGAGTATTTTATGCTCCATGGGTAGCTGTTGAGAACTGGCTAGATCATTATGGTCTTTGAGATCATAGTGTTCAAAATGTAATAGCGCTCATCAAACGTCATTTTCACGAGACGCAAAGAAAACAGAAGGTGTAGAGTAAGGCTTGTGGTTTGCAAAACGTTGCAGCAATTGGTTGCTGAGGTATGAGCATTTAAAATCTATGACAAAAAAATACATTCTGGCCTGTTTGGATGGTGGCAGCAGATCAAGGACATTTGGGATTTGTAAAGAAACATTGACCTGATCGTAACATTGATTGTAGCTTTTAAATGAGCTTCAGGGTGGCTGAATCGTGTTCCTACGAGCAGAGGAAATTGATTTTTCATGACAGTCGTATCACTTCCATTGCATACGGGACAAGAGCAATGGAGAGCTGATTCTTGACCCAATTAAGCGATGTCACCTTCGTAGTAAAATGGTTAGATTTTGGACCAGTTGGATTTAGTTCTGCAATAAAGCAACTGACCCAATTATCCGTGAGTCAATTACTTTGAATCTACTATTCCCGAAGTCTGAAAAATGTATTTTCCTTCTTAGCTAACTCTGTGAGCCCGAGGTACAACTCCGATGTATGCACTTGACAAGCGTCATCTCACGTCATTCTTGCAGGTTTTTCCGACTCTGTTGTGATATGAATTGGTGTCACTATGCCAAACAACTTTGGTGTCACTATGCCAACTTTATTTGAGACGACGGATAGCAGCAATAACACGGGTGCCTCGCCAACAACTCTTTTGCTTCACCAATGTGGTGGACGACACCAAGCACCATTATGACTCGAGCCAGTAGAAAAAGCTCAAGGCCAGGACCGTTCGTCCAATTTGGTACGTAATTCGTGTCCACCTGGCAGAGCATAAAAAAGTCTGTTGGCATGAGGAGATGTGCGTTTGGGTATATAAGTTATTACTGATTACATCTTGGCATCTTGATGCCTCTTCGTGAGGATGACGTCGGTTCTCAGTGTGACGACCAACAGCTGCAGCAACACGCTCCAGTCCATGCCGGAGAAAAGCAAAATAAAATAGAAAAAAGACCTGTGTACAGTCGACGCTCGGTTTAGTAAATCCATCGGTCAGCATCAAGTTCACTTTGCCTTACTTTCATCTTGACTCGGTCCAGCGGGTGGTCACTAATCGTTCGCGTCCTTACAATGTGTATACTATACCCTGATGTTAAAGTTCCAGAAGAATTCTAAGGACAACTACCTGAAGTGGCTTCATGGCCTTCCTGTCAGCTCAATTGGTTAGTTTTAAGGTCTTAACGTTTTATCCCTAGATCTCGAGCCCAGCGGTCCGATCCCGTGTGAATTAGGTGTGAATTTCAATCTTTGATAGCTAAAGAGGCAAGGTCAGATTTCGACTGCACGAGCATTCAATTTTGTCCTGATCTGATCTTGCTAGTGTTCGTTTTCGTAAGGACATCACTAAAATGATGTAGTTTAGTGAAAATTTATTTCGTGGATTTATACGCAGGCACACCAACTTTATTGGCACAATTGGTCAATTTCTGTCACATGTTGACTTGTTGCTTCAAGACCAGGACCTTGAAATATTTCAAGCAGATCCAAGGAGGAGTAATCTCTCTTTTTTGTGATATAAGACACATGTAGAACTTCGACCTCCTTTCACGAACCCATGCAACGTTGGAAAAGTTGCAGGAAAAGTTGTAGGAAAAGTTGTGACCCGAGTACCACCAGATGAAGTTGCTTCAAACCTTTTTCTCCATTTCGTGACATGTTCGCAAATAGCTCTGACCAAGTAACTTTTAGTCGGACGTTGATATTTTTTCATCTTCTAGATTGTAGGACAGACGTGCATCATGACATCGCCTTTGAGCGAAGTCTGCGAATCAATGTCGAGAGGTCTGCCTTCCAGCTCGATGTTCCTGATGCATCCGACGAATCCGGCGTCCGTCCTTCGACCGATGAGGCGGTCGGGCTTGGGGTGGCGACCCAACCACAAGCCGTGGTTCGTGTCTGTGGACGAGACTCCGGGAACGCCGATGCCTGGCTGGGCGAAGGTGCCGTCCACCGCTAACGTCACCACATTCTTGGCTTTTACCGCTGAGTGGAGAGAAGATAAATGGAGTCTTGAATGCAGCCATGGGATCATTCCATGGGATCATAGCCATGGGGTCATGAGATCATTCCTCACCGTGAATGTTGTGCCACTGCCCGTCGCAGAATTGTGCCGGACTTTGTGGTTTGAAGACTGCTGTAATGGGACCTCGGCCGTTGTCCACAGTGAAGGTCAGAGTTCCGTCGATCATTTGTAGGATGAGGTAGTCTCGTCTGCCCTGAATGGCCAACAAGATCCCAGACACGTTGCGTGGCTTTATGTCCATCGTCACGTCGAAGTCCAGGCCGACGCGATACTTGCGGGCAGCCAGAATGGCCCCACTTGGCCCAATAAAGTACCCAGGCTCGACCTGGAGTACAGAAATTACAAGTGACTGTGATGCACGCGTACGACAGGAGATGAACATAAATGCATGGCAGACGGGAAAAATTGGTATGGTCCGCAGTACATCTGTGTCCGTGTGTGTGTCTGTCGTGCTACAATGGTATACCTTATCCGAGCAGGGGACGACTCCTGCATTATTGTTTCGGCTCCACTTCCCAATCATCTTGTTGCGAAGTTTGAAGTTCCTCAAACAGCCGACAAACCCAGTGGTTACTTTCTGAAAGACGTACATAGTATATACTGTACAAGTAATTACTGAATGAGGACTGAAACTTGTGAGGTGGAAAGTTGGGGCAGGGAAAGCAAAATGAAATGGGGTATGAATTTTAAGTACCGAGCCACGATGTCTTTCATGTAGTAACTCGGACGGCAGCAGAACTTGTCACGCCACGCAATTCGAAGGGAGTTTGATAATGACTTACATCATGGCCAGGACTTGACGTCATAACAGGTGTCAAGATTCTACTGTATGCACTGAGCTTTCGGTGCGAAACTTACGGAAACTCCAGTTTACGTACCATGCTAGACTTTGTGCACGACTTTTCACAAGACCAAGCACATTTCACTCTGTAACAATGTACAGGGCGCTCCATATGTATTCGCCTGGGTACCCCCTGAGTACGGGTGTGGTCCCACACCCGCCGACATGTTTCACAAGGTGTGTAAAAATATTCGCCCCCTATTCCGAGCATTATAACTTCCTTAATACTGCGCCTGCGCAAAGTCTGCTGATATCGTTGGAAAGCCTGAATCCTTGGCAGTTAAATTCATATACTTCACTTTAAATGGTAATGACTATTTTAGGCAGGGCCGGCCCTTTTGTCTACTGTACTGTATTGACCTTTCAGCGACTTGCACGAGATATTTGCCCGGGGAAGAGGCAGTAGTGGTGGGGAGTCTGAGGCTTATCCCCCCCCCCCTACGAGGTGAGGATAATTTGCATATTTATTGCTGTCTTCGCATGGAAATCACTGTTCAAAGCGCTTGATAGCGGGGGCCTAAAATACTTATGGAGAGCACTGTAAGAATCCTTAAAATCGACCAGTTACCCGTAGGACCTCCCGGTTTGGTACGGTACATTTCAAATAGGTCTCCATCAATGTCGTGTCACGCACATTCATATTCAGTTGTGCTACATGCGACACAGTATGTAGCCTCACAGTAAAATGAGCGCGCCACTTACGTACTGTAGGGTGAGATAACTCCCAGGGGTATTTCTTACTACAATGCCTAGTCAAGCAATGAGAGAAGGGTACATATAGAACTGGCGAACCTTGAGGTTTCTTTGAGCCTCTTGCATCAGCAACACCTCTTTCTTCACCCCTCCCAGGTAGAACTCGGGCTGCGTCTCGATGCTGGCGGTGTTTCCGTAGGATGTCTGCTCTCCCTTCTGTCTTCCGTCCACAGAGAGCTTTCCCCGCTCGCCCTGTCTGGAGAACTCCACCAGGTGCCACTCGCCATCGTTGAAGGTCTCCTCGGTCTCGATGTAACCGCTCCCAGAGCCGCAATTGAAGCCGTACACCAACTGAAGAAGGAGTTACTCGTGTTAGATTCACTTCTTCCAGTGCCGCTGAATGAACAGTTTCCACAGTTAAGAAGACAGAGAGGTCACAATGTGATTTGTCCTCGGCGATAGCTACTTGACGTTTTCACCTGGCCTCGAATCATAAAAAGTGCGATGAAGTCAGTCTGCATCTCGCCCGCAGTGTAGAAAATGATTCCCTCCTCAGCAGTCGTCTTGATTTCTATAGAGAATTCTGACCGCTTCTTGATTCTCAGCTTCCGGTTGAATTCTAGGTAGGTATCTTTACGCGAACCTGCACAGAGAAGCAGGAAGAATCTCAGGATGTAGCTCACGCACGATTCTACGATTTTAAGAGTATTTCTGCTCTTATGTATGGTGCATGTATAGTGCGCAGCAAAAATGGGCAGACAGTTGAAATTCGATGGTCACTTTATATAGAAGAAGTGTTGAAGTGTCACGAAACTCGCTACGGCACAAGCCAGTTGGACTTGATCTTAGAGCAGCGTCTGCTCACCCATTGTACTCATGCTGGAAGTGCTCCATTGTCAGCTGCGGCGAAAAACGCAGTGTTTCAGGCCATTTTTTTTGTAAGGAATAAAATAACAAACTTTTATACATTTTTCTACGTCATCAACTACTTTTTCCCCATATGGCTGAAAAAGTAGGAAGTGGTATTTTTATTAAATATCAAAATACATTTGTCTTTCTTTTGAACTTTAACAATCAAAGAAGTATTTAAAGAAAGAACTAGAAGTGCATGCTAATAGATCTGTTTTCTTTGGTTGTGGCACCAAGTTTTTTTTGTGATTCTTATGTTCTGTGCAACTGTTCTCAAAGCAAGACGACCGTTTCTCCCCCAACGTGGTCAACTTTGTGAAATCTCTGATCACAGCAACATGTTGATGTAACAACAGGAGATACAACTTAATGCAAAAGAAGACCAAAAATATCTCAATTTTTTATGAAAGGTTTAAAAATATTAGTTCCTACCTAAAGTTACCAATGAATTTCCTCTGCCTGACCTGTTTTTCAGTTTTATGTTCCGAAGTATAATTTGAAGACATGTACAGTCGTGGTCAAAAGTATTCATACGGCTGGATGCATCAAACTTGATGAATCCTTGAAAAGTTCATAATAACTTGGTTGGTTGAGATTGCCGCAAGACAGCCCATGATGTCATCATGCCACCATATCAAAATGAGTCTGAAAGCATAACTGTCAACAAAGTTCTTTACACAAAAGAAAGTCAACTCTACTTTTGGGGAGTCCACAAGAATTCACAAGTTATTATTAGCAAGTGTGAGTAATTGACCCCTTTGTTTGATGAATCCAGCCGTAGGAATACTTTTGACCACGACTGTATGTAGACACGGAGACCGCCCCAACCCGCCGAACCTTACCGAATCTGAGTCCCGTCATTTTATTTACATCTGAATCTCGCGCTGGGCTGAGCGGAAGCATGCATTCGCCAAAGTATTGCGGCTCTTCTTCCTCCTTAAACGGAAATAGGTCCCAAACGTTGTCGTCGTCATCGGGGTCCTTTTCCTTGGGAGAAGACTCGCCTGCGGTAAGAGGGAGAGGAATGGAAAGTGATCTCTCAGGTTTACGTGGGAATCCTGGCAGTAATCCCACACTCACTTGTGCGGAACTAGAAATTGAGTCCGCGCAAGTCTTCCTATCCAATAAAACATCCAGTGTCTGTGCACTCACCTTCTCCTTCTGCAGTCGCCTCCTTCTCTTCTTTCTGCTCGTCTTCATCTGCGAGCAAATGTATAGGAATTTATGTAATGATGAAGATTGGTGGGAAAATTCTGCTTTGCTTGCCTGTGTCGAAAGGTAGTTCCATTCTACACACTCCCTTTTCCACCCCTGGTGCCTCCGGGACAGTGTTGACGTTCACGAGCTGGCTACCGGCGACCAAGATGTCCCTGATGCAGCCGATGTAAGGTGTATCTACGGCCACGGAGCCAGGGACTAGAGTGACGTTGTCAGACAGCCCACCGAAGTACGCGTTGTATGCATCGTCGAGCTGAGGACGTTTCTCTTGATTCAGAACTTGAATGCTGCATAAAAGAGACAAGGGATTGTTGGCTGTGACCATCAAAACTAAAGAACATAGACGAACATACCTGTATATGCAGTTACATACAGCAAGTGCATAGTTAATCAACGAGTTAATCATACCTGACCATTTACAACCAGTTAAGTAAACCTAACCATTTTTGACCTGTTAATCATGCCTAATCAGTTACAACCAATGAGTACCAATGGTGTGACTAATGTGGTATATGAACAATAGAATCACTCGATCTCGGGCAACATTTGGTCTATGAAATATGACTTGGAGAACTGACTGAGGCTTGATGTAAAAGTCAAGAAACGATCACCGGTTTATACTATATGCTTCACCTATATGCTTCACCTTTGCGGCCCAGCATGCTGCTGGGCCGCAAAGTTCAACTACAGCAACCAAGCACGATTGTTTCTTGTTTCGCACATCAAGGTTCTATCAGTTCTGCATGTCAATTTAAAAAAAATTTCAAATGTCACCCCATATCGAATCACCCACACACATTAACGTGCTCCAGGTGCGCGCTATCCGTATAAACCACACTTACTGGAAGTAATCGTGATCGTCCACGTGCAGCTGTATGTCAGCCTCGGTTATCAAGAGGGTCACCGCGTGCCATTTGTTGTCGTTGTAAAACTTAGGCTTGTTGGCCGCCTTGGCGCTTCTGATTTCGTACTCAGGGAATACGCGCAACTCCAGCGATCCGTCCAGCAGCGACAGCGACACATAAAAGAAGCCGCCGCTGATTTCCAGGAAGTAGGCGAGCAGCCCGCGTCTCTGGCCGGTTTTAAACATGAAGCTGAGCTCGAACGCGCCGTCCAGCTTGATGGGGTCCAGCTTCATGTAACCAGGAGTAGCAACTGGGAAGTACGCTTGCGGCTCCATCTGAAAAGACCAAGTTTTTTTCCGGTCAAGGCACAAAACGGACAATGGCACACAGACTGATGATCGATCTCTGATCTAACAACCTATTCAAGGAGCGTCAAGAGTCACTTTTTGGTTACTTACAGGAGGCCTGAGGGAAATCAAGGCCCAAGGGCAGTCAAGACTCCTACATGCTACATAACGTACAGTGCATCGTCTACAATAACATACGTCTATGCGACTCTGCTATCCTGAGCAGTACATTGGGAACGTCGACTGTGAGTGCGGTTTACACGTAGGTGTGCAGTGCTCGACTACGTCTCGCAATCAAGTCTTACCAACCAAGGTCACTGCATGACAAGGCGTACAAATTTTGAAGGCTATGGGGCAAAGTTCAGCGGGCTTTCTTTTCAGTTTCATTCAACGTCAAAGTAGCAGTTTAATATCTGGAAAGTAACTGAACAGGTCCGCTCAAAAAAATGAAATGTCGACCTAAAATCCTTATGTTCTGTGTGTGAAACAGTTTTGAAGTCGGAGAGAGGGGACCCAAAAATTGATTGGTGCAAAAAATGTAGGATCAAGAAAGAGATTTAAAAATTGATCGAGCCCATTAGTACATGCCATCTTTGCGCAATTTGAAACCACGGTTTATATTTATCTAGGAGATCCGACCCGCTTCACTGGTAGTTCCAATGAAGCCCCTGACTTTATAAAGTCACTGTTCAGTCTGTGCCTCTGTGGTCCCCGCCTCTGTGGTCCCCGCCTCTGTGGTCCCCGCCTCTGTGGTCCCCGCCTCTGTGGTCCCCGCCTCT
>JAAUXU010020450.1_pt1 | contig 38690 bp, 47 predicted proteins | sample 7278151 | NCBI WGS metagenome assembly JAAUXU01 (sample SAMN14350113, study PRJNA611818) | marine sediment metagenome | isolation source: surface marine sediment (1.8m) | place: French Polynesia: Moorea | collected 2018-08 | reverse complement strand
GTCCGACCTCCTGTGGAGCGTCCTGGGAGTCGCCAAAAACATGGTGCCGGTGACTTTTGGCGGAATCGCTTACTCCGAGGTGCTTCCAAAGTTCTCCTTCGTGGACGCGCTCAACCACAGTCCCGTCGGGTTGGCGCGCTACCTGCGAAAAGCGCACGCTCGTCCATCCATGTACGCCAAATACCTCTCGTGGAGGCGGACTCTGCAGCTGAGATTCGTTCGCTGGCCTTGCCAGCTGTGCAAGATGTTGAAGGACCCGCACTCGAGACATGAGCTGGGCCGTGAGTGGGAACAAAAGGCCATGAGAAAGCCCCAATGCACTCGGTGGCCCCAGTTGGACTTCAAGGGGAAGAAGAGATAGATGAACGAAAGAATACGTACTTGCTACTCGACTTACCCGTGTACAATTTCTCCGCCGCTCCTTCCTGCTTGTTCTCCTTTTCTTTAAGCCTGTTGAGTTTCTCCACAGAGCAGCTATATATAGCTGCTCTGTGGTTTCTCCCGCCTCTTCAACTGCTTCTTTTCGCGCTTGGACAGCTTCTGCTTGAAGCTGGTGTCCTCATGCATGGAGTCAGGCATCCCGCTGACCTCGTCCTTGTGTCAGTTGAGCTGGACTAGCAGCGGCTTCACCTCTGGACTGAGGCGGCTCTCGCTCGACTAGTGTATCTCGTACTCCGGCACCTTTAGGGAGTATCTTCATGTCCGGTCGAAACTTTTCGGTCAGCGCCTCAATGATGGCCTTGGTCGTGGCGGTGGATGACACGCTGATGCACGTGGTAGCCATCTTCTGCCTGACGCCCTCCCGGTCCTCCGACTGGTAACAGAACCGCATCATGCCGCGGAACTCAAGATCATGTAGAAGACAAGAGCGTGCGTGAAAGCAACGTCAATGAGAGTACACATAAGCTGACACATACATATCAATGCTGCATGCCTCTCCTCACATGTGTGCTGCATGTTTGTAAGCCATTCAATACGGGGATATACGTAACGTTAGCATCTGCTGCAGTGGGAGTAAAGCGGACTCCATGCATTCCGTAGCAACAGGAATGCGTAAAACGTCCTAACACGGGAAGGGCAGGAAGAGCAAGAGGAGACGCATGTGGTACCACACCACCAACCTCCTGCTCCGCACCACAGAGGTCATCACCTGTGCGTCAGCCAAAAGGATGAGTGCAGCAAGAACATTATTGGCCATGCCTGGAGCGAGTCGAGCGAGGCCGGCGACCCTGGATGATGGGCGGGCTTCACCTTCAGTGACAGATACTCGTGTTGTGGTCGAGACCATTGCCAACTCTATCTCAGGCTCTCGCTCGATCGCAATCACAGTAGAAAAATTTCCCCAAGAAGGAGAAGAAGATCCTAGCATTTCAGTGTATTAACTACCTTTAAAGACTTTATTTACGTCAAAGGTATGAAATGAAAACAGTAATAACCCGACCTTGGGAGTCCCCCGTTATTAGAAGTCTCCGTCATTAGAAGCAAACTAGGGAAAACAGGGTGTGAAGCAGCCCCGAGCTTCTGGTGAGGGCTTTCCTGTGGGCCTATTACTGTGGGCCTTGTGGTTGTGGTTTACGAATTTGCATAAGAACTGAACAAACAGACAATCTGTCTCATTTCTTCACGACGATGATTTCAAAATTTCTGTGACACCTTTGGCAACGTTGGGAATGTCGCCTGTAATTCATACTGTTACATTTGATGGATTGGCCCTTCTTGACGAAGCCACAGATAGTTGTCCTGCAATCATCTTATATCGTAGGTGCTCTGGAGGTGACTCTTCAGCTTGATGGGCAGTTGTCGGTGCCACAGAATCCCATGCTCCCGAGGTTTAGGTCCCTGCGAAAGTTCGTGGTTGACTGCAGGTCAGTGCTGCCATGGGTCGCCATTCCTCACTGGCAGCTTGCCACAGGCTTGGTGCCATGGGTTCTGGTTTGTGGTCGTACTGCCAAGAGTCAGTCCTGCTTCTGGTTGAAGCAGGGAGAGACGTAAATAACTAATACGTGTGCGGTAAGGGCGCAGTAGGCTGGAGTGTCTCTGATTGAGCTGAAATGTTAGGTGCTCATACGAGACCTTGCCTGCTGTTGGCACCTAAAATGCCAGCTCAATCAGAGGTGTTTGCATAACATGGCATTTTTTGGAGTTTCTTATGTTCTGGGCCTCTCACCGTGTACATACCTGAAAAGTTTGCAAAGTTGAGCCAAATACCAGTGATGTCTTGTGTGCAGCTTTATGAGAGCTCTTGAAAGAGGCGTCATTTGAGCACCATTTGTTGGAAGAATAGTTGCCAAACTTCTGCTTTGTGTAGCTAAGGCATCCCTGCTGTACCCCGTTGACCCGTTGGAGTGGGTGCACCCCCACCCCCCTCCCGTATAGATGTCTTGCCAGGATCTCCCCGTCTAGGTCGTAGCTACAACGAGCCTTTACTTTAGAGTGGGCCGGTAGGGCAGCCCAGACATGCTGTGTGACTTGCAAGTTCAACTTTAACTTGGGTTAAGAGGTGCGTCCAATGCCTAAAAGAAGAGCCGAAGAAGCTGACTTATTCGAGAAGTACAATTCAGTGGCGTCTTAATTCACAAAGAAGCCGAATAAAACATAAAAACACTTAATTTTCTCGACTCCTAATGAACAGATTTAGCTGACTCTTTGAAACAACATTTTTGAGGAATATCTGCAACTATGAAACTAAAGCTTGGGTAGTTTGTACTAATACTACAAGCTGTTGAAGCCAAATGATCTGTGGTGTCTACTTTATGATCAGGTGGTTGCAAAGCATCAGAAGTGCTGGGGGTTGTAGAGTCTGCAGCCGACAAAGTTGTTCATTCAAAGGTCAGATCACAATCATCCCTGCTGTGACTACAACACTTCAGTTTTTGCCCTGCAATTGAAGAATTCTGCCGTAAGAACAAAACAAAGCCAAACCTATGAAACAAAAAGTGTTTTGAGACCTTGCACGTCCTGCTGCAGAGGGACCAGGATGGTCAATCAGTAGAGTGACATGACCATCATCTGTACTCCAGAGTCAGTCATCTCAGCCAATCATGGTCCCTGGGCAGATGTCCTGCTACATTTTTCCTATACTGAAGTCTCAATCAGCCAAGCACAAGCCTGTTCCTCAAATGACTCACTTATTTTGGAAAAATTGAATGGAGCAATGGATAACTTATTGTGAAACAAAGGGACTTAACAAAAGGCTAGACCAATTTGGACTCTTGGAATTTTGCTGAGTGCATCTTGGGTTTATTACCTGGTTCCAAAGGGTGAAGATGCACTTAAAGTCTTCAAAAACAAGGTTTTCTAAACCCCCCGCAAGAAAGTTTCACTACATAACATAACAAAGTGTTCAGATTTGGAGGGCGCAGCTAAACACACTTTGTGTTCAGTTTCATTTGCCCTCAGAGCATGCGGAAAGTAACTCAGCAGGTCTAATTTGAAATGTTGATCTAACATTTTTATTTATTTAACTTTGAAGGCCGGCCCAAAAGCTGATTAGTTCTTCTTTCCATTTGTCAAGAATGTCTTCAAATGAAGCCTTGCACCAAATACAGCACACAGAAAGCGCTAAAAAAGTTGGTCTGGCCCAATTCGCACAAAATTTCAGCTAGACCAAAACTTTCAATCCTGATAGATATGCGACTCTAAGAAGAAAGTACGTAACACAGTTAAGTATGCACTCACTGAGGAGCTGCGCGTTGGTTCGTTTTCAAGCCAAATAACGCTCGGCCTGGACATGAAGTAGCGTAACGTGCGAGGAAAGTTCTTTGATCTGCATGAAAGAGTTGGAAAGTGTCTCGTCCACCCGACAGGTTCAGCTCCGGTGAATATTAGAGTTAAGCAGCACTTGTTGTGCATGCCGAAGGACACGAAGCAGCGCTTGGAAGAGGTGCTCGGGGACCGGAAGTCACTTGAGCAAGCTCCGACACCTTAGGAGCCGACGCAACAACGCCAGCGTCGTCCCTTACGGAAGAAGAAGCTCCTGAACTCGAGGATCAATCCTTGCTCTGTCACGCAAAATGTGCAAACGTAGGCAAGAGACACAAGGAAGTGACCGGACAATTTGCACTTTTACCTGCTTCACGGCCAAGGCTGCTGTATACAATGTAATGACCGAACCCGGTATTAACCGAACCGAACCTGCAAATTAAACCGAACTTTTGTGGTTTTGCAGCGGTTTTTTTATGCGTAGGAAAATTTAGTACGTGATGTTGAGCAATTTTCGTGACAAATCAGCGACTTCTCTGCATTCATCTGTTTCTTCCTTCGGCCACAATGTTCCCAGTAGTAGAGAATAGACATTGAAGTCGGTGGAATACGTTAAACTAACTGTGCAAGCTCGATCTTCATTGCAGATCCTGATTCTGACCAGTCCTTCCAAAGCACCAGGCCAACAACATCGGGCCGTTGTTGCAGAATCAAGGTAGTCTTCCAGCATTGTGTTGTCAGAGGACCGGCTTGGGCTGCTCCTTGGATGAATTCTTTCTTTAGACCGCAGATACATGTGGAGGAGGAGGATCTCATAGTCAAAATATACCGGTGGAGGAATAAACCCTCAAATGGTCATACAAGTTGACACTTCGGTGCTGTGCTGTGAACTTCAGTGCACACTGCAGTGCAGTGCAGTGCAGTGCATCTCCAGTTTCTAAGATTCGGTTCGGCTGGATAGACTTTGCCCGTCCGACCGAGTTAATAGAGCACAAGTTCATTGTACCAAGTACAGTAAAACCGAGAAAGAAGAGACCATCTTCAAGATTGATTTCCTCAGCAGGCTGTGAAGCTAGAGAGGTCTGCTTGGTGTCAGAACGATCAGCAGAACCCGCAGAAAATCAGACCAGTTCTTGGCAATGCAAAAGGCATTTTTTTTCCATCACATGAACTTCTGGCGTGGTGCAATGATGAGAGAGGAAAAAGACCAGTTTTCAAACTACAGACGAAAGGATTGCGAAAAATCTCAGAAATTTATGCCAATCGAGATGTCAAAAGCATGCAAATGAAAAATGAGACAGGGGTCTAATAGCATTTTTGCACATCTCATGTCAGCTTGCATAAACATTTGCGTGTTTACTACATTTCAATGCAGTGTGAGTAAGCACTCATACTGCACAGCCGTGTCAGAGGCAGACTTGACTATGAACTGCGATTACAGCCAAGCTAATTTTAATGTCACCCTCTACTAAAGGTCAGATGATCATGCCTGAAAGGATCTCCAGCAGACTTTGATATAAATCCTGCCCAACTTTGCTTGTGCATCAGTTGCCAGTGTCGACTGTCAGACGGAGTTCAGCATCTTGAAAGACATTTTGTCACCAGCGAGGTTGCGCCTTGCTGAGACATCCTGGTGATGCAATCATACTTGGACGCAATACGTGCTACAGTGAAACTAAAAGCTAAAAAGAAATATCCTTTAGCGAGTGCATCTGTACATTTTAATAAACTTTTCTTTTGCTTCTTGTGCCAATTTCATTCGCATATTTCTGATCTGCATAAGCCACTTCCATCTGAATAGTTTTAACAATTGTCAATGCTCCAGTTAGTGTTGTAAGAGTTCCATCAGATGTAGAGCCCAGCTGTTCCAAAGATCAGTACAATTCAGTTTTTGGGATCTGCGTCCCCCGTTCAGCTCCTCATACTGGCGAGGATGTGAGTTCCTTACAAAGTACCCGTTCAAGGGACTTTGTAATTCAATGAGTTCCTTCAGGTTGGCGGTTCAAGTTCAGTTCTGCAAGAGCTTAGGAACTTCGGCACGTCTCGATCCTCTGGATCAGCCTCCCGGAACACTTTTCAATGTAACGCCACAAATGACTCTCTTTTAAGCGGAGGCGACTGCACAGTACGTAGTCAACAAGAAATGGCTTCCAGCAACCACCTGAACATCTCCGTTGCAATGACGAGAACCGCTATCGCCGCGGGCAAGGAGAGAGACGAGGAGGGCGAGGAAAGCAAAGAAGGGCTGAAACGGCGGACCTGCATTCCTTGCAGCCAGGGCTGCTGCCGAAGGAGCCGGCGGCGGCCACAGTGACGGCGGACGAGCTGGCGGGAGCAGAAGAGACGGCGCTGAGCGGCAAAGTAAGAATGGCAAAGCAGTAGCATACGACAGAAGGAGATCTGGCGGCAAAAGACGAATCCCGTCGCCATCGCTTCGAGCAAGATGGACCAGAGGACGCCCATGTCCGAGCGCCAGCAGCTCGCCCTCATCAAGCAGCTGGAGAGGGCGGCTGACGGTAAGTAGGCGTCCACCCCTCTGGAGCGGCCGGAATCTCAGAAATTCTACTCACTCCCACCAGATAACTCCTCCAGTCCGTGTACCCCGCCGAGGGCTCCCCTCCAGGTGGTGAACGGGCCCCGCTCCGGGTCATCCCCCTCCACGCCGGCCGCGGAGAGACTGCGCAAGCGCATGTTGAGGAAGAACGCCAAGGGCGAGACGCTGCTGCACCGCGCTGCCATCAAGGGCAACCGGAGGGTCGCTGAGGACATGTTGGCGATCGGAATCGATCCCAACGAGACGGATAACGCCGGTGAGTAGGGGCAAAATGTTCACTCGTCTAAGAGCGTATTCGGTAATCCTGACTTCCCTCAGGGTGGACTCCACTGCACGAGGCGTGCAACCGCGGAAAGTTGTCCGTGGTCCGCCTGTTGTTGAAGCATGGCGCTGATATCAATCGCTTCGGCGGCTTGGGCGAACAGAGGGAGACCCCGCTGCATGACGCTGTTAAGTCTGGGCACTATGAGGTGAGCGTGCATTACGAGGGACGGTTTTTTTGTCACAACCAACACCAAGCTCACCTTCGTCGTACAGGTTGTCAGATATTTGGTCAAGAAGGGTGCCGACCTCTCGGCGAAAAAGGACAACGGCCGGACGCCGCTAGACGAGGCAAAGAGCTTAGTGGAAGACCTGCCCCAACTCCAGCGCATTATCAACTTTCTGTCAGAGTGGCAGGTAAGACTAGGACAGTATGACTTCGTCACAAATCCAAGAGCAGCATTCAAAAAAGTTCTCGCAGGGCAAGGACCCCCAAGGTTTAAGCGACAGCGATTCTGACGACGACGACTGTTCCGAGGATGAGAGTGACCTGATCCGCTTCCTGGGCCTCGTACCCTCGCCGAGCATCGACCAGGCGCTCCAGACGCTCGGGCTGGAAGGCGTCAAGAAACAGGGGAACGAACCAGTGAGCAGGAAGCTCGTAACCAAGAAGAGGAAGCACAGCAATGTAGCGATTTCAGCCAGGAGAAAGCGACTGTCCAAGACTAGGCTGGGCTTTGGCAGTGATCCCTGCGGTAAGGTTCCGAGAACCTTCTACTTTGACGTCAAGTGCTGATGGCTTTTACTTGATTGCAGAGGTGGAATCCACGAGCAGCTCGACAAAGCCCATCAAAGAAGGTGTGACGATGAGCGCGTTACCGCCGCTTTCTCCAGAATGGCAGAATGACGGAAACGCAATCGAGACAGACTTCGGGAACGCCGTGTCGGCGGAGGAGAGGACCTTGTCGTCCGGAAAGCTAACAACTATCGTCTCAGAGAGCTACCTCAAAAGAGTCATCGCGAAAACACAAGACGCCGTCAGGCTTCCCGCCGATAAGACTGACAGCCAAAGTGAGCCGAACAAGCCAGTCATGAAGGTTATGCCCTTCAAGATCATTCTGCCGCCCCCCGTGTCCCCTGATGCTGTCATAGAGGATTTGCAGCCGCTCCCTGAAGCCGAATTTAATCTGCTATCCAGTGAAGACCATGAACCCCAAGTGGAAGAACACGATGATGACAACGGGGACCCTGGCATGGAGAGCGTCGACATGGCAGACATCGTCAGTGTTGAAGAGCCTCAAGCTGCCAGTGTAGATGACGATGCCATCCCCAAAGCTGAAGGAGGACACATCGACGAAGTCCCCGATAACAAAGTCATTGATACAGTTGAAAGTAAGGTGACTGAAATCGAGCACCAGCATTATCCAGAGGAAAATATCCCTCCAGCAGCAGTTGGTCATGATGAAGGTGTTGACTTAGCGAAGCAGAACTCGGAGGAGGCAGACGCTGCTGCTTACATTGAGTACCATGTCAAAAAACGCAAGCTTCGGTCAAGCATTTCCCAAGGCGTTGAAGACACTGTGCAGCAGCAAAGAACGCTCAGTAGCAATCCAGGTTCAAGTGGTCAACCTGCCCCACTGAGTACAAAGCAACAACCACTGAATGATATTCAAAAGTACCTGAATCTTCGCAAGCAGGTGGAATTGCGAAGGAAGAACATTTTCCCTGTGCGTCCCAAGCCACCTCAAGGCTATCGCGACTACTTAATGAACCGCAAGACTTATCTGCTGCAAGGCAATGCAAGTGAAAGGCTACGATCTATGGCCATGATCCAGCCTCCGCCATCGCTTAAAGGACCCTTGCGAGAGCTGTTCGTTGAACAAGAAAAGGCCAGACACAAGCTGAGGAAGCAACACCTGGTGGAGAAGGAAAAGCTGGTCTTAACGGTGGAGCAAGAGATCATTCGAGTGCATGGACGAGCTGCCAGGGCTCTGGCAAACCAGCCTCTTCCATACAGTGTTTGCACCATTCTAAGAGATGAGGACATCTACACTCCCATCAGTGATCCGCCAGCCGAAGAGAAAAGCAAGGATATCCGGTCCAGATATAACGGAAGACTTTTTCTCTCTTGGCTGCAGGACGTGGACGACAAATGGGAGAAAATTAAGGTAAGAGATGGTGTTCATGACCAACGCCACGCGAGCACGGCATGTCTTCATTGGGACTTCCTTTGTCGTTTCAGGAGCAAATGGTCTTGAGGCACCACAACGAGGCCGAGTCGCTCAATGCAGTGCAAAAGATGGATTGGGAGTGGAAACAGGGCGAGCTCTCGGGGAGCGATCGTTGTCACCAAATTGATGATCTCCACATTCCTATGGTTCACGTGTCGGACGACTTCGACTTGTCAGACAGTCGCTAGGCAGTAGCTCGGGTTGTCCACCGCGATGGCATTGTGAAGTACAACGAGTATGATTTATTCGAACTCAATCCGCTTTATCACGTCCACGTAGACAACGCGGTCATTGCTCTTCAATGACGGTGACGTTAGGTGGTTGGTCTCCGCCGACCCATTCGGCAAGGCTGGGGTTTGTCGCTCTCGCCTCCAGACTTTCCAGACGCTGTAACTCTCTGTCACCGAAAGGGAGGGGATCGTGGTCGAGTCTGAAGAGCCTTCGGAGAGCGTCGACTGCGGCCATCTCCTCAGCAATTTCCGCTGTCTCACCGGGAGCTGAAAGAAGAGAAGCTTCAATTTGCTCCGTCACTATAAGCACGTCCATTATTCCACTCACATTGGCCAATAAGCTCTTTGTCGCTGTAGATGCCCACATGAAAGCAAGCCAGCAAGGTGTCCTTTCCGCTCTCCCACAGAAGCCTCGAATTCGGCTCGCCTCGACCTTGGTTCGACAAGATCGTCGCTAACACGTTCATGGGATTCTTGACGTCAATGATATCACTGAGGTCTTCCCCATGGAGGCGAGCGGCTACGAAGTCAACTGCGAAACGGTAGGAACGGGCGGGACCGCTGCTCTCGTGGACAGCTCCCAAAACCGCCAAGAACGTTCGGCGAAAGGTCTCTTTTTTGGGAGGATACTCCTGTACAGAAAGCAAATTCATGAGACTGTTCGACTACCGCAAATTACTTGCTTTACCTCCGACATGATGAGATCTTTGGTGCCCAAGTGGAATGACACGTCGGACAGCACCTCCACTCCTGAGAGATACCTGACGAGTGCCCCCACGCACTCCTCCGGAAGGAAGGGTAGTGCCGCTCGCAGGTAGCGACAGAGGTTATCTTGCAACACCTGCAGACCCAATTCAGACAGGCGAGAATTGGACGTCAAAGTGAGACTCATCTCTAGGCCTAAGCGCTCGCGACGTCTACGTGAAAAGAAAGTTCAAGCTGATCTTTCAAGACCCCTCGTGAGGAAGCTTTACCTCGTCTCGGCGTCGACGTAGGAAGGGTCAAGGAAGGCTTCTCGCAGCTTCGAGGAGTCAAACTCTTCCCGGACGCGAGCGCTGAAGGCACGCAGCTCGACGTTGTAGTTCCTGATACAATCATGCCAGGCATTACTTATTAATATACATAACTGTTGCGTTAGGTCACAGAAGCTCTTCGCGCTCCCGACACGTTGGCGCTGATCACTTTCTTGACGAGACTTACCACTCCAAGAACTCCGATCTTTTAGGCACGGTTTGGTGTCCCTGTCTGAGCTTCTGGTCAGTCGCGATGAGATTGCTCCTGCGGTTGAGCTCCCTGATTGATGGCGCGAGGTCTCGCGTACGATGCCCTCTCGTCCAAGGAGTCACCAACACAGTTGCCCTTGCCTTTAGGAGCAGCGAGGTGGATGCCCGACTTAACATTTCGACCAACCTGGCAAATTTTTCCACCTGCTACTTCGTCATGCGCTTGGAGTCGGCGAACATCCTTGTCTGCCTTTTTGTTTACCCTACGATCTGGTCTTTGAAGAAAATGAGGTGAAATGTGGACGCCATTGAGAAGTTTCCGAAGGAAAGTTTCCAAAGTTGATTTGTTCATGGCCTCCACCTTTCTCGACATAACGCGACGAAAAACAACGCAAAACAAGGAAGGTCGACGCCACCATGACGTCCTCGTCCCCGGAGAAGACGCTGGCGGCGGATGTGAGATCCTTCCCTTCCGCAGTGAGTTTCCTATGTCAGGGCTGCCTCCAGCCTTTGGCTATTGACGCATCCTTCGGTGAGTTGGACGAACACGCCTTGGCCGAGCTGAAGCTGCCCATTGTCCCAGCCCCCAAGTTCAGCCTGACTGGCGCGGGTGGAGCCGACCTAGTGGTGCCGGGTGACTTCACGCTAGTGGGTGAGACTGGAGAGCGCGCCACACTTGACGCCAAGTTGAAGCGGACGGCAGAACTTTTCGAGCTGATCTCCGACAGGGGCGAGCTGGACCACCCCTTGTGTGAAGAATGTGCTGATTCTATGTTAGAGAACATGAGCCAGCAGCTGAAGCTGGCAGAATCGGAAGCTCAGGACTACCAGCGCCATTTGGCTGCGTTGGATGCCGAGACGGAGGACGACGGTGCTGCTGAGGCTCTCGAGCGCGAGTTGACAGAACTGCTTGAGGAAGAGGCAAAACTGGGGAAGGAGTTAGAGGAACTACGGGAAGCACAACGCCAGGCAGACCAGGAGCTCCTGGACCAAACCGCTGTACGCGACCGTCTGGAAGAGGAGGAGCTCAAGTATTGGAAGGAATACTCCAAGCATAAACGCGAGTTACTGGAAGCCGACGATGACTACAAGAGTCTGGAGTGTCGCCTGCGCTATTCTCAGGGTCGACTGGAGAAGCTCAAAAAGATGAACGTATTCAACGCGACGTTCAGCATATGGCACTCTGGTCATTTCGCGACTATCAACGGCTTTCGCCTGGGCCGCTTGCCGTCGGTACCGGTCGACTGGAACGAGATCAACGCCGCATGGGGTCAGACGGCTTTCCTGATGCACTCGTTAGCCAAAGCTATGGACATGGAGTCTTTTGCGCGCTATCAGATCGTTCCCTACGGAAACTACTCCTACATTAAAGTGCTGTCCGATGGCAAGGTGCTGCCGTTATACGGCGCAGGCGGCTTCCGCATGATCTTCGATTCCAAGTTTGACCAGGCCATGGTGGCCTTCATGGATTGCCTGCAGCAGTTTGCAGCGGAGGTGGAGCGCCAGGGAGGCTTCTCGCTCCCTTATGACGTCGACAAGGGCAAGATCCAGGACAATAACACCGGTCAGTACTTTCCGGTGAAGTTGCAGTTTAATTCCGAAGACTCCTGGACCAAGGCGCTTAGGTATATGCTCACGAATTTAAAGTGGGGACTTGCTTACGTCAGCTCCAAGTACTCCAAGCAGCTGGAGAGTGAGGACAGCTCTGCCTTGGGAAAGAAACACTAAGAACCAAACCATTTGTCAGAACTTCTCAATCAGTTGTACATCAAATATAGATTAAAGGATTCATTGACTGTCGAAATAGCCTTGATTGAGTCACAAAGGAGGAAACCCATGAAGATGGCATCGATTTTTGTGAAGGTTTTTATTCGTGTTACGATCAGCAGACGTATTTAGAACTTTCTAAAGGCCTTCTTGTTTCCCTGGGCCTTGGTGACCTTCAAGGTGTTGAACCTCACAGTCTTGGAGAGGGGGCGGCATTCGCCCACCGTCACCACGTCGCCAACCTGGTGGGAAAAGGATACGAAAGCTTACCTCAGATGCCCTTACTATCTGACTTCGCTTCGTACCTGTACGTCTCTGAAGCAGGGTGAGAGATGCACCGACATGTTCTTATGCCTCTTCTCGAACCTGTTATACTTCTTGATGTAGTGCAAGTAGTCCCTCCTGATGACGCAGGTCCTGTTCATCTTCAGCTTCGTAATGACTCCGGTCAAGATGCGCCCGCGGATCGAGATCTTGCCGGTGAAAGGGCACTTCTTGTCGATGTAGTGACCCTCGCGAGCCTAGAACGATCGACAAAACATTGTAAAAATGTGCCGTGACCTACACTTCACTCTAAATCAGTGATGGGACACTTAAAAATCCAAACCAAGCCCAAGCTTTTGAGAGATGAGCTCAACTACGAGAAGGGTGTAGAAGTTTTTGCCTCATTTGGTGAACAGGTGTCACGCCAAGTGAAAAATAAGCCCGAGCTTGGGTCCATCACTATCTTAAACAGATCAATGAGCACTAAAAAGGCATCTTTGAACCTTGCTTACCTCGAAATTGACCTGATAATCTAAACGGTTTGGTGTGATGGGGGTGAGCAATGAACTTGGCAAGATGGATTTCTGGACATATTCGGGCGAGGGTCACACAAAGATAACATGAGTACCAAACAACTTACTTCACACAAAATCCCTTAGACATTCAAGGGTAGCAGGAGTTTCTTTTACTTTAGAAACAGTTGACATGCATGTAAACTTCCAATACTTCTTGCTATTTAATCAAGGGCAAACTTAATGATTGTTGTGCACATTTGGCAATTGACACACACGCATGGCTATGTAGCAGCCCCATACGTGTTGAGAGGACAGGTTATACTGTCCCGTGGGTCTGGATCTGGCCCGCAGGCCCTCAAGTTGCCCACCGCTGCTCTACACACTCACCTCTCTGGGGATCTTGAATCCCAGTCCCGGATTCTGCACCCAACGGGACTCTGACTTCTTGAGGCCGCTCTTCTTGGCCAGGAACACCGTGGGCTGCTTCTGGAAGGCTCGCTCGGTCTAGGGGAAGCCAAGGCACACCAAGCACACGCGAAGAAAAATTAAGAGAGAGAACAAAAGGATAACAAAGGTGACGAGCAGTTAACTACTGGTACGCACACACAAGGCCAGGGTCTGACAGTCTCTGGACCAGACTTCTCGCCGAGAGGGTAAAAACAGCGTAAAAATTAGGAGGGGAAACTACAATGTGTGACACAGGGGTGGGGATGCATCGGAGGCATCTAGAGAGGGGGCAGACTCAGTCCAAGTCGGTGCTCTAGTATCATGCTTCAAACATGACGGATAAGGGTGGATCAACATCACCTCCGCCGGCGTCTTGAACCCCAACCCGACGTTTCGGGTGTACCTCTTGAGACTGACCCGCTTGACCCCAGGGGCGCGCTTACGGTTCTGGAACACCGTCGGTTGCTTCTGGTACGCGCGCTCAGGCTACCGGAGGAAGATTGCGTTAAACAATGCCTGATGCGGCAGCTTTTGTCCTCTTCCAGAGACACCCAAGGGTCGAGACCTTTCGAAAAGACCCACGCGATCCCGGGGAACAACCTGGACAAGTCGCCCCGGGTTAAATTCTTACCTGATCGGCCATGGTGAAGACTGATCTCGGGTGAGAAAACGCCGGAAAAGGAAGAGTTCACAAGGCCTGGGCAGCAACAGTAGGAATGGCCAAAAAGGTCGAGTCACGAGCCGGCCCGGTCTGACATGACAAGATCTTCGTCATCAGGAGGGACTACATCAACAAGGGAAGTCCGGGCAAACACCAGCAGAATCACGTATACATGCCACTGAAGCTTGTAACTATGGAGATGTCGTGAAGAGCAACCTCACTAAATATCAGGTTTCCTGTTCAGTAACACCTTGAGTCGATCCGTTGTTTCATAATTTGTTGTCCATCCCTACACCAAGTGAGAGATGGAAACTTGTAAACAACAAACTCCGTACTGCCGATTCAGCCGGGTGCCGTCTAGGCTGTAGTGGCGTCTAGAACTGCCAGAACGAGAAAACGTAAACAGTCCCGCCAGCTGTCGAGTGAGGGGTGTGTCGAGCCGAGATTTTGTGGGCCGCCACACACAGCTCGATACACTCCTACATTTGAGACGGGTTGGGGTGGAGGGTCAAGCCAATTTTTAGCTCCTGAGGACCTCCCAACGTCCCCCTGACGGTTGCAGTGTACACATACGCATGCATTTCGCACACATGATCCGCAAAATCACCGTTCCACCCCACAGAACCAGAGAACTTTGACGCTAAGTTGCACCATGATGATTTCAGTCTGGTCAAAACTGGCGCGGGCCGCTCGGGCCCCGGGCTTGGGACCAGTCCAATATGCATCCGTGAAGTAAACAATTCCAACTGAAGCTGAAGTTAGCTGAAGTTGGTCTTAAGTCACGCTCAAGTTTCCGGCGCCGATCTTACGTTCCTACACCAACATGTCCGATTCATCTTCTCCGCTGGAGACTCTGGAAAAGCAACATCGGAAAGAGCGGAAGGAACTCCAAGCCAAGATCCAGGCCCTGAAGAAGAGCGTGAGCAAAGGGGATAAGAAAAAGAAGAAGGAAGTCACAGAGGAGTCTGCAAAATTGGAGGCCGATCTGGACAGAAAGCATCAAGAAGAGAGAGAACAATTGGAGAAAGATCAAGGTGACGTCGAAGAAGTGATCGTCAAGGTTTCTCAAACGAGCCTGGATTCGGATCAACCCGAGGTGACAATATTGATGATACAACGTTTAAGCGTAATGTTGGTGATGTTCCTCAATATAGCATCAGCGCGTGTCAAAAGCCCAGCGACGTCGTGACAAGAAGGCCCAGAAGGAGAGAGACAGACAAGAGGAGATCCAGAAGCAGGATGAGGCCAACTTGTTCGGGTCGCGCCACTTGGAGATCGAGAAGATTCGCCAACTGCTCGCGTCAAGAGGCTTAGTCACGTACGAAGTCCCCTCTGATGGAGACTGCCTCTATGCGTCGGTGGCGCACCACTGCGCGCAATCGTCCACTATCGGCTCCAAGACGCCTGCCGACTTGAGACAGGCTGTGGCCGCCGAGTTTAGGGACAACTCCGACGAGTACCTGCCCTTCTTGTCCGACCCAAAAACAGGTACAGATACTCTTTAAAAGAAACATGTCATCTTCTCTTCGACTCTGTTTTCATAAGTCACATCGTACATTCCTTCTTATGTTTATACACTGTTTTTGCTACAGGTGAGGCAATGGACAGTGAAGGGTTTGTCAGTTACGTCGACCAGGTTGAAAACACTAAGACGTGGGGCGGCCAACTGGAACTCCGAGCTCTGGCGAGGCTTTTGCGTCGTCGGATAGAGGTGGTTCAAGCAGAGGGTCCGGCTGTAATCCTGGGAGAGGAGTTTGACCAGGATGCGTTTGTGCTCACCTATCACAGGCACATGTACGGCCTGGGTGAGCACTACAACTCCACTGATAGGACGAGTGAGGCGTAAATGCCTCAAAGTGCTTGGTTGTTGAACTCCAGGAGAACCACTTTTGCAAGGATTGAGCACGCACAGTCGAATGAATTGTGCACCTGCGGCGTGAAGAATGTACCTACTTTGTTATTCAGGACCACTTGTTCTAATCACCTCACGTGCTTAAAGTGCTTGTATACGACGATTGAATAAGCTGTATATATAAGTTGAACTATGAGAGATGTCATGACAAGAATGGTGAGGACGACCGATCAAGACAGGAGGACAGCTGTGAGTAGCGCAGCCTCACCCCTGCACCCGTGGAGAGCGCATCCACAGAGGTATCAGGAGTGCTCGTCGTGCCGAACGAGTAGAGGCCCCCAAATATCAGACGGTTGTTGGCCAGGCGGGTGCGCGGGTTCGACAGCATCTTGAAGGTGCGCTCGTCGCGAACTGCTGTGACAAACTGCAACAAAGCAGTTCGATACGTGCTACTTGCACTACTATACGTTGAAGACCATGTCCTACCTGAAGCCACGTCACCTGCGACGTCACTTCGGCGTAGATAGGCGTGCCCTCTCCCATGTTGCTTTCGATGTTGAGGCGGCCGCCACAGAAGCGGTCGAAGGAGGGACCTGGTGAGCACACGGGAGCAAGTGAAATCGTAGTGGACAGGACCAAGTGACTGACTGCATTGCCACGGGTTTCTCCTTACCGACGGTCGTCATATTTCCTCTTCCCCCAGGAATTAGTATGTAGTCGAGGCCGCAGTCCTCTGCTCCTCTGCCAGAAGGGGCTGACACTCCACGGACACGACGCAGGAAGCGGCGGTTGCCAGAGCTTAGGTAGAGCTGCACGGACAGGGCGTTGAGGATGTGGAAAAGGATTATGTTTACTGACGTGTCGGCTCTGTTGTACCTGCAGCATGAAGTGATTGGGGTCTGCTTGGAACATCAACATGCACGAGTTCTCCTGCGAGCGAATGCAGATTCTGTAGTTTTGGTTGGCCAGATATTGGACACCCTCGAAGTTGAAGGACTTGATCACACCCTCTTCGCTCATGTAGTACTGGGTGCAGCCGGCAGGCGCCATGAGGGAGGATGGCATGGAGCAATCAATCTGGGTTATCCAGAATCCGAACTTGTAGCTCCTGCTGCTTTTCGTGGTACATCGATGTGGTCATGAATGCACAACTGTATATAAATATCCGACCTTGGACATCGCACCGCACCTTGAAATGGTGTTGACTATGATATCCACGCTCACATTGGCGGGTGTTTCTCCAACCTGGGGCCAGTTTCAAATACCCTTTCGTTCGAAGCTAATCCCAAGTACAGTGCGCATCAAAGAAGATGAGACACTTAAAATCTGCTCATAACGACTTAGGCCAGGATGCCTTGAATTTCATGGAACATGAAGCGTGCCTGCGTAACTGGACTTGGTCTTGGGCCAGCTTGGACTGAGTAAGTTCGCACTGTTCATACAAGAAGTGTCGTTAATGATGAGTGAGATTGGGTTAATGACATGATTATGCTAATAGTGATAGAGAGAGGGAAAGAGGTGTTTTGTGAAACTGGTCCCTGCTCCCTCTTGAGGTGGACGTAGAAGTGCTGATTGGAATTGATGCCGCACAGACGCTGGAAGCCTAGGGGCCAGAAGGGACCCGACACCTGGACGAACTGGTCCAGGCAGTTGCCGTTCTTGGGGGGGTGCAACTCGGTGTCGACGAAGTCGATCCGGAGCTGAAGCGAGCAGAGAGTCGATGTATATTTTCATCTCTCCTTATCTTTAGCGGGGTTACCTGACAAACATCTTTCCTCTCGACCAAGACCTTGAAGGCGCAGCCTCCAGGAGCCGAGTCCTCGCCCGGGAAGCTCGGGTTGATAAAGTTAATAAAGACCTCATTGCCTTTGTGTCCACAGCTATAAACGCCGGGTTTGACTGGAGGCAACCTCTCAATGTCGTTGTCAGGGTTGTCCCTCTGCCGAGGCGTCCTCCGACCGTTCGACCTCGTCAGCACTTGGCCCACGACGGACTCCAGCGCCGGAGGCACGCGTAGAGGTAACGGCCACTCCTCCGCCTCCGTCTTTACCTCCCCCTCCTGTTCTTCTTCCTTCTCCTCCTCCTCCTCCTCCTCCTCAGCAGCAGCAGCAGCAACAATGGTCTGGTCTATGCGTACATGAGCATCGTGCCTACGTCCGTACTGTACAGTACACACAGAGCCGATACTCACTTTCCAAGCGTTGCTGTCGTTGTTGCACTTTGCAGACGCCGCAACCGACGGCCAGAGCGAGGACAACTGGCCAGAGACCTGTTCGCATCGTGATTCCTTGCCTACTTCTCCACTCCATCTGCACCGCGTGGACGGGAAAGTTATCTCCAGGCCCCGCAGCATTTTTACACGCGCGTTGGCAAATTTACGCCCAGTCAAGATTGAGGCCAGCGAAGTCACCAGGGAGATGAACATGAGTACGTGCAGCGAGAGCAAAAACGTCCGCAGGATGCAGTCAGCCAGAATCATGCATGCAATGCCAACGGGCGCTCTCCTTCTTTTTTTTTCTGTGTTACCAAGATACGGGAAATCTTCTTCTTGCAGCCGCCAACATTCCTGCTGTCTGCTCTGTTGCCAGGTAAAAAATAACGTTTTCTGGGGCTACAACAACCTTAATGGCGATCCCTTTTGCTTTCATTAGCTGTGACACACGCACACACAATGTGTGTCAGACACGCGGGCGCACCTGCACTCGCGCACAAGCGTGACGGCCGGCTCGAGCAGGAAGGGATGTCCTTTGTTTAACGTCTCCGCTTTGTTCCTCGAGAAAATAGCCTTTGCCGCCGCCGCGCCGGCCTTGTCCCCCCTCCTCTCAGTCCGCCCCCGGCAGCAGGGTGATGGCGGTTGCGTCGTTGCCGCCGAGACCTACATTTTCCCCATGTTCCGCCAGCAACGTCCTACATTCGAGCATGTGGAAGAATAGGATCTTAGCGAGAAAGGAGAGAGAGAGGGGGGCAACAGAAAGGGAAAATGGCCTGAGCGCGCGTGAGAAGCTCAGGTACAATGTCATGCAGAGGAGGAGCGCGGCGCCGCAGCACAGGGAGTGGGGCCGGGCGTGCGCGCACGCAAGGATGATGTCGCCTTAGCGCAAGGCGGATTTTAGAAACAGTCCCCCTGTGCTCTCACCAGCCAGCGGTTTAAAGAAACTACCTCACCAAGAAGAAGAAGAAGTGGAAGAAGATGTCTGCCAACAACAACAGCAGCGGTAGCAACAACAACAACGAGTCCGACGGCTCTAAGCTGCGCAACTCTGGTGGCGGCAGCAACGGCGACCTGTGCGCGCAGTGTCACCAGTCCTGCTCCTCCACCAAGAGCATGAACAACAACAATAACAACAGTAGCTTCAGTCTGCCGCCCATCCAGGTGACGGCCAAGGTTCTGTTCGGATCGGTCAGTGCCATAACCGCCCTCAACGCGGAGAGGAAGAAGAAGACTTGACGAGAGCCTTTGTACGACCGCTTGCCACGCCCCAGCAGGTGGGGGAAATGGAAAAAAAGGGCATGTGTAGCCATGCCTTTTAGACTAGTCCTTAAAGACTGTGAAATACAAATCACAATCACCAGAGCTAATCAAGAAGCCCACCTATACACTCATAATACTACATGTCTGTGTAAACTACATGCCGCTACTGCTCTGCTTACGAGAACATAGTGATGTAGAATGATCCTGGCAGGCACGATAAAACACAATAAGAACAAAAAAAAATATAAAGCTGCTGCCGGTCATGTCCAGCTTGGAGAAGAATAAACCATTCTGCTACTACGTCTCCGTCCACTCCTTTCTTTCGCATGCACCCGCTCGCATCATAAAAGACCTTCCCAACGTGAGTGTCATGGCTCCCGGAACCGTGAGGGAAGCTGCGACTGCTGCAGACGTGGTGGTAGCAGCAAGGTTAATTGCAGCACCCTGCGGGAATGCGCGTGTACCTCTTGATCGCGCCGCGGCAGGGTGAAAAGAGAGAGAGACGACAGGGGGTGCCGCTTATCAAGTCACCCCGGGGACAAAAGCTAGGAGAAAATGGCTTTATAAAGCGACGTGACCCAATAGCTGGCGCGTGGTGCTTTATAAGCGGACACTGTTGCTGTGTTGTTACAGGTGTGCAGCGTCAGCGGGAGGGAGAGATGAGTCTTGCTTCCTTAGCTCAAGGCTTCTTCCAAACTGAAATATCATAAGTTGCTTGTTGCCCTCATTCCCTTGTCTTGCCAGCTCTTCTTCTTCTTCTCCTCCTCCTCCTCCTCGGTGGTCAAAGAAGCTGTTGATGACATAGTTTGCCTGGACCTGCAATCCGCTGTTATGTGCAGTATTCGACCTTATCGGCCTCAGGTCCGACGACGATCTTACGATCGCTACCGACGTTGAGACTGATCAGCAACATGTTGTCGGTGTGACTCTGGCCAGTGAAACTGTACGAACTTGCTTTATTGATGAACTCCAAGCACGCATGACGTCATCATCATCACCTCTGTTCGCTGGAAGAAGAGAACAGAACGGTAGCAGCACTGGTTCAAGAGCCACGCGCACTTCAGCCCAGAGTCCACATGACGACTCGACTAGAAAGAAGGAGGAGGAGGAGGGAGAGGGCGGGTGCTGCTTCGACGTGTACTCGACTGTGTCGACATAAGCGCTTATGATGATGGTCAGAAATGCCTTCCTTCACCTCCAAAATGTTGTGGTGAGACACAAGTGAACCACTTGTACAATAGGGCAGGGACTTTTTTGCTTCTGGCTTCGGTTTTGGTTGGAAGAAAAAAAAAATCCCCCCCTTTTTTGACCACACCCTACTAAGCCGTGCAAGAACCTTGATCCATGCGAGTCGTTCCTTACTCAGGCAGGCCTAGGCTGCAACCACGGTTTGGTCTAATAGCCAAATACTCGTAATAACTTCTGAACATTCCATTAGAAAGACTTTTATTTTTAAAGGGAACACATTTTTTTCCCTGGTGTCGAAACCATCTCCTCGGTCTCCTTCACTTTCAGTTGTTATCGTTGTGTTCAACACCGCAACAAATATAGCGCAGTAGGCTACAAGTTGATATCTAACAGCAAATAATTCAACGTTTGCCAAGAAGTTATGCGTATTAGTGTAATGCCGACCAAGATGCGTCAGTGCTGCCACAGTCTACCCAAATTAGTCACGGCATCAACATCTGCAGCAGCAACAGCAGCAGCAGCAGCAGCAACAACACACCTTCATTCAAATGATGCCTCCGTAGCTGGTGCTCATCTAACCTGGGGAGGCAAAGGGTAAAAATGGTGCTGGAATGACAACAACGTGGATTGGCCTTGATCTTCGCCTCCACAGCTTCAGACCACCTACTAACTACCCTTCGCTGTCCTTTCCAAGAGGTCCTCTGCGAAGCTGGTGCGCGGCTTCTTGTTGGTGGCTCTGTTGTCGTTCCCGCTCATGATGTCGCTCCTGCAGCTCGTCTCGAAAGCTTGCTTCGCTCGCTCATCATTTCTTGGCTGGAAGACCCGCCCATCGGTCTCGGTGCTGTTGACCTACTTCGCTGTCGTCGTCGTCGTCGTCGTCGTCGTCGTCGTCGTCGTCGTTCTGGTCGTTCTCAGGGATAAGTTTAATTCTGCAGTGCCTCCTTCATTGGACCGGGTACCCAGAGCAGCGCTCACTGCTTATTACTTGCTTCTCCTCGGGGCGGATCCTTCTCCCTCCGTCCCTGTTGTTCTCCTTCCAGTTCGTAGCTTGCCTGCACAACTCTATGTCCTCCCCAGGCATAAAGCGTTCCCGAGAACCACGTCCCAACTGGCGTCCACCAACCTCCCGGACCCCGCGACGTCACTCACATCGACGTGTCCGGACATACCAGGTAAATGGACAAAGAGAAGACTGCTCGAGCAGCAAAAACCAATACAGAAATTTCAGGCAGGTTTACCTGAGCAGCACACACAGGGCTTCACGTTCGATGGCGGAGGACCAGAAGACGGATTTTTTTCCCCTCCGACAGGTGCAGGATCTGTGGAGTGCCGCACATGAGCACATGAGTTTTGGCCTCGGGCTGTTCTCGGTGGCCTCGCTCGCCCTTGTAGGCACGTCTGTGCCTCGAAAGACCTTTGCTGAAAGGCCACTTGCGACAAAAGAGGGATGTTTGATCCTGTAGAGTCAGAGAGCGCAGAGCAAGCTGAAATTGGAGCAGACCCTGAGCAGTACTTAAGAGCAGAATACACTGCAAATTCACGTACATTCCAAAAGTGGAGGCGCCCCTCCAGGCAAACTTGGCGATACTTTCCAGCTCGGTCCGCAGTCGGATGACTACAGAAGAATCCGTTCTCTTCTCTCTCCAGTGCACAGTGCTTGGTGTAAGAAATTTCCAAGAGCATGACATCGCCTCACATGTTGCACTGGCACAGGTTGATGTGGAACGTGTAGAGGTGATCCTTGGTCGTGCTGTTGAGCGCGGACGTTCCATGTCAAGCCTGGCCATTTTGGAGCTCGAGTGCTCAAAAGGAGGCCAACTGGTGAACGGGACATACCAAAGTGGATTGAAATTTGGCCTTTTCAGGGGGTTAAAGTGGATGAAATTGCCTGAACTCTTCATGGGGAAATCCTGACCCAATTTCCAGGGAGATTCTCTCCTCGGGCCCTCTGGCACTGTTTACTCACCGACCGAAACCCTAACCTTAAGGGTGAGAGGTTGCTAGGTTCCGTGAAGTTACAATAAGAGAGCGACCGGGTGACACTTGGACGTGAACACCATCGCACGGCCGCGATCACCATCTGGACGGCAACTTTCGCGGCCCAGATCACGCTGCACTCTGACGGCGCGGCGATGCGTCAGCACAACGACATGGCAACATCACCTATGGTGACTCCAAGAAGAAACACACCGCTGCTCATGGCGCTTTTTTTGCACGAATTATTACAATGTAGTGAATTCTGGCTGTCAAGAACTCGGCTAGACCCGTAGCGACTTCCTCTTCAGACTGTCGAGACTCATCCAGATCGTCGTCCTCTGCAGCGAGCGTCGCTCGGGACTCGTCCACACTCTCGGCGACTTCTGTGGACCTGTCCCAGTGTCATCCGACGAAATTAGCTCACAAAACTGATGGCGCAGCCTCGTTCTACCTCCCTCTGATGTCCTTCCTCCGTGTACAGGACCAAAAGTTCTACACCTCTCGTGCTGCTTTGTATTCCACAAGACGCAGCGCAGAGTTAAGAATAGCAGCCTCCACTGACGGCCTCATCAACCTCTGAGGCTGACCGGCCCAACTTGGGACGTGAGTGTCACAGTCAATTGCAGAAAGGCTACTTTTTACTTATTCATGCAAGGATTAGTTAGGCTTTCTGCAAGGAAGATATTGAAGCACTGGCCTCAATTTTGATGTAAGATACTGTCAGAAGTTGGAGAGCCTTGAAACATTGGTGTAATCGTCGTCGTCCACTAAGGAAGATAGATTGTGATTTATTCTTAGAGAAATTAGTTCAGAATAGCAAGAATTATAGTTACAAAAACGATTGGAGGGTGCACACAATGCATATCATGTACACAATGCAATTATGGAGATTCTTGCAAATTTGACGCATGTGAAGGCGACTGCACCATTCAGAACAGCCCCTGTACCTGCTCTTTGTCAAGGTCTAGGTCGATGTCGTAGAAGCAAGGGCGGGTGGGCAGCCCAGGCATGGTGGTCATTGTGCCGACAAGCGGGTACAGAAATCCGGCACCAACGCTCGCCCGGACGTCCCGAATCGGTAGGGTGAACCCGGTGGGTGCGCCCTTCAGCTTTGGGTCCGCACTGAACGATAGGTGCGTCTTGGCCATGCAGATCGGGAGGTCCCCGAAGCCCTGTCTGGTGTAACGCTCCACCTTGGCGCGCGCATCCTCCGACAACTCAATGTCGTCCGCGCCGTAGATCGAAGTTGCGATCGCCTTCATCTTCTCTTCGATCGACAGGGAAAGAGGATACAAGAACTTGAATTCTGAAGGCTTGGCACAAGCCTCGGCCACGGCGCGAGCCAGGTCGGCAGCACCCTCTCCGCCGCGCGCCCAGTGATGGCAGAGAACGGCGTCCGCTGCGCCGGCGCCACGTGCTAATCCTTGCACCAGCCTCAGCTCGGCTTCACTATCCGTGGCGAACACGTTGATGGCGACCACCACGGGAAGGCCGAACTTCTTGGCGTTCTCCAGCTGCTTGCGCAGGTTGCAGAATCCTTCGCCGACGAGATCGAGGTTCTCCTGAGTGTACTGTGGGTTGAGGGGTGCGCCGGCCGTGACGGCTGGACCACCACCGTGCATCTTGAGGGCTCGAACCGTTGCAACCAGCACCACAGCGTGCGGAGTCAGTCCTGGAGAGCATGACCCATCGGTCCATGACATTCGGCTTAGTGGTCGATAACAACAGGAGTTTCGCCTTACCCGAGTAGCGGCATTTGATGTTGAAGAATTTTTCCATCCCAATATCCGCGCCAAATCCCGCCTCCGTGACCACAAATCCATCCTCGCCCACCAGTTTGAGGGCCAATTTGTCTGCCAGAATGGAAGAGTTCCCGTGGGCAATGTTAGCAAAGGGACCCGCGTGAACAAAGACCGGAGTCCCCTCGAGGGTCTGCATCAAGTTAGGCCTAGGAGAAGGGAAAATGCATTGTAGCCAGATACCCATAGATTGGAGTGTTCTTCAGAGTCTCACCTAATCGCGTCCTTCATGAGCACCGTGAGCGCCCCGGCAACTCCCAGGTCCTCGGCGGTGACAGGGTTTCCGGCTCGGTCGGAGGCGACGACGATGCGTCCCATGCGCTCGCGCATGTCACGGAGGCTGGTGGTCAGGGCCAGGATGGCCATGAGCTCGCTCGCCACGCTGATATCGAACCTGTGCAAACAAAGGGCTCATGAACATGCACCACATTGCAGGCCCCCTCCAGGGCGTCGTCAAGACCGTCCGCAAAGTGGCTGTCAATGTGGTGAAGCATTGACCACGTTGGCGCGGGACTCTACACTAACACAACTAATACCTATTGATACGCATGGGTGGGCACATGATGATCTAAGCGATAAGGATGGTACTGACACATTACTTAGGGATTAGTATTGTACCAGAATAGCTGTATCATGATATATACTCATACATGCTCATGATATGACACTAATTTAGTGTCATATCGTATATCATGAGCTGGATTGACGTGGACGACCCGCTGGCAAGCACGCCCGAGGGAGCGATGGCGTCCAAGGAGAGACAGTTGATACACGACTCTCCACCAGTAAACATCTCACACCGTGGATTATAGCTAGGGCTAGTGGAAGAGGAGACCAAACGCTAGTGATGTCGATGGGCCCAACTCAGCCCGTCTGACCTGTGGGTCAGATGGGTCGAGGCACAACGCCTTTCAACCCAAGTTGACCCGAGAGGGGTCAACCTGCCATGACCGTTCGAAAATTTTCTGTAGCTCAAAGATTGTAACCACGCTTGTGACCAAAACTGTTGCCACGTACGTTTTCTGTAACCCCAACCTAAAGTAAGTGAAACTTGTCTGGTTAATAAATTTGTACACCTGAGTCACTTTCATTTCATTTCACTTGAATTCAGAAGAATTTTTCTGTGTTCCAAGGATCCTTGGACCTTCCTAAATAGCCGCATTACACAATCAGAAGTTGTTTTTAGGCAAAATATGTACTAAACTGACTCTGACCGGTCATGTTCCTGACTAACAGGTCATCGTGTAAATATGTGGTTGATGCATCTTTTCACTTGACCTGTTCTGACCTGGCTCAAAGTCATACCTCATGGACATCAATAATAGTGACTGTATACTAAAAGCACTTACTCACTTCTACTACTGCAGAATGTCAACTACTGCGCCAAGTTCATCAGCCACCGAAAATGAATGCCAAAAAACTCTTTTATGACACTACCAAATGTACTGGTTCTTCGGGTTCTCATGCACCAGCTTAACGACTTAAAGGCTGTAAGTTTGATAAGCATCGACAAAAATGTGATTCGAGCAAAAAGAAGTCTTTCTTGTCAGCCATGGAAGTTCAAACCTCGTGAGTTTGAAATCTGCGAGCTCTTCCCGGATGTTCGAGCAAAATGGCTGATGATTTTTGGAAAGACTGGTGCTAGCCCTCCTACCATTAAAGGAGCAGTTTACTGGCTAGGCCTAGTGATTAGGCCTAGTGCAGCTTAGGACAGAATTAGCTTTGCCAAAAGACATCTGCCTCGTGTGCTTGAACACCCGGTGCATCGAGTACCCCTCAGTTTTCCCACGGCCCTCATGAAAATAGCGAACGGTACCAGCGGTGGTGGCTGGGGGATGGGGTTGCTGTGTGCAACTGTCAAAGAATTCCTGGAGAGAGACACTCCCAAGGTCACAGAGGTCAAAGCCTCCCCTGAGCACCAGTAGAAGATAGAGCTGCATTGGACAAGAACTTCTCTAGCCCAACCAGGACCCCAATCAGAGACCCAGGACAACGACTTGAGTCGAGGATGGCACCAATAGAGTCTTATAACCAGAACTCAGAAATCTTCAACTATGAGATTTCCTTAGAAACAGTAAGATTTTGGGAAAAGTTGCCCAATTCCGAGACACCACCGGGGATCTTTGATATGAGGGACTTGAGTATACCTTCCGTTGTTTGAGTTTGCCGAGCAACAATGCTGGATTGGAAAGAATTTTTCATTTGTTACCTCGGCCAAAACACAGTGTAAGAAACTGTCTTAGGTGAATCACCTTGGATGCAACTGCGCAAAGTCGATTTGTTTGGTCAAGGACAGTATTGCGCTCAGTTTGCCATTACTCAAGGTGCACTTGGATGAATCTTTCAAGATCACATCTTGAACACAAAGTCCAAATCCAAGGATGATTTTAAATATGCAACTATGATGTGATATCTACTGCATCTGTGAACAGAGACTCAGGCATGCGTAGGAAATGTGGTTTCAGTGCAAAAAGCTACGAGAAATGCGAGATTTTGCAATGATCCTTTTTATACCTAAGGAATTTTACTTAGAACATCAGCTTCTTCCTACATCTGGGTTGGCAAACGAAGCGTACGTAAGGGGGCACCTACGAACCTCAGAGATCGTTGAAGAGATGAAGGCTTCTACCATTGACGAACAATCTGATCTCGACGAGTCTCGAGCAGGACGTTGGTGCTAAGGACGAAGATCTGGACGGCAACGCTCGCTTCTGAGGATGATGATCTGGACAACGACGTTCACGCCTTCTTGGCAAGACTCAGACAACGATCCGGACTATCGAAAAAATCTTCGAAAAAACAAATTTCATTCCAAAGTGAGTGGCATCTACGGTTGAGTGACTCCAAGAAGAAAGACTTCGTTGTCGCCTCTGATCATTGTTTTTTTGTAATGCATGAATTGAAGTGTAGAGAAATCTGGCTGTCCAGACTCATCGATACTCGGAGCTCATCCAGACTCTCACGACTCGTCCAGATCGTCGACGTTGATGCGTTTTGTTTAGATCGAAGTGTCACCCAGTCGCTCTCTCTTCATAACTTCTCTGAGCCAGCAGTCTCTCACCCTAAACGTATGGGTTATGCATCCGGAGGACCCGGAGAGAGAGTAAGTGCCCCTGGAAATGGTGGGCCGGGGGGGGGGGAGGCAGGATTACCCCCATGAAAGGCCATTTCCGCAACTTTTACCCCCTCCAACAGCCAAAGTCATGCCTCCCTCTCCAGTTGACTTCCTTTTGAGCACTGTAGCACCAAAATGGGCGGCTTCAGCGTTGAACCTCTGTACTCAACATTGTGCCCAACGATCAACATTGTGCCCAAGGACCACATCTACATGTCCACATCAAAATTGCACCTGAACACATTTCAGAGCAGCATATGAGGTGATGTCATGCGCGTGGAAAATCTTTACGGGAAGGACACCCCATGATAACGCTTGCACGGACGATATATGACTACACTGATGTCAGCGACACTCATCAGCGACTTGATCACTTACTGCGTCTGCCTGGTGTGTCCCTTCTCGGTGTCCGACTGCCCCACTGTTATCTTCCTCAGATATCGATCATTGGTGTCGATTACACGCTGCCACGTGATCGTGTCAGGGTCGATGTCGAGCTGGGCGAATTTCTTCACTTCCTCTGAGCTCAGATCGTTCGGGTTCTTCTCCTCGTCAATGCCGAGCTTGCGCAGGCGCTTCTTCTGGATGTGCGAGAACTCTCTCGCCCCGCCCTTGCTCACAGGCACTAAGCGCTTGTAGAGCGCCTCTGGCGTCTGCGTGCGTTCGTGGAACATCCGGGCGTCGATCTGAGCCGCCAACAGGTTGTTAGCCGCTGTGATGGCGTGAATGTCTCCGGTCAGATGCAGGTTGAACTCGTCCATTGGGATGACCTGAAGCCGTCCAATTTTTTGGATTACTCCGAGCATGTATAATAACCGTATGTCGCATCTAGATGTAAAGTGAAGTACCTGGGAATATCCGCCTCCAGCAGCTCCTCCCTTGATGCCAAAGGTAGGCCCTTGTGAGGGCTGCCTCACGCACGCAAAGACGTTCTTCGCCAACTGCGAGCCCAGCGCTTGGGCGAGGCCGATCGTGGTCGTGCTCTTACCCTCGCCCAGGGGGGTAGGGGTGATGCCTAAATTGGCGTACGTGGAGAGACGGACGTTTATGGCTCACCCTTTGAGGTGCTTCTCTCACCTGCGACCACAATGTACTTCCCGTTCTTCCTCTCGGCCAGTCTGTCAAGGACTGATAGGGACACCTTTGCCTTTTTCTTGCCGTAGAGGTCGACCTCCGAGGACAGGAGGCCGACTTCGTCAGCCACGACCGAGATATCTTTGGGCTCTTGAGCGCGAGCAATTTCAATGTCAGCTGGAACCTGGAAAGTCAGGCTTAGTCAATCATCTTTTAAAGCGCTCGTTGCTCCTCCCAAGAACCTTCTCCAGAGGACTGAGTGGCAAATAGCTGAGGTTCCATTTGGTCGAGCTCTTCGCCTGGGCTGCTCTCTTGGCCGCCAAGACCGTGTTGTTCATGAGAAACGCGACCGTCATTGGACCCACACCGCCGGGCACAGGCGTTAAGAAGGAAGCGCGCTCCGAGGCCTCGTCGAACTCGACGTCCCCGACAAGGCGCTGTCCTGCATGGAATCGCATTTGAGGAAAGCTTCTAGGTGGCGTCTACTACTACTCAATGCTCTCTGACCAGACTTCTTGGTCTCGTCCGGAATAGCGTTGATGCCGCAGTCGATGACGACCGCGCCCTCCTTAACCCAGGATCCTTTGACGAATCCAGGCTTTCCTATGGCCACCACCAAGATGTCGGCGTCGCCCACTACCTCTGGCAAGTTTTTGGTCTTTGAGTGGCAGACAGTGACCGTTGCGTGATGCCACTTGAGTAGATCGGCGACGGGAGATCCAACAATCTTACTGCGACCAAGCACGACGGCGCGAGCACCGGCAATGGGGACACCTGCAACATGACATTGCTCAGTGGTGCAAATACAACTTACAAACGTTGCATGTTCCTTTGGGACTTACCAGATCTCTTGATAAGGTCAAGACATCCAGCTGGAGTACAGGGGATGAAGCCCGAGCCCAAATCGCCCCCGGCCAGCTTACCCTGGATTGGGCATAAGAACACACATGTACGTACACACGCAGAGCAACTCCTTTCTCGCTTCCTCACCTGATTGACAGTTCCCAGTCCGTCCACGTCCTTGCCCGGATCGACTGCGTCCGTAATCTTGTGTGCGTCGATCTTGCCGTCGCTCTCCAGAGGCATCTGCACAATGATGCCGTGAATGGACGGATCGGTGTTCAAGGCGGAAAGACGCTGCAGCAACGCGCGCTCAGTCGTTGAGCTGAGGCAAAGAGAGAGATATCCATGTTAGTGACGAACTGGGGAGCAACTCCTGCTTGAAAGGAGATGTCGCTGAGGTATGAAAGTTCTATTGGATGTCCAACCTCGGCAACTGCTGGTGCACGGCCCTAATCCCGATGTCCTCGGCGGCCTTTAATTTCATGCGGATGTAGACGTTGGAGTCCTCTCTGCGGCCGACTTGAACGATCGCGAGCCCTGGTTGAAGCCCGAGTGAGAATACCTCTGAGCGCAACCGGTTCCTGACGTCTTCGGCGGCGGCCTTGCCGGAGAGCAACTGTGCGACGACCATGTTGGACAACGTCCTCGAGGTTCTCTCAGAGCATGCAAACTGGCACAAGCGAAATACGTGAGTTAGCTAGCGGCCAACCCGTCTTAGTGTCGACTAGACCACTGGAGCAGGACCAGTGCGTGGTACGTGGAGAGGAGTGGCGACAGTTTTGTTCACCTGTTGCCTGCTGATATTGCTGAGTGTCAATGAGAGAAGACGAGTCAGCATCGAAGCGGTCCTGTCCAGGTCAACGTGTACAGTATGTGCAGGGACATGTACCACGTCTATGCACACCAGGAGTCCGCAGGAGTGCCGACCGAGACGACCCGTAAAAAGTGTTACAAGTTTCAAAGGGGTAGAATTCAGTGGTTTTTTTTGTAAACGATTTAAGTACGTTGAGAGGAAATTCCGGTTATGCCAGAACTTGTTCTGGACGACGACGACGACGATGAAGAGGTGAGCTCGAAGAAGCCACTCAGCAGCTTCCTCCCGCAGGAGGAGATGAGTCTTTTCTAGGCATTACTTGGAGAGAGAACATATTTAGCAATAGTTTTCCTTTGTATACGTGTCATAAGTTTATCATTGATTTGGCAAGACATCATAAATACAGTAAACGACGCTGCAGCCTATGCATTATGAATGGGAACCTCTCTATGTACAAGAACCTGCATTTGATTGTTATGTCGTAAGGTTATTCTTATGGAGAGACACCAATGGTAGATAAAGACAAGAGTCATTTTGGTGGCTCGTGGGGAGGTTCCACTGTAGTACAAGGTAAGAACTTTGTTAAGCTCACAGCTCTGCGCATGTTGTGATTGTCGTTATTTGTTGTTTGATTTGTCTCTGGTCCATCTGCTAGAAGTCCTTCTCCACGCCCTTCTTCTTCCTGTCCCTCTCGTTTCTGTCTTCGTCCTGGTTCTGCCTCTTTCTCTCCTCCTCGGGGCTGAGGGTGAAGCCCTCGGTGCCGAAGGGAGCAAAGTAGAAGGGGAAGTGAAACACGCCAACTGTCTTCTGTTTTGGTCTTGGCGGGACCACAGGAGGAATCTCATCGGAATGGAAAAGAACAAATGTCAGTTTTGGACGTTTTGGACGTATTGTTCATAGTATTTGTCTTCTTGGGACGAGTGGCCGAAGCTCAGCTGAGAGGACGGAGGAAAGAACAAATGTACAATGTGTACATCAAAGAATTGCGGCCTAGTTCACCCCGAGTGCACAGCGGGTACATACGAGCTTCTCAGCCATTTCGTACTTTACAGCGCTGCCCAAGTTGTGCGTGAAAAATTTTCAAAATCCGTCTGTCTTTTTTCCCCCCATGGCATTTGTTCTTTCCTCATTGATCAGGTGCGATCCGTGGGGCCCGTATTTGTGCGCGTACTGGCCTCGCAGTCTGTAGGCCTCGTCGGGGTTGGTCTTCATCTTGTGCCTGCTGAAGATGTAGCGTCCGCCCAGGAGCGTCATCAGGTTGAGGCCGGACAGGAGCGACGGCAGCAAGGAGAGCAGCAACACGAGCAGAGACACCTGTCAGAGTAGAGTGAGGCACAAGTGCACAGAAGAATCACCAAGGTCTCTCTTAGGAGTCGCATGAACAGATGTCCATTCACAGGACAAACAGAAACCTTGGATTTTGGCCCAGTGTCCTTGCAATTAAAAGCCAATTGGAGTAGCGGGAAAAGATCCTCCAAGAAGGTTTTCTTTTGCTTCTCTGCAAGCGCTGGCTCGATCAGGGCGGAGGAGCAGAACATTTGAATAACATTGAGACTCAGGAATCCTAAGAAAGTGAAAAATTTGCACTCCGTTGCCTTCAACTCTCAATCGAGCCCCGAGATTCAAGGAGGACAAAAAAATTAGCTTTCTTTCCTGACAGTTATAAATATCCGTACATTTTCCAGTAGACACAACTTGTCCTTATCATTGGTGCTCGCGCGCGCTCCCCCTTTTCCTTCAAGCCTTTAAAGTGGCATTTTTTTCATTCATGGCCAGGGTTGCGTTTTGGCTCCAAGGGTAATGGCCTGAAGGTCTCAGGCAAGAAAAATGCTGCCCTCCCCCAACTTCACCGGCAGTCGGCAGAACACTTGCAGCAAGGGCTCCCGTGGTCATAACGGCGCTTCCTGTGGTTCCGGCAAAGAGGGGGGGGGGCAAATGACTCGTCCGCCCATGCAGTTCGGAATGAGATATTCATCCTGGAGAAGTTGCCATTTCCGGGGTCTCGTACGACTTGACAAGAAGAAGAGCAGAAGAAGAAGAAGAACCTGTGGTGTACCCACGACACAGGCGATCTCGCCCCTGCCAGACGTGTTCGTGTCGTCGTCTGCCGACTTGCAGTACGGAAACAAATAGGAGACACGCTGTGTTGATGCTTTGAAGGTCATCCCGAAGCACAAACGGAAGCAGAATAATGCAAAAAAAAGCTTTTAATGCAAGGAAGACCTTGAATAATTGTCCTTTTTTTTCTTCCAAGAAAGTTTGAACACACACACGTCAGTGATCAGGAGGCAGCTGTGAGGTCTGGGATGTGTTGCTCTCTCTTGGAGGCTGACCTCATACGTGTTCTTTTTTACGGGTCAGGTACAGCAAAGACGTCTTGTGCTCTTACCGGCCACCTCATGGTCTGGGACTGCAGAAGTGATCACATCCGTCTAGCAACAGTGACGCACAACGACTGCTGCTGCTTCCTCGACAACAGTGACGCAGACGTGTGCGTCAGCCCCTCCCCTCCCCCCTCCGCCTCCTTCCCTCGCGTTTGCGCACGTTCCTCGTCCTCCTCCTTGGCGTCGTCCGCTAACAAGCAGCGCATAATTGTTCTCTCTCATGCCTCTTCATGCCCACCACAGGTAACATAGGAATAACCTCTCCATCAGAGACCAAAGCCTCTGTCTGGATGCTCACAGAGAGGCTCAACTGTTGCCTTATGGAGGCTTTTGACCCTCAAGTGTGAGTTGATAGGAAGAAAAGTGACTTTGGCACCACTTCTTTGCCAACCTTGTCCGCATCAGACACGTTTCACGCGTCAATGAACTCGTCGAGCTTGACTATTCCTTGTGGTCTCAGACGTGTCGTGATCAACGGTTGATGATGGGACCAGGAAGAAGAATGACGATGGGAACGACGACAAAGCTGAGTGTTTGACGACACACACGCAAATAGGCCTGGTCGGCGATCGCGGGAGCCCCAAGCGCTATCGCCGTCCAAGATCACGCCACCGAAATGGACGGGGCATTGATCGAGTCGAAGATGGTCACACCTCGGAATATTAGGTGTCTACGGACGGAAAAATAGCAATGAAAATTGGCAGCTATGGCGAAAAGTCAAAAGCGTAGCGCGCCTGGCAACCAAATCTTGGGCAATTTCAGGAATGCAAGTGAAAATATATCCCTCAAGGCGCCAAATTGCAATTTTTTTATTCAACTAAAACTTCAAATTTCTAACGTCCCCTGATTATCATCGCCTGTCCATAGTTGCCGATGTCCAGGATGCCTCACTTAGCCATTTTTGCTTATTGCATGGCGGAACCTCCGAAACCTTGAAAATTGAAATACTGTAAATGGTTGCCCAAACATCCTATATATTTCATATCGATGTAAGGTGTATTCAATACACAATAGAGTTCAGGCTAAATATTCAATATTTAGCCTGAACTCTACACTCTGGCTGTCTCACATCAGTGCAATACAACGCATTTGATGAAAAGAGCAAAACACTCGCGCAGAAAACAGAAGCTTCAGACTACAAAAGCAATGTTTACAACATGCAAATTCTATGTCTGGACACTTCCACAACAGTCACTGAATAGCTGAAACCGCATTTTTTTGCCCAGACCGTGCACTTGAATTAGAAGAGGAGGATGGCTGAAAAGTGGAGGTTTAAAACTTTACTCGTCTGAACTCTACGCAATTTTCGGTAAAAAAGTGTTGATTACAGTCATTATAGCCTGCCTAGACTGCTACTGATTTTCCTTCTTGTCTTTTTGAATTTTGCCTTTTTTTGTTCGTGTTGCACTTCTCGTCAGATACTTTGATTTTTGAAATCAGTGAAAATACCATAGAGATTCCACTAAGAGACAGAAATTCCTTTGCATCCATATCAATATTGCCTCAAATAACAGAGCTACTCATCTTATTTAATAATAATGGAGCTTCTGTTTGTTTGTCTGTTGTCCGTCACTAACCAGATCTTAGAAGTCACTGGGCCTCTGTTGACCAAATTTAAAAGTATTACTGAGATTCTCAAGGGATGAACCGAACTTTTTAAAGAAAAACCCACCCTCTGATTTTATAAAAATATGATCAATTATACCGTTCCTTCCTTAGCTGGATTGGAATTGAAAAGCGAGCCAAAAGTGCCTTAAAAGGACTTTTCGACTGATACATAAAGCGCGAGGTCAGCACGTTGGACCGCGGATCCAGGACTGCCAACCTCGGCACTGACGGTCCCCAAAACTTGGTCAGCAGACAAAGCTTTTCAAGCGCCGTCCCACAGGGAGCACGTCCAAGTGCATTTCGAGACCGTTTTGAGGCCGCATTCGAAGTTCAAAGCGGCATCCACTGTAATCTTAAAATAGCTATCCGAATAGGCCAGCTGTGAAGTATCTATTCATCAGGTGCTTGCTATCCATGGTGTGATAAGGAAGGAGAATAGAGGAAGAGTTGCCACTCTCTTACCAAGAAACATCACATACTCCCAACTTCAGTACAAAAAGCGCTCCAAATAAACGGCAAAAAAGTGCAGCTTGGCAACACTGGGGGCAGGGAAAAGAAATTAGCGAGTTTCCAGCGTAGAAAGAAACAATTTGAACGAATTTGTCTTTCTGTCAGATGCGACCTTGAAAGCCCATGGAAAGCATGCAAGTAATGATGAGCAGAGGTTGAGCACACATGTCCTTGAGCAGGTGCTGGAGCCTCCTGTGACTCACGTGTTAATCTGCTTGGGCTCCTGGTAGCAGCTGGGACAAGACAGCGGAGCTGTGAAAACTCTGCCACCACAATTTGCTTCAGCTCCAGCTCAAGAGTAAAAGAAAAAAAGTGGGCAAGTGATTGCTCAGGAAAAGAAGGATGTCTGACCATTCACCGCAGTGTCCAGTCAACTCTCTGTTACTTCTAAAACCTCCGATTCAGGGCAACCAAGAGCACAGTCTATATCCTATCGTTATCGATATCTATAAGATATTGGAGCTACTTGATGTGGCTGCCTAGAGCTATATGACCAGTGTCCAATTTCAGATGCAGACGTAGCCGTTGACTTTCTTTGTAGACTATATTGTGTCTGCTGCACGTGAATGAACAACGTAACCTACTTCACTGCACTCGATTGAGGACGTTAACACTCCAATCTCAGCTAGGAGAAGTGCAGTAAGATACACTGTACAGCTGGTACGTACAAGGCCCAGATCTGTGGAAGCTTCCCCGGCCCCGAACCTTCCCCATCCCCAGGGGGGGGGTGCTCATGCCGGCGGGGCTGACTGTCGAGATCTCACTGTGGCAACGCAGTAACAACTTGGCGGACACGCGATAAATTATGGATTGTATCACAAGAGCAACAAACGAGGGCGCAAATGAACAAACACTTCTTAAAGAATACTGTATCACTGTGCGGTGAACCCTCCTAGTCCATTGAACACCTTGTTTATCGAGTCTTGCTTCAGGATGCTCGACACTTGCTCTTTTTCCTCCTTGGAGAGCTCGCCCTTGGGGAACTGCACCTCGAAGGTGATGTACATGGTTCCAAAGAGATTGTTGTTCTCGTAGTTCGGCATTCCTTCCCCCTTCTTGCGTATCCTCGCACCCGGCCAAGTGATTTTGTCCCTTGTGATGTGTACTTTGTGCCCGTCCAGGTGTGGGATGTCCATTTCGAAGCCGCTGAGCGCGTCCACTAGCGAGATTGTCACGTTGGTGTAGAGGTCATCCCCGCGCCGCTCGAATTTCGCATGGGGGTAGGTACGTATTCGCAGGATGAGATCGCCCGGCTCTCCGTCAATGTGCGGCTCGCCCTCGGCCACGAAGCGCGTCTCCATGCCGTCCTGCATGCCAACCTCCACCTCCACCTCCAAAAGGTGTTCTTCGTTGACAAACCTGAAGGAAAGGGTACAACGGTATGATATCCACGTGCTGGTCGCTCTTAGTAGTGGCACACCAGCTTCAAAAGCGTCACTTACTTTACGTTTGGGCAGTCGTCGCAGACCTGTTGCTGCGTCATCTGGAATCTGCCCGGCCCCAACTGCCTGGTGACCATTTCTTGTCGGCAGTTGCATTTTCTCGTTCCCTTGGCCGGCTTCATCACTGGTTTGTTGTGCGTGAGCTCGATAAAGTTGCCGACGTACAGCTCCTCGAGGGTGACCCTCAAATTCATGACAATGTCTGCGCCGCGCGCCGCCTCCCGCTCGCCATGACCGCCGTCACCGCCGAAGAAGTTGAAGCCGAAATCACCGAAGAAGCTGGAGAAAGGGTCTCCTCCTCCACCGCCGCCTCCCTCCTTCTGCAGGCACTCCTCACCGCAGCGGTCGTACAACTTTCGCTTGTCGGCGTCAGACAGAGCCTCGTAGGCGGCTCCTAAGTCCTGAAACCTCTCATTGGCCGTCGGATCGTCCGGGTTCCGGTCGGGATGCATCTCTTTGGCTAGTTTACGATATGCCTTCTTGATCTGATTCGTATTGGCTGAGCGACTCACGCCCAAGATCTTGTAGAAGTCCCGACTGCCAAAGATGATTATCTTACGCTATTAACTATTTTACACCGTCTGTATTCATTAGCTTTACCCGGCCATGACGAAAGAAAGTGCGGCGGAGAGCACGAACGCCACCTTGGCGATCTTGTCGGACCTCATCTTGCTCTCCTACTTTCAGTTGGCGTTGCACCCGCACCCCGGACCAGATGGTGCGACGAGAAGACTTCAAAGATTCCTCCTACGGGACACTCACCACCAATCATAAAACTGTGGACGACGACGACCAAGAACACGCAAGTCCAGGCTCAAGACCACGACAGCTAAGCTTTTATTGGTCTGCTTTTTTCTAGCCGGCTTCTACGTCAACTCTTCAACCGTGTAAAAAGCCTCTGCCCGCTGCCTCCTCCTTCACGGCGCCGCTGATGCCGAGGCAGAGGCGCATGAATGGCAGCTCGGACTATGTTGTGTTGCCCAAAATGCCGTGGAGCATTCTCATTGGCTCGCCTAACCAGAGGTTGCGTAACCAACCTTGACAACTTGCGCAAGTTCGCGGTGTACAGAGTGACGTATCTGGACGTGGGCAAGACTCGAAATAGGTCATAGTATTGTTCAGTTCGGTAGGAAAGGAAGCACCGACACGATCAAAGAGAAGCTGTTGGCGCACCGCACGATGCTCGCTGTGAAGTCATGGCAGTCGTTGAACAGACACGCTGGTCACTTTTACGACACAGCGATGCGCTCCAGACTCTGTTGCAGAGCCAGGGCATCTAGGTTTCTCCCAATGACTACAATGGTGGCTCCCGGCGTTTTGTCCTCGATCCCTGTCTTGACCACGTACGTGTCGTAGGTGTCGTGCACCCCTTGTATCATCAGCGGCCACTCTTCGCCAGCCAGCCACACCAAGCCCTTTAGACGCATCACCTCGAGTTCGGTTGAGAACTCCTCTTTTTCCCACAGCAGCTGCTCTAGGAACTTCTCTAGCGCTTGTCTAGGCACGGGCGCATCTACCCTCAACGTGACTGTTCCCACACGAACGTCTAAATGGACTGCGTTCGTTCCGTTGCTGGCGTCGAACTTATTCTTGCCGCTGTCGCCCTGTCCGTCGTAAGCGTGGAGATCAAGTACTGCGTCCAGGTTGACCCTTCCCCGTTGTGTCTTGATAACCGGGCAGGCGGCGTTGACTTGCTTGAGGACGTCGGCTACTCCCGAAGTGTCGGTGACCAAATCCACCTTGTTGAGTAGGATCACGTCTGAGAGCGCCACCTGCTTAAGAGCAGCATTGACTGTTGTGCCTGCCTCGGGTTCATTGTCTCGTCGCAGCTCCTGCAGTCCATATTTGGCGTCGAATACTGTGACGATGCCATCCAGGTAAACGTCGCTGCACAGCTCCTCGTCCAACCAGAAAAGGGATGCCACTGGACCGGGATCGGCTAGTCCTGAAGAAGAAGGAGAAAAGGACCCGGTTGGCTAGTTGCCGAGATCACTCGGATCGTCCCTGAATCACTCGCCTGTCGTCTCTAGCAAAATGTAGTCAAATTTTCCCTTCTTCTGCATGAGCATCTCGATGGCCTTGACTCCGTTGTCCTTGACCGAGCAGCAGAGGCAGCCATTGCGCAGCTCCAGCCATTCCTCGAAGAGCTGGCCCTCGTGCCCTACAGAGAGCGACTTCTCCTCGACGGCCCCCTCGCCGAATTCGTTGAGAATGACGGCGATCTTCTTCTCGTTTTGCTCGTGAAGCACGTAGTTAAGGAAGGTGGTCTTGCCGGATCCCAGCTGGCCCGTGATGATGGTGACCGGGACCTTCTTGGACTCCACAAGCTCGGGGACGACGTCGTCGTCGTCGTCAGACATGGTTTGTTTTGGTCGGTAAATGGAAAGAAACAGCTCAGCTGTGGAGAGCCAGGTCGTAATATTTCCTTCGAGCGTTCTCGCAACCTCACTTTGTGCAGAGACGATGGTGGTGGGTGGAGTAAAAACGCCAGGAAAAAACTTCACTGTGAGGGATAACTGGTAAAATTATAAGTTTGCCTAGAATGCAAAAAAGATCCATCTTTCTTGTTACCGACGACTCCTTGATGGTTTCCATAAAAGCGTGCGTGGAGACTTTGGATCACTTATAGTAATAGATCCTTATTAATGCGTGTGATCCCTGTTTCCAGTGATCCCTGTTTCCAGTGATCCCTGTTTCCAGTGATCCCTGTTTCCAGTGATCCCTGTTTCCAGTGATCCCTGTTTCCAGTGATCCCTG
>JAAUXU010166022.1_pt1 | contig 38724 bp, 40 predicted proteins | sample 7278151 | NCBI WGS metagenome assembly JAAUXU01 (sample SAMN14350113, study PRJNA611818) | marine sediment metagenome | isolation source: surface marine sediment (1.8m) | place: French Polynesia: Moorea | collected 2018-08 | reverse complement strand
CTGTTAGAAATATATTTCAACAGTTCTTTTTTCAAAATGTTGCCCTTGGCGTCGCTGGCTGTCCCAGTGCTGCCCAATGGCCATACCAGATCTTGCTGAAGTCTCGTGTAAAAGTGAAGATGATAAATTTACTAACCCGATAAATAAATATACGTATGGACAGCTTCTCCGACAAATATTTGTAAAAAGGGCACTCACGTGCTTGTAGAGACCAAGGAAAATGTCCCTGAGATGGTCGACATCTGTCTCGTAGAGTCCCTCTCGGTTAAACAATCTCTCGCCACTTACTGTCAGTGACCACACCTCAGTCTGGAGCATACAATTGCGGATTAATCTCGCGACAGAGACCCTAGGGTTGGTAGTGCTACCTTATCCAAATGCTTCATCACTCCATTTATGCTTCGCCCTTCTCCTGAAACCAGCGGAGAGTCCGCAATGATGCTGTGGGCCTTGATGAAGTCAGGGCAAGCTTTCAACAGAGACACCCAAAATGCTCCTACTGAGCCATCTGCGCTTCTAAGATCCAACGCCACTTTCAAGTGAGCTGCGAGAAAGAGCCACGTTGGTCACTCTAGTATGATTTCTTTTGCACACTAATGACGAGCTTACCCTTTTTGTTCATGGCGACGTAGTCGCAAAGAAGTCCTCTATTCCTGCTGAGGACTCCCAGGAGTACATCGTGCTGTCCGTCCGTCCAAGGCAGAGCACGGAGGTCGAGCATCCGCAGTCGCATACGGTGGTTGGAATAACCAATGCTGGCTAAGAAGTCCTCCAGGATTGTCTCCAATATGGTATCAAGCTGAGCTTCGGCAAAGTCCTGCGGCTCAAAAGGAACTTCAGTCTGAAAGAGGAAGAATAAATGTACTGCATATCAGCATGCTGGTTAAGTGCACACTTGTAGTCTTTACCCGCACATCTTTGACCGCCTTTTTCTTCGTCCCTTCAAGCAGTTCCCTGAATGGCCTATAGGCGAACTTGAGGTCCTCCAGACTAAGCGTGTCCACCGGCCAATGCCTGAGCAGCAGTCGGACGACGAACGACCTAGGGTACACGCCGCTCAAAAGACAAACCGCCAGTAGTCTGGGATATTCCGCCTTCGGACATCGCTCCACCAGTTGCCTTTCCAGCAAGGTGATGTGACACCCGTTCACCAGGGCGGCCGCAGATAGGTCGGACAGGGTACTCACCGCACACCTCTTCTTTTTCTTGGCGGCGGCAGCGGCAGCGGCCGCGGCACCGGCTTTGATCGCCTTCTTACCAGTCTCCGATCGCCTGCTCTTGCCGCTGATATCATTGTTATTGTTATTGTTAATGTTGTTATTGCCATTGCGGAAGCTCGCGAGTAGATTGCGGTTAAGGTGGCGCAGCTCCACAAGGTCTTCAGACTCTTCATCGGAAGAAACCATTATCGTTTCTATACAACGCTGTCTCCTTATTGCCTTCGGTTTACGTGTCCTCGTATCTTTCCACGTTACGCACAGCGATCTTGACCCAGCGCTTTTCTCCTCCTCACAGCTTATACAAAATAACAAAGTAACACAAGCTCCTCTAACTTCCTCAGCGCCTGTTATGTTATTTATGTAGGAACTGTACGTTGGCACCAAGGAGAGCTTCTTGTACATCAAAGAGAAAGCATGACAAGCTCTCTGGTGGAGGAGCAATTCTCTGTGGAGGGAGGAGGACCTTTCCTTGTGGGTTTCTTTCTTCTTTTGCGCATGCGTGAACATTTGCAAGAAGTTGCGTTGAGACAAACACTTTTGCTTTTGCTGCACCCAAAGTACAGAATATGCATATTGTACAGATGGTGTACATACCGGTATGCATGCTTATGCGCGCTCGCTGCATACGTACCTGGTGACTATGAATACATGTCAGTTCTACCTGATCGCATGCGTAAGAGTATACTTATACATGGACAGGCATGATCTTTATTCAATATTCATCAAATGCTTCACATTCTTGGTACTTATGACAGCCACATTGGAGCTTAAGGATTGCTGAAGTATCTCAAGTACAAAAAAGAAATCATTAAATTTTAGACTTCAGATGAGCACCAACTTACCCCATACGGACGCCTCCAAGAAGTTTTGTTGCGTCTTCAGGAACTTTAACAGCACTTTTGCATCACATTTCGTCTTCTCTGGCACGGATCCAGTTGAAGTCACTATATGTATTAACCATTCAGACAGCTGCGATCCAAACGCTGCCGACGACGATGACCATGCATTAAGTAAAGTGTTGACAGAAAAGTTAAGAGCCACTTCCATTGCTTTCCGATTACTGTTGTCAGGCCTCGGAGAGCCAGCGAACAGGATTAGAGTGTTCGTGAACACGTAGAACATATTCGCAACCTCCTCCGAGGACTCGGGTACCCGGGACAAAGAGCGAATTCTACCCATCAATTCGAGCAACCAGCGACGATTCTCCTAAAACAAAGAAGAACTTATACTGTCAAATCTCGAAAATATGAAGTTTGTTATGATAAATCTCAAAGTTGTGACAATTTTTGGCCGACTAAGCACTGTCTTCCTAAAAGTCACGCCTTTAGTTATGATACCCAAGCAGTATCAATTCTTCGAGGTTTGACTCTACTGACATTCTCTTCGTTGCTAAAGGTGAAATCCAGGCCAGGTCATTAGTATCTCCTAAAAAGTGCCGTACCTCCTCCAACGACGTCACCCTCTGGGGCGTGATCCACAGATCCATGGAATCGATTAACTCCTCAAACATTTGACCACCCTGTTTGCACGCCAATTCGATGGAGACATTTATCCAAGTGAGAGGGTAGCTGGAGGCCACGAGAAATCTGCGGATGCGGAATCCGATGCTTTTGGAGTCGTCTTCGCCTGCATACTACGAGAAGACAAGGAAAACTCACTGTAACAATTACAGTTGTAAGGTCCATCAAAGTATTGTCAGAGTCCATACCTGATCCTCTAGTTCCAGGATGCTGTCGAGGACAAAGCGCGGCAACTTGTCCACGTGTTGACAAAGGTCATGAACGAGCTGATCATCGCGGCGCACCTGAGTATACAAGTCAAGGAAGGCAGTGGCCAACGGGTCTGCTGCGCTGGACTCGGCCCACTTCAACGACGAACAGAGTTCCTTCATTAGAATGGCGTTCGCCATCCCCCGTTGGAACCTTGGCATTAGTTCGGTCAATAAGAAGGCCGCCAACTCGTCCTTGTTCGCTTCTTTGGCAATGTAGTCAAGCTTTGTCAAAACGGAATATGCAAAGCAGTGATGGTCACGCCCCTCAACAACCGAGTCCACAATCCTCTTGGCGGACAAAGAGTGCTGATACTGAATGAGGCTGATATCAAATACTTCTGATTTCATATCTCCAGAAAAGAACTGACGCCAATCCAAAGGAGGCAGACGAAGTGACTTTTTCTCGCAACAACTAAAAAATAAGTTGGCGAGTGCACACACTGTACTTTTCTTGCACTCCAACCTTCCACTCTGGTACGTCTTCATGTACGAGGCAACAGCTCTGAGGATGCTTGTCTCGGGGAGGCTGTCGTAAGACGCAGGTTCCTCGCCGCGGCTGCGGGCAGCAGGGGAGAGGTAAAAGGCGTTCCGTGGCAGAGAGGAAATCTCCTTTTCCATGAGGGCTGACACCAGCAGGATGTAGTCGTCCCTCTCGCCTTTGTCAGACTTCGCGCTTTCCTCTTCTGAGCGGGCGACCACAAGTTGCAACCAACTCTCTCCCGGCACTGATTGCCAGACGTCTACAGGATCTGGTGCGGAGGTGCCGGGTGCAAGCACGAACCCTGAGGGATATTTCAAGTTTTTCTTGCAATGCTCGGGCATGTATATGAGCTCGTGATCTTCCAATGGGAAAAGAGGAATCGCTTGGAGAATGTGCTTCCTGAGAAAACTTTGCTCGCTTTCCATTGTCGACAACTTGCGCCAGAGTGACTTGAGCAAGTCCTTCCTGAACTGATCATACTGCTCTGAACGCAGAGAAAAGGATGGCGCCAGCGCCAGTAATTCGACGAAGGCGGTAAGCACGTTTTCTCGTCTCTCTTCATCCCAGAGTTTAGACTTGAGCACTTCGTACGTGGTCTTGAGGTCAATAACTTGGTGACGACATAGGGCAACTATGCCTTGAAGAGCGAAGACGCAAATAGCAGAAGCATCCTCGTCCCTTTGGCTATTTAATATTGCAGAGAGAACAGGCAAGAGGTCTGCACCATGCTGCCTTGCCTCAATGCGACACACGTCTCTTACGATCTGGGAAAGGACGAGCAAAATTTCTTTGCTTTTGGACTCGCTGTCAGCCTCAAGAGCTTTCTTTAAGTGAGGGTAAGTCCGCGGCTCTACACGCCACAGATGGAACAAGAGGCGAAGTCGAAGAGCTTTGAGCCCAGGTGAACCAGCGATGGCTGTCAAAAGCAGCTGGAGAACAAAGGCGAGACACGTCTTGTCCTTAGCTAACGATGGCAGCAACTTGAGCCAGTGTAGCTTGGTTTCAGGCTTGACCAACTGCTTGCTAGACACTTTAAACATAGCAACAGCCACCACTGGATAAGCGAAATGATGCGGAGCAGCAAGCACAAACTCTCTCAACTGATCAAACGTTTCTTCGGAAACATCTTCATTCGCACAGGCCGTGGCGAGCGCACAAGTAAAAGCTGGTCTTAAATTAGAAGATCTTCTCGAGCTGCCGCTACTTTTGTCAGAAGCCACTGTCCACATCACTCTCAAGGTTTCCAAGCTCTCAACGGTGTCTTCGTCATTGACAAATGTTAGAGAAGTAAGTTTCTCCCACTTACTCAGGCGATCACTTGCCTGGAGTCCGCATAAGCGCATGAGCTTCTGGAGACAATTATGGACACCCTGTGAGATTGCCTTCTTGCATGGGAGAGTCTGCAGCAAGGCCGCCAGGAGCGACCCAGCACTTAATCTGTCAAGGATATCTTCTTGGAGGAACGGTGACAAGGTGGCCATTAGTTCTTGATGATGAGCAGTAGAAGATATTTGTAACGCTCTAGTCAGCAACAGCACGCACAGGTCCGCGACACCGCACTTGACTGAATGTTTGCGAATCTCAACCAAGAGAAACCCGGGATCTACTCCGAGTCTCACAGCCTTCAGTGTGAGTGATGACAGATACGGCAAGAGGCGATCGGCCTCCAAGTCGATATGGGCCAAGATCCTCAACGCGTGGTGTGCATTTTCATAAAAGGCGGCGGCAGAGTTAAAAGTGAACCAGCTTAAGATTTTCCAAAGCAATAAGTCTATAGCAGCACCCTTGTGGTGTAAGAGTGTCTGTAGGAGACAGCCTCTTAGTGCAGCAAAGTGATCGTGTTGGTGTGGATCACACATGACGAACATAATGACAGGCCGAAGCAAGTCGACCTGTTCCGTGTTAATCAGGGCGTCCCTCACTTGCCCGAGCACGTGTGGCCAAGCAGCCGGATACGCCCTTAGGATGGAAATGAGCGGGTGCGCCTTGTAAGATATCCCATGTGAACCTCTCGATGACAGCTTCGTCACGGCGGAGGTCACTCCCTCTGGACATGGAGCTTGCGGGGCTAAGGCCAGTAGTCCGGACACTGTTGCGGCGTTGTCGAGGCGGTCGGCGACCGCGAGAGCTGCCAACGCCGAAGCGCTTGCATGGGCCACGAATGGCCGTCGGCTCTTGCAATGACTCCAGAGCACACCGAGTTCTGGCGAGTCCCCGCCGGTGGATGATGTGGCCGTGTGAAAGAGCTTTGCGACGACAGAGTCGACGACGGCGGCATTGCCGTGCAGCAACTTTTGCTCAACTTCCTCCATTTGCTTAGAAAGTGTTGAGCTAGACTTCAAACTATCTTATACGTAGACCGCTTATACCGATCAACGCGATCAGATGAAAATGTTTGTTTACATGCTGCAGTTGTCAGGACAGGACAGCGGAGCGCCATTGGGCCGAGAGTAGGCGTTGCCAAACAATGAAGACAACATACATTTTAACTTAAAAAACCCAACTATTTATATCAACAATTTTTTTGGTTCAAGCTGTTCTGTACACTTTTGATAAGGAACCTTTCACGAAGGTCCTGAAAATGTTTCAGTTCCTGGGTTCCTGGCTGAGAAAGAAAGTGAGCTCTGAGCATCTTGATGAGTTGTGTGACGACAATGGTAACTGTGACACCATAAGACAGCTTTGCTTTGCAGACTGCAACAGATCGATCGAATTTCTTGGACCACCATCACTTCAAGGAGCTCTTGAAGGTCGCGTCGATTCTCTTGTCCGACTGGCGCATCCAGGACATCAAACATGATCTTCGCCAATCAGATGAGGATGGCAATTGTCAGGCCAGTCGCCAAAGGCTTGCAGGTGGGAATTTTGAGTCGTGAGTTCTTCTACACGCTTCGAACGATGCGATTTCACAGGGGTCCTTGTCCATCTCTTTCCCGGGAGCTCGCCGGGCGTCGACAGTGAGCGAGGCCACGTTCGACATCAGGCCCTATCAGCTGCACAAACTTGACTCGGGGCCTCCAGAAACAACCACGCTCACACGAGAGGACGCACTAAAGTATTTCTATGACATGGTCGTGGTGCGGCGGATGGAGACGGCAGCCGCTAATCTATATAAGGAAAAAGCCATCCGCGGCTTCTGCCACCTGTGCTCTGGTCAGGAGGCTGTGTGCGTGGGATTGAAGGCTGCCCTCCGAGATCAGGACACAGTGATCACGTCCTACCGAGCGCACGGCTTCACTTACATGATGGGCGTGCCGGTGCTTGGCGTTTTAGCCGAGTTGACTGGGAAGCAGTCGGGGTGTGTCAGGGGCAAAGGTGGCAGCATGCACATGTACGCTAGGAACTTCTACGGCGGAAACGGTATTGTCGGTGCCCAGGTACATGTGCGAAATTAACTTCAATGAGAGCAATATGTGCAAGCAAGTTTAGCTTTTTCCTTCAGGTTCCTCTAGGAGCCGGCATCGCCTTCGCTCATAAGTTCCTAAAGGATGGAGGAGTGAACTTTGCTCTCTACGGGGACGGCGCCGCTCAACAGGGACAGGTGTACGAGGCATATAACTTGGCGAAGTTGTGGGATTTGCCTGTCTGTTTCATCTGCGAGAACAATCACTACGGGATGGGTACTTCGCAAGATAGGGCGGCCGCCTCCACCACGTTCTACACCAGGGGAGACTATATTCCTGGAGTTCAGGTAAAATGCTTCAATTATTTTCGAGCGTCGAGAGCAATACCAAAAGCTGTGCGTCCGGGAGTTGCACTTGGTCGAGCAGGTCCTGATCATTCCTTCCCATATTGGTTTTCAGGTGGATGGAATGGATGTCTTGGCAGTGAGGGAAGCCACAAAATTCGCTATCGATCATTGTAGCAGCGGTAAGGGTCCATTGGTCTATGAAATTGCTACCTACCGTTATCACGGTCACTCGATGTCGGATCCTGGAACGTCGTACCGGTGAGTGCTCGTAGGTATTGAAAGTTGTTCATAAGTGCAAACAGTTTCTTCGACAGCTCGCGTGAAGAGATTCAAGAGGTGAGGCAGACTCGCGATCCAATCGGTCTTCTGAGAGAAAAACTTGTAGCGTCTGGTCTGGCAGAAGCGGAAGAACTCAAGGTGAAACTCGAGCAACTGGCACTTAGAAAATTAGAGATTATCATTGTTTCATACGTATTTGTCAGGGTGTGGAAGCTCAGGTGCGCAAAGAGATAGACGCAGCTGTAAAGAAGGCCAAAAGTGACACCGAGATTGACAGCAGCGAGTTATACAACGATGTCTACGAGAACAATGTTGAAGGCAAGATCAGAGGACTCGTCCCATGGGAGGTCCATGAGCACAAGAAGACCCAAACGGCGAAAAATGTTTGAAAAATGAACCCTGACAGTAGGATTTCCTGTGGATGCTGACATGCTCCGCTATTCTTGGTTTTTGTTATTAAAAAACGATTAATCTATCCAGCTGGTGTCATCTTGATTGTACAATGGCATATATTTGTATAGTTGTGTGGTATCCAAGCCTTTACTATAACAATTATGAATCATAAGGATCCTCAAAAACTTTCAGTCATCCTAGCCGCCACGCTCCTCAAAGTCCCGTAGACCTTGGACGGTGGGCTGCCAAGAATGAGGTTGCAGAGTGCTCTCTTCGCCACCTGAATGTTCTGGTAGGAGCCGAGGATGTGTATCTTTGAGTCTGCCAACACGATTCTACAAAAAAAAAAAAATCAGGCGTTTTCCACAGACCATTTTCACAGCATTACTTTTCTTCAAATCTACGGTATAGATTATTTGAGCCAAGCTTGTACCGAGCTTCCAGCTAGGCCTCAGTAGTAGTTCACAAAGTTGAACTTAAATTCAACTTGCATTTGGGCAGCTGGAGGCCTCACCGGACCCCCCCCCCTCATTATGCAGTAACTGCGCATGTTATCCCAGGAACAGAACTTACCTTGTCTTCGTAACATTCTCTACTGTGTACTTAGTCCTTCCACCTTTACCAGCGACTCGACCAATGGCACGAGCCAAGTGATCGCCTTTGAGTGCCTTGACATCCTGAAAGCATTCATTGAGATCAGTAAAAAGTAAAATCACCTCATACCGTTCAGCACAAACCTCACCTGTATCTCAAATGAATCGAGGAAAAGATCGTCGAGTCTGAGCAGGGCCATCGCATCGTCGATGTCGAAGCCACACACAAAGGCGCGCACAAAGTCCGCGGCCTTTTGGAGACTACTGGCGTCATCGGTGTCCTTGCACGTACGAATCTCGACGTTGCGAGATTTGAGATTGAACCGGATCTGAAGGTGCATGTTCTCCACTACTGGGTTGAAGATTTTCATCCAGTTATCCTTGAGCGGCGTGTACCGGTGTGGCGGAACCGGGACCTTCCGAACTTCCCCTTCCTGCTTCAAACGGCCCCGCTTCGGTACCGGTGCGACCATAGGCTTGGACTCGGCGTCCACCTCCATTGACCCTTGGTCTAGAAGGTAAATACGTAGCGTAGGATACACTGCTCACCATACTTCACAAAAGTTCCTCCTCACTTGCTGCCTGCGAGCTGGTTCGCTTCTTAGCGCGTTCTCTCCCTGACTCCGTCAGCTCCTCCATCGCTTGTGTGATTTGGGTTTCGATCGACGTGAACGTGAACAATGTCGTCTGATCCCGTTGCTGAACTTGTTTGTTTTCGTTTGCACGTGGATGATCTGAGCTGATCTTGCAGAGCGCTGGATCTGGATAGCCGTGCTGAGCCAACAGCTGATGTCAGCTGACATGAGGCTGCGCCTTGGCCTGCGCCGTGTTCAGTGACGTCGCTCAGCAGTGTAACAAGAAGAACAGTGAAAAGTTCAGCTACAAGAAGTAGCTCAGCCACCGCAGACAGCGAGTTCCAAAGTCAAGTTACGGAGTCCCAAACATAGTTGTCGATCTTTGGCGGAACTTCTACCCAACCCGTGTCGAGAGACCCAGCAGCATGTCGGATCCCCCCTTGGGGGATCCGGGGTCCACCTCATCTCCGACCCCGCCCCAGCCGGGGTCAAATCCGTCTGCGATGTCGACCAACCCAAACCCGGCTTCGTCGGCTTCGAATCGGGAGCGGAAAACCAAGCTGAAGGTGACGTTTCGTAGCTGGAACGGAGTCTGCGCCTGGAAGTGGGTGGCCAACGACGACACGTGCGGCATCTGCAGAGTTGCCTTCGACGGCTGTTGCCCGGATTGCAAACTGCCCGGGGACGACTGTCCCTTGGTCTGGGGCCGGTGCACGCACTGCTTCCATATCCACTGCATAATGAAATGGCTAAACTCACAGCAGGCTCAGCATCTCTGCCCCATGTGCCGCCAAGACTGGAAGTTCAAAGAGTAATACATGCAAGTAAAATCGTTCCGGGATAACTGGACTAGTACGTTGCAATATGAAGATGAGACCTTTTCTACAGTTGTTGCTCTTGTCGATCTTAACAACTGCTAGCACGAAGGGACAGCACCAGTTTGGTAGCCAAACTAGCGGGAACTTGGACTGCCAGGGGTCCAACGCCACAGGGACGTCCCGGTTGGTACAGGAGTTTAAGACAGACATGGTGCACAACGAGTTCATAGTCAAATTTTCTGGCTTCTACAAGAATGAGGCGCGCCGCAACTTCATAGCGGCTGCACTATCCTTCTTGGACGGCGAATCATACGAGGTCATGGAGCGCAATAACCCCATGGCCGCCTACCCAAGCGATTTTGACGTGCTGCTGGTCACTGACGACGTCGGAGACCAAGCAGTCAAGGCACTCAAAAGCCACCCCTTGATTAAGAGCATCACCCCACAAAGAAGAGTCGTGCGATCTCTGAAGGCGATACCAGAAGATTCTCCCAAGGACAACGAAGAAGCAGAATATGAAACAAAATGGATTAAGGGCAGGCGAAGTCTCTCGTTCGGGTCCTCTTTTTGGCACTCCGTGGGCAGACACAGTCACCGCAAGTTATTAAGGGCCGTCCCCAGGCAGATCACGGCCATCTTGCAGGCTGACATCTTGTGGGAGATGGGAGTCACGGGCCAGGGCGTCAGAGTTGCGATTTTCGACACTGGTAAATGCTTAGATATAGAGACGACTTCATTTCTTCCAATCATTTCTTCTTCTCCGTGTTAGGTCTCTCCAAGACTCATCCCCACTTCCGCAAGATTCGTGAGCGTACAAACTGGACTAACGAAAAGACTTTAGATGATGGACTTGGTCACGGTACTTTTGTCGCTGGCGTCGTCGCGTCCAGTTCCGAGTGCCTTGGCTTCGCTCCCGACGCCGAGATACACGTTTTCCGGGTCTTCACTAACAACCAGGTCTCGTACACGTCGTGGTTTCTGGACGCCTTCAACTATGCCATCATGAAGCGCATTCACGTCTTAAACCTGAGTATTGGAGGTCCCGACTTCCAGGACCTGCCCTTTGTTGACAAGGTCTGGGAGCTTACTGCAAACGGGGTCGTCATGGTCTCAGCGATAGGTAACGACGGTCCCCTGTACGGCACGCTAAACAATCCTGCGGACCAAATGGACGTCATCGGCGTGGGTGGTATCAACTTCGAAGATCAGGTACGCAACTGCACTGGTATTGAGCTCCTCAGCAGCATTATGTCCGGTAGAACTGCAGTCGGTCGACGCACAGACACCTGACTGGGTGGTAGAGGTGGTCACTAGTTCAACTGATGCAAGGTTTAAAAGAGAAATGCCCTACTGCTGTACATTGCTTCGAATGTTTTTGTGGTGCACTAAGAAGTTCACTCTCTCCAGATTGCTCGCTTCTCCTCCCGTGGCATGACCACATGGGAGTTACCTAGTGGCTACGGTAGAGTCAAGCCTGACGTGGTCACTTATGGCAGCGCTGTGCGCGGTTCCAACAAGGACGGCGGTTGTCGTTCGCTCTCTGGCACCAGTGTGGCTAGTCCGGTGGTGGCCGGCGCCATCACTCTGCTTTACTCTGGAGTGTTGCACCGTGGTTCCGTGATCAACCCGGGGAGCATGAAGCAATGCCTGATGGCATCTGCGAGGAGGCTGCCTGGTGTGGGCGTCTTTGAACAGGGTGCAGGAAAGCTGGATCTGATGAAAGCCTACCAATTGCTCAATTCGTACACGCCACAGGCTTCACTCAGCCCCAGCTATGTGGACATGACCGAATGTCAGTACTTTTGGCCCTATTGCACGCAGCCCATCTTTCACGGTGCCATGCCTATCGTCGTGAACGTCACAATTTTGAATGGTAACTGATGCGTTTGTTGCGATTTCCGTCCGTCACCAACCTTATCCTCCCCTTCATAGGCATGTCTGTGACTGGCAAGTTGGTGGACAAGCCTGTCTGGCACCCATACAGTCCTCAAAACGGCCAGTATCTGGAAGTCGCCTTCTCTTATTCCGATCTCATCTGGCCGTGGAGTGGATTCTTGGCCGTACACATATCGGTTAGCAAAGAAGCCGCCGACTTCGAGGGCATTGCTCAAGGACACGTGTCCCTGTCCGTCGAGTCTCCCATGGAAGAAGGTAGCTATTGACATGTTCTAGTTCACTCACACCCTCTCAGACTCTTCTACTCCAGGAGACATCGCTCCTCGCATTTCTCATGTTCGCCTGCCCATACGAGCAAAGATTGTGCCTACACCTCCCAGAGCCAAGAGGATCTTATGGGATCAGTATCATAATCTCCGCTATCCTTCGGGTTACTTTCCCAGGGACAACCTACGCATGAAGAACGACCCGCTCGATTGGAATGCCGATCACATTCACACCAATTTCAAGGACATGTACATGCACCTTCGATCGGCGGGTGAGTGGTTGGATCTAGGAAATGTTTTACATTCTCTAACTGGGAATCCTTATGTCTCGAACAGCACAGTACGTATATTAAATGCATTAAGTACATCTACTTTGGTCTCTCAGGATTCTTTGTGGAAGTCTTGGGAAATCCCTTCACCTGCTTCGATGCAAGTCAGTACGGCACGCTGCTGGTTGTGGACGCCGAGGAAGAATACTTCCCGGAGGAAATCAGCAAGTTAAAAAAAGACGTTGATAACGGACTCTCGGTTATCGTGTTCGCCGATTGGTACAACGTCACGGTCATGAAAAAGGTGAAGTTTTACGACGAAAATACGCGTCACTGGTGGATCCCTGAGACCGGAGGAGCAAATGTTCCTGCACTGAATGAGCTTCTCTCCGCCTGGGGGATAGCGTTTGGGGACACCGTACTGGAGGGAGACTTCACAATCGGCAATCACGACCTTTTCTACGCCAGTGGCACTGAACTAGTCCGATTCCCTGCAGATGGGGTTGTCGTTGCCCCCAGTACATTGAAGGTAAAGTTCGCGGTTGGTCAAGTTTTTCCATCGACGTCCTGACATCATGTGTCTGCAGGATCAAGGACGAGAGGTTTTGATGGGGGCAACATCCAAAGATGACCACTCGGTCGTCTCCAACATTCCGATTCTCGGGTTCTACCAGACTATTAGTACCGACAGAGGAGGAAGAATCGTAACGTATGGAGACAGCAACTGCATCGACAACGCTCACCTGACCAAAGATTGCTGGTGAGAATGAATGTTCGTTCTATCAGTATTTATTACTTAAGTAAGTGGACCGGATTCTCAGGTGGCTACTGGATGCTATGCTCGAGTACACGAGTGCAGCGCATCTTCCATCGTTATTCATAGAGCAGGCGTCGCTGCCGGTCAAGCAGTCGTTAGTGCTACCTCAGAGAATGGATAATAACCAACTGCATCGATACTCAAAGGTGACGTCATACTCTTGTTTCCGTTAGTCCCTGAGTTGCTGATCACGCCTCTAACATACACAGGTTCTGGAGAGCAACATAGGTGAGTGGCAACATTCTACGCACCCTCTGCCCGCCTGTCCGAGCTTGACATGGGTGTCACCCCGACCGCTTAACCGGACTGCGCCCTCAAACCTGTACAAGGCCGTCAAGTTGCTTTCGCTTGACGTGGAGGGACTCATGCCACGCATACGTGAGCAAGACCAGGTAGAACCCCTCTCTTTCGAAGTCCTGCATCGTTGAACACTAGGTCAAAATTTTGGAATTTAACTGGGTCCATCTTGGGTTTTCCACCTAATGCCCAAAAGTGAAGGCTTAGTGACACAATTTTTTTAAAAAAAATTCTCTCTTGATGTGTTTTTATGTACTATAAAACTCCAGGGAGAAGGCCTAGAGAGGGAAGATATAGATAGAAGGACTAGAGACGACACAAACTATGAATTTTTCTTCATCCAATTTGACTGGAATGTCTTCGACTGGAGTCTTGAATTAAAGATAGAGCACATAAAAATTAAAAATAAATCGAAACGATTTATCTAGTCTATTGCACGTAGATTTCATATACATGCCATGTATCAAACCTCCGCAATATGCAGTAGTCTCCGGTTATGTAGTTACATCGGTTATAGTCGTCACTCTTCCCTGTCCTGATTTTTTACTTCATGAAATGGATGCATTTCTGTCTTCTAAAGTCATCGAACTCCCCTTTTCGTCATCAAGTTACCTGCAGTAAATTCAAATTACTAGGTTCTTTTTTGGCAAGATTTTTGTAATTTAAATTTTTGGGGGCTGGAAACTCAATGTACGAAGATATCATTTTGCTTACACTCCAATGTTTTGACTACAAGAGAAATGGAGCCTAAAATACATATATAAAGGTAGGTAACAAAAGTGCCATGGTAGTAGACTTCTTTAAGGCTCTTAATTGATGTGAAAAAAGTCATATCGGTTGCAAGAATATATATTGGTGATAGTTATCAAAACGTGAAATCCGGAGGTGATGACTGTAACCGGAGGCTGCTGTAACACGGTTCGTGTGACTTTTGTATATGATAGGGGAAACTTTTGGAAATGTATTACGTATGCTTATCACTTGTATGTTTATAATCTGTGTATGTTAGGACTTTGACTATTTCTGTCAGTTATCCCCTTGTGTCCACAGCTTTTGAAAGAGCGAGCCCAGTATCTCGAGGTCGACGACTGGATTGGCATGTACGACAGTTCCGTGTTTGGCGTTGGCGGCGACGACCAATTCGCCTGGTGGTCGCTAGCTTGGATCTTCGCCCTCCTCTTCGTCGTCTGCTTCTTCAGCTACCGATACTGCAGGACCAGATACCGCCTCAGGAGGAGGAGGCCGCCACGGCTGCCCAAGCTTCTCTCTGCAGCGGTCAGGGGACCTCGAAACGTGTGATATTTTCTTTTGACTAAGCTGTGACAACCGGGATGCGAGCTGTTGTCACACAGCTGCTTTTTGGCTCCATTCCGTCGCCAACAGGACGACGATGCTCCTTGGATGTGAAGAGGACAAAAAAGAGTGTCTAGGAAGAATTGAGGCGGCCTGAATGTGCAGATAAAGAAAGAGGGTAAAAGAACGGGTGGATTCTTCGTCTGAACCTCGAGGGGGAGGAGGAGTGACTGGGACTTCTTTAAAAAGAAGGAGAAAGAGAGGGGGAGGATCAGACCCGCAAGTACAGGTTCTGCAGCAAGAGGAAAAAACGTATAGAATACTGAGACAGTGAAGTCATGTGTGCAACAACTGACAAGTATGAGTTGCATCGTCACGTGTTTGCCGACGCGATGTAAAAATATGCTAACCTTCTCCGAAATGAAGGCATTCAGTGAAAGAGAGGCAAATATGACGCGTCCTCGTCTGTTGCTAATTTCTATTTTTCTCGGGAGAGGATCGATTGTTCCAGAAGGTTCCATCGTACCTGGGCAAAGGGAGGCCAGGTGTCAACCCGTAAGGGTCCTTATGGTTTCAGGACTTCCCTGAGGAGTTGCAACGTACGACATGCACAGTCAGAAATTGCGAACAAAAGTGGTCACGCAGATCGACCCACTTCTTGGATGATTCTACATAAGTGCGAACGAATCGAAGCGTGCGCACTGTTGGCGCTGTCCGAGCTATGCGACCTCTGTGCGCGTGTACTGTGTGTATACATGAGGGAGAGACGCCCTGGAAATGGACAGGACGATTGATGGGACGAGGTTTCTTGTGGACACCGACGGGGGCGAGACCTTCTTCTCCTCCTCCTCCCACTTCTCCAACAAGGAGAGATTGGCTTGATCGAATAAGGTTTGAGTACTGTGCGTGTGTGTGTGTGTGTCTTCTTGCCTGCCACCAGTTCCCCACAATATATCCCTTGCGCTGAACCTTAGCCCTGTATTATTCCTCAGCACTCCTTGAGTCCAGTGGTCTTACCCACGGAGAAGAAGTCAGTCATAGCTGCGGTGGACGCCGTCATACCGTACTGACTACCAAACACTCCATTAGCTGTCCTTCTTATAAAGTGAAGAGATAGAATCACATTACAGAAGAAAAACAACAGGAGCTTTCAGTAGTGTAACGCTATGGCTATTGAGCACGTCACGAACTGTCTATCATTGCTCGTGGCAGAGAGAAAGGAGAGGTCAGAGTGGCACAGGACAGCGGCTGAAACATTCTTAGAATGAATGTACAAGGAGGAAGCTTGTTCGCCCGCAAAATTCGAAGGAAACGAACAAACGGACGTCCAGGCAAGCTTTATGCACGGTCTAAGAAGTACGAACAAAATCGTTACTCATCGTAGAGAGTTTATTCCGTTAAGGTTGATTTTGGACGAATATTCCGACTTCGGACAAGCTTAGGTTAAAATGCGTCATGAGTGCTCGTCTGCAGCGCTGGATGTGTGATAATGTCTCAACATGTCCAAGGTGTCCTTCAATATCTTTGTCCATCCTCGATGCTGGCTACAAGCATCCTTGATGCCACGAGGGTCAAGACTCAGGTGGCCTGACACTTTTTACAGGCGTGGGCGCGCCGGCAACAAGCTCATGCGTAAAAAGAACCAACTCCATTTGTTAAAGTCAATAAATGTCCGAATGGATGGAAAGATGACGAGGATGTTTTGGTATAAAAACGCACCGAATCCGTCGGTTCTGCTATCATTCGGACGATGGTGGCGGGGGGTGGAGGCAGCAGCAGCGGAAACTCGGCCTCCTCCGCCGCCTCCTTCCAAGTCCTTCTCCTCTTGCTTGTGTTTCAAGTGAGAGCGGAGACGGAGTTACCGGACTCCTTCGGGAGACATTCACATCAGGTCGGCAAAAGTCTAAATAAATCTCTGTACTAGTTTTCATGCCACAATGCTGAACATGGAGTGTGAGAGCAGTTCGAGCCCGTCCCCGACACCCTGGTGGGGGCGTTCTGCCGGTGGAAGCTGCGCCTGAACACAGTGCCCGGGCGGGTGCCCCTCACGGTCACGGAGATCGTGTGTCGGGACCGTGACAGCCACTGCGGTGGAACCGTCCACTACAAGTGCCGGCAGATGAGGGCCACGATGGCAGTCGGATTCCTCGAGGCACAGAGGGACCTTGGGGTGGAGGACGAAAGCGTCGCCATCGTCAAGATGGAGGTGATTGAACAAATAGTGATCATATCACACTTTCCACTCTTGCGTGTGTCGTGCACACCCACACACTCACGCACTCTTACTTGCAACGTTCTGTATGATTCTTCCAGAATCGAACGTTCTCCATCGGTTGCCAGTGTGTGCAAACGCCACTCAATGCAGTGACTTCCTTAAGAGACCCTGGGATAGAGGAGAGGAAGAAAAAGAAAACTTCAGACATCCTTCCGGACTATATTTTACCGCTTAATATCAGAAAGTAATCTTTTTCGTCATTGGAAGGGCCACGTCTTTCACCATTCCAAAAGCCGTTAAAGAGAAAGAGAAGCAGAAATAAAGATTGTTGGAGGTAAACCACAAGTGTTTTACCCCATGAAATTTTAAATGCTTTGTATGATTTCAGGAGAATTCGAATCTTCGATAAGCACAAATCAAGGAGTAATGATCATGTGAGACACCTGGTTTTTTGTTTTTTGTTTATGAATTTGGGGCCTCACCCTCAACTTCATCTGTCATTTAGTGTCCGTGGCTTGCGTGTCCAAGCATCTCAGTGTCAATCTGATTAACGTTTTTTAACATGGATTGTACAGTACAATGCCATCTTTTTACTATGCATTGGATAATTCAATCAACATGACCAATTTAGTGAATGTTTTGCAGAGGAACTTCAATGAAACAGTAATCAACTGTATGCTTTTATTGTAGTTGTAGCAGAAGGCACTAAAACCAAGCCAAAGTAATCAATGATAATTGAAAATAGCAGACTCCATGTCAAAAAATAAAAAAACTAAGCTTTATGCACTGATGAGTCTTTGGACCAACTAAAACCCTGCTCTGAGTGACTGCCATTTACACGCACCCTGCAAGAGTGTCCGTGCATCGGGTGCCTCGTAAGTCTGAGGACACTTCTTCAGGCGCCCTCATCGCTGAGAGTGTCTTCAAACTAATATGCCACCCTGTACGTGTTCAAATCTACGAGGACGTATTACTACAGAGAGAGCCAACATCAACCATGGCTACATACGCGTGCTTTCCTGATCACTCACTTGCGTGCAAACTTTAGTCACAAGGAGCTTTCGGATGACATAGACAAAAGGTCTTTCTCTGAGCAGGAAGATTTTAATCCGGTTCCTCACGACACACGACGCCTCCGCGTCCATAGAACTGGCGTCAGTCTTGTCTCAGACTTTGCGGCAGAGAACTCCATTGCTGTCTAACGCGTGAGAAGCAGCCAGCATTTGGACCCAGACCTCAGTCTTTGGGAAGAGAAGCACGCAAAAGGTCGAATGTACACATGTCTGAAAACAAAAATGTCAGTATGAGCTCATGCACAAGCGTGGCCAGTCCTACATCACGTCAAATCGTCGTGAGGGCCACGATCGAGGGTCCGAACAATGGCGTTGACTCGGTCGGAAGGCGGGAAAACATGACTTCCAATCCAAAAAGCTGGAGCAGTCCCGACCTGAGTCTGACGAAGCAGGTTGGACATGACGATCTGAGCGCAGAGGAAGCTCAGAGAATGGCGTTGGAGAAGTTTGAGGACCTCAAAGGTACAGTACGTTCGCACATGTACGTACACCCATACACATTTGTGTGAGACTACGTGTTGTATCATACGCTTGTGCTCACGGTACAGGGCTCACTTGTGTGCATGACTTCTTTCTTGACAGTGCACATGCGCTCGGTGGCGGATATGTTTCGCGACCGAACTGTCCGCCATAAGTTGTCCACTACCCGACCGATTTCTCCAACTATGGAGGATTTGAAGGTCTTGGACGAAGAGGCACGTATGCAAAAGTCTTCTTTTCTGTGGATCCACCCGTGGATGTATGCAATCGATGTTGATCTTGAAGGTGGAGCAGTTGAGGAACGAGAAGAAGCTTGTCGTGGAAGACTTCTCTGAAGAAAATCCCTACCGAGGAATGGGACATTGCCAGAGATTATTCAGGACATACATCTTGCCAGATGGTGCATGAAAGTTTGACATCTGTGCGGACCTGCTCACGACATTCATTCCCTCCTCAGCTATCCATCCTCAGAGCAAGTTCATGCTGTTCACGCTGGGTCTCCAGACTCTGGCTTTTCTATACAACGCCTGGGTCATTCCGTTGAGATGCTCCTTCCACATCTACCAGCATCCGGGGAACCAGATGACCTGGCTGGTGTGGGACTGCGCCGCTGACATCCTGTACCTCATGGACACCCTAGTCTTCAAGACTAGGGTCATGTATCTCGACGAGTAGGGAAGATATCGAGCTTTCTTTTTGCAATACTCACGTAAAGAATATCCTGGCTAGATGTGGAATGTACGAGAGCAAGCGTTCTGGCACCATCAGGAACTTCATACGCGCTGGTACCTTCAAGAGAGATGCACTTTCTCTCGTTCCTTTGGATCTGTTCTACATCATCACTGGCTTTCGCGGACGAGCAGCGGTTCTCAGGTTTCCCAGGCTTCTTCGAGGATACAACTTTGGCATCTTCTTCGACCGTTTGGATGCATTCTTGCCATATCCGGTGTTTGTCAGGTAAGTGATTGCGTAAGGCCGCATTTACTCTCTGTACCGAGCACTGTAAGAAACAGGGCAGTTTCTTACGGTGCACGCATGCGTACTTGCGTGCTTACAGGCTGACTCGCACGGTCAACATCATGATGTTTCTTATCCATATAAATGCCTGTCTCTTCTACGCCTTCTCCGACTTCGAAGGAATCAACTCTTCAAGCTTCGTGTTCGACGGACATGGAAATGCGTACATAAGGTTTGTCCGGAAGTGATCAGACCATAACCAAACATCACTTTTTTTGGTAAAAGAGTAGATGTTTCTACATTGGATTGAAGACTTCAGTCAGCATAGGCATCAACCCCAAACCCGAAAAGGATAGACCAATCCAAATGGTCTTCATGGGCAGCCTCTGGCTCATGGGGGTCTTCGTATTTGCTGTACTCATCGGTGAGAGGTTTTTCAATGACCCGAGCCTATGCACAGCAACACAGTTTTTTTTTAAAATGTGCAATGTATCCTTAGGTAATGTCAAAGACATTATTGCGCAGGCGAGTCATAACAAAGACGAATACATGGCCAAGTTTGACCAGGTCAGTGAGATCATCTTATGTTCATGGCTGGAGTCAGTGCCAGGACAGTTGTTATCGTTGTCCAATAGGTCAGTCAGTACATGTATGAGATGGGAGTTCCGCAGCAGACGGTGAGGCGAGTGAAGGTCTGGTGCGAGTACACCTGGGAGACGCAGAAAACCTTCGACGAGCTTACGCTACTGAGCACTCTGCCCAAAAAGGTAGATTGAAGACTGACGAAGAACTGCTGCTGGAACAAAAATGTAGTATCTACACCTACACATGGAACATACATGTTGTATGAATGATACATTTTGCATTGATGATCATTTTTTCAAAAAGTAATGTCACGTAGAATGACTGCTGACGATGTGTGCGAGATTCTTCGTATTGCATAGATCCGCACTGACGTTGCCCTGGACATTCATTACGAGACCATTAACAACGTCAAGCTCTTTCATGGCTGCGACCCAGGACTCATAAAAGAACTCGTCATAAAGCTGCAGCCAATCATATTCCTCTCAGGTAAATAAAGCATGTACATGTACCGTAACTTATGATATGCTGTTGTCGGATATTTAGGCGACTATATCGTCAAGAAGGGCGACGTCGGGAAAGAAATGTTCATCATCACCGTCGGCCAAGCTCAGGCAAATCCTTTGTCATTACTACATTGCGAGAGCTGAAGACAGCGTACAATTTATTAGGTGGTGGGCGGTCCAGAAGACTCCATGGTCTTTGTGACCTTGGGCAAGGGCGTGGCTTTTGGTGAGATCGCACTTTTGGGCAGTGACGGAATGAACAGACGAACTGCCAATGTCAGAGCACTTGGCTTCACCACACTCTACGTTCTATACAAGGAGGACTTGAACGAGGCCTTAAATGACGTAATGAGCATATCACAGGTATATATACTAGGTGTGAACGTAAACTGTACGTAAATTGACTTCACAGTTTCCTGAGGATCGGGCTCTCCTAGCACGGAAAGCCAAGAAGGCCGCCAAGGAGATAGCAGCAAAGCAAAGTGCAGAGAAGTCTAAGGAAACGGTTCAGATTGCAAAGACCAGGCAGGACGTCATCTTCAAGGACGACATGTACGAGCCCGTTATGGCCCTGGCGGTGAAGAAGATGCTCCGGAGTGGCGACGGCCACAACCGGAGATCGCAGGAGAAACACAACAAAGACGTGACAGCCAGCGACAACGAGAAGGTGGAACCCATGGAGTCGGCCACACCGGCAAGAAAGCATGACGAGGCCTCCGTGGTGATGGAGACAGAAAATATCAGTGCATCTTGAGTGGGACTGAAGCAGACACGTGTATTCTCTTAAATCATGCAACAGTATTACAGAAAGATGGCTGGACCTTCTCAATTCTCCGATTCGTCAGTTCTCAATCCGTGCACAAGAGCACTTGGACTGCATGATCATGTGCTTGAAGTCCCTTGTACAGAGGGGATGCGACATCATACGAACGTTCACACTGTAATAAGACTTACTTTTTACGCGTTGTTTCATAATGTGCCAGATGTCCTCCCTCATGCTTGATGTCCTGGGGCAGTGGGCTTGTTCCAGCACCTACGAGTTCTGGTCCCCTCAGCAATTTTCGGACAACAATTGCTTGAGAACACTGAAAGACGTTTCCTCCTCGGTTTCATTCTTAGTCGGCTGTTGTGCAGTAATAAGTAGACCACCCATTCTGTCCTCGACTTGAACATTTTTTCTCTGCTTTTCTTGGAAGGATGTGGGCGGCACTGTAAATTGCGGGACCTGCGCGGACTGTTGGGGCAGCTGATGCTGTCCGTGCTGGAGCTCGTGTTGGTGAGCGTCCTGGTCACCCAGTTGCGTGCACTTGTGCGTTCTCTGGGTCACCTTGTAGCGGAAGCTCTTCCCGCAATTCCGGCAAGAGTAGGGCATGACTCCGGTATGTATACGCCTGTGTAAAAAGAAGAGAAAAATTGCATATTCACAAGTAGTGATACCACTACAAAGTCGTCCACCTGTGCACCAGGTAAGATACTCTTTGCCGGAAGCTCTTTCCACACGTCTCGCACTCGAACGGTCTCTCTCCACTGTGAATGCGCTCGTGGTTCTGCAGCGTGGACAGCTCCTTGAAGGCTCTTCCGCACTGAGAGCAGGAGTAAGGCTTCTCGTCGGTGTGGTAGAGCATGTGCTTGTGGAACGACTGCTGGAAGGTAAATGCCCTGCCACAGATCTTGCACTCATACGGCGTTTCACCTGTAGAAACTAAGCAATAGCATCACTATTGAAGGTGGGCCATTGTTCATTGAGACAGACCTGTGTGCAGACGATTGTGCTTCTTCAGGAAGTATTTGGTGGTAAAGTTCTTGTGACAGACTTCGCATTCCCATTGTTTCGGAATGTGGCTCTTATTGTGCTGATTGAGCTGGTGCTCTTTGGCGAAGGTCTTTCCGCAGGTGGTGCACTTGAAGTTGGTCGCCACCTTGTGTTCCTGCTTTTCTCCGTTTTGGTGAAACTGGAGAGTCACTGATTTCGTCTTAATGTGGCACACGGAGTGGAGGACGAGAGCCGTCTGAGTTTCAAAGCTTTCCTCGCAGTGCTCGCATGTGTAGACAGGATCTCTAAATAAGACATGGAATACAGCATTGACACATAGGAAGCACAATTGCCTTAAAGAGAAACTCACCCGTGGTGGCAGCTCTGCACGTGAATCTCTAGCTCCTGCCTGGTGTCGAAGACTCCGTCGCACTTGCCACACGCCAGCTTCCCTCCCGCGACATTGGTGACGGACGCACTTGCCGCATGCCTCCGCTCATGCACGTCTCGTCGGTACGCGTTGTTGAACTTCCTGTTGCACACGGAGCAGTGAAAGACTCCAGCACTGCCTGGTCCGTGAACCACTCTCTGATGCACTAGGAGGCTGCCCCTGAGTTTGAACAGCTTGCCACAGTACCTGCAGACCGAGCGTCGATCCCCGTGCACTTGAACGAGGTGGGTAACGTGATCCTCAAAGGCAATGGACACGTGTGAACATGTGGGACACCTGAAGCACTCTCCTTTGGCCGGTTCCACGCTTTCATTGTTTAAGTTGTTTCGATTTCCTGAGTGCATCAGTATCTTGTGAAGTTGCAAATACGTCTCGTCGTCAAAGTTCCAGCCGCAGAGCTCGCACTGAACTGATTGTCGCGACTGCGTCTGCTGCGGCTGAGCTTGAGGAGAAGACATCTCAGTCTTGTATGGCTGTGGTGGAATGGTGGAACTCATAATACTGCTATTTCTGAAGGCCGACTCCGGTGTCATCTGCTCTTCTTGCTTGTATGGCTGCGCGCTTATCTTGGTTTTCTCCAGATCCTCCTTCATGTACTCGGAGAAGTCATTCAACAGTTGGTCTATCTCGTCAATGTCCCTCTCCTGCGTACCTTGGGGAGGCTCCTTCTTGATGTTATCGTTGGGAAGACTTTGCTCCTCAGTCCTCCTAGGAGTCAGAAGGTGGTTGTACAGTTCGGACAAGGTCGGGAAGGTCTTGGTGCACATGCAGCATGGGATGCCCACGTTCAAGAGGTGCTGCAGCTTTAGGCAAAGCTGGTCCATGGAGGAGAAGCGGCCCCCGCAGTCGCAGACGGGGCACGCCAGGGAGGACGCGAACATCTCCATGTTGGCGCGATCCCGGAGTGGGGGGGGCGGACTAAAAATAAATGAGTTTATCGTTTCGCGTCTTCCTTCACGGAGTTGACGAGATTTTCTTGGCTGCCACCCAATTTTCCTCTTGCGCTCTGGCTTTCATTTTGAACAATACCGCGAGCAGGTACGAGATACTTTAGCAATAGAAAGTACGTAGTACAAATCGCTGAAGAAGAAGACTTTTTGTAGGCTTTTTTTTTAAAGAAATAGTGTAAAGGGAGGCCCACTCTAGGCCTACAGTCATCACTATCCGGCCATATTCTTGTCTAGGCTCCACAAAAGAGAACCATAAGAACAAAAAAGTGCACCCAAATTTGCTTCAAGCCCATGACTATTCATGTGCGAAAATGCTGTTGTGACCAGAGCACTGGCAACTCAAGCATGTTCTTTTAAGCTTGCGAAATCGTATGTCTGCTGCACCATTGTGGGCTGTGAAGAACAAGAAAAAGTGAAATTTTCAAACTGTAAAAAATCTTCTTGCCCGTACCTTCTGTACTATTGGCATAGGAGGTCGCCTACCTGCATGAGAATTCACCGCTAGATTGACCTTTTTGGATAGTTGTCGCACAAGAGTGTATTGACAGTCCTGATGAAAAAAAGCATGTAAGAGCCTCTTGAGTCCACAATATACATACTTTTTTTAACCGTAAGAAAACTTTTGACCTCAAGGGTGCGCATGTACTGTACACAGTCCTCGGCGTAAGTCATTACCGCGGGCATGACTTCACCTGGAGTGCGTTGAAGCGGAATTGAGATGTGAAACGTGTACAGTGATACTTGGGCACCTTGTTTAGTACAGTTGTTCAATGATGTGGCTGCCCATTTTGGTGCTATGGTGCTCACAAGGAAGCCGACCGAAGAGGGCTGCATACCAAAGAGGCTTGAAATTTGGCTTTTTTTTAAGAGCTGTAGTTGGATGAGATTGCCTGAAAGTTTTCTGGGGTAATCCAGGACCCCCATTTCGAGTGGTCTCCCACTCGGCACCACATGCAAGCGCTCAAAACCCATACCTCGGGTGGGAGAGGTTGCTGGGCTCCGTGAACTTGCATCGTTAGACTTGTAATACTTGGACGTTCTCACTCCTGGCGCCGTCGTAAGCTCTTTCTGGGCTTGGGTTTCACAAGAGATATGGGCTATGGTGGATCTCATCACGAGTACCGCAGTCATGCACTTGGAGGCCTTAAGCAGTCTGCAACACCACTTTAATCCAGGCCAAGATGGTGCTAATTATATTGCGGAAAAAATCGCGATTGTCACGAGAATCAGCTCAAGCAGACCAAGCTCAGGCAAGGGAGATGAGATCATGCATTCCCTCACATAAAAAGTGGCCTCTTTCATTCGTTCGTTCGTTTGTTTCTATGTCCGTCTGTCTGTCAGTCAGTCAGTCATTTGTCATTAGTTCGTCCCCTCGTTTGTTCGACTGACTGACTGACGGACGGACGGACAAACAAACAGACGAACGGAGAGAGTGATGAGGAATGTTCGGATTAAGGCGGCCACAGTGTGACCGAGCACTCAGAACACAGAGAAACACAGACCGATGCATAGCCATGCATACGGACCTGCCGCAGCGCTGTATATATGTACTAGCAAATCGCACTCACCTTGCAATCGTAGCCCTTGCATCCAGCTCCCGTGCCTCATATTTCCTACATACATATTTTCTACAAACGACATTTGCTTCATACGAATTTATCACACCCAGACGGACAAATAGACGGACCTCTTGCGTTATGTCAAGGACCAGCTGACATGATGCTTTTCCTCACGTCCGCAACTTGTTCCATTCTTCCAGGGTTAAGGATCATTAATGTCCTGCAAAGACTGCGCAACACTGTTCAGGAGCAGGGGAAGACATTCGACTACTGGCAAGATCATTTCCCTGTCGTCCACGACCTGTCAGTAGAGGGAAAATGACAATATCAAAACACTTCAAGCTGGAAATGGTTCATTTTCAAATTTAACCTTCAACCATTCCCCGGTTCCAATTCCATTATTGATAATTGTTGAATATTCTCACAGGATTTCCAATTTTATTTTGAATTAAACACTATTGTACATTAACTCTCCACCTTATCATTTTTTATTCATATCCTGATAACGTAATTTAAGGAATTGGAAGGCCCCCGGCTTCTTTACACGGCCCAACTGGAGCACACACAATCGCACTTCCTTTCCTAAGGGACTAAATAGTAGCAGTAGAGCAACGTACATACTTGGTATGATCCACAGTTTGTACAGGACCGGAAACAGGTCTCTTAGTTACTTTAATCGCCGGGGTCAACCCCCGTGTATAAAAGGCCCCCCCTCGGGCCCTGCTGAAACTAACCAGCTCGCTCTTCGTTCCAGTAGCAAGGACCACCATGAAGTTCGCCCTCGCCACCGCCCTCGTCGTCCTCGTGGCCGCCGCCGCCGACCTCGCCTCCGCCGGCCGCGACTGCGGCGCCATCCCGGTCCACGGCTGCCACTTCCCCTTCAAGTACAGGGGCGTCACCTACACCGGCTGCACCGACACCGACCATACGGGCCCCTGGTGCGCCGCCGTCGTCGACCACCATGGCAACTACGTCGGCGATCCGCACTACAAGGACTGCCGCGGCCATTGCACCCACGGCGGCGGCGGCGGCGGCTGCACCCACACCACCAACGGCCACCGCTGCGTCTTTCCCTTCATCTACAAGCACAAGAAGTACCGGAGCTGCACCTCCGTCGAGTCCCACCGCCCGTGGTGCGCCACCGCCACCACCAGGCTCGGGCATTACGTCGAGGGACAGTTCGGATACTGCAACAACGGGTGCTGAAAAGAAAGCACGTCAATTACTGATGCCAAAAGATTCGTTTGAAAATACAGTTACAAGTAGCACAGCATCATAATTAAGATGAGTGTGTGTACAGTACAGCAGTTTACATGCTCCTTTTCACCACCTAGAGAATACGTAATAGAGTCCCTGACCACCAGAACGTTCGAAACAGGTCATGTAACTTGAGGGTAGTCCCTCCCTCGCATGACTAGGGGTAACAAGGAACAACAATGCAGCCTGTCATGGACTCCTGTGTAGCCTTACACAAGAAAAAAGAATGTTGACAAAGATTTCTTTTTATCTATACCCTTGAAAAAGCGTCACATGCTGGAATGATTATAACTTCTTCAATGAAGGCTGCGCGAGATGATCTTGTGAAGCACACACACATCATGGATCTCACTGAAAATCCTTATTTCTTTGGAAAACCTAGAACAAATTATTTCCTGAGCCCGTGGGACGGAGATGTTCAAAGAAGCGATGCATGTTCCTTTGGTCATTTATATGAGGAAGGGTCACCCTGTCCTTTTTGTAACTTCACATAACCCAGACGCATGAGTTTTGCATGCTTAAGTGCACATGGAGAGGGGGGGGGAAGCCACCCTGGAAATGAGGGGTCGGGGGGGGGATTATCCCAGAAAATTTTCTGCCAAGGCATGAACCTCAACACCCCTCAGAAACCCAAATTTCAAGCCTCTTGGGCGAGCCGCTCGCTGTAGCGGACATCCTTTTGAGCTCTATGGCGCCTCTGTATTCAACATTGTTCCTACGTATCACATCTACATGTTTCACATATAAATTCCATTTCAACGAGCTCCAGTACAGCGTACAAGGTGAAGTCTTGCCCTGGGAAATTACTTACACCAAGGACTGTTCTGTACAGGACAGTACACTCTGTGACAGACGCAAGCGCAGACTAAGTTCTTGTTACAGTAGGCGCCTCTAATAGTGACACGATTGAGACGAGCAATTGCCACTACATCCCCCACCACAAAAGTTTTGACCAATCTTGGCAACCCTGACCGGTTCCTATGGTGTGGCCAATTGACCTATGCCTCATGCAGGCTGCAAAGGTCCTTGAGAAGGCATGTATGAAGCGACCACAGTCACTGGTCATTGAAATTGACAATGAAGATGCTTAGGGACAAACAGCAGCAGATTTCTCTGTCAACATTCTTCGTATGTGAAGGGTAATAGTCAAGTGTAACGTTAGTTTCTTGGTAAAGAAAGAGCCAAGGCTTGGCATCACCAAGCTTGAAAGCTCGAGGGTGAACTTGGTTTACCCTCAAGCTTTTTTCACTGCGCGGTAAACTTGGAATAAGACGAGAAAAATATTAATTTTCACCACCCAAAATGTCACTGAAGCGGCAAAATTTCAGGACATCTGGCAGATTTTCTCAAGTAAAAAATCATGACTTTTCCAATTTGTCGCTATAGGCGAATTGTCACTATATCCGGCGCCATTGTGAGCGGCGCCTCCCTTAGATATATTAGGCTAGGTCAAAAAATGAAAATTTTGGAATGTGACTGAGGGCATCATTGGCTTGTTCCTAATGCTAAATGGTGAAGATGTAGTCAAAAGTGTTTTCCCAAAACAATTTTTTTTGACCCCCCTCCATGTCAATACGGTTTTACTACATAAGTTCAGTACATAACAAAGTGCTCAGATTTTGAAAGCCCTGTGACAAAGCTGTCAGCACTTTGTTTTTACTTGCATTTGACTACAGGGCTTCAATTTAGCATCTAGGAAGTAACGAAGCAGGTCCACATCAAATTTGTGATGTCGACCTGACATCCTTGTGCCTAAAATACTTTGAAGGTGGAGATATGACCCAAAACATCATTATTTTTTCATTCCATTTGACTGGAAGGTCTTCAAGTGGATTCTGGCAACGACTCTAGGACGCCACAATAGATTGTAATAATTGACCTAGCCTAATATACATATATCTACAATAAATGCAAGATAAGAAGAAACTCTTGACTTCTGAGCAATCTCCCTTGCTTGAGTCCAACTAGTTCACAGATGGGGCCCACAGTTTGGGGCGAGAAACAGGCTAGATTTTAGAGGAAATCAGACTGTATTTGGGGCATTGAGAGAGGACAACATGAAATTTATTTCTCTAACTGACTGCCCCGTCCACCTCAAGACATGGACACTTGGACGTTTCATCCGTGCATATTCGATGTAAAGATTGTTTTTCGCAAGAAAACGCAGCATTGAAGAGAGGTGATGTCTTTTGTTAAGCATGCAACGTTGTCGTGACCCAGGCGGTGTTATAGTTTGGCGCAGATGTCATATTGGCTTTATAGCTCGATAAATTGTATCGAGTGACGGAGTCGGGTCGCACAAAAAACGAGTGCTCCGCGTGGCACTTGTGATGTCGCGCAGAAGATGTCGCTAACTGTTGCCATACGTCACCTTAGGACCGGGCACTGGTGACAGTGCTGCCACGAACCGACGTCGGACCCCCACCCCCCGTGTGGCTAAGACAAGTTCAGTCACCGACAGCGTTATTCAGGATGTCCATGATACTTGCTTCAGCGATCCTCAGCTTCCAAATGGTGCAGGTCGATTGTACTTCCTTAGATAACAGACATCACCCACCCTGTGGCAACCTCGCTTCCTGTCCCAGATGTCCCGGCCCTCTGAAGCATCAGTGTGCATACATGCGAGCAAATGAGAGAAGTGAAGCTCTTATTTCTTGTATTTTGTATTTGGTGATGGTGGACGTCTTAAAAAAGGAAATTTTACAACTGTGGCGCCTTAAATCACAGCGATAAAAAACACAGCTTTATCGATCTTTTATTTTTATCTAAATCGCCGTTGTGCTAAGAGGTCTTAGCTGCCCGTCCGGCCGCCCGGGCAGGAGGAGAAAGGTAGGAGGGCAGCAGAGTTGTCTGCAGTCTGCGCGTAGGTTAGGTAAACCTAACCTTTCTACCAGACAGAGAGAAGTTGTTCACCCGATTGCGCATTAAAAAAGTCCTGGAAAACGGCACCATGGCTGACGGCGGGGACTTCGACCCGTGCGAGTGCATCTTCAATCACGAGATGGCCATGCGCAGGCTGCTGTCGCTGCTCAGGGGGTCGCAATCCTACTGCACGGACAACGAGTGCATTCAGGTGAGGACCGCAGTCGTCAGTTTTCATCATCTGGTGCGTATTGTGCTCACACGGACAAAGGTAGATGAATGTGTTTTCTCTGTCCAGGATGGCGGACTACCTGGGCCCAACGGCCCGCTGAGTGGCAATGACTCCTTTCTACTTATGGCTATGATATGGGCTGCTTTAGCCTTGGTATTATTCCTTCTGAGGCCGTCGGCGATGAGGGGAGGGGACCATAAGACCGGTGGAGATCAAGACGAGGGACGCAGGAGGGACCGTGACCACCAAGATCCACCAGCAGTCATGTGATATGGGGGAAAGAGAGAGCATCTGTGATGGAAATTTTCTTTTCTTTTTTCTCCTTCTAGTATCGTTTTGATACAATCATAAAAGCCTATAATCCATTCAAGCTGGAGCAAATATATATAATACATTCATCCTACCCATCATTACTTCACTGGCAACAATACTTCTCGGACTCTATTTCCCTGTAACCTCCCGCAGTCCTCAATATGCTTGAACAAAAGCAGCCCAGTAGGCAGACACCGACTATAGCCTGTGGAGAGAATTAAGGTGTGGACTCCCAGGGTCCTGGGTCCAGAGTCAGTCAGCTACCAGGCCGTCTACCATCTGAAACAAGTCACAGACACACCATCCCTGCCCTGGGAGTGCTTTAGAGAGTCCCTCAGGAGTAAATACACTGCATAAGCAATGAAAAAAAAACATAAATTCTCAATTAGACGAGACAAAAAAAACCTTTTTTAACGCGAAGTGAGTCAAACATTCCATTGATACAAGGCATCCTCATCCGAACACCCCAGCTTTGACAGAGCACACATGCTCAGCATTTATATGCTCGTTGCTGTATGACTGGAGTAACATGTATCAAGTGCAGTATGTCAACTCAGGCTGTGTCTGAGTGTATATGTGTGTAGAATAAAATGTTATTCTTTCCATATGCACTATTTGCAACAGAGGAAAAGTTAAACAAGTTGGCAGTAAACACTACAATATGAATGATGGTTTGTGGAGAGAAGGCTTGTTGCATTCCTAAAGCCAGCTCAGGAGAAGAAGCTTTGGGTCAAATCTTGAAGAAAACATGTTTTTTTCGTCGGTTTTTTTTTAGAGAGAGAAAGTTTGTCTTTTCTCGGATTGTGACGACGGAAGAAGAAGCTGTCTCCTGGGACATCCGGATCCGAAGCAACAGCTCTGGCAGAATTCTTGCCACGCACCACATCATCTTTTGACGTTTCTATCATGGGATGCTGTGCTTGCGTATGGTCCCACCTAATCACAAGACCTTTTTAAGTCATTACGAACGACAGGGTGCAGTTATGAATGTTTTCACTGAACGATTTTTAGGAGCTTTCATAACTAAGTAATGTCCTGTTTACGACTTTTTTGAGGTTTTCCAAGTGAAACTTCAATCCGACTGCATGAATAAGACCAAAGATGTCATCTTCTAAAGACAAAAATGACACTTAAAATCCTGCTGTCTAAGTACTCCTCACTAGCGTAGTCATAACAAGCTTCTCCACCAAGTAGTGCTTGCCCGATCAGACTCATTTTTAAATCTGTGTTATCGGGCGTGTTAGAAAAAGAAAGACCAAATGACATTTTTGGTCTTAGTGCCAAAAATCTGATTTCACTTGAAAACGTTGTTGACACGAATATCAGTTATGCGCAACAATTGCTTGGATTTTTTTTTTCAAAAAGTCATCGAAGGAGTTGGTTGCACAAGTGGACGAACTTCAGACAAGGGCCTACAAAAAGCAAATTGCAGTTTCATAAACGTATCTCCCATAACTGATCGTCCATATCACACAGGTGCTACGGTGCAGCCACCACTATACAGTATATCTAGACCGAGTTGAATGATTTAAAATGTTAAAGGTCGCGGGACAAGCATTGTAACACTCTTCTTCATTTTCATTTGACTAAAAAGTTTTCTTGTGACCTGCAGTAACCAACCTCTGATGTCAGTCATCATCGCAAAGAACCATATCTTATTTACAAAGGTCAGACTGTTTACTACTGACTGGGCTTGGTATTGAGCTTGTGTCATAAAACTTTAAAGGCTGCTAGGCGGAGCTAAAACACTTTTTCCATTTTCATTGGGTCACGAAGTCTTCACATGACATATGGTAAGTTGTGGCTGCTCACGGGAAGTCCAAGTTGTACATTGACCTGTCTCAATAAAGTAAAAATTTCGGCAAGGTGAAATTTTATGCAGTATTTTTAGCCTCAGCATATCTTATTTAGTTAACTGAGACATTAAAGTGAGCCTGATCAGTCAAACACCGGTGTCTGGGGAAACATCCATTGTGCTTGGTCCACATGAACTGGTCCATATGGTGACGTCGAGGAAGTGGGCGAAGGTGACTTTGACGGCCATGGCCATGTCTCACGTGGCAGAGACGTCATCAAACAGCGAATCCTTAGAACGATTTGACCAAATCCGCCATTGAGCTGCCCTGGATGAACGTGACACTCTGACAATCTTCACATTTGGTCAGCTCCCAAGGGCGGCCCCTGCTCACTGCATTACGGATGTGCCACTCTGATGACACCAATTTCTCAGTGTAGAGGGCCATGAGTGCCCAAAGAGTGCATGACATCACTCGCGCTCCGGGGATGAGGCAAGACAGAGAGCTCTAAAGGTGCATCCACCCTGGCACTGTTGCTGAGTTGGTACGTACAGCCTTTGTCAGCGGACGCTTGCTCTCAAAAATCATGAGAGGAATGCCTCGTCAACATCTGACAGTGTGGAGGTGCCCTAATAAGGAGCAGAGGAGGAGGAGAAGGCCAACATATAAAGGCCGGTCACAGAATGAAATAGATGGTCACTTGCGGGAAGTCAGGTAAGCATGCGTAATACCGGTACACACTACGTTCTACATGTGAGTTGAATCCAAGTCCCGAGAGCTCACTTGCAGACAGGATGTCGTCCTTCCTCGTGTTGGCATTGGCCACCTCGGCCTTGTTGACCCAATTGGGTCTGGGCTGCTTCATCACTAACTGCCCCGAGGGAGGCAAGAAAAGAGCCCTTCCAGATGCCATACATACAAAACAGGTACTGGTATTTATGAAAGGCACTGGGAGACTCTAAGTCACCAGGCACTAGTACGTAGGAGTTCATTGTTGTAACTTATTCTGTGCTTGAAAACCTCTTCAGTGTCCCTCTTGTGGTCCTCCTGGGCTCGATGGTCGTTGCTTTGGCCCGCTCCTCTGCTGCGGCGACGACTTCGGGTGCCTCGTAGGCAATTCTGCCGAGACTCGATCCTGCGTCCGTGAATCTCGCAGTCCTGTTGCTTGCACCAACCCCGACGTGCCACGATGCGCCTCAGTCCAAGACGGACAGTGTGTCACAAAGGGATTCTGCTGCAATGCCAGAGGTGAAGCAAGATTAAGCTACGTAGGAGCTTCGTCCATGCATCTTGAAGTCACGCACATAACTCTTGCACACCTGCACTCACTCGACTCAAGTAATTTGCTGTGAGTCCGTCCATAAACTTGCCAAGGCTCAAGTGGGTGACGTGATGTGACGAGACTCGCTTATGCAGGGATACCCGTAACGAGTCCGGGATAGGAAGGCAGTCTCGAATTCTGAGCCACCGCTCATGAAGGAGTCGTATTAGTTGCAGATAAATGTTCACACACCGCATTATGGCCGTCCCAGCTATCCAGTAGTTGTTGTGGGTATCACTAACAATAAGAAGACACAGATGGAACACTCAAAATCAATTCGTTTAGGGGCTATAACAGCCCTCATTCTAAGAACCATTCATTGAGCGCTAAGTTTGTACAAACACACCTTAGGCTCATGCAGGCAAAACATTTAAGACCTTACTTGGCACAAGTTACACTAGTAGGTGTCCATGAGTGACACGTTACACATACCCTCTCACCCCAGCGTCTGCACAAAACCAGCCTTGGATAGTGCACTAACATCTACTTTTTTCCTGACCGAGTAGGTGACAGGCCTGGGTAACTCCAACATAGCCTACCTACGTACATTTGTGTATATCCCAGGTGCTGACATGCTTTTTCTCATGCTTCACAGGATCTTGCATGCACGATGCTCGATGTCTGCAACGAGAAGGAGAATTCAAAGATCCCGAGGAAGACCAAGAAGATAATCTCAGGTTCTATACGGCGGCCTTCCAGAACGCGTATAGCAGTAGCAGTGGCCCTTTAGACACTCAGGCCACGTACGTCTATCCAATATTAGGACGTGGAAAAACAAACTTTCATTATAACTGATGAAAAGAATGTTTCATTTGCTTCACATTATCTTGTAGAAATGTGAACTCGAGGTCGGTCTCATAACGTGACGATTTTTTTCGTTGTTTCGGGATCAAAAGCATTGAGGAGGAGCTTTTGGAACCATAATAATTATCTTGGGGCGCTGAACTTGAAGGCTGACAATGTTTTCCTGCTGTTCGTCAGTTCTACATATCATGCACATGATTGTATCACCATCTACACCTACAATGACCTTCAACAACGTTACAACAAAAATGTATCACAGCTTTGAGAGAAAGCCTGCGCTATCTGCGCTCTTCTGTTTGGTTTGCGCATTTACCTATGCAGTCTTGGGACTGGGCAAAAACTCCACTAATAAGAGAGTGCTCTTATAACGAAGTGATGCCATGAAACTTGGCCTCAAAACATGCATCGTGTTTCGTTTCTACCATTATTCACAAATCACACACACTATTATGCATCGAAAACTTGCCATTACACTGCAGGGTCCACAGTGAGCTGATGCACACTTGTTGACAAATGAGGAACTGACCCGACAAGAGCGGCCGCAACACTTTGGTTGAGTGAGAAAATCCACTCGTCTGCTGCAAGAGGTTCTAAGTTGTTGACACTTTCACTAGAAATGCCAAAAAATCCCACTGTAATAAACGATGTTTTGCCTGCTCTATTGTACGTTCTAGCCACTCCAGGCATTTTGCTGTAATAAACGGAGTGCTCTTATTCTGAGGATAACTCCAATTATCAAACAGTACATCTGCACATGCATATTGCGTGCGTGTTTGAAGTATATTGAACAGATTGAAACGGTAGCTAAGTTGGATCTAGTATGCGGTCACAAGTACAGTCTGTATGAAGTTACATGGGACCAATTTGCGGAATGCTTTTACTCCGAGATCACTCAACCTATTTTATGCTCTGTCCGTGCTAGCAGTGGTCGTGCAATGTGTGGCTGCAATGTAGTAGCAAACTTGCAAATTTTTTTCACGCTCAAAGTGTAATTGACGAAATGCCAACAAAAATGTTCAACAGACGCTTGTTCCAGTCATTCTTAAGATTTCCTACGTCGTCGACGTCGTGATTTGCAACTGTCCCATAAGACCTTCCAAGAACCCCAGAGGCATCGAGCTGTTCTTCTCCTCGTACCTGCAAAGGGGATACTCAATCATTGCGAAATACTCAACTGCATCTTTGAATAGCTGCTTCAGTGATCGGAGTAGACAGTAGTGGTCATCAGTACTGACCTCTTCGTGATTTGCTTAGCTGCCCACATGACTGTCTTGAGGTATTCTCTCTTCTTCTGGGCAGTGCATTTGGGCGAGGAAGCAAGCTGGGAAGATGTCTGTGGAGCGGTAACAACGGTTGGAAACTTAAGTCTAAACGTGACTTATGTCGAAGCAACTCGTGTTGGACAATGATTTGTCACCCTTGCTTTCAGGTCTCTGAACAGTCTTTTCTGGTTGTGGGCTTGCTTAACAACGTGATCTTGATCAGGTCCTTCCCTGAGCTGCTCTGAAAGATTTATCATTGCTCACTTACCAATAGGAGTCCATACAGGCTCCTCATGTTGTTCGGGTTAAACGTCACCGCCTTGGCGTAGTAGGTCTTGGCCAGGTCTATGTTTTCAAAGCCACCCTGTGTGTAGCGAATTTCTGCGTACCTGCGAGATGATGGCAGAACAGTGAGAAAAATGCTCTTTTGAGCAGCGATGAGTGTTTCTTCGTCACCTCTGGAAATATAAGTGATTGTTGGGATTGTGCAGGATGAGTTCCTCGCAGCAGAAAGCTGCCTTCTGGTAGTCCTGCTCCAGGATGAAGAGATCGCACAATTCCATCCAGGCCTCTGAGTCGCACATGAACCTGTACGTGCAGCAAGGTAACATAACCTGTACCGAGGGGCTTTCCTTTTTCGAATGGCTGCGTCCAGCACTTCACAAGAGTAGAAGGTCACTTTTCAAGGCCAAAGTCTTATGCTATAATGTTGCAAAAAGTCTCCCTCAGGACAATGATTCACTTACTCCTTAAGATACCGGTTGAGTTCCGCAATCGCTCGGACGTTCTCGCCTTGCTGGCGGAAGATCGCCACCTTGCGCTTCCTGGCTGCACTGTTGGCGTCGTCCTCTTCGAGGATGAGGTCGTAGATCGCGATTGCATCTTCCCACTCGCCGTTCATCTCGTAGCGCATGGCGTAGAGGCGACGGACTCGGATGGAGTCAACGTCGAACTGCTGACGCAGGCGGGGCAGGCAGGCGTCCACGACGTCCCGACGGTGCATGTCCATAGCGGCCACCGCCACCTGTTCCAGTACCATGAAGACCTCTTCGCCAAGGGCTTCCAGGCAGGCCTCAGCGCTCACCAGAGAGTCCCATAGCGCCACCACGTCGGAGCTGCGCCGAACGTTATCTTCTCGCCACGAGCGGAGCAGATCTCGGGCGTCTTTGAGTACGAACAGGAATTAGAGCAGAGAACGAGGCCTCCGGCTCGTCTAGGTCAACCTCTCCTTACCTTCGATAGAAGTGGGCAACTTCTGCGTCGCCATGGTGAATATCTCAGGGATATTCTTGCGAGACAGAGGGACACGTCGAAGAAGAACAACACAAAGTCACGAAGTGTTTACTTTATTTTGCTTAGCTTCCCGGAGAACAGCTGCCCGGCCGTAGACCGAATAGGAGAAGACGTCCGAACTAGCTTCCTCGCTGAATTTGCGCCTTTACGCCATCTACAAAATAGGGTAGGTCACTAGTTATGGACTTGGAGGCCTTGCACCTCATTCACTAGTGTTTCTTTTAGTTGCTAGGTAATAGTAGTGATCAACTGTATGCAGCACAAATTGAAATGTCAAGGTATCTAGAAAATATGTGTCTTTGCTAGATGGCGGTAAAATACAAAAGTAGGGTAGGGACAATCCATCTATGTTTCAAGTATAAAATTTTGGCGGGAAGTTCAAACTTATTCTTTGCAAAAGGGCCTTACAAAGAAGTTTTGCACGTTGTTACTGCATTTCCTCAAGTGCCCCCTTTCCATTTCCTTCCTGCATGGAAGTAGGCACCGCACTCGTATGCACCACACTCGTATTGGCACCGCACTGACTGTGTCGTGAAGAAAATTAAGTGCCGGTGGCATGCCAGCACTGAATGAGTGAGCTCTCGCACTAAGAGAACACTGAAGTTTAGTAACACGCTATGGACAGGTCAATGTAGTTGCTGTCTCACTGTCCTCCTCCATCGCTCCGCCGCTACGATCATTGCTACTCCGAGTTGAGTTACTCCGGGTCATTTTTGACTGAGTCATACTCACACTCACTCACGCTCACGTAGCCCGGCACGAACTGTACAACGTTACAGTCAACGAACTCACTAGTGTGTCAATACAAAATTGCACTTTATATTTATCTCAACTTCAGATACAGACATCCATTCAAGATGACAAAAAGTGAGAACTCATTTATGCTTCAAAATTCGCAGCTTTCTCTTATTCTTCTTCTTACCACTCTTTACCAAGCTGTTTGCCCACTTCAGTTTGTACAAGAAAATTGTACGAACCGTGAGAGACACAGCCTTTTCTTCCATGCGAGGTGTGCAGAACTTGACATGCATTGCATGCTTCAGAGCAAGGCTCGTGATGCTCTTCAGAATTTTGGCTTTGTCAAGATACTTCATGTAGCAAAAGTTCACAAGGAGACTAATTGACTTTACAAAATCCTGCATTTCTTCAGAAGGGGAGTATAGTGCGCAGTCCTCATCATATTTCTTGAGCCAGAGAAATACCTCCTCCCTTTCCATATCGTCCAGCTCCTTGGCACCCATGATCTTTTGTCCATGACTGTTACAAATGTCACAGTTGCTTGAATGGTAACTAAGAACCTTCTTCACCACATATCCTGCAAAATACGTCACAGCAATATCTTCCATCTCACAGAAGCGACCTGTTAGAGCTTCTTCAATTTCCTCATCAGACAAAGAAAATTCTGAAGCAGAATTGATGAGAGACATCTGCATTTCTTTCCCCAGGAGAGTTGTGCTGGTATCTCTCTCGTTGTTGGATGAGTCCTCACTTCTTAACATCTAGTTTGTCACAGCCTGTTTGAAGGCTCGGGAAAACCCCAAGCAGCTGGGATTCTGTTCGAATCCTCCTCTGCCTCGGATCACACTGAAAAAGTTCTCAAGAGGGTCACTGCACAGACGACGTGTGCATAAGAACTGAAAGCCCCTCTTCTGGTTTAAGTCTTTGACCAAAGATTGAATGACCCTGATGTCCTTGAGGAGTCCATCCACGAACTTAAATGACCCTGTGACGTCCTTTCCTTCATCATTGATAATCCTCCAGCGTGCAATCCAGTCATAGCACTCATCTAGAAACTTGTGGAGGGATGAGTCTGGTGTGATTGCTGACCGGAAGCGACTTGATCCTGAAATATAAAATTCTATTGGTTATGCTCTGGCAAAGTGTTGTCTCTATGAGAATGTCGGCCATACGAGAATGTTGGCCATACGAGAATGTCGGCCATACGACAATGTCGGCCGTATGAGAATGTTGGCCATACGAGAATGTCGGCCATACAAGAATGTCGGCCGTACGAGAATGTCGGCCATACGAGAATGTCGGCCGTACGAGAATGTCGGCCATACGACAATGTCGGCCGTAGCTACATGAGCGAGACTATCTGAAACTTGCCTTTCTTCACGGAGGAGTTCAGGACATCATAAAGGCCATTTATGGTCGAAACAAAGTGTGCTGTGGCCTCACCATCCAGACTGCCCAGTCGAGTGTGCATCTGCACTGCAGCAGCCACACTGTGGCTGAGAACCTAAATCATTAGGAAACAATGTTAATTGGTTGGAAAATGGAAAATGCTAAGGCATTCTGTTTACCTGCGCTGCCCAGCAGACCTTCATTTTGGCCCCAAAGCCCTTCAGCCGGAAGTGAGCCTCCTTGAGCTTTGGGCAGAGACGAATCTTCTGTTCT